>Ga0233366_1000529_pt1 | contig 12577 bp, 8 predicted proteins | sample ElkDunMinimDraft_23_FD_191536 | JGI IMG/M metagenome (GOLD analysis project Ga0233366, IMG submission 191536) | Fecal eukaryotic communites from dung pellets of Tule Elk in California, USA - Elk Dung C4 | ecosystem: Host-associated > Mammals > Digestive system > Large intestine > Fecal | place...
GGTGCCGTACGCGTCGTTCTGGTAGATGATGCCGATGTTCTCGTGGCCGTCCTCGGCGATCAGGTTGGCGAGGACCTCGCCCTGCAGCAGGTCGCTGGGGGCGGTGCGCCAGTAGAGGCCGTCGTCATCCCAGGTCGTGAAGTCCGGCGACGTGTTCGCCGGCGAGAAGGTGATGATGCCCTCCGAGACGTTGCTGTCGAGGAAGAGCTTGGTCACGCCCGACGCCGCAGCGCCGATCATGGCCGCGACGCCTTCGCTCTGCAGCTTCGGGACGGTGGTCTCGAACGCCTTGTTGTCGGCGTCGCCGGAGTCACCAGGGGTCAGGTCGATCGTGAGGCCCTTGGCGGCATCGTTGACCTCGTTGACCGCGAGCAGCACACCCGCCTCCTCGGGCGGGCCGAGGAACGCGAGGCTGCCGGACTGCGGCAGCACGGTTCCGATGCTGAGGGTGAGGTCCTCGCGGTCCTCGGCGGGGGCCGCCGAGGAATCTGACGGCTCTGACGAGCCGGCGCAGCCGGCGAGGATGATCGCGCTGACCCCGGCCACGGCGACGGCGCCGAGGACCTTGGCGCCACGCGAACGTGTGAAGACGCTCATAGTGCTCCCTAGTTGATTCGTGAGCGGCACGGCTTCGTCGGGCGCCGCGCCAGTGGGTCCCAACCTAATCGTGGGTCTGCGTCGCCAGTGTTGCGATGTGTTAACGGTCTGAAACAGTCGAGTCTCGGAAAGATAACGGCGTTGCGGATGCCGGACCGGGACCGGGCTCGGTCAGGTGATCGGGCCGAGGTCACTGACGCCGCGGCCGCGGCGGGCGTGGCGCAGCGAATCCGCCGTCAGCAGGATGAGCGCCACCCAGACCAGCGCGAAGCCGGCCCAGCGCTCGGGCGGCATGTCCTCGCCGAGCCAGACCCCGATGGCGAACTGCAGGATGGGCGCCACGAACTGCAGGAGCCCCATGACCGACAGGGGCGCCCGACGGGCACCCGCGGCGAAGAAGAGCAGCGGCACGGCCGTCACGACGCCCGCGAGCCCGAGCAGCACCGCGTGACCGGCGCCGGCCGTTCCCATCGTGATGCCCGTGGTGACCCCCACGACCGCCAGCTGCACCCCGGCGACCGGCAGCAGCCAGAACGACTCCAGCGTCAGTCCGCTGACGGCATCCACCTCGGGCCCCAGTTGCTTCTTCACGAGGCCGTACAGACCGAACGAGCCCGCGAGGGTCAGCGCGATCCAGGGGAAGGCGCCGTAGCCGACGACGATGACCGCGACCGCCGCGGCGGCGATGCCCAGGGCGACCCACTGCGTCACGCGCAGGCGCTCGTGGAGCACGAGGACCCCCAGCAGCACCGTGACGATCGGGTTGATGAAGTACCCCAGGCTCGACTCCAGCACGTGGCCGGTGAGCGTGGCGATGAGGAAGACCTGCCAGTTGACGTAGATCAGGGCACCGGCGACCGCCGTCCACAGCAGCAGCCGGGGCTTTCGGACGATCGCGAGGATGCGCGGCCACGACCGGGTGACCGTCAGCAGCAGCAGACAGAACACGAACGACAGCAGCACCCGCCACGACACGACCTCCCACGGGCCCGTGGGGGCGAGGACGAGGAAGTAGAGGGGCATGAAGCCCCACAGGAAGTACGCCGAGAAGGCGTAGACGCCGCCGAGCAGTCGTTCGCGTGCGGGATCGGCGGCGGGGGCGGTCATCACCGGCCCAGCCTAGGGCCGCCGCAACGACGAAGGACCCGGATGCCGAGTGGCATCCGGGTCCTTGTCGTTGTGCGTTCGCTCAGCGGACGACGACCGCCAGCACGTCGCGGGCCGAGAGCACCAGCAGCTCGTCGCCACCGAACTTGACCTCGGTCCCGCCGTACTTGCTGTAGATCACGCGATCGCCGACGGCGACGTCGAGCGGGATGCGGTTGCCGTTGTCGTCGATGCGACCGGGGCCCACTGCGACGACCTCGCCCTCCTGGGGCTTCTCCTTCGCGGTGTCAGGAATGACCAGCCCACTGGCGGTGGTCTGCTCGGCCTCGACCTGCTTGATGACGATGCGGTCCTCGAGCGGCTTGATGGAAACCGACACGGTCTACCTCTTTCTTGAAACTGAAGACTCGTTAGCACACACCCAGTGAGAGTGCTAACGCCAGTGTACGGGGACGCTGGCACTCACGCAACGCGAGTGCCAGCCCGTGACGCCGCGTGACGGATGCCTTCATACGCATGTATCAGCGCCCCTGGTATGCCCTCTACACAGGTGATATACATAGCCCGACCGCAAGGCCGTTGTCCGAATTCCGGGGGGAAAGGACACGTAGTGGGGTACGTCATCGCCGTCGATGTCGGAACCAGCCGGACAGCTGCAGCCGTTGCGCGTGTGAGATCGAATGGGGAGATCTCGACAACCCCGTTCGCACTCGGACGTCACGCTGACAGTGTTCCGAGTTCCGTCTTCGCCCTTTCGGGGGAGCTGCTGTGGGGGGATGCCGCGGAGCGCCGCGGCATCACCCAGCCCGAGCGTCTCATCCGGGAATTCACGCGCCGCGTGGGCGACGACGTGCCGATCATCGCGGGGGATCAGAGCTTCACCGCGGAGCAGCTGTTCGCCCGCATGGTGACGTGGGTGGTGGACACGGTCCGCGAACGCGAGGGGCACTCCCCCGACGCGGTCGCCGTGACGGTGCCGGTCACGTGGGGCGGCTATCGCACCGCGTTGATCGAGGGGGCGTTGGCGCGCGCCGGCCTCGGGGACGTCGTGATCGTCAGCGAACCGGAGGCCGCCGCCCGACGCTACGAGACGCTCAACCCGCTGGCGCCGGCGCACGCGCTGGCGGTCTACGACTTCGGCGGCGGCACCTTCGACGCCGTGATCCTGCGCAAGGACGCCGACGGCACCGTGCAGCCCGCGGGCGATCCGCACGGCATCCGCGACCTCGGCGGTGTCGACTTCGACGATGCCGTGCTGCGCCATGCGATCGCGGTCGCCGGATTCTCGGCGGTGACCCTCGCCGCCGATCGCGGTGCCCGCATGGGGCTCGCTGCGCTGCGGCGCGAGTGCGTCGAAGCCAAGGAAGCGCTGTCCTTCGACAGCGAGGTGTCGATCCCGGTGCTGCTGGGCGACCGGGAGACGACCGTCCGGCTCACACGCGACGAGTTCGAGGCGATGATCGAGGATGCCATCGGGCGCACCGCCGAGACACTGGCCGACGCGCTCGAATCGGCCGATGTGACATCCGATCGCATCGACGCGATCCTGCTCACCGGCGGGTCCTCCCGCATCCCGCGGGTGGCCCAGCACCTGTCCGCGCGGTTCGATCTGCCCATCGCCACCGACGTCGACCCGAAGGCGATCATCGCCCTCGGAGCCGCCGGCGCTGTCGCCGCCGAGCGCGCCGGCATCGCCGCGGCGCGCCTCGCGGCCCGCAGCGATGGGCCAGGGACGGATGCCGATGCAGAGCCGACCGACGAGGGCGCCCTCGACACGGCGTCCGCCGCCGCGGTGGTCGCGGCAGCGCCGCGGCCGGTCCGGACCTCGCGCTCCTGGTTTCACCGCATGGGGGCGGGCACCCTCTCGGGCACCGGGGTGGTGGCGCTTGCAGCGACGATGATCACCCTCAGCGCTTCCGCCCTCGGCGGCGCGCCGATCGACCATGCCCTCGGCGGCGTCGCCGGCGCCGAACGGGCGGGACTGACACTGCCGTGGGCGTGGGAGAGCGCACAGGCGCAGGCGCTGCCGACCTCCGACCCGGCGGCCGCCGCGCCGCTGGCACCGGTGCCTCCGTCTGCAGAGCAGACGCCGTCGGCGCGTCGGGCCCCGGGCCGAGCCCTGCCGAGTCGGCCGGTGCCTCCCGCCTCGCCCGCCGCGCGCACGGCGTCGCGCGCCGACTCCCCCGCTGCCGCCGTCTCTCCCGCGCGCCCCGCACCCACGCCGCACCCGCCCGCCGTCGTCGCTCCCGGCACCGCGACGCCCGTCGACCCGCAGCCGACGACCGCTCCCGCACCGACGACGGATCCCGCTCCCGCGCCCGATCCGCAGCCCGCACCCGCTGACCCCGCGCCGACCACCGACCCGGAGCCGCAACCCGCGCCGACCGCGGATCCGCAGCCCGCACCGGCGGACCCCGCTCCCGAGCAATCCGACCCGTACGACGGCTCCCACGATCACGACCACGGTGACGGCCGCCGCGATGGCGGCGGTCGAGGCGGTGGCGGTGGCCACGGTGGCGACCGCGGCGAGCGGTCCGACCAGAACCGGTCCGAAAGCCAGACCTGACGCGCCCCGACCCGCGGCGCTGCAGCAGCTCAGGAGAACCATGTCGTCCTTGGCCTCGATCCCGTCTTCGCCGGTCGCCGTCACGCCACCACCCGGCCGTGCCGACCACCGCCCGGCCCTGTGGCCGCGCCTCGCGCAGAACCACATCGCCGCGCTGACGAGCGAGGGCACGCTCGTCCGGGCGGTGGTCACCGGGGCCGCCGGCTCCGGCAAGTCCGGCGCCCTCCGCCACATCCGTCGGGCGCTGCACGCGCAGGGCCGGCGGACCACGCGTCTCGCAGACGACACGGTCCCGGGCGACGTGATCGTCGTGGACGACGCGCACGACCTCGACGCCGACACGGTGCAGCGACTGGTCGACCGCCTCGACGACCCGACGTGCGAACTCGTCGTCGCCTGCCGACCCTGGCCGCAGTCCGCGCAGCTGCAGGTGCTGGCGCGGCGACTGCAGCAAGAGCGGCCGGCGATCGTGCTGGACCGGGTCTCGGCGCACGACGTCGCCGCGTGGCTCCACCGCGAGGGCCGTGAACTGCCGTCCGCGCGCCTGGAGGCGCTTCTGGCCCTGTGCGGCGGGACGCCCTGGCTGATGCTCGAGGCGCTGCACCTCGGCGAAGAGGTGACCCTCGCCGACGAGTCCGAGAGCCTGCACGCCGTCTCCGACGCGCTGTCGGCGATCATCGCGCACCGGCTGCGCACGGTCGACCCCGACGTGCGCGATGCGGTGGAGCTCATCTGCTTGGCCGAGGGGGCCGCCGTCGGGACGGTCGACGCCGCCGATGCGACGGTGGCAGCCGCGCACGCGGAGGGTCTGCTGCTGCTGGACGGCACGGCGGCACCCGTGGTGCGCGAAGCGGTGCAGGCCACGGTGTCACCCGACCGTCTGCGCCATCTCCTCTCGCAGAACCCCGACCACACCGTCGCCGACACGATCGCCGCACGCGTGCAGGAGCCGCGCTTGGCCGATCGGCTGCTGCGCCGGGCCGACGCCCTCGTGGACGCACAGCCGGAGCGCGCGCTGATGCTGTTCGCCCTGGCCGCCGACGCGGGGGCGGATGCCGCGGCGGCGCACCTCGGCGCCGCACGCGCGGCGTGGGCATTGGGCGACCTCGACGCCGCGGGTGTCGAGCTCGATCGCGCCGCGCGGGCGGGCGGCGTGGTCGTCGGGTCCCCGGCGGCAACCGGACTCGCCGCCGCGTTGTGGGCTGCCCGCGGCCTCATCGAACGCAGCCACGCCATCTACCGCGCCCACGCGCCCAGCGCTCCCGAGGCAGCCGCCGCGGCGGTCGCGGTGGCGCTCGCGGTGGGCGAGGACGCCGCGGCGCGCGGCGTCGCCCTGCCCGCACAGGGCGGGGTGCCCTCGACGCTCGAGGTGGCATCCGACCTGCTCATCGCAGGACTGCGGGCAAGCCTCGTCGGCGACGGCTCGAGCGGCCTGGGCGACCTGGTGCGGGCCGCCGAGATGCACACCGCCTCCGGATCCGCCGATGCCGTGCCGGAACTGCCCGCCGTGATCGCGGCGACGGCGGCGCTGCAGCTCGGGGAGACCGACGTCGCCACCACCGTGCTCGCCGACGCGCTGCGCGACGGCCACGGCGGGGCGTGGGCGCACGACCGGCTGCAGCTGTGGAGCGCCTGGGTCGCGATGCAGCGAGAGCACCCGCACGAGGCCGAGTCCGCGCTGCGTCGGGTGCGATCCTCGGTGCGCGACCTGTCCACGCGCGACCGCGTGCTCTGGGATGCCGTCACGGTGGGACTGGCACGCCGGTTCGGCGATGCCACCGACCTCACCACCGCCTGGCGCGGCGCCCGCGAGACCCTGTTGCGCACGCGGTTCGACCTGTTCACGCTGCTGCCGCTGGCAGAGCTCACCGTCACCGCGGCGCGCGTGGGCGACGGCGAGCGCATCGCCGGGCACTTCGCCCGGGCGGTGGACCTCACCGAGCAGCTGGGGTCACCGGCGCTGTGGAGCACCGCCGTGCACTGGGCAGGGGTGCAGCGCGGCATCCTCTCCGACGACCCCGAGTCGCTCAAGCCGCACGCCCGCCGACTGCTCGCCGCGGCGGCGCACAGCCGTACCGCGGCGACGATGGCACACGCGGGGCGGGTGTGGACGGACGTGCTGGCAGGGCGGGTCGACGCGGATGCGGTGGAGACCGCTGCGGCGCAGCTGGCAGCGATCGGGCTCGCGTGGGACGGTGCGCGCCTGGCCGGTCACGGCGCGGCCCGCACCGACGACCGCCGCGTGTCGGCCCGGCTGCTCGCCTGCGCACGCCAGCTCCACCCCCGCGAAGGTGCGGTCACCGAGCCCACCGCCGCCGACGCCGCCACCCCCGTCGCCCCCATGCTGAGCGCGCGCGAGCACGACGTGGCGCTGCTCGTGCTGCAGGGGAAGACCTACGCCGAGATCGGTGCGGCGATCTTCATCTCGCCGCGCACCGCCGAGCATCACATCGCGCGCATCCGGCAGCGGCTCGGCGCGACCTCGCGCTCCGACCTGCTCGACAAGCTCCGCACCGCCCTCACCGGCCAGGACGCGCCGGTGTCCCCCCTCCACACGGGGGCGGCCCCCTAGTGGGCGTCGGGCGATGGGGGGCCGAGCCCCGACGCGGCCCGGGCGACCACGCCATAGCGTGGGATACGGATCCACCTTGCTGGTTAAGGAGTGCACCATGAGCATCACCGTCGCCACTGTCGCCGACGCGCTGATCGAATTCATCCTCAGTCTGCTGCGCGATCCGGATGCCGCCGAGGAGTTCGACGTGGATCCGGCCACGGCGCTGGGCAGCCGCGGACTCTCACAGGTGCGCGCGGAGGACGTGTGCGCCGTGGCGCCGGTGATCGCCGAGCGACCCACCGTCGTCGTCGCCTCCGGTCGCGACCTCGACCCGTCCAGCGCGTCGCCGAGCCCGTCGGTGAACCCTGCCGTGCGCGAGATCCAGAACATCATCAACAACTTCCGCATCGACGACCGCGACACGATCGTGGACCAGTCGGTCAACCAGAACATCTGGGCGGGCGGGGACGTGACGCAGACGTTCGACAACGAAGCCATCGTCGGCTCCGGTGACGGCTCGATCGCGGCCGGCGACGACGTCGACATCGACCAGACCGAGGACAACTCCACGAACATCGACGCCGGCGGCGACGCGAACCTCGGCAACGACACCACGACGTCCGTGGTCGAGGGATCGAACAACCAGCAGACCGACACCACCACGACGACCGATTCGTCGACGACGACCACCACGACGGGGTCGGGCAACGACTCGTCGACGCAGGCTTCGGCGGATGCCTCGTACAACGAGTCCGCCACGACCTACCAGGAGACCGCGGTCGATGCAGAGTCGACGACCGTGTACGAATCCACCGACACCACGGTCGATGAAACCGGAGGCGACGATTTCTGACCTGGAGGCCGCCCGCCCGCAGCCGCCGGTGGCCGCAGCGGACCGCGGCGGGGCGGGCGCACCACCGCAGGCGCCGGCACGCCCGACGCTCGCCGGCAAGGCCGCGGCGCCGGTACTGGTCAAGCTCGCCCCGCCGGTGAGCGTGCGCCTGGCGCAGCTGGGCTGGGTGCTGAGCCTGGTGACCGGTGCGGTGGCGGTGGTGTACCTGTTCATCATCCGCGAGACGCAGCTGCCGGAGATGACCGAGGCGATCAAGGCGGTCGATGGCACGCGTGCCGAGGAGACCTACTCGACGGCGGCGGAGATCCTGTACTGGACGGCGTTCGGCATCCTCGCGGTGGTCCTGCTCGTGCAGGTGACCTGCCTGGTGTCGTTCAACAACCGCCGTCCGCGGGCGCGATGGTGGCAGTTCGGCTCGGTGATGGTGCTCGGGATCGCGCTCATCGGCATCCGGGAGCTCGTCGCGGTCGGCGAACGCGGGCTGCCGCTGACCCGCCTCCTGGCGTTGCAGGTGGGGCTCGCCCTCCTCGCCCTCGCGTTCAGCGTGCTGCCTCCGGCGCTGAAGTGGTCAGCGCGACGGCATGACGTCCGGGCTGTGTCCCCCGGGGTGGGCGGAGCCGACCTCTGAGGCGATGGCCTCGAGGCTGCGCACCACGACGCGGCAGGTCTGCGTCGTGGCGCGATCGTTCAGCGGCGACTGCTCCAGCATCCGCCAGTAGGCCAGGCGCTCCGCGGCCGCCTCCCTCACCTGCACGCGCAGTGCCGGCTCCGCGAGGCCCAGACGTGCGGATGCCGCGTCGCCCTCCCCGCCGATGATGCGTTCGGCTTCCGCCTCGTCGGGGGCGGCCAGCGCCGAGACGGACGTGCGGAGATCCGCGAGCAGGGCAAGCTCCCGCAGGTCGTGCGCGGTCACGCTCACCCGTTCGATCGCGATGCGCACCCCGGTGGCTCCGGCACGCGGCTTCTCCCGCAGCAGCTCCGCCACCGCGTCGAGCACGGTGCGGGCCTTGAGAGCTGCGACCCGCGAGCGGAACTGGTCCGCCACGAAGCGCTGCACGTCGATCAGGCCGCTCTGCGCGATCATCCGCTCCGCCAGGTCCGAGGACGTCCGTGCGCCGCCGCGCACAAGTGCGGCGCCGAGTCGCACGCCGAACAGGCCGAACCGCGCCAGCAGGCGCTGGCGCACCGAGACGCTCAGATCCGTGTCGGGTGAGACGCGCACGAAGCGGTCGACCGACACGAACAGCCGCTCGCGCTGCTCCCGGCTGAGCGCGGCGAGCGAGCGGAACGCGATGAACTCGCTCTCCCGCAGCGTCCGGGCCCCCTCGGCCAGCAGCCCCGCCACCGGGATGACGCCGAGGGTGAGGGCGCGCAGCTCCCCGTCGCGCCGGTAGCGCTCTGCGATGCGGGAGGCGGAGATGAGCGAGTCGATCCGGCCGGAGCCGATCTCGTCGGCCCGCGAGAGCAGCCCTACTGCGTTGACGGTGTGCGAGGAGCCGGCCACCGTGTCGCGGAACGCCTCGAGGAACGCGACGTCGGAGGCGTGGATGTGGCGCAGCAGATAGATGATGGCATCGGCGTCGGAGGGCGAATGCTCCGGGGTGAGAAACCGGGTCGTCCGCAGCGACGTCGTCGCCGACAGCGAGGCGATGCCGGGGGTGTCGATGAGCACCGTGGTGCGCAGGTGCTCCGACGGCCACGCGACGTCGATCCAGCCGACCTCGTCGGCGGAGTAGGAGCCGAGGTCGAGCTCGAGCGCGCCGTCGCTGCGGCGCACCGGGAGACGCGCGGTGGTGCCGTCCGCCAGATGCAGTGTCACCGTCGGGGTGAGCGCGTAGCGGTACCAGACGACGAGTTTGGTGCACTCGCCGGCATCCGTCGGTGCCACCTGCTCTCCGATGAGGGCGTTGAGCAGCGTCGATTTGCCTGCCTTCACCACGCCGGCGACCGCCAGCCGCAGCGGCTCGTTCAGGCGACGGTCGTACGCGTCGAGGCGCTCCAGCGCCGCAGGGTCGTCGGCGTACAGCTCCCGCGCTTCTGCGACGACGCCGGCGATCTCACCGATGCCGACCCGCCTCATGCGCGGACCGGTTCGGGGTCTTCGGGCACCGGTATCTCGCGGATCTCCGCCCGCAGCGACTCGATGCGCGACAGGCGCAGCCGCAGCTGGGCGATGCGCTCGTCGCGACCGGCGGTGTAGCTCGCCGCGGCCTGCTTGGCCACCAGCACCGACTCCGACAGCGACCGGTGCAGTTCGTCGGCGATGGCGCCGAAATGGTCGCGCGACACCCGCTGCACGAGACGCAGGCGGTCCTTCAGCTGCTTGCCGACCTGGAACACGACCTCGTCGATGTGCTTGCGCACGAGGCTCTTCGCCTCCATCTGGCGCCGGGTGAGGCGGGAGGTCATGTCCTCACGGAAGGCGCGACGGCCGACGAGGACGCCTGCCAGCAGCGAGAGCGGGTTGATGAGCGACAGCCCGATGAGACTCGTCGCGAGGCCGACCATGAGAACGCCGCCGTACGATCCGCGCACGCCGATGTAGATCTTCTCGGCCGCGCTCAGGCGCCCCTCGGCGAGGTCGGCGAGTTCTTCGACCGGGTCGAGCAGCCCCTCGGTGCGGCCGACGTCGATGAGGGGGATCGAGGACTCCCCCGTGATGAACGCGTCGGCGACGCGTTCGGCGAGCCATTGCGACCGTTCGTCCGTCCACACGAACGTCTCCGAGACCGCGGCACTCACCCGCACGTCCAGCCACTGCGCGATCTGGTCCCAAATGGGGCCGGGGTCGCCCTCGTCGATGGATGCCTCGGCGTCGCGCTGCACCTTGCGCAGCCGGTCGCGGAGATCGTGCTCGGTGTCGGCCATGAGATCGGCGATGCCGTCGCTCAGGGTGACCTGCCAGCGCGATGAGCGGCTGCGGAACTCGTCGGCACGGGATTTGGCCTCCTCGAGCCTGGCGATCATGCGCGGGGTGTCCTCGGGGTGTTCCAGCGCCGCCAGCTCGGTGCGCAGCGCCATGCCCAGCTGCTCGGTCACCGACAGCAGCTCGTGGATGACCACGCGCCGGCGCAGCGTCTCGGCACGGCCCAGCACGTCCCGGCGCAGGTGCGCGACCAGAGCGGGGAACCCCGACTCGTCGTTGAGGATGCGGTCCTGCTGGTCGGCGGCGAGCAGGCGCAGGTCGCTGGAGACCGCGAACAGCGGCACCGTTCCGACGTCGCCGAGGTGGCTGCGGTCGATGTTCTCGATCTGGCGCCACGACGGGTAGATGTCGGTCTTGGACAGCACCGCCGCCACGCTCGGCGACATCCGCATCGCGTGCCGCAGGAACTGGATCTCCGGCTCGGTGTATTCCTGCGACGCATCGGAGACCAGCAGCACGGCGTGCGCGGTCGACAGCGCCGCCAGAGTGCTGAGCGAGCGCGTGGACTCGAGCCCGCCGACGCCGGGCGAGTCGATGACGCGCAGGCCTCCCTTGAGGATCTCCCGCGGCAGCAGCACCTCCGCCCCCACGATGTCCCCCCGTGCCTCCCGCTCGCCGTTCTCCGACACGTAGTCGGCGAGGTCGTCCAGCGGCACCGGGACCCGTTCGATCTCGGGATCGGGCCCGTCGTCGCGCCGCATCAGCACGACCGCCGACGGCGTCTCGGCGTAGCCCACGGACGTCGGCACGCTGGTGGCGACGTCGTCGTCCACCGGGCAGGCCGGCGCGTTGACCAGTGCGTTGACGAGCTTGCTCTTGCCCTGTTTGAACTGACCGACGACGACCACCCGGATGTGAGGATCCAGCACCCGCTCCTTCGTCTGCCTCAGCCTCGTGACGAGGTCCGGCCGGCCGAGGGCCTGCGAGTAACCTGCGGTCCGGTCGATGAGCGGGAGCAGTGCAGCGGTGACGGCCTCCTCGTCGAGGTCATCGGGCGAATCCGGCGGCGTGGGCGCGAATCCGGAGCCGGGGGCGGGGTGGGTCATCGGGCGGCCTTTCAGGTGCGCGGGTCGCAGGTGCGCGGGCGGAACGCACCGAGAACCCGCTCCGCGGATGCGGGGCGGGTTCTCGGTGACGGCGGACGCTTCACGGCGTCGTCGTCGGGTGACGACGGGACATCCGCTCAGAGAGCGACGTCGCCGTCGCCGATGGATGCCGAACTGCTGTCCCAGATCATGTCGACATCCACATTCCAGGTCTCCTCCGAGACCGAGCTCAGCTCCTCGTTGAACGAGTTGTCCGCCGTCCAGGTGCCGGAGTTGTCGTTGTACGAGTCGGAGACGTCCGTGTCGGTGGAGTTGTCGGTGTCCGTCGTGGTCGTCGTTGCGGAGTTGTACGAGTCGATCACGCTGGTCGTCGTCGTGGTGTTGCCGAGGTTCACGTCTCCCCCGGCGTCGATGTTGAGCGACGAGTCCTGCGAGAGCGACACGTCGGCGTCGCCTCCGGCGGCGATCGCGCCGCTGCCGGAGGCGACGACCGCGCTGTTGGCCGCGGCGAAGCCGCCGTCATCGCCGCCGTCATCGCCGCCGTGATCGGTCGCCGCGGCGAAGCCTCCCCCGGAGACGGCGGAGTTGTAGGACTGGTCGACGATCGTGCTCTGGTTGTTGACCCAGACGTCGCCGCCTCCGCCGCCGCCGACCGTGAGGTCGCCGAAGCCGACGGTGTAGTTGCGCACGCCGACCTGCACCGAGTCGTCGTTGGTGGAGTTGTCGGAGTTGTCGTTGTACGAGCCGTTCGTGGAGTTGTCGGAGTTGTCGTTGAACGCGTCGTTGGTGGAGTTGTCGGACGCGTCGGTCATGGAGTTGTCCGAGTTGTCGTTGTACGAGTCCCGCACGTCGCTGTAGGTCTCGGTGTCGTGCGAGTCGCTGTTGAACGACCCGGAGATGCTCGTGGTCGTGTTGCCGCTGTCGGTGA
>Ga0233366_1000533_pt1 | contig 12523 bp, 11 predicted proteins | sample ElkDunMinimDraft_23_FD_191536 | JGI IMG/M metagenome (GOLD analysis project Ga0233366, IMG submission 191536) | Fecal eukaryotic communites from dung pellets of Tule Elk in California, USA - Elk Dung C4 | ecosystem: Host-associated > Mammals > Digestive system > Large intestine > Fecal | place...
CTTTGCTGTAGTAACAAATAATCAACCATATATTGATGGGTTTGTATCATCACTTGCATAAAAATGATATTGTTTATTAATTTTTTAATATAGTTCGTTCGAGCCCATTGGGCGAGATAAGACGATTTGAGAATATGGAGAGTAAAATGGTATATATATAACGCGGGAAGTGTAGTATTTACTAAGCTTCCCGCGTGAGTGTATTTTTTTGAAAAAAGTTTGTGTATGCCGGAAAATCGCTTGTGATTAATCGTTCAAGCCATTGGGCGAGATAAGACGATTGTGCCGAAGGTTAAGCTATCAATCTAATTCAATACAAGAAGCCAAACAACCAAAGCGGAATTTTATTACCTAAAGCATATTCAATATCATCTGCTGCAATAAATGCATTATCAGCATTAGCGATTTGTTTGCCATCTTTGCTCGCTCCTCCAACCTCAATAGTGTACTTGCGATCAATCACAAAATCACCTTGTTTAGCATATTCCACAGAGTGTGCATAAGACAATTGATTAACAAAAAAGGTCTCTCGCTCCGTACCAACCTCTACATTTGTCAGCGAAAGGGCATGCAACAAATTGCAGTTCTCCAAATAAATCTTATCTGGTTTTTGCATGCGTTTTAGATTGAGCGTATCGCTATACAACAGGTTAAGTAGTTTCGCGCGATGCAGGTGTGCCAAATAAGTAATAATCGTATTGCGATTCAATTCTGCCGTTTGCGCCATCTTGCTGATGTCCACTGCAAACGGTACACCACTACTTACCACAGAAAGTAGGCTTCTCAGTTTGCGCACATTGGCAATATCTACATTGCTGAGTTGAGGTAATTCAATCTCAAGAATCATTCCCACCACTTTTTGTACTTGTGTCAAATAATCAATACCCTCTTCGACAAAGAACGGATAATAACCTTCTTTAAGGTATTGCGAGAAGTATTGCAGGGGTTTGCATTTATCTACGATTTGCTGTGAGCGTTCCAATCCGTGCTGCAGAATATCCTCCAACGACATAATGGGCAAATGTATATTTTCCTTAATGCTTAAATACTCGCGGAAAGAAAGTCCCTGCATGTCATAACTAACGCATCTGCGGGATAGGTCAGCTTCTGCGTTTAAGATATTGAGCAATGAGGAACCTGTGAATACGATTTTTAACTCAGGGAATCCATCATAGATATTTTTAATCTCACGGCTCCAACCTTCGTATTTGTGTACCTCGTCCAAACACAAACATTCGCCTCCTCGTTTATGAAACTCCTCCGCCAACTCCAAAAGCGTATGATGCGAAAAGTATAGATGATCCATGCTGGCATATAATGCCTTTTGTGGATTTGAGCCGTATGTTTTTTTGATGTATTGAAGTAGCATAGTTGTTTTACCTACGCCACGCGCACCACGAATGGCAATCAATCTAGACTGCCAATTGATTTGTTCCATCAGACTGCGCTCAAATGGGGCTTTTACATGCGATAAAAGTCGCACATGTTGTGCTTGAAGTTGTTCCATAATTCACTCTTTTATTGAAAATCGCTGCAAAGGTACAACTTTTTGCTTAATAAAACAAGCATTTTGAGATAAAAATTGCTTATTTAATTAAGCATTTTGTGTTTTTATATATTCCGAATAGCTATTGTTACTATGATTCATATTCTATAAGATTAGAGAATTTGTAGGGTAAAGTGGTATATACAACACACGGGAAGTGTAGTATTTACTATGCTTCCCGCGTGAGTGTATTTTTTTGAAAAAAGTTTTCGTGTGCCGACGATTGTGCCGAAGAAATAACTGCCTTTTGTATACCTATAGTATAACTTTGGTATGGATAGGTAGGTTAAAATCGCATTAGATTATTTAACTCAAAACTCCAAGAACGGAGATTGATATATCCTGTCTCCAAGACATCTTTGACGAAGAACCATGGTTGCTTATTCATCGCAGCTATAATATGTATATCCTGAGCAGGCATGTAGCTTTGTGCCACGAGGATGGCTTTGTCTCCCGTAATCGAATCTTGTGCCATATCTATAACCAACATGGCATGACCAGGGTGTCCGCCTTGCATAAATATATCACCTATTTGGATGTCATGCATATCGGCTGTATGCAGTTCACGACTCAATGATGCCGTACCTGCGTACATGAATACCAAATCAAGGTATTTACGGAAAGTCTTATATGAATAATCCTCGCTTGCGGCTTGATACCAACTCGTTTTATTGCCTTGCACACGTACGCGTTCACCTTTGGCATAGCGCAGGTATTCGCAATTGAATCCATTGGTAAACTTAAAGTGTATATCGCTATATCTCTTTTGTTGGTATAGCCACTCGGCACGCAGACGGATGATTGCATCGGCACATTGTTGAAGGTCTTGATTGCCTATTTCCATATCTATCACGCCGTAGGCAGAATTAGTCCAATAAGACTTAGAACTATCGTAGCAGTAAACAGGCGTTCCCTCTGGTTTGAGTGGCAATTGGCGCAGATATTCCGCCCATGAGTTAGCAGGTGCTCCCGCGCGAATATATCCTTTAGGTGTGGGTGTTTCGCTTATTGCTGAAGGGAATGGTATGGTTTCTTCAGCAACAATCATAGAGTTAGGTTCAACTATAGATGTTGCTTGCTGGTTACTTTGCGACTTTGCGCAAGAGGAGAATAATACCAATATGGCGAGTAAACTTAAGTTGGGTTTCATAGAACAGTAAGTGTGCCGAAAGTTGTGCCGAAAATATTTATTACATTACGCGAACTATATCAGTTAATAAAGTATTCATATTTTGTTTGTTGTTCAGCAAAATCGTAACTAAGCCATAAAGATGTTTTTCCTATCATCCAAGAACAGTAGTTACCATATTCAGTAATATCATGGTATCTTACACTCCCATATATGCGTTCGTATGCATGCTGGATGGCTTTAAAATCAGTTTCCGACATATCAAGAGTGTAAGAGAATTGTTTGATTTTTTCTTTTTCTAATTCAATAGTGATATAGATAGAATCGACTTTTACACTATCTTCATTTAGATCTATTACCTCTGTAGAATAGGCTTTTATTGAAATTTTACTTTCAGAAAGATGCTGAATCGTGTCAATGTTGATTGGACATTTCCATGGCTCTTTATCCAAATCTTTTAAGAACTGTTCAAAAGTACCATCAATATAAACGCCAAATACTTGTGGGCGTTGCTGGCATGAAGTAAAAAGTGCAAATACTGATACAGCAAGAATAATTAGTTTTTTCATTGTTTTGAGAGAGAATTAGAGGGTTGGCTTACCACCATTTTGCAACCTCGTGCAAGTATGTAGGCATTAGGTGGATATTGCAACGATGGTTTGTGTTGTACTGATGGTAGATAGAATCCACAAATTGATTGGTGCTTCTGCTTCTATTTCTCGTTTTGGACAAGGATAACATATAGCTTGATTCGGAGATATGTCGTCCACAACAGTCGGCATCAGATAATACTAATGTAAAATTGTCTATAAGTGCAGTATAATAAGTATTTAAACACTGATTATCATCTTCTATCTCCGAAATTTTGGCACTTACTTGAGGAATAAAAGCTGTTTTACGATTATAGATGTTTATATATGCATTTTTATCAGTAGGATTGGTTCCTATTAGACATATTAGCAGAGTAGAATCTTTGGATAGATAGCATGCTTGCAGTGCATTACTATCATTCTTATCAAGACCTATTATTTTTCGCTCAATTTTTCGCAAACTATCTAATGCTGCTTTTTGTAGAGGATTTGGATAATTGATTGCGTACAACTTATAACCTTTAGATATATCTATGGTGTCTTCCTCCATTAGGCTTTTATCACGAATCCAAATCTCTCCATTTTTGAAATATACACCTCGCCATGACTTTTGGTGCCAGTCTTCCACTGTGGAATTTTGTAATTCTTTGCACAAATCAGGACTAATAATTCGGTCGTAATGCATAATAAACTCTTGTTCGTTTAGAATCGATTTGAGTGGATAAGGTTGTGGGAATGGGTATTCTACAAGTTTGGCAACGGAAGCTTTGTCGTGATTGATAATTGCATTTGTTAGAATGACTTGTGTTTCTTGATCTTGTTTAAACCGTTGGCAAGATACGAATATCAATGCCATTAGCAGAAACAAAAGAATTTGTTTCATAGGAATTGTAAATTTGTTGATCATACTATTATCACCATTGTGCAACCTCATCTAACTAAAGTTGAGGTTTGTATATACGAATGCCATAGAAAAATATTTCTGTGGTAAAGCCATAATACATTAGCAAATAAAAATTATTGATTGCTACGGCTTAATAAGAGCTTCTGATGTTAAAAAATGGTAAACATCATCGTCATCCATGTATCGTCCAACATCTCCACGTTTACTTCCTTTTTTTACACTGATTGTCATTGGAGGCATTCCTCCCGGATCTCTTCTCAATACATATGCTACTTCATTGGGCACATCTAATGCAATGATAGATACTTCACGTCTTCTAGCTTCACCTCCATTAGAGTAATATCCTTCTAAATGACTCTTAGACTCTGTGAAAATAAAATAGCGTAGACTATCTCTATTAAAAGTTACATGATATCCAGCATCCTTTAACTTTTCATTAAATGATGTCCAAGCATTAATACCATAAGACAAACAAAATATGCCACCCTCCAGTTGTATTGCTCTATTTATGGTTTCAATTTCTTTATTTTGATATCTTTGAATTATATCGCCATATTGCTCATAAAATAATGCTTCATATTTTGCTTGCTTTTCTTCGTATTCTGCTCGTGCTTGAGCTTTGCGTTTTTCATCAGCAGCATCTCTACACTCTCCGCACACATAGAAAATGGCGAATAGAATAATGAAGATACATATTTTTCGCAGACTCATATTATTCTTATTTATTCTTTTTAGCTATCGTTAGACGGCATATTATTTATTCAAAAACCTTCTGATAACAGGTGTTATGTTTGCTGTTACATCGGTTTCTTCTATTTGATAATTTGACACTCCCATTCCTTGAAGCCATGTCCCAATTATATTTTGAATTTTAGCATAATGAGCAAATTGAGTTGGGTTGATTTCTAAGAATAACACCTCTAAGTCTTGCAAACCAGAATTACAAGACATTAGTTTCATATTAGGTTGATCTATGTTTGAAGAAAGCAAATAAGTATATTCTGTCCCTTTTTGTAGTTTGCTAACCTTGTGATAGATATAACCATCAGTTAATACAATCAGGATGTTTCTATACCCTTCTTCAACACATAATGTTTTGACACGTTTTTGAAAAAATCCCCAAATATCGCTTCCTAACCATTGTTTGTTTTGTATGGTCTGTTCATAGATAGGTACAATTCGACTTAACATATCCTTTTTCATTGAGACCAGTTTTTTCTTTTTTTCACCAGGAGCGGTAGTATAATCTTTGAGATGTAAAGTCAAATCCTTACTTAGTTGACTTGGGTTATTAATTCCATCAGTTGGGTAAAAGAATATTTGGAATTTATCATTACAGGGCACGATTTTTCGCCTTACAACATCATTAACATAACAATCTATAATATAACTAATAATAGCCGTATCTCGTAGCATTTGTGATTCCCCCTTGCCATTAATAATACGATCTGACAAGTCTAAATAAATGGATATATTTAATGGTTGATTAACTGTTTGACCATAAATATATAATGGACTAACAAATAGTCCTATAACTGCAATAATTAGAATAACTTTTTTCATCTGTCTATTATTTTACAATGTTAATAAATGTATTGAATTCATTTTGAGCATTGGTAATTTCATTACTTGTTTTAGCAGCAGCATTCATATAATGCAACCATCCACTAAAGAAATTATTCAACTCTAACAATATTGCTGTTGTATCGTATCGTTTAAGAGTTGAAGTTTCTGTTTCTAAGGTTGCTATTCTGCCTTCAATGGCAGTTATTTTATTGATAATCTCAGCATTTTTTTCTTCTTCGATTTTTTCATATCGGTATTGTTTACTTAATTGTTTTTCTAACTTGACGCGTTCTACTTTATTAAGGTCTAATTTGTTGTAACTATCCATTACAAAACCAAATAACAAACCCCATATGACATACGCTAAGAAGCCACAAAAGATAACCACCCAAAAGTGAACATCCATAAATGCCATTGACAAGGTGTAAGCAGCTCTCTCTTCAATCATTGTTAATGATTCCGCATCGTACATGTTTTTTGCAATCATAAATGCCAATAATGTATCAAACACAAAAGTAACTATTATGATACTTGTTGATTTTACATATTTAGCATATCCATCTTGTTGCATAAATTGGTGCAAGATAAATCCTAATGCCATAAAGATAAATGTAATCAGAATAATAAACATTCCAGCAGTCCAACTTTGCGACCATGAATTGGTAAAAGCTTGAGCATCAAACATATGCGAGCTTAGCGCTTGGGTATAATCTATTTCTTTAAAAAATGCAGAATAAGCGGTTGAACTATAAAATATGAACAAATAAACTGTTAGTGGAATAAGAATAAACAAACCTATTGCTAAATTTGCAATAGCCTCTGAGTTTTTCTTCTTTACAGAGTTTTTCAAGTCAGATATTCTCTCGGTAATCTCGCTTATTTTATCTTTTATACCTTTTAACGCTTTGTTAGAAGCATCCAAATTGTTTTTCTCTTGAGCAAGTGCAGTATTCTCGTTGGCGATTTTTCTTTGTATGTCTTTTTGCAATTGATCTTGCAATATAGCATCATTCTCTTGCTCTTTCTTAATTGTGGTATAAACAATTTGTAAGTGAGGGTCTAATGAAGCTACACTGCCTGCTGACAAACCTGCCATTCGATGTCCCCATTGTTGATATGTTTCTGTAGATTGTTTTCCCTGTTGCATTTCCACAGGTGCTGCTGGGGTTGTACCAACATTTAATAATTTTTTTAATTCCATGGTCTCTCTTTATTTTAATTCTTCCAAGATGTCGTTTACTATTTTTCCCTCTGTTACACTTTTAAGAAAATATTCTACTATTGCAGTTGCATTTTCTTGTGGGAAACCAAATTTCACTACATATTTGCAAATAAGTTCTTTTTCTTCTTGCATCACTTTCCCATCTGCACACGCAATGCGAGTAAGATTATACAGATACGCAACCTTCTCTTCTATCGTGTTAGGAAGCAAAGGTTTAGAACTCGGAGAGAGTACGATAGTTTGAATTTCTTCCTTAGAGATACCATACTCTAATCCGATTTGATACAGTGTTTCCAATTCCTTTGGATCTACATCGCTATCGGAAACCGTCAAGCAATATAAGCTCAAAAAATGGGCTTTTAAGCTTTCGTCAATGTATTTAATAGATTGTTCCATAAATTAAATTTATTAGTTTCATTAATTATCGTTTTCAAATTCTGCTCTTGAGATAGATTCACCAGCGTTTCCGCCATACTCAGAAACATAATAAGTTATCGTTGCTTGGCTATAACCACGATGATCACAAACAATTTCAAAGCATTCCTCATCTTTTTTATAGATTGTTGCGGACATTGACTTCTCTGCTTTGGTCTTTGTGTAATACCAACCAGTGTTTGAGAAGTAAGCTGTTCTTGTTTCTTTGGCAGGGATATACAATGTACGATACAAGCCGCCTCCATACTTCATGATTTTGACAGTAAGTGTGTAATTAGAAGAGTTTGTTACACTCAAGGATGCTTGCTCTGCCTTAAGGATACAGAGCGGGAGTAACAGAAAGAAACTTAGTAAAAAAAGTTTATTTCTCATAACAATGAGATATTTTGTGCATAGGAACTCCCAACTATGCGGATTTATGGTTAAGTATAGGCATAAAATAAAAAGCGTGGAGTCCGACTGTTGTCGTTCCACCCTTAGAGGCTCTCGCATTGCCCATTGTGTTAGACCGACAACGCGAAGCCCACGCCGAATATAAATATACTCTCGTGCTGTTTTCAGGTTAAGGTACGCGTATGCGCATACACATATACGCAAAAGATGTACCAACACCAATAGGCACAAGGAGGATAATCTATATCCCGTAGGACATCTACCGTTGCTGAGTCCTGAACACAACTGAAATTTGCGAGATTTCTAAGGGTCAGAACAGAGCGTCAATAAACGCCTTTTAAATATGTCTGCTACCCCAGCCGATGACGCGCAGACATCCCCGGCGTGGAATTGCGGGTGCAAATATACAACATTTTTTTGATATGACCAAATAAAAATGACTATTGGGGTAATTTTTATAGTATTGGGTGTAAAGTGTATGGTGTAAAGGCGGGGATTATTTTTAAGGAAAAGAGTCAATCATATTAGGACATGAGTCAACCTTTTCAGGAAGGAAGACAACTTTTTTAGGAATGGAGGCAACCTTTTTGGGAAGCCAATCTTAAGAAAAGTGCGGAGTTCTTAGCCGCAAGGGCACGATAACGCTTCGCTCTTCTCTCGGTCTTCTCTCGGTCGTCGGTCGGTGAAATAGGGGAAGGTATAAGAGAAGTAAAAGAGATGGCAATCTTAACAAACAGCACATTTTGGTGGTTGGTAGTTCTTAGGTCGTTCCTTGGTTTGTCCTTGGTTCTTCGTTGGTCTTTAGCCCGAGAGGGATTGGTAAGGTACAAAGGGAAGGAATATTAAGAAAAGTACTTTTTTGAGTTATAAACTATATGTGGTAAGTGATAAAAATCGCCACTTGTGCGAAAACACAAATGGCGATTGATGAGTATAAGTGTATTAAGATCTTTTGACAGCAGTCGGTTAGTCTTTCTTTACGGGAGTTTTAGGGAAGATTACCCAGAAAGCTAATGCTACCACCAACGCAAAGCCTGCGAAGATATACCAGCTTGTTTGCCAGCCCTGCCAGATAGCCATAGGACCTGCTGCAATCACTGACTCGGCATTCACAAAGTGGTTCACAATTGCTTGCGCTGCCAAGGTACCGATAGTAGCACCAAAGCCGTTGGTCATCATTACGAACAAACCTTGTGCGCTGGAGCGTTGGCTTGGGTCGGTCTCTTGATCCACATACAATGAACCAGAGATATTGAAGAAGTCGAATGCAAAGCCATAGACAATACAACTCAATACGAACAAGATTACGCCTGGCATACCTGGGTTACCTGCACCGAAGAAGCCGAAACGCAATACCCATGCCAGCATGGCCATCAACATCACCGACTTGATACCGAATCGCTTCAAGAAGAATGGAATAAACAAGATGCACAATGCCTCGCAGATTTGTGAGATAGAGATCAAGATATTAGCGTGTTGTACGCCAAAAGTATCAGCAAACTCCTCAATCGCTCCGAAGCTGGTAATGAATGGGTTAGCGTAGCCGTTGGTGATTTGCAAGCACATACCGAGCAACATGGAGAAGATGAAGAAAACTGCCATCTTCTTTTGTTTGAACAGGGCGAATGACTCCAATCCGAGTGCCTCAACGAGCGACTTATTCTCTACATGACCTTTGGTTGGGCACTTAGGCAATGTCAATGCGTAGATTGCCAATGCGATACTCAAGCCACCGCTGACGATGAATTGCTTAGGAGTAGCTTGGAAACCGCACAAGTCCACAATCCACATGGTTACGATGAAGCCCACGGTACCGAGTACACGGATAGGAGGGAACGCCTTTACGGTGTCGAGGTTGGCTTGTGTCAATGCGGTATAAGCCACAGAGTTGCTGAGCGCGAGGGTAGGCATAAAGAATGCTACCGAAGCGGTGTAGAGCGAGAAAAGGGTAGAGAAGACTACGCCGTCGCCTGCCATCAGTCCGTAGGCGCCTGTAGCAATCATAAAGGTACCTGCAAGTGCGTGGCAAAGACTCAATGCCTTCTCTGCTGGAATCCAGCGGTCAGCCACGATACCCATCAACGCAGGCATAAAGAGGCTTACGATACCTTGGATGGAATAGAACCAGCCGATATTGGTAGCCATACCGTGCGTGGCAAGGTAGGTACCCATAGATGTTAAATACGCTCCCCAAACGGCAAATTCGAGGAAGTTCATAATCGTCAAACGAAACTTAATGTTCTTCATATCTTTTTGATTTTTAGTTAAAATTCACTTGTGAAATGGAACTTGATATTCTTGTAGTCATTCTGCGCCATTTGGAGGACGTAGCCACTATCTGCCATAAAAACATCGCGACCTTCCTTGTCCTTCGCCATATACTGGGCTTTGCGTTTCTTAAACATCTCCAGTTCAGCATCATCGTCTGACTCTATCCAGCATGCCTTGAACATTTGCAATGGCTCCCAACGGCATTTGGCTTGGTACTCATGCTCCAAGCGGTGTTGGATAACCTCAAACTGCAATTGTCCTACCGTACCAACAATCTTGCGACCATTGAACTGGCTGACAAACAACTGTGCCACACCTTCGTCCATGAGTTGGCTAACGCCCTTGTCAAGCTGCTTTTGCTTCATAGGGTCGGCGTTCTCGATATACTTAAACATCTCTGGCGAGAAGGATGGCAAGCCCTTGAAGTGAAGCATCTCGCCTGCGGTCAAAGTGTCACCAATCTTGAAATTGCCCGTATCTGGCAAACCTACTATATCTCCTGCAAAAGCTTCATCCACTGTCTCTTTGCGCTGCGCCATGAAGCAAGTAGGTGCCGAGAAACGCATCTGGCGGTTCTCGCGCACGTGTTTATAATAGGTGTTGCGCACGAACTTACCGCTACAAATCTTGAAGAACGCAATACACGAACGGTGATTAGGGTCCATATTGGCGTGGATCTTAAAGCAGAATGCTGTGAATCCATCTTCCATAGGTTCAACCTTACGCTCCACAGCTTCCACAGGGCGTGGGGAAGGAGCAATCTGCACGAAGCACTCAAGGAGTTCCTTTACACCGAAGGTGTTCAACGCTGAGCCAAAGAATACAGGTGCTAGGTCGCCTGCGAGATAATCCTCACGAGAGAAAGGATTATATACACCCTCAATCATCTCCAAATCCTCTTGGAGTTTGAGCGCATCTTGCTCGCCTACGAGCTGCGCAATCTGTGGGTCAGTAACGTCGTCAAAACGCAATGACTCAGTGACTTGCGTCTTATTTGGCGTATAGAGATCAAGGGTAGATTGGAAGATATTATACACACCCTTGAAACGCTCACCACTATTGATAGGCCATGACAATGGACGTACATGTATGCCGAGTTCGCTCTCTACCTCATCCATCAAGTCAAATGGGTCTTTACCCTCGCGGTCCATCTTGTTCACAAACACCATCACAGGGGTCTTACGCATACGGCAGACTTGCATCAATCGGCGGGTCTGTGTCTCGACACCTTTGGCGGAGTCGATGACAATGACCACCGAATCCACCGCAGTCAACGTGCGGAAGGTGTCCTCAGCAAAGTCCTGGTGACCAGGGGTATCGAGGATATTGATATGGTAGTTGTTGTAGTCAAAACCCATCACGGAAGTAGCCACGGAGATACCGCGCTGCTTTTCAATCTCCATCCAGTCGGAGGTGGCGGTTTTGCGAATCTTATTGCTTTTTACGGCTCCCGCTACGTGGATAGCACCTCCGTAGAGCAGGAGTTTCTCGGTGAGCGTCGTTTTACCCGCATCCGGGTGCGAGATGATCGCAAAGGTGCGGCGACGCAAGATTTCTTGTTGTTCAGCGTTGGTTAACACAATCGTTTTATGTCGTTTTAATAGTTGTTATTCAAAAGCTATCTTCGGGGTATCTTCAGGGTATCTTCGGGACATTAGCATGTGCACCATACCAGACGAATGCCGAGCAAATACATCGTGAGAACGGCAATCGCAATACCGATGAGTATAGCTGCAATCGCGATGCTCCATTTGCTACCTGTGGAGAGGCCTTTCTTAGCGAATGGGTCGTTGAGTTTCACGATAGGGAATTGCGCTTGGTCGGTGAGCGTGTTGCCGAACAATACGCTGACGATGGCATCAGCGTTGATTGCCCAACCATTGGCGTTGAGTAGCGGAGCAAGATTGCGCTTGCGGAGTTTCATCCATGCGAGAATCATGGATGGACCGCTGACCACAATCAATATAGCTGGTACGATGAGCAATGCCCACGCATGCATATCTTTGACTTCTGATAGTAAGCTAGTCAAGAAGGTTCCTATCGAGCCTATAGCCAAACCAACAGCCGCAAAAATACCAGCAAACTTAGCCACATCAAATGGTGCAGGTTGAGCCGCTTGACCTGCTGCAGGTGGTGTTTGCAGTTTGGCGGTCATGTCGGCAAAAGATTTCTTTTCCTTCTCCGCTGCGGACTTAGTGATCAATCCGCTCACCCATTCGCCCAGCTTGCGGTAAGGGCTCCAGAAGGCTTGACCGATGGAGATAGGGTTGTCGATAATCTTCACCACTTCTGCCTCCCAGTCGCGACCTTGGCGGTCGTAGAAGAGGGCATTCTTGCCCACTTTGAGGTTGCGTATATCGCCCACGGTCATGGCTGCTACGATTTGCATCTTCTCGCCTGTAGCGTGCAAGGTGCATTGGCAGTAGATCAAGTACATGCCGCTATCAGGAGCTTGTGCATTTGCTTT
>Ga0233366_1000534_pt1 | contig 12519 bp, 12 predicted proteins | sample ElkDunMinimDraft_23_FD_191536 | JGI IMG/M metagenome (GOLD analysis project Ga0233366, IMG submission 191536) | Fecal eukaryotic communites from dung pellets of Tule Elk in California, USA - Elk Dung C4 | ecosystem: Host-associated > Mammals > Digestive system > Large intestine > Fecal | place...
GAGAAGTGCGGGCTCCCAAGCTTTAGACCACTCTTTCCGAAAATAGTTTGGACAATCAACGTAAGTTGTTTTTGGAACCAAGCTCGCTGCCAAAATTATATATTCGCTCTCATCATAAAAATGGGCGGAGCAGATTATATATAGTAAGAAGAAATGGGAGGAGGAGATGGCTTGGAATATAGCGCTATCATTAAAGGGAATTATCGATATTCCCTCAAAAGGGAATGGGATGACTATAATTTAAATAAAGCCGTTTTCGTCCTGTTGAATCCTAGCACGGCAGATGACACCCTTGATGATCGGACGACACAGCGTTGTATCTCCTTTGCGAAGAAAATGGGTTGCGGATCCTTGGAACTCGTGAATGTTTTTGCTTATCGGTGTACGAATTGGAGAGAACTGAAGGAATTGTCCAAGGAGGAGGCGATTGGTCCAGAGAACCAATTTTACCTCGAAAATGCCTTACATAGCGGGGCTAAAATATTAGTGGGATGGGGAGAAAACTGCACGATTCATCATAAGGACTATCAAGAACTGGCTGAATGGTTCAAAGGCTATTCACCCTATTGTCTGGGCGTGACCAAAGAAGGCCACCCAAGACATCCTTTATATGTGAAAAGTGATACGCCAATTGAAATATACCGGTTTCCGGAATGCTAATACAAGTGAAAAGCTGCCGAATTGGCAGCTTTATTGGTTTGTATTTGTATCTGGTGTTGTTGGATCCGCATCACCGCTTCCATTGTCTTCTTGTTCAGGAGGGAGTTCCGAGTCAGCGGGATCTTCCGGTTCTGCCTCATCTTCCTCTTTGCCAGGCTCACCTGGTGTATCTGTTTCCGGCTCATCAGGTGTTTCCTTTTCAGCGTCATCTTCCGTTTCCTCTTGGTCAGCCGGATCTTTCTCTGGATTTTCTTCAGGCAAGGCTGGTTCTTTCGCTTTTTCCTACTCTATATCCTCCTCATCCTTTTTGTCCTCATCTGAAGAAGTGTCTTCTTCCTTACCGCCATTTTGCAGACTCTTTATGATTTGATTTAATCCTTCCTCATTTTGATCCTTCATTTGATTGGCATTGCCTGATTCGTAATGTACAGAGAAGTTCGGTAAGTCGGCGATATCAGCTGTTTGCTTATACGCCAGGAGCTTGACATCCTTCATACCAAGATAGCCGAGCTTTGGAATGAATAGTCCGCCTAATTCAATATTCGTAATCCGGACTCTCATTTTCTTTAATTTGGTTAAGCCTCCTGATTTAATAACGGTTGTGACCGGACCATTGGGTGTTTGGGTGACCTTTTTGATTACTAGGCCCTTAATCTTCGAGATTATCCATGGCTAAATCGATCATTGGCACCGCTTTACGGGTTGCGGTTTCTCCAAAGACAATCAATGGAAGACCCAATGTACCGGTAATTTCCTGAGCCTCTATGATGAAACCATCTGTGCCTGATGAACTGGCCTTTATGGCTGGGGAAGAAGAGGTGAAAAGATAGGTTGTGAAGATGCCTATGATAGTTGCTAGTACTATTTTTTTCGTTCGCTTCAATATCATCACCATTCCTAAGTGCCTAACGTGTTATTTATGAATAACCATATTCTGGCCTGCTGCGATTTGATCTTCTGCTTCGCTTGTTTGCTTTTTTGGCTTTCGGGCTTTAGGGTATGGCCGCCATGCCAGGATTTTCACACCGCCGATAATCCCAAGGAGGGTGCCAATGACAAGACCGCCCATCGCTCCCATGATGGACAAAATGGCACTGACCATGATGAACAGCCCGATTGCTTTTCGGTGAAAAAGGTTCACGGGAAGAAAGGTAAGATAAAGAGGAAGGGGTATTCAACATGGTATGATATTTTGAATGCCTTTGTGTTGACCATTCCACACTCCCTGTCACATATGAGAATGAACTTTTGCTAGTCGGCTGCGGGAATGCCTTTTTGCATGAGACGATGTCCATGTTATTCAGCCTGATAGACCAGCATGGAAAATCATATTCGACCCAATGGAAGGATGCGGTCATACTCTTCAATGAATGGATTATTAAATCACAACCTTAGAGCAGTCATGTGAGAATAATTGCTACGGATTTGGCGAATTTCTGCCGTTTGAGAGAAGTGCCCTTTTCCGTTTTTCGAATATGGAACAGATATCTATCGGGCTTTATGCGCATCATTTAGATAAGGATGAAGTTAAGGCGATTCGCGAGCAAATGATTGATATACCGGCCATTCATCATAAATTGAACTTGCTGAAGCCGGTCGGGCATACAATGAGGAACTTTCAGCCTATTTATATTGAAGATGCGGCATATGGGTTCCCGGAGAAGGTTGTGAAACAATTCAATTTGGCCTCCATGATAATAGTACCCATCTATGTTCCTGAAGAGGGGCAAATGATTGGGGGTGTCTTGCTGGACCAAGGCCCGAGTAAACATTTCCGATTGATCGAACATTATTCCCGGCACTAATGAAATTTGGGCAAAGTGCGGGTGAGCTGATGCTGAGGTATATGAAACTGGATTATGTGAACGCGGGTACAGATGTTAGAGAGGGGATCAGTTTCTCGCCAAGGGAAATTGAAATCATTAAATTGCTGGCAGGAGGGGCTTCTACGACAGAAGCTGCCGTGAAGCTATATTTGAGTGAGTATACGGTCAGGGATTATATATCAACTATAATGAAAAGGCTGAACGCAAAAAATCGAACGGAGGTAGCTGTGAAAGCTATTAGAATGGGGTTAATAGAATGATAGAAGAGGCAATCAGCTATTTGAGCCGAGTGCCTTCTTTCATTATAAATATCCTAATAAATTTATTTTGATATAATATCAAAGTCGTATTTGGTCGCTCGTTTGTTTAGTTAATGACCTATGCCGAAATGTAGAGTGATAACAACCATTGGATATAAATGGGATAATATTAGGCTATTTTTCCTTAAAAAACCCTAAAATATGCTAGATAACGACATTTTGAAATATATTTGTAACATAACGATAACTTAATTGTTATGTTTACATGCTATACTTCTATTTGTTACAACAACTAAGATTAATAGAAAAATTATGCTTAATAAATAGATAAATAGTATTCAGGGGGAAACTACATGTTGAAGAAGAGTTTTATTGCACTGAACACAGCTTTACTGCTCGGATTCGGAAGTTTAGCGGCAATTCCGTCGGCAAGTGCAGAGAAAGACCCAGCGAAGCAAGCTGCTGTTGATAAGGCACAAGCATCACTGGATAAGGTGCAAGCTGAAATCGCTGCACTGAATAAGCGCATCAAGCAAGTTGAGCAAGCCGTGAAAGACAATCAGGCAATGATTAGTTCAACAGAAAAAGAAATCAAGTCAAAGAAAAAACAAGTTAAACAGCTTGAAACAGAAGTTGCTGAATTGGAGAAACGCATCGAAGAGCGTAATGAAATCTTGAAACAGCGTGCGGTTACATACCAACAAACAAATGGTGATGCATCTTACCTGGAAGTTTTGCTTGGCTCAAGCAGCTTTGGTGAATTCATTGAGCGTGTCGGAGCTGTTTCTACAATCGTAAAAGCAGACCGCCAGCTAATGCAAGAAGCTAAAGAAGATCAGGAAGCTCTAGAAAAGAAAAAAGAAACAGTTACTAATACGCTTGCTGATTTAAATGACACGAAAACTGAGCTTGTCGGCATGCAAGCAGATATTCTTGAACAGCAAAAACAAAACGAAACATTAAAAGCAACATTGAAAGATAAAGAAGCTGAAAGCAAACGCCAATTGGCAGAGGCTGAAGCTCAAAATATCGATATCGTCGTTCAGGAAGTAACAGAGGAAGCTGTTAATGCAGCTGCAGCAACAACGGTTGCTAATGCGGGTTCAGCTCCATCGGAAACGACGAAAAAAGATGATACGAAAAAGGAAAACTCTTCAAGTTCTTCTTCTAGCTCATCAAAACCAAGTTCATCAAAACCTAGCAGTTCTTCTTCTAGCAGTTCTACTTCATCCAGCAAAAGCATCCAAAAGGTTGTTACAGCAGGTTATAAATACATCGGAAATTCCGTTTATGTATTCGGTGGCGGACGTACTGCATCCGATATTGCGGCAGGACGCTTTGATTGCTCCGGTTTCGTAAGCTGGGCATTCAGACAAGGCGGTTTCTCTGTACCAGCAAGCACAAGCGCGCTTGTATCAGCAGGAACAAAAGTGTCTTACAGCAACATCCAAGTTGGAGATATGGTATTCTTCAATACTTACAAAACTAATGGCCACGTAGGTATCTATGTTGGTAACGGCAAATTTATCGGATCCCAAAACTCTACTGGCGTAGCAGTTGCCGATATGAGCAGCGGATACTGGAAACAAAAGTTCAGCGGACTTGTTGTACGTGTTCGCTAAGAATAGATAAAGAGAACCGCCTCCAATGGAGGCGGTTTTTGTTTATATGGCAGAAAAGATTCATGAATTGAACGAGTTTCTTCTATTATATTGGTACTACTTTAGTATTCATGAAAACGTACCTAATGGCCTTATCCATTAGGTACGTTTTTTTAATCATTTCTTCTTGACGGTTATTTTCTTCACTTTACTTGTGTTGCCAGCCTTATCCTTTGCTGTTACGGAGAGAGAGGTATCGGCTTTTTGCTTCTTAATTTTGACGGAGTAGGACCCATTTTTCTTGGCTGTTGCCGAGCCGAGTGTTTTCTTGCCTGCCTTGACGGTCACCTTCGCACCGGCTTCAGCTTTTCCGGTCACCTTTGTTGAATTGGTGGTTACTTTATTAACAGAAGGTGCTGATGGAGCTGTTTTATCCTTTACCGTGAATTTCTTTGCTTTGCTTGTGTTGCCAGCCTTATCCTTTGCTGTTATAGAAAGGGAGGTGCCGGCTTTTTGTTTTTTGATTTTGATGCTGTAAGATCCGTTTTTCTTGGCTGTTGCCGAGCCGAGTGTTTTCTTGCCTGCCTTGATGGTCACTTTCGCACCAGCTTCTGTTTTCCCGGTTACGGTTTGGGTTTTATCGGAAACCGCTCCGACAGCCGGGGCGCTTGGCGCTGTTTTGTCTTTAACGGTAATCTTAGTCTTGCCGCTTACTAAGCCAGTCTTCTTATCGGTTGTCGTCGCATAGAGGACAGTACCGGCTTTTAGCTTATTCGGAAGCTTGATAGAATACTTGCCTCCTGAAGCGGTTGCTGTCAGCTTTAATTTCTTATTATCCATGATGGTGACAGTGTAGCCGGTGGCGGCCTTGCCAGTGATTGTCTTGCTGGCATCAGACACGGCATTTATGCTCGGTTTTTTAGGACCAGCCACCTTGTTAATGGTTATCGTTTTGGTGACCTGGTGTCCGACCAGGTCTGTGAGCACGAATTCAACTTCGTTGGCCCCATCTTCAAGATTAAGGGGAATATCCTTTGTTTTCTTGAATTCCTTGTATGTTGGGAAGTCTTCCATATCTACGAACGTGTTGATTTCTTCATTTCCATTGACCAAAAGGCGGAGCGCATTATAATTGTCTGCGACAGATACGGTCACCTTTTGGGTGGATGATGAGGTATATTCCTTATACTTCACATCAAGGGTTGGAGCTTTTGTGTCAATATAGATTTCTCTGTTGAAATCAATCTCATTCCCTGCCTTGTCAGCGGCAAGGAAACGGATTTCCTGTTTGCCTTCCTTGCTAAAGGTAATGGTGTCTTCGAAGTCGTGTCGTTTCTTCTCCTCATTCCATGTTAAAGTCAGATCCTTCGTTTTTCCTTCATAGGCGACCTTCACATAATCCAACTCAGAGTCGTCTGTTACATACCCTTTGACAGGAATCACCATAGAATCGAAATTACCGGTAGCTTTCGGAATTTCAGAAACGATATATGGGACAGTCTGGTCACCGCTTGTTTGGAAGTCGTGGTTTCCGGCATAATCATGGGCTGTGACTTTAATATCGTCCCCTTCATTGACGGTAACCGGTGTTTTGTCTTCATTCTTATAGGTATAATCCGTTAGCTTGATGCGATATTTGTTATCGCTCGTCGGTGCGATGCGGGCATCGAGCTCATTTCCGTTAATGGAGATGGTCAGGTATTTGACTCCAGATCCAGAACGGCTATCTTCTGCTTGGAAGGTGATGATTTTTGTTTCATCATCATAGTTCAGCTTCGAAACAACTGGTGCCGTATTATCTACCAGTACAGGCATTTTGAATACTTGCGGCTGCTTGCCCTCATAGTCAATCATTGACTTGACTTGATAGTAATATAAGCCTTCGGCAACTAGCTTATTATTGGCCTTTCCATCCCACTTCGTCATGGCTGGGTTAAAGGAAACTGGCGATGAAGCATAATAATTCTTCCGCTGATTCTTGTCCGTAAATAATTTTCGCAGGACATTGCCATTTGAATCAACAACTGAGTATTCTACGGTTTTGGCATTTCGCAAGAACGAGAGAGCTGGTGCTGCTGTGTCATATACACCATCTCCGTTTGGCGAGAAGGCGATTCTTTCCGGGCTCATAGTGTTATTGAATGGGACAACTCCATAATAATCGCGAGTCACTGGATCTACCATACCGGTATCTCCATAGAAGGACTCTGGATCATTTGGCATTGGATCGATAATATTGGCTTTATTCCAGTCTCCTTTAAAGCCTACAAATGGAACTGATAGTGTTGGCAGGGAATCTTCCTTGTTCTTAGCTTTCAAGAAGACAAAGCCTTCTGTGAAGTACCCGTTTTTGAATGCCTCTTCAAGAGCGGATTTGGCATCCTTTAAATTGATGGTAATGGTGAAATCCTTTGATTTCCCGGCTTGAATGGTTAATGTTTTATCAGACTTGACAACTGCTTTTTCGATTTCATGAGGTGTCAAAGCATTGAAAAGTGCTCCGCCTTTTTCATAAAGGGCATCTGTCAGGACGCTTGTATCAACCGTATAGGTTACTTTCTTTTTGCTGAAATTCGTGGCCGTTAAGGTGAAGGAGAATTGGTCCTTCGTGATTTCCTTTAAGGTGACCTTTCCTAAGTTCGTTCCCTTTTGGACAACGTAGACTGGTGTATGGATGGCTGAATTTAACTGCATGACGCCGGAACCTTGTCTGCGCGGTGAGTAATAGGTGCTGCCTTCAGGATCTTTAATGGTCGCAGATGTATTCATTAATAGCGTTTTGGCGCGCTGAACCTTTTCTTTGCCCGTAAGCTTAGGGAAGGTTTCTTCCACGTATTGAAGCACTAGTGCTGAACCGCCGGATACATGCGGGGCAGCCATCGATGTTCCGCTCATGACCCCGTATTTATCATTGTTTAAGGTCGAGTAGATTTTTCCGCCTGGTGCTGTGATTTCAGGCTTGAAATCAAGGTTAGGCGTAACGCCCCAAGATGTGAAGGTGGATAGATGGCCTGCAGCCGTGTTCTCAAGCTGGATCATCTCTCCGGTAAATTTGACTGTTCCTGTGCCGCCGGCTTCAATTATTTTCTCTTCAAACTTTGTTCCATCGCTTACACGTAAGGAAACGAGCGGGATGGTTGGATTGCTTAATGCCATGCTGACAAAATCGCCGTGAGCAGGTGTCCCTCTGACAATGACGCCGCTCGCGCCAGCACTTTCAGCTTGCTTTTGGATTTCTCCGTAATTTGGATTCGCCGCAGTCCTCACGGCAAATACAATCTTGCCTCTGACATCCTTGCCCTCATATTTATCAGGGGCACCATCTGCCACATAGACGACTTCCTGCTCAGTTTTTTTGAAGACATCGAGCGGGAGAGGGGAAGCCTGTGTTTTGTATCCGGCCTCATAAGCGACACCGTCAATCGTGAAGGTGAATTTGTCGACAAAGACATGTGTGTTTTCAAGAGATGCAACAGAAATGGAATCCTTCGACACGCTTGGTGAACCGACTAAACCGATATCCGGGTTAGAGGCAAGCGGGTCATGATAGCCATCAGAGAATTGGGCGGAATTCCCGGCAGAAATGGACATGAGGACCCCGTTTTGTACGGCTCGTTCAATCGCTTTTTGTTCGGGATCTTCCGGGTTTTGGAAGGCGCCTGGTGAGCCTAGGCTCATATTGATGACATCCGCGCCAAGCAAGATTGCATCGTCAATCGCCTTAATGTAGATATCTCCCCAAGTAGATGGCATAGCTGCGTCATTTCCAAAGACTTTTAGCGCCAGCAATTGTGTTTCAGGGGCAATCCCTTTGATACCGCCGCTTTCCTTTTGGCCATTGGCTCCAACGGTTCCGCCGACATGCATCCCGTGCATGGAAGCGTCAGGGCCGAGGTCGAGGATTTCTTGGTTTTTGTCATAATAATTGTAGCCATATGGAACCTTGGCTGTGTGGTATTTGCCAGGTAGCTTGTTCGTGGAGATGGATGCTTTCACGTCGCTTTCAGATAACTTTGCTTCTTCCTCGTCTGTAAGAATCATGTCTTTATGGCTTGGGTCGATGCCGGTATCAACGACACCGACAACCGTGCCGGTACCATCATATCCGTCAACCCACGTCTCTTCAGCTTGGACAATGTCACCGCTTGAGACCATATCTGGTTTCGCTTTTGGTCGTTCATACTCATTTGCAATATAAACGGATGAAACATTGGAGAGCTTTTCGATTTCAGGGATGTCAGAAACCTTCGCCTCACCGCTGACCCCGTTAGCAACGACTGTGAAGGAATTTTCTATGGAGAAAGTAATGCTCTTTTTCTTGATGGAGGAGAGAAGGTCCGATTGTTCCTCTTTCACGGGAGATTGCAGGGCATTTTGCTTAGATTTGGACAATTCCTTAAATAGAACGCCTTGCTCTGTCGCGTATTCGATGGCTGGGCTTCCTTCTAATTCAATAATGATTCGAACCTTTTCATTTGGGTCATCAAACTGGCTTAAATCAAGCTTCGATTTGGCTTTACCGTCAAACGTTCCGGCGCTTTTTTGGTTATCTGTATTTGCGCTTACGCTCCCTATTCCCAACAGCAAATTTGAGAGTAATAGAATTACCGCTAAGAAAACAGCTGCTCCTTGCTTGAACGTGTTTTTCAATCCGATTTCCTCCTCTTTAGTTTTCGGGTAGAAAAAGAATACGCTTCCTCCTTTGCCTAGGTATGTAGTTGGAGTCATAGGACTGCCAATATGTTAAATCTAACACCCTATTTCTTTAAGATAAAGGAAAAATTGTAAATATTTAGGATATTGAGGATTTTGGTGGGGAAGCTTGCGACTCCTGCATTTCTTTTGGCATGCAAGAGTCGCAGAAGCGGCTCAGTCTAGAGACCTAGTTGAAAATCAAGCTTGAGGTCGTTATCTAAAAAAGTAATTCCAGCTAAACTTAAGGCATAAGGAGGGAATGTAAAATGAAAAACATCGGAATCATCATCATAGCGATTATCGCCGGCTTTATTGTCATCGGAAATATTGGGCCCATCCTCGTTTTGGGCATTACGGTAGGAGCACTTTATTTCGTGTTTAAGCAGTATTTAAAGGCGGATAAGAATGGGAAAATCATCTGGGGCGCAATAGGGGTTATCATCCTGATTGCTGCCATTAGTAATCTGTCGGCTTTTGTTGGTCTAGCTGCCATGGTGCTGCTGTATTATCTCTATAAAAATTATCAGGATGATCGAACGGAAAAGGCGAACAGGGAAGATCCATTCAAGAAGTTTGAGAGAGAATGGGAAGAATTAAGCAAAAAATAAGAAGAGGAGTGCTGGTAAAATGACAGATTTATTCACAAAATTAAAGAAAACATTGGAAGCTGATCTATATGAGGTCATGGAAACAAGGGATAAGAAGCATCCTTTATATAAGCTGAATCAATATTTGCGGGAATCAGAGAATGAGGTCGGGCAAGTTCAGCGATTGATTGAAAGGCAGTATCGATTGAAGGATGAAGTGAAGCGTGAGCACCAGACAGCGCACGATATGGCACAAAAACGCAAAGGCCAAGCGGAGATTGCGCGCGGTACTGAGGGGGCTCAGGAGCTTTATGAGTACGCGGTGCGTGAACAGTCGATTTATGAGGAACGAGCATCCCGCCTTGAACATATGCTTGTGCAAATTGAACTTGACCTTAAACAGCTTGAAGAGAAATTTACCGCCATGCAGCAAAGCTTGAAGGATATGCATATTAAGCGGCTTGAGTTAATGGGACAGGATAATTTGTCTAAGGTGCATGGGAAGATGGAAGAATTGATTGAGAAGGGGAGAGTTCCGAATGGAAAACGGAAATCTTCCAATAGAGACAATGATCCCTTGGATATGCGGGTTAGGGCAAACCATTATGGAATGATCATGGATACACGTCTTGCAGCCATGGAGAAAGATGTGAAAAATAGAGAGGATTTAAGCTAGAAAGATGATATGCTAGTAGTTAGGGCGCAGGTGTTGTGACTTGCGCCTTATCGGACTTTTTTGTAGGAGGCAATCATATGTCAGGGTCGAAGGAACAATCACAATTAAAGCTCATATTAGTTGGCCTATTGATTGCAGGCTTGTTCGAGATTATTTTCATCCGGTTCGATGAGCTGCTCTTCAATGGAATTGCTGCCTTGGTATGCCTGATTTATGGATATAAGAAATATGCTACCTTGACTGGAAAGATTGTCTTATGGGTTGGCCTATTCTTCGCCATATCAGGACTAATCAGCTTATTCGTCGTACGTGCTATTATTTTTATTTTACTATTATTATTTCTTCTTCATTATTTGCAAAAAAGACGAGAGCCTGCTGAGATTAAGCCTTCCTTTGAAGGGGGCCAGGAAGCTAATTTTGTAACAGTCCATGGTCCGGTCACAAGCCGTTTATTTGGGAATCAGTCCACACCTGAGGAGATTTATGAGTGGGATGATATCAATGTGGGGGTAGGATTTGGAGATGTGGTCATGGATTTGAGCAATACGGTCCTTCCGAAAGAAGAATCCATCATCGCCATTCGAACAATCGCCGGAAATGTGGAGATTCTCATTCCATATGACATTGGTGTAAAGCTGTCTCATACAGCTCTATACGGCACAGCTCGCTTATTCGACCAAGAGAAACGGGAAATTCGCAATCAGCAGATTGCCTATAAGACGGAAGGGTATGAGGAATCGAGCAGCCGCGTCAAAATCGTGACCTCTATCGGTGCAGGAAGCATCGTGGTGAGACGGGTATGAGTATCGTCAAACGCCAGATTCTCATCTGCCTGACTATTGCCGTTATCGTCGTCATCATTATGGCAGGAGCTTATTATTATGTGTTCACGCCATCTCACTGGCAGCCTTTCTATGAGAAAGAAATCTATCATATTCCATTTATATTATTTATTCCGAGCGTTGCCATCGTCATTGGTTTATTATTTGGGATTGCGAGCGGCTTATTTTATAAGAATGAAATCAAAAATCTTGATGAAACGATCTATAAGATGAAAAAGGGAGAAACCATCGAACATGCGAAGGAACCGAAAATTACGGATATCCGGGAGGCTGCAGAGAAATTAGCGGGGGTGCAGAGTATGATGCTCGAGCAGGTGAGACGAACACAAGTGCTTGCCACCGAGAAGACGGAGGAGCAGGAAAAACTCGTTCAAAGCATGGTGAAGGAGGAGCGAAACAGGCTGGCAAGGGAATTGCATGATTCCGTCAGCCAGCAGCTTTTTGCCGCCTCGATGCTGATCTCCGCCATCAATGAATCCCCTGATGGTTCTAGTGAATGGCGCTCAAAGCAATTGAAGCTTACAGAGGGGATGATTCAGCAGTCCCAGCTTGAAATGCGTGCGCTTCTGCTGCATCTTCGCCCGGTGCAGCTAAAGGATAAAAGCCTGAAAGAAGGGGTAGAAAACCTCTTGTATGAGCTGAAGCAAAAGGTACCGTTTGAAGTTTATTGGAATGTCGATGATTTGCTATTAGAGAAGGGGGTTGAGGACCATCTCTTCCGAATCCTTCAGGAATCGGTCTCGAATACGCTGCGCCATGCGAAGGCAAGCAGACTCGACGTGTATATTGTCAAGCATGAGCAAATGGTGATTCTAAGAGTCATTGATGATGGCAAGGGCTTTGATATAAATGCAGCGAAGGCTGGCTCCTATGGAATGGAGAATATGCGTGAGCGGGCTCTTGAGATTGGCGGGACCTTCAAGATTATATCTTTTCCAAATCAAGGGACACGTGTGGAAGTACGGGTTCCAATCGTGAAAATGGGTGATAGCAAATGATAAAGGTATTATTAATAGATGACCATGAGATGGTGAGGATTGGTGTTTCCGCCTATTTATCCTCTCTTGCAGACATTGAAGTGGCAGGTGAGGCGGGAACCGGCGAGGAAGGGGTTGCTCTCGCGCTTTCTTTGCGGCCAGACATTATTTTAATGGACCTAGTCATGCCAGGGGTGGATGGGATTGAGGCAACTAAGCGCATTATCGCCAAATGGCCAGAAGCTAAAATAATCATCGTCACAAGCTTCATAGATGACGAGAAGGTTTATCCTGCCTTAGAGGCAGGAGCTATCAGCTATATGCTGAAAACATCGAAGGCAAGCGAGATTGCCAATTCCATAAGAGATACTTATAAAGGTCAAACCGTCTTGGAG
>Ga0233366_1000537_pt1 | contig 12468 bp, 19 predicted proteins | sample ElkDunMinimDraft_23_FD_191536 | JGI IMG/M metagenome (GOLD analysis project Ga0233366, IMG submission 191536) | Fecal eukaryotic communites from dung pellets of Tule Elk in California, USA - Elk Dung C4 | ecosystem: Host-associated > Mammals > Digestive system > Large intestine > Fecal | place...
TGATAATGTTATTAGCAATACAGGTGTACTTTCAGTAAATGGACAGACTTGAAATGTAACTATCCCCACTCCAGAAGAGAGTAATACTAAGACATTCTACCTATCAAGCACATCAGATTTAACTACAGCACAATCTGCTTATGATTGGTATGTAGCAGGTAAAAATCCTATCGTAATATTGAGTGGAGAAAACTATATATATGAAAGTTCAAGTAGTACACAATTTAAACTTAAAAAACTAAGGACAGAGGCAGGGACAAGTGGCTCAATAACACAAATAAGGCAATACTTTATGACATTTACACTATCAAGTTGAACAGTAACTGCAGTATCTAGTGGTACATACAGCACAATAACAAGTGTATTATCAACAACAGTAAATTATTCCCCATCATACACACCTACATATGATGGTAGCCCTGCTACAAAGAAGTATGTAGATGACAGTGTAAGTGTAGTAAGTGGGGATAGTGGAACGACATATACAATAAAAGTAAGTAATTCTGACCCTACAAGCTGAACAGCCAGTAACATAATAACTTTAGTTCCTTAACCAGATTTCTATGTGATTATTTTTATGAGATAGTGAGCCTAGTAAGATATTTGTAGGAGATACACCTATCTCTAAGGTTTTCTTGTGAGATACACAGATACGACCTACATGACCAGATAAAGACTATCTATGTTTTACTGCTGAGCAATCTAGCAGTACGGTAAAGTTAACTAAAACCTGAAGCCCAACAGCAGTAACGCTAGAAACGAGTACAGATTGAATAACATGGGCAACTTATACAATATGAGATACAATAACTCTTGCTAACGTATGAGATAAAGTCTATTGGAGGAATACATCAGATACAGTTACTAATTTCTCCACTTCATCAGCATCAAGCTACTATCAGTTTGTTATGTCATGACAAATCAGTGCTAGCTGAGATTGTAATTTCCTTTTATGTAAAAATAGTACAGATACATTACCTAACAGTTATTGTTTCGTTAAATTGTTTAATGGTTGCTCGGTATTAGTTTCAGCTCCATCATTATTGGCTACTACTATAAAGGAATATTGCTATTATTATATGTTCTCAGGTTGTTCCTCTTTAGCTACTATCCCATCATTACCTGCTATTACATTAAAAACTACCTGTTACAATCGTATGTTTGATAATTGCTCATTAATTAAGTTATCAACTACTCAAACATGAGAATATCAAACAGCTTACAGGATACCTACTACATGAACTTGAACAACCGCAAGTAATGCTTTATCAAATATGTTTAATAGGACATGATGAACATTTACTTGAAGTCCAACTATAAACACAACATACTATACAAGTAATACAGTAGTTTAGATTCTATAAAAAAATGAGAAAGTATATAATTCTGATTTTAATATCTTTATTATGCTTATCAATCAGCTTTAATCTTTTTCAATATGTAAATACAGAAATAACTTGTAGTAAAATTGATAAAAGGCGAAAGGCTGATTTATTACTAAATTTATGACATAAGAAATTAGACTGAGATAAAGACTGAATCGCTTGTGAAAATTTACCATATAACCAAGATAAATAATGAAATGTATGAGATGTGGTAAAGATAGCAAATGGGAACTATGTAGAGAATGTAAAGAAATAAAGCATAAAGCAGGTGCTATGATTAGCCAAAATAAGAAGAAATTAAGAAAACTAATTGAGTGAAACATATTAGAGCCTGAAAAATTTAGTAAATTTATTCTTTATACAGAAAATATCAAAAAACGATGAGAAATCTATATGGAGTTTGTGCATAAGAAAAATCTAACGATATTTAAACTCATCACATGATGAACTATGCTATGTAGTGTATTGCTATCGCTGTGGTGCATAACAAGTCTGATAATACTTCATATTTAAAGAAAGTCTGCTAGTCATTACCTATCAGACTTTTTTTGTTATTTTAAAATTGTTTTTATCATTTAACCAAAAAAGATGGAACGAAAAACAGAAGACTTTTTTGACTGAGATACTGTAAGTATCCAAAAAGTACTTAATCAGATTTCTCAGCATCCTGACAAAATGGACAGCATTTTAAATTATGTTGTAGAGAAAGTAGAACACTTTACAGCATTTAAAGTTAAAAAGGAACACTTGAAAGAGAAGTACAACCACAAACTAAATGAGCTATATGCTGAATACATGAGAGAATAGTTTTATTTCTTAATCAGATTTTCTTTATTATCTAACCATAGCTCTAAAGTCTGATTTTCTTCCTTTAGTTTATCTATGGTATAGTTTAGTCATTTAATCTCTCATTCAAGACTAGCTACCTTTATATTCAGCTTTTTATTTTCTTCTTCTAACTGCTCTATTTGGTATTTCATAAATCATTCTGTCGCTCACATCTCCATAAGGTAAATAATATAAAAGTCTGTAATTGTAAATGTAATAAATAAATCTGATTAGTATTTCATCGCTACATTTATTATAGCCATAACAGAAAGAGCCAATGCTATTCAACTTTCAGCTCTAACTGCACATATTAAAACAAATATTCAAGCTACCAATAATATGAATTTCAATATTTCTTCTCGTAATTCAGATTTTTCTTTTTTCATTTCCTTTTGGTAAATAATATAAAAGTCTGATTAGTCTTCTTCTTTAATTTCTTTCCTCATTTGGTTTTTGATTTCGTCATACCATTTAGAATAATTCCATTGTTTATATTCTGCCATTTGATTAGAAGTTGGCGGTAGTAAATAAGCCTCTGCTAATCTTAACATAAATTCATCTTTCAGCTTTTTATTCTCTTTTTTCAGTTCCTCTATCTCTATTGCTTGATTATCATTTTCACTATCTAGGTTATCTGCATAATCTCTCAGCTTTTTATTTTCTTCTTCTAAATCATTTACAACATTTTCTCGTTTATTTATAGCTTCTTTATAATCATCAATATGTATATATGCCTCTTTCTTGAAAAACCTAACAGGTAGATATACAGGTTTATATACTAACTCTTTTTCTAAGTCAGCTTTTTCTTTTTTCATTTTCTTTTGGTAAATAATATAAAAGTCTGATTAATAAACAATCAAGTAAGCCATCGTGTCTGCCAAAACAGTAAGTCAGAATAGCATTGTAATTCATATAGCTAAATCTTCTAACATATTTCTAACTCGGTCAGATTTTTTTCTTCCCATTTACTAAGGGTAAATAATATAAAAGTCTGATTAGTCTATCTTAATAATTAGAACTCAGGGAAACTTGAATTTAACGTATTTGAGAGATGTAGCATTGATTTAGAATTATATTCTTCTTTTATTTCTTCTTCGCTCATTTTATCTATTTGTTCAATTTCTCTTTGTAAGAACTCTATTTCCTTAATCGCATAATCAAAATACTCATCACTCATCATTCACACTCTACGTTCTATATCTTTTATTCTCTCTTTTAATTCAGCTTTCTTTTCTTTCTTTATAGTTTCCATAGGTTATTTAAATAAAGTAAATAAATCTGATTACTTCAAGTAGCTTATTAAATCTTCTTCTGCTCTAATAAATTTATTGGCTTAGGACACTCTATCCATCAATTATGTATCCTTTGGTGACATTGAGTACAGCAGAATACTATCTCATACCAAACATTATTATCAGGATGGTGTGCCTCTATTCTCCTTTCTTCTCAGCATATAGGGCATACTTTAGGTCTAATTCATAATTTCTTTATAAGTCTTGGTGTTTTAATGTGCATAGCTCAATATCACATTTTCTCCCTCTTCTTTTTCTTCCTATCAAGTAATAAAATGCGAGATTTATGTATAGTTTGGCAACTTTGAATTTTATAGTTTTCAGATTTCTTTCATCTTTTTTAATAAATTAAGTTATAAAAGTCTGATTACTTAACTGTAAATGTACTAATTCCTTTATTATTCTTCTTTATAATCTTTAGCTGTGGAGTAGTAGAGGTAAGTATCATATAATCATAATCTCATAGATTAAACACATATTCCTCTTTGATTAGACAAGGCTTATGTTTCTTAATCTCTCTTTTCCAAAACTCGCACTCATCACATTCAAATCAAAACTCACATTGTATATTGGCTAAATCTGATTTCAGCTTTTCGTTTTCTTCTTTTAGCTCATTAAACATTCTTATAAACTCCTCTACTTTCTCATGATTATCTAATGCTTCTGATATATCTTGTAAGTTTTTAATGGTTTTTTCTATATCCATATTTCCAATAGTAATCAAAATAAAATGCTAATGGTTTATTTATATAGTTATACTTTACCTCCATATCTACATACTTTCTACACTTACTACATCGTAAATCTGATTTTTTTATTTCCTTTCAACATTTCCTACAAGTGTTCATCTTTATAAGCTTTAATATAAATCTGATTTTAAAGGGTAGCCCACCTCCTACCCTGTTTGGTTAATCCATTTTTATCTTTTACTTTTTACACTTCAGAATAAGGTGGTATTCCATAGCAAGAGCATGAATCGGCTCACTACACCTACCTAGTAATCTCTATCTAGGACTCTTGGCTGCATCCTTTTATGCTAGTCAGCAGTTATAACCTGCTACTAGCAAGGCGATTTGCATTCCATCTCAGCTTTCTATCTTTAATTCATAGTTGATCCATATACAGAATATTATTATCATAATAACTATTATTCGTGCAAGTACCTCTATTAGTTTGTCTTCTTTTTCCATGTTTCTTATCTTCTAATACTAAATGTTGCAGGATCTATCTTTCAGTATATCGTACTTAAACAAGCTGCCATATTCTTTTGTCGGTTTCAGTTAGAAGTTGCATATCTCTTTCAGTTATCATCTCGGCTTTGACAACTTCCAGCATTTGATAGACAACCTAAAGTCTGAATCTTCCCCAAATATCTATTAGTGAGTGTTTGTCCTATCTTCTCTAGTCAAGTTTCAAAGAACGCATATTGCACACGGTCTCACCTATCATTATTCCCAACATTTCAAGGGTTTGTCTTTCCATATCATCTCCAACCTCCACTTGTTTCAGCAATAGTGATACAAAGTATTACTCATTCTTTGATTCAGTAGTGATTTTCTACCTGTCGGAACATACTAGCCTCTAAGTTATAAGCACTTGCTAATTCCTTAAATCTCTCATGAGAATCTGATATATTTTCTGAGATAGGTGGCATTTCTTGATGATCTCCATCTTCTGTAAGTTGTCATGGAGTCCATAGTTCAGCAGTTCATGCTGTCTCTGTTTCAGATTCAGCTTTTTCTTCTTCTGAATAAGAGGCTCATCGTGTCATAGGTAGTAGCATTCCAAATAATGCTATAATCATTCAACAGATAACAAGTATTCAGTTATCTTTAAAGGTTTTATAAGAGTTTAATTCGTATGTCATGTAATATTGTTAAGAATAAATAGGAACTTGCAGGACTTTAGAGAATATTTTTCTGATTTGTGTGTATTGCCAACAAGTTCGGTATTTTTAAGTCTTTGGTTGACTGCCACATCTTAGGCTACATCAAGTCGCTTGTTCTTGGTAGCCAAACTTTTTAAGATCATCCCATGTTGAGAGCATGGACTTACTCATATTCTCAGTACAGCATTTCATCTAAATCTATACTGAATTTCTTTTCTTCCTTTGGTGGAGGAGTTAATTCAAATATTTCTCCATCTGTTTTTACTTCAAACTGTGGCTTTTCTTTAGTTCTCATAAGTACCACAGGATTTTCTAGCTTTACAAATCTTACACAATGATTATTCCTACGATAATGGTTATCTCATGTCGTTATTCTTTTTTCTTCTCAAGTAACAATTGACTTTACTATGTATCATTTCTTCATGCTGTAACTTTGGACTTCCCATATCTCAGAATTAAAATAAATCTGATCTCCTATCTCTAAATGTCTTTTCTTGTATTTGTATTCACGGTCTTTAGCATATCATCCATTCAGTCTATATCTCCTTTTCTTTTCCCTTCTACATTCTAAACAGTCATAACTTCTTCATCTCGCATTGAATCTGCTTCTATCTACACTAAACTCATTCCATTTCTTATATTGTTTACAGCAACTGCAGACTCTACCATTATCATCTTCTATTACTGTCTTTTTGAAAGTCATCGTTATTTGCTTAAAATAAACTTTGTTGTATAGCTCATTGTACCTCATAACTTTTAACTTCTTCTATTATCGGCTCAGGTTTTTCTTCTTTCTTTTCTAGTTTTATTCCTTTTAGCTGTTCCTTTGGTATCTCGTAAAGCATTCCATAACTAACTTTCCATCATTCCTCATATTCATTCAGTAAGGAGTTTCAGACTAAGAATGTTCCACACCCACCATAGAATAAACAGTTTATACAAGCCATCATTGCACATCTTCTATCTAGGTCTATTCATATCAGATTTACTCGTGGATTATTCTTTAAAGCTCACATCAATAATTTACCACTTCAGCATGTCATATCTATTACAGTGTCTCAGCTTGGAGCTTCATCTACTTCAACTATCTTTGCCATCATATCAGCTATATGTGGTGGAGTGAAGAATTGACCGTGTTCTCATTGACATATAAAGTTCTCATACATTTCTCAAATAACATCATGGTATCTTTTATCTTCTCTCTCTTGCTCTTGGCTCTGTTGCATCAAAGTAACTAAATCTGATAGCATTGTCATAGGTATATTTTTATCTCTCCGTGTATTGATTAAATGCTTGTATCTTTCCTTTCTTTCCTTTCGCCTTTCAGTTCACTGTATAGCTGGATTTATGTTTAGCACAGAGATTATCACTATCTCTAAGAAGTTTGTAAATGCTGTATTCATAGATATTCATTCAGCTAGGCTATCTGATAATCACCTTTCAAATAGTTTTTCACTGCTAGGATTTGCTTTTTTCATCTTGTTTTTTTAAATGTCTTAAATGACTATTTCGGCTTGCTTTTGCACATTTTCTCCTGCTATATGCTAGAGTATGTAATCAGCTATATCTAAATTTCTTGTTATCATACTTCTTACATCTGCTAGCATTACAATGCTTAATGTGTTCTTCTATGTATTCTTCCTTTGTCATTCAGTTCCATGTTTCCCTATCCATCGTTATTTGCTTATAGAATTACAAGTAGCCAACTTTCAGAATGCTAGTATTACATTCTTATACTCACTTAGTTTGGCTTCAGATTTTCTTATATGCTCTTGTAAGTGGTCTTTATTCTTAGCTCGTGCTTCTCTTTCAGCTTGTTGGTTAGTCAGCTTTTTCTTATCTTCTTTATGCTGTCTAGTTTTCTTCATGTACTTTTCCCTTATAGTCCATAGCGATAAAGCCAACAGCTCATCAACTTTCTTTCATAGGAACTGACACTCTTTCATAGTTCAATCAGCATTCATGATAAATGTAAAGTCAAAGAAGTCTATTGGCATATCCTGTAAGATATACTCAGGTGTAAGGAACATTCATTCTCCTGCCATTTTGTTTAGTTATGATTTAAAAGTTATAAGTTTCTCCATTTCTTTATTCACTCCTCAGAACAGTCTGAATTGGTAGGAGGCATTGACATTCTTCTTAGCCTCCTACACTTTTCATTTATGTCCATCTGAGCTATCTCTCATTTAGTAAGGAGTGAATACCTAAAAGGGCAAATCCACTTCATCGTTATTATCTTCTATCTTTGATTCAGATTTCTTTCCATAATTTTCGTATATACTCATAGCATCTTCAAATATTCTTGTAGCTAATTGGATAACTTCGTTATAGTTTGTCTTATCGTATAACTGCTCAAAAGCTAACTTCATAGCCATTCATACCATAGCACCTTTGTTAGTTGCTTCAGGATTATAGGCTGGTCTTGGTCTAAAGTTATTCTCCTTTACTTCCTTGTATTTAGTCTTTCCATTTTCTTCTACCATTTCATAGTTTACTGTATCTCATACTTTGAAAGCATCTTTAGATTTCTTTCATAAGCTGATTTCTTCGTTATTATCTAACTTCATATTGATATAGAAGATAGTTCAGTTAGGTCATTTCCATTCATTGACCTTTGTAATTTCTGTAATTTTTGCTGTTTTCATGATTATTAAATTTGAAATATAAATTAGTTATTAAGTTTATCTAAAGCCTCTTGTAAGTTCCCATCTTCTCTAGCTTCTAGTAGATCAGTAAGAACTACAAATGCTTCTTCTTGGTGCGATGCATAGTAGACTTGTTCTCTGTCTATAACTACTCGGTAGTAAACTCTATCATCATCTACTTCCATCATTATTCAGTCAATAAGTCTACCTTGTGCATCTCTTTTATTGTATTTCTCCATATTTATTGTTCGTTAAGAACTAAATTACATCTCCATAAATTCTGATTTATCAGTCGGAGATTCTGAATTTTAAGCATCTTTCAGTATTTCCAATAATGTTTCCTGATTACTGCTTCCATTTTCTTCTCTGCATTATCCTTAGATGTTGCATAGAAGTCGTATGTTTCTAAGTAGTCCATTATTTTACAAAGTAAGTTAAATCTATTTCACAAAGTTTATCTGCTGGATAACTAGCTATAAGCTTGTTATTCTTGTATTGTTTAGCTACATACCTCTTTCAAAGTCAGCTTTTATTCTCAGTTATCACAATTCAGTTTAATACTTGTACGGTCATATATATAGGTACTCTCCTTTGTCATACTTGATTTCATAAGTTTTTAGATTTCATCGTGTTCTATCTTTAAATACTCTTAAAAAGGTTTGTTCATCTTCTCTGATATACTCTACAACAGTAAAGGCATCATCTCATAATTTTCAGCTTCATCTCATTTGTGATAAATCCCTTTGGTCAAATGCTTTCCCTTTCTTCTTAAAGTGATGTAGTAGTACAATGCAGATATTCTCCTCTAAACATAAGCTCACTAACTTAGAGCTTATATCTGCTGTCTGTGCAGCTTCACTATCTCAATTCCCTATAATAAATCCTAGATTATCTATGAAGAATAGGGTATGTCATTGAGCTTTTAGTTCTTTGATAGAGTTTATTAGTTCTTCAACTGCTATTTTTTTTCAGATGTCCACTAATAACAAATCTCTATTTCTAAAGCTCAAATATGCTTGTTCGTAATCTTGTTCTTGTTGCTCTGTTCGTGTTCATTCGTTGTATTGATCTACTGTTATTCAAGCTCGTTTCATTGCATATCTACTAGCGATGTTCTCTACTTTATCCTCTAGTACATAGTAGCAGCATCATTTATTCTTCCTTGCCATGAATGTTGCAAAGGTAGTCTTTCATGCTCAAGTTTCTCCTAGTAGGATTACAAGCTGTCATTTCTTCATTTTTCATAAAGCTCCATCTAGTTCTCTGCTTCATCGTGTGAAATCTGGTTTTACTAACTTGGGTACTTTCTTTGGGTTATAAATCTTTTCTTCAGTATTCAGCTTTTCTATTTTCTTTTCTTTCTTATCTGCTATCTGTGGATACCATCATTCAATTAGCTTTGACAATTCATGCCATTCAGATTTGCTTAACTTTCTCCCTAGATACCACTCAACTCGTTGCACCCAACTTGGTCATCCATGATCTCCACTACCTATCATTCAGTTCTTATCTAATCGGCATCATGTTTCCTTTCAGTTGCATATTATCTGCTCTCCATTGCTGTACTTTCTGAATGTTATTATCTCTCCACATACTCGTTTACTTCAGCTCAGATTTATAAGCATCTCCTTAGTATCAAGCTGATTAACTTTGTATCGGTAATTGTCATCTCATTCAAACTCTTTAATTTGTGGCTTGTATTCCTCAATAGGTTTTTCTTCCTCTTTTTTTGGGAAGTTCTTTACCATTTCATCTAACGAATAAAGTCATCCTCAACTTAAATCTTTTCTCCATTCTACCATAAACTTCTCTCCTTTTTGATGGTAGTATCACGGAATCCTTAGCACTCTTGCAATATCCTTACAGACTTTTACATCTCAGTTGTAATAGTCTTTCAATCCTAAGTTCCCTTCAGTAAATTGCTCTCTATCTAGTGGATCAGATGCAAAGTAGTACAGATGGAATCCATGTACAGACTCAACTACAAATGTTGGTTTCAATGGAGCATTCTGAATCAGCTTTATTTGTTCTTCTTTTGTTCACGTATCAATATCACATATCCATGTTTGAATTTGAGTTACACTTTCAGCATTTCTCTTTCAGCTCTGCATAGGATTAACACTAAAGAATACTCAGTAAGGGAATTTAGCTTGTAGCTTTTCGCATTTCTCTAAATTCTCATCTGTCATGGGTAGTATCTTTGAGTATTTCTTATCACTTTTATCCTGGTCATTGAATGTTTGTATTGAGCATCTTCTGAAGTTTGGGTATTCCTTAATTCGTTCTAAAGTTTTACTATTCATTTTGTTTTGGATTAGGGTATAAATCATTTTTTGAACTCTCATATACCTGCTCCATGCTATCATACCAATTCAGTCATTCCCATCATCTCTCTATAGCCTCATTTACTGCGAAGTTGAATCTGTTTCTTCTATTTCTATCAGCTTTAGGCATTCATCAATAGTCTTTGATAATGTTTTTGATTTTAACTAGAGCTTTTATGAATGAATCAGTATCTTTATAAGGTTTCTTACTAGCTTGTTTGTGTTCCCACCATCTAATAACATCTGATTCCTCCATAAACCTTACTAGCCTTTCATCTTTTCTGAACACCTCCAACATTTTTTCCATTTCTTCTTTCTTTATATTTCTTTCTTCTTTCTTCTTACTAGTATTAGTATATATAGAATATATATTATTATATAGGGGTGACATTTTTGTCGCCAACACACGAATTTTAATAGTTTTCTCAGTTTCTATTTGGTTATTTGTAGGCGACATTTTTGTCGTTGAGCGACAAATTTGTCGTTCAATGGTTATGAATCATAGTTCTACAAGCTTTTTTATTCATCTTTGTATTGTACGAATTTCAGTTCACATAATCTCTCCTAGTTCCTCATTGGTAGCATAGCATTTTCATTTCTCTTTAGTTGATAGTTTTCGTATCACTCAAAGGAGAATGATTTGTGTGTGGTTTAAATCCTTACCTAGAATAGCTTTAGGAATTAAAATAATTTCATCCATCTTAACTATTCCTCTAAAGTAAATTCAGATTTTTTGAGAGCATCTCACATAGGTCTTAGTCATTCTCCAATGACATACTTACACCTATAGAAATACCCCCTCACTCTGACAATCTCATGAATCTCTCCTCCTGGATCAATTCCGTAGTAGTTCTTTCCATTTCATTTGCTGATAATTTTTCGCATTTTTTAGTGGTAAGAAAAATAAAAGACTGTCGCATACTCATGAACAGTCTTCTAATTTCTCATGCTAGAGGTCTAATTAAAAAGCACCTGTTCATATCGTACTGCTGAGGGGTTGGAATTCAGCAGCACTATATGAAAAGATGCCGTCCAGCCCCTAATCTCTATTACCTTATAATTGGTAGAGCCTTATGAATTGTGTGTGTAGAACATAAGGTTTAGAGATAGCAATATAGATGGCTAAGTAATTCCCTCTACTTTGGTGTGATAACTATATGCTATCACATTTTTTCAATAAGAATTATTTATCATTACTTGGTAGCAACTCTGTGCCATCTTGAAGCTCATCACTTCATTGCTGATACAAGTATAACCAAAAAAAAATTTTTTGCAAGTTTTTTATCACTTTTTTTATAAGAAAAATATATAGTAGTTTTTACCTACTATTTCAATGTTTACTTTTCGCTAAAAAACTAGAACGCTAATCAGAATTGTAGCTTTTTTAGTATATCAGAGTTAGTTCATAGATATATCTCTGTCGTTTTTATACTGCTATGTCCCATGAGTTTAGCTACATCGTATATACTGCTTCAAGGAATGTGCAATAGATCAGTACAGAATGTATGCCTGAATTTATGAGGGAAAATACGAAATCACAGTTCTTTAGTTAGTTTGTTATAAATATTCCTTATAGATCATTCTCTGATATGTCCCCCATCTATATTGTGGCTAGGGAATAAGTAATCAGATTCTTTTTCTCTTTTTGATAGATAATTCCATATCATATCTAATAATTCAGGTCTGAGATATACAGTTCTTCTTTTTCATCATTTACCTACTACCTGTAAACTCTCTCAGATTTCTCCTACTTTTATCTTTGCTACTTCATGACATCTTAATCAAGTATACATTAGCATATAAGTTAAAACTTTATTCCTAAGTTTTGTAATATCTTTTCCCCCTATTCATTGGTTTACTGTTTTTAAAATCTGACTTTTTTCTTCTTCATTATAAAATCAGATGTTTTTTTCATGTACTTTTATTCACTTTATTTTCTTCCATTCTAAAACATTCATATTTATGATTTCTTCTAAATAATGAAAGAATACTCTTAGAGCTAATAAATTTGAATGGATCGTTTTTTCTGCTAATCATTTTTTACTCATCCATGTAGTAAAACTAAATATATCCTGAATCGTAATTTTTTCTGGAGACTCTAGTTCC
>Ga0233366_1000542_pt1 | contig 12380 bp, 9 predicted proteins | sample ElkDunMinimDraft_23_FD_191536 | JGI IMG/M metagenome (GOLD analysis project Ga0233366, IMG submission 191536) | Fecal eukaryotic communites from dung pellets of Tule Elk in California, USA - Elk Dung C4 | ecosystem: Host-associated > Mammals > Digestive system > Large intestine > Fecal | place...
CCAGTTGCTAGGGCCATTTTTTCCCATGTTGTCGGAAATGCCTTGCCAAGAGCCATTACAAATACGGCCTGCAATGTAATTTTGTAAAACAGCATTTTCGTTAGGGAGATTGCAATTTGGGTAAGCTACAGTAATGCAGCCATAATCCTGAGAAATATTTTTTGCAATATTTGCCTTAGAAGAAGCTTCTTCTCCGGACATATTTGTTTGGTGAGAGTCGCTGTGGCTAGCGATTTCGTGGCCATTACTAGCTAGTGTTTGAAATCCACTCCAGTTCGGGTTCCAATTTGTCACAAGATTAAAAGTGGCTTTATAACCATATTTATCAAAAACGGGCGCTCCATCACTTATGTGGCTTGGCGCTCCGTCGTCAAATGTAAAAGAAACTGCTGCTTTACGGAAACCGGCCCAATCAGCAATTTCAGCGATTTGAGCAAAACTCATATTAGAAGCAATAGCAACAATTGCTGAAGAAATAACAGCAGAGTGAAAGAAATTTTTTCCCATACGAAAACTCCCGAGAGTTAATTTATAAAGAATCTATATTTTTATGGTGATTTATGTTCGATAATTTTGATTTTGTTGTAATATTTTTATAAATTTGAATCCGTGATGAATAAAGTAGGAAAGTATAAATGAAAAAAATAATTCTTGTTTTGTTGGTTATGGTCGCAACAGTTTTTTCTGCTCCGCATACACATGATGGTTTTTTCCTAAACATGAGCTTAGGATATGGTTATCAAGATTTTGTGTATAGCGCTTCTGAGGTTAGCGAAAGTGGAAATCCATTTATTTTTTCTATAGATTCTAAAGGAGTTTCTACTGAATTTGACATAAAAATAGGAGGAACGATTCTTCCATCTTTTGCTTTGCATGCAACTATTTCTGGTATTGGAAACCTCTCTTCTGAGATAGAATCGGTTATAGAGTATTCTGGCGAAAGGGAATCTTTTAACCAAGAAGTAGATTTGTTTATGTTTCTTATGGGAATCGGAGTGACTTATTACATAAATCCTATTAATATTTTCTTTAGCGGAAGCGTTGGAATTACTGAATTTGATATAAATGATAGTCAAATGTCTGATACTGGTTTTGGCTTTCAAATTGCTTTAGGTAAGGAATGGTGGGTTAGTCCAGAATGGGGATTAGGAGTTTCCGCGGCATTTACTTATGGTAAAGCAGATGAAGTTAATGGATTCGGAGACATGTCTGAATACGCCATAAATATAATGTTCTCTTCAACATTCCATTAATTTTTTTTAAACAAAAAAATCAGCATTCTATAAAACGGAATGCTTTTATTGATTGCAAAAAAATAAGGGGAGTAAAAAATTATTTTTAGGTCCCCGATAATGAAAAAGAATGGGAGTCGTGGATTATTTTCCTTTTGAAGGGTGTGGAAGAGACTGCTAATGAAAACGTGATTTTGGTCGGGAAGATTAGAGAGCTGAAACAAGAGTTCAAGCAAAAGATTCGTTCTGCTTTTGGAGTAAAATGCAACCATGAACTGCTGAACAATCTGTTCAAGCACCCTTATACGAAGATTGAGTATATTGTCCGTGATCTCGAGGTCTATCGCCTTACTGCGGCAAAATATCTTGATGAGTTGGTAAAAATGGGGTTGTTGAATAAAGAAAAAGTTGGAAATAGCAATTATTATATCAATCAACGTTTAATAGACTTGTTTATAAATCAGCCAAATGTAGAGGATAAATAACCCGAAAAGGAAAAAGTATGCTAGATAGTCTATGTCTAAAAAATCACAAAAATTAGACACGTTAGGCAATCTATGTCTAAAAAATCGCAAAAATTAGACACGTTAGATAATCTATGTCTAAAAAACCGCAAAAAACAGCCATTTCTATTAAAAACGATGATTTTCCTTTTTGAACAGTTCGCCTATAGCGAAAAATTTTTGCAAGATATCCTTCCGCTAGAAAAGAAGGGTGGCAATTGGGATTTGCCGAAGGGTTTTGTTATAAAAAGCAAGTCCGGCGGATATACACTTGATGGCGTTGGGTATTTTTATAACAAGTCCGCAAAGGACTCGAAGAATAAAATTATTTTCGTGTTGCCCAAGGTGTTTTTGGAAGAGGGTGGCAAGGCTTTTGGCAAGGATGTAAAAGATTGCGAGAATTTCACTCTTGAAAACGCGCCCAAGAACTTCCTTGCGAATCTTTCGATGTGGGTTTGCTCCTCGATTGCGCAATATCAAAAATTGCATCCGAGTGACAGGAACATAGATTCTCCGAATGCCCGCCGTTTCGATAGCGATGCGTCTGCCCCAACTCTCATAGACGTAATGAATACGATGAAACTGTTCTATGCCGAAAACAAGAATCTGTTTGTGTTTACGGCAAAGAATAAGCACAGCGGCAATAACCGTATTGATTGGCGTCGCATGGTTACGCATACGCAACCATTTATGCAGGGTAATGAGCTAATTTATATGGAGTTGGAAAACAAGAAGAAGGTTTTCGACCTGGATGATCGCCTGCTGGTGCTTTATTTTTCGGCGATGCACTATATTGAGGAAACTTTTGGTTTCAAGATGCCACATTCGGAATTCTATGTTCCAATGCGCGTGAACGAATTTCGCCGCCTGCTGGGGCACCGCGGCCTCGTGGAATTGCGCCGCATAAAGCACAAGTATTTCGCTGACAAGTTACTGAAGCTCTACAATATCGTGAAGGTGTTCTTTGAGTGGGGTGGAACATTCAGCGCAAACGATTACAGTAGTGAATACTTGCTCACAAGCAAGTACAACAACGTATTTGAAGCAATGATTGATCGTCTAATTGGGGATAATTTGCCTAATAGCATGAAATATTTGAAAGAGCAGAAAGACGGTAAGATTATTGACCATTTATACAAAGATCGTCAACTCATTTTTGCTGATGAAAATCAGAAAATTTGGTTTATTGGCGACAGTAAATATTATAGTGAGGGTCAAAAGATTGAGGGATCTTCCATATATAAACAGTTTACCTATGCGAAAAACATCATTCAGTATAACATTGGCGAGCTATTGGACAATGGGACCCCCTTCGAAGGCTTGCGTTATCGCGACGAGCTAACCGAAGGTTACTCCGTAACGCCAAACTTTTTTATTCGCGGATATCTACCGGAAGCTAAAAATGGTATCGATAAAGATTCGTCGCAGTTCCGCGATCCCTATTTTAGAAGTGACCCGACAGAAGAGTTGATAAAGAATGAGGAAGATTCGAGGAACTATCAACTCATAGATGACGCCGGCAATCCAATCGGTTCTAACGATAGACAATCTCTTTGGAACCTGCGCAACCGTCACTTTGAAAACCGTCTTTTTGACCGCGATACGCTTTTGCTGCAAGTCTATAACGTTAATTTCTTGTATGTACTAAAAGCCTATACATCAAAACGCTCTTCTTTGCGCGAAGAGTTTAAGCGAGATGCCCGCAAAAAGTTCCGTGAGAATTTCTTGGGATTGCTGAACGAGAAATACGTATTTTGGGCAGTATGGCCTAGTAATGGCTTGACTGAGAAGCAATTTGTCGATAAACATTTTAGAACACTTCTCGGGAAAATATTCAAGCCCGATGATATGAGATGTTTGATTTTAGCTTTGGAAAGGGATTTAAGTGTAACTGAAAAAACATTTAAGTGTTTGGATGAGGAAGTATTTAGTGAGATAATTTCGGATTGCGAATATTTCCATATCAGCCCCAAGGAAATTTTTCCAATAGGCGAACTTGACTTACCAGAGGCAACTTTTGCAAGCGATGAAATTGAAGAATTTAATGAGAGTTTGTTCGCATATTCCATAAGACGTGATATATTTGAATCGAAAAAGATTGGCGAAAAGTATAGGTTACCAGGAATTATCAATGGGAAAAAATTAACTGGAACTGTTCTAGGTGATTGCAATGTAGAACGAATCGGAATTCAAAAGTCTTCTTTAGACGAATATTATTTTTTGCCTTGCAAAGACTAGTTTTTTTTGTTTCCGCGTTAGGGATAGTGACCCCTTGGGGCCTGAGACTACAGGCTCGGTGAGCGTAGCGAGTATAGCCCGACCTTGGCGTAGTGCGCAACGCGTACGAAGCCGAGGGAACGCCCGAATTACTATCTTTTTCTTTAATGAAAATTGCTGTAAAAAATTTGCGTGGAACATTGGTCTTTCATTTTTTGGCTTTTGTAACGGTTCTTTTTTGGGGAACTAGTTTTGTAAGTACTAAAGTGTTGTTGGAATACGAATTTTCAGCGGTACAAATTTTTACGATTCGATTTGTTGTTACTTATTTGATTTTGCTTCTAGCTAGTCATCGCAAATTTCGGTGTGAAAATTTAAAACATGAACTGATTTTGTTTATTTGTGGGATTACAGGTTGCACGCTTTATTTCTGGACAGAAAATACGGCGCTTACGCTTTCTTCTTCGAGTAATGTTTCTTTGATTGTTTGCACAAATCCGCTTTTGATTATGATTTTTGGCGGGATTATTTATAAAACGGAACGCCTTTGTAAACGGCAGGTTTTGGGCTGTCTTGTGACGTTTGTGGGCATGGTGCTTGTGGTTTTGAATGGTAAGTTTGTTTTGAAGGTTTCTCCTTTGGGCGATTTTCTGGCTTTTGGTTCGGCGTTAGTTTGGACTATTTATTCGCTTGTGATTAAAAAGTTGAATGGCGTTTATTCGACACTTTTTATTACGCGGAAAGTTTTCTTTTATGGTATGCTGACTTCTGTTCCTATTATGTTAGTTGAAAATTCTCAAGTTCCTTGGAGTAATTTTGCTTTGCCCGTTGTGAGTTTTAATTTCTTATGTCTTACGGTTTTTTCTTCTTTGTTTGGTTATTTGATTTGGAATAAAGTTTTGAAACAACTTGGAACGGTTTTGGCAAGTAATTACATTTATGCGATTCCTTTGGTGACTATTGTAACGGCGATTCTTGCGCTAGGCGAGCGAATCACTTCTGTAGCTATATTGGGAGCTTTCGCTATTGTGGCTGGAATGGTTCTTGCTGAAATCAAAAAGAAATGAAAGTAAAGTGCTTTTTTGAGCAAATATTTTGAACTGTGGAAGAAAACAAAGTGCTATCATAAAAAACAATTTCGTTTTCTGTTTCAATTTCTAGGAAGTTCTTTTAAAATTTTTAACTTTGCTCTTATGAAAAATATTTTGGTAATGTGTACTGGAAATATTTGCCGGAGTCCAACGGCTGAATATTTACTTCGCAAAGAATTAGGCCCTGATTACAATATTCAAAGTGCTGGTTTGGGTGCTTTAGTAGAACATCCGGCAGAAGAAACGGCTATGAAAGTCGCGGCTAAAAATGGCATTGATATGTCAGCACATAAAGCAAAGCAAGTAACGATGGATATGTTGAAATGGGCCGATTTAGTTCTTGTAATGGAAGCTGGTCAGCGAGATTCGCTTTTGCAAAAATATCCTTGGCTTGAAGGAAAAGTTTTTAGGTATGGTGAATCTGCAAAGGTAGATGTTCCTGACCCTTATCGTAGGCCAGAAAGTGCATTTGTGCTAGCTTGGAATTTTATCAAAAAATTTACCCCAGATTGGGTTGCAAAGATTAAGAACTCATAAAGGATTTTTATGGCAGTTGCAAAAAGCAATAAAGACGAAAAGAATGAATTTGTTGAATTAGGTATATCACTTTGGCAAAATTGGCCAATTGTTTTATTGTGTTGTTTGTTTTCAACTTTGATTGGTCTCTTTGTTGCAGAATGGATTCGTCCGGTTTACGAAGTAAATGCTTTGCTACAAATTGAATCAAAGTCAAAGGGTGGAAGTTTGACAGGCGATTTGGGTTCTTTATTTTCTACAGGAACGCCTACGCAAACTGAAATCGAATTGGTTAAAAGCCGTCGCGTAACTGGCACGGTAGTTGAAGCTCTCGGTCTTCGAAATTATGTAGAGCCTATCGGTTTTTTAGATAGAATTTTACATAAGCAAGGGCGCCTTGAATTAAGCAGTCTTGAAATTCCGAGAGCGATTATCGAGGATCCCGATGATAGGAAAGAACCATGGCTTGTTGTAGCCACCGATAGTCTTCACTTTTCTTTATTTGATTTTAATGGCAAAGAAATTTTATCCAATTGTGAAGTGGGCAAAGATTACGAAGCTAGTTATACCACATCTCTAGGAACGGCTCCTGTAAAAATTGCAGCCAGTCGTATGAATGCTGTCGCTGGTCAAAAGTTCGAAATTCAAAAGTTATTCCGTCTAGTTGGTATTGGAAAATTTGAATCGGCTTTTGATGTTTCTGAAAAAGGGAAACGCACTGGTATTCTTGAATTTTCATACCAAGATTATTACCCAGATAGAGCTGCTTATGTATTAAATGAAGTCGCTAGGGCTTATCAACGTCAGAATGTAGAACAGAGAAGTTTAGAGGCGAAAAGTACCATTGAATTTTTAGAAAATCAGTTGCCTATCGTTCGGGGTAAGTTGGATTCAGCAGAACAAATTTTAAACCAATATCGTTCTCAAGTGGGTTCTGCTGATATTGCGGCAGAAACGAAAATAGTTCTTGAACGCCAAATGAAACTTCAACAACAAATTCTTGAAAACGAACAAAGACGTCAAGCAACGGTCAGACTTTTCCACGAGGAACATCCGACGGTAAAAACTTTAGATGATCAAACGGCAAAGCTCCGTCAAGAACTTTCTAGGGCTACAGGTCAAGTGAAAAAAATGCCAGAAAAGCAACAGGAAGTTTTACGCTTAACAAGTGATGTAGAATTAAACAAATTGCTTTACACCAACATGCTAAATAATATTCAACAATTGCGTTTGGTGGCTGCTGGTGAGGTAGGTTCTGTTCGTATTATTGATGAAGCAGAACCGACTCTTGGTCCAATCAAGCCGAAAAAGAATTTAATTCGTATGGCGGCGTTGTTCCTTGGGTTCTGCTTGGCGATAGGAATTATTTCCATTAAGAAACGCTTGCATAGTGGTATTAAAGATTCTAAAACGATTGAACGTGAACTTGGTGTTAGTGTTTACGCAAAAGTTCCAAAAGGCGTTCCACATGGAACTCGTGGAACATTGCCTCTTGCTTTGGCGGCTCCAGATGATGTAGCGGTTGAAGCGCTTCGTACTTTGCGAACCTCTCTTGAGTTTATGATGCTCGATTCTGAAAAAGCAAATGTTATCGCCTTGTCTGGACTGATTCCTGGGGTTGGAAAAAGTTTCATTTCTGTGAATTTGGCTGTATTGTTTGCGGGAATGGGAAAGAAAGTTGTCTTGATTGATGCTGATTTGCGTAAAGGTCGCTTGCATAAAGAATTTGGTATGAAACGAGAAAATGGTCTTACCGAGGTTCTTTTAGGTTCAACTTCTCTTGAAGATGCGTTAAAACCGACTTCCGTAGAAAATATGGATTTGATCGTTTGCGGTAAAGTTCCTGCAAGCCCTGCTGAATTGCTTGGCTCTTCTCGCTATGCAAAACTCTTGGAATCTTTACGTTCTAAATACGATGTAATTATCGTAGATACGCCACCTGTTATGCTTGTAACAGATGCCATGCTTGTTTGTCGTCATGCAGATCAAGCGGTGATGGTTGTGGAATACGACAAGCATTCAATTGATGCCATTCGTGAAGGCTTAGAACTCTTTACGAAGGGCGCTCCAGAATCCTTGAATCCATCTATTGTGATTAACAAATATGTTCATAGCAAAAATGATGGCTATGGTTACAAGTACGGAAAATATTGAGGTTTTTAAAATGCGTCATTTATCTACAATTGTAATTCTATTTTTCGCTTTATTATGTTCTGGGTGTTTTCTTTCGCCACAAATGCGAATGTCAGAACCAGCGGATTCTGCTGAATTTGCAGGAGTAAAAGTCTTCTTGCATCCTTTCGAAGAATCTTTAAATATGGCAACGACGTCAAACGATTCTGCACAACCATCTAATGCAGATGTTTCAGAATTGCTTGTGGATTCAGTGCCTGCTTTAGATTATAGAATAGGTCCTTTAGATATGGTTCAAGTGGTCGTTTGGGAACACCCTGAATTAACTTCTCCAATGGGTGAATACCAGCCAGCCGGTCAAAAAGTAACGACTGATGGGAAACTCTTTTACCCATACGCTGGCGAAATTTCTGTGGTTGGAATGACTGCTCAAGAACTTCGCGAAGAATTAACAAAGCGCCTGTCTGATAAAATTTTGACAAACCCTCAAGTTGATGTGCGAGTTACTGGCTACAATAGTTTAAAAGCTTTTGTTTCTGGTGAAGTGAAAAAACCAGGGTATGTTTTCTTAAAAGAAGAACCGCTTACTCTACCTTCTGCTTTAGCTGAAGTGGGCGGCTTAAACCCAACAGCAGATGCGTCACACATTCAACTTCGTCGTGGCGATAAAACTTATACGATTGATTACTATGGAGCATTCCGTTCAAAACTTCCGTTAGATAGGTTGTTGTTGCAGCCAGGCGATCAACTTTGGGTTCCTTCTTTAGATATGCAAAAAGTTTATGTAATGGGTGAAGTAGCTAAAACTTCTGCCATTAGTTTGCGAGCTGGGCAATTAAGCTTGGTAGATGCTCTTGCAACTGCGGGTGGTTTACAAGTAACTACTGCTTCAGCTTCATCTATTTACGTGATTCGCAATACAAATGAATCTCAAATTGATGTGTTCCACTTAAATGGAAAGAATGCTCTTGCTTTAGCGTTAGCCGATAGGTTTGCTTTGCAGCCAAGAGATATTGTTTATGTGGATGCTTCTGGACTTGCAACATGGAATCGCCTAATCACACAGATTCTTCCTACCGTACAGACCATTTACTATGGAGTCTTAACGGGTAAGAATTTTGATTCATGGCAACAAACATGGGGAGATAGATAATGATTAACTTGATTCTTTGCGGTGGCTCAGGAACGCGCCTTTGGCCAGTTAGTCGCACTTTAATGCCGAAACAATTTGCTCCATTGTTTGACGGATCCTCTTTGTTCCGTCGCACTGTGAAAATGAATTCTTCGGTTTGTAAGCAACAATATATTGTAAGCAATGCAGACCAATATTTTCTAGCAAAAGATCAGTTAGAAACAGAAAAAATTTTTAATGCAAAGTTTTTGCTTGAACCTGTTGGGCGTAACACAGCACCGGCAATTGCTCTTGCTTGTCTTTCTTTAGATAAAGATGATATTGTGCTTGTTTCTCCTTCAGACCATGTGATTCGAAAACAAGATGCATACAGAAAAGTTCTTGCTCGCGCCGAAGAATTAGCTTCTTCTGGTTATCTTGTTACCTTTGGTATTACGCCAACAACTCCTGAAACTGGTTACGGTTACATTGAAGCCGAAGGTGAAAAAGTTTTGCGCTTTGTTGAAAAACCAGATCGTGCTACGGCAGAAAAATATCTTTTGGCTGGTAACTTCTATTGGAATAGTGGAATTTTCTGCTTTAAAGTTTCAACTTTTTTGAGCGAGTTAGAAAAACATTCTCCTGAAATTTTAAAAGCATCTCGTGAAGCTTTTGCAAAAGCAGAAACAGAATGTCCTGTGAGAATTCCTCTTGAAGCGATGTCTGCAATTCCAGCGGATTCCATTGATTATGCGGTAATGGAAAAGTCAGACAAGGTGATGGTTGTTCCAAGCGATATTGGTTGGTCTGACTTAGGTTCGTTTGACGCCCTTCATAGTGAATACCCATTAGATGAAAACGGCAATAATATTAATTCAAAACATATTGCTGTAAATACCAAGAATTCTTTGGTGATGGGATCTCAACGAGCTATTGCGACAATTGATCTTGAACAAATGTTGATAGTAGATACTCCAGACGCTCTTCTTGTAGCTCCACTATCTAGTAGTCAAAAAGTAAAAGCTGTTGTTGAATCTTTAAATGCTTCCGGTTCAGATTTGACAAAGGTTCCGCAAACAGTAAATCGCCCATGGGGAACTTATTCTGTTTTGGAATCAAGCGACCGCTATAAAATGAAACGCATTGTAGTAAAACCAGGCAAGCGCTTGAGTTTGCAAAAACATTTGCATCGTTCAGAACATTGGGTGGTTATAAGCGGAACGGCAACGGTTACTGTTGGCGATAAAGTTTTTCTTGTTCGACCTAATGAATCCACCTACATTCCTGCAGGTGAAGTTCACCGCTTGCAGAACGAGGGTAAATTGCCACTTGTGATTGTGGAAATTCAAGTGGGAGAATATACTGGAGAAGACGATATTATTCGTGTTGAAGACGATTTTAATCGTTCCTAATTTATCTGAGCGAAAAAAAATCCAGTTCGTAAGAACTGGATTTTTTTTATATAAAGAAATTTTAGAATTGTTCCAAGAAACGCTGATCGTTAGATGTCAGTAAGGAAATTTCAGGAATAGAATGGCGTAACATAGCGATTCGGTCTAGACCAAAGCCAAAAGCAAATCCTGTGTATTTTTCTGGATCAATGCCACAATTTTTAAATACGTTTGGATCTACAGAACCACAACCACCGATTTCCATCCAGCCGGTTCCTTTGCAACGACGACAGCCTTTTCCACCGCAGAAAACGCAAGATACGTCCATTTCTGCTGATGGTTCCGTGAATGGGAAAAAACTCGGGCGGAAACGTGTCTTAACGCCTTCGCCAAAAAGTTTGTTCATGAATAATTGTAAAACGCCTTTTAAATGCGCAAAAGAAATATTTTCATCAACAACCAAACCTTCACATTGCTGGAACATTGGAGCGTGAGTTGCGTCATTATCAACGCGGAAAACGTGTCCTGGCGCAATCATGCGGAATGGTGGCTTATGAGTTTCCATGTAATGAATTTGCGTGCCGGAAGTGTGAGAGCGCAATACAACACCTTCGTCCATATAGAATGTGTCTTGCATATCACGGCTTGGGTGATCTGGAGGAGTATTCAAAGCTTCGAAATTGTACCAATCGGTTTCAATGTCGCGGCCAAAGTCCACTTCAAATCCCATCTGAGCAAAAAAGTCAATGATTTCTTCACGGATATCGTAAAGTGGGTGAGTGCTACCAACAGGAATTCCGTTGCCTGGTAGTGAAATATCTACGTAGCCTTCTGAAAGCTTTTTGTTCAGTTCTGCTTCTTTTGCAGTAGCAATTGCAGATTCAATTTTTTCAGCAACAAAAGCTTTGAGTTCATTCACCAATTTTCCATAGGCAGGGCGTTCTTCTGCAGGAAGCGTTCCCATTTGTTTTAACAAATCGGTTACTAAACCTTTTTTGCCTAAGTATTTTACGCGCAAGGAATCAACAGCCTCTTTTTGAGTTAGGTCTGTTGAAGAAAGTTCATTTTCAAAAGCAGCTTTCAAGCTATTCATATTTTCATTCATAGAAACAATTTTAGAAAATTTTAACGCTCTTGACTTGTGTGAAATAAAACAGGGCCGAATTTCCCCGATTCCTCTGTATGTAAAATTAAATCGCCTTCTTCACTAAATTTCTTTTGATGACCAAATCGTTCTCCATCTTTATAATTCAGACTATCCTTTAGTTGCCCATTTGGGTGGTAATTTAACCAAACACCATGAGGTTTCCCATTTCTGAATGTTCCTTCAGAGGCAAGTTTTTCTGAAGGTTGTAAGTAATAGATTTTTTGAGAAGTTAATGTATCTAAATGCCAATTTTCTTCATAGCGAAGATTCTTTTCAAAATCAAAACGAGTTAATGTGCTATCCAATTTATTTTCTTTGAATAATGAGTCTGAACAATGAACCCATTTCTGATTTAAAAAACAAAAACCAGAGATTTTTCCAGAGCCATTTTCAAATCTTGTGGAAGTAAGCGTGTCTCCAAAAGAAGATAGTGTTATCCACTCCAAATGTCGCTTACCATTTTTCCAATGTTCTTTTCGTTGCAATTTTCCATTTGCAAAATAAATAAGTCGAACTCCGTCTAGTATTCCTTGTTTATAGAACTCTTCTGCTTTTAAATTTCCGCCAGGATAATACAGCCTAGATTTTCCATTTTTTATTCCCAAAGCACAATCATATTCTTCTGATAATTTTCCATTTTCTGAATAAAATTTTCGAAATCCGTTTTGGCTAGAAACAAAACAAGAATTTTCTTCTTGAAGGTTTCCGTTTTTATGCCAGGTTTTCCAAACCCCAACAGAAGAATCATTTTTAAAATGTTTTTCAAAATGCAAACCTCCAGAAAAGTGAAACTCTTGCCAAGTTCCTACTTTATTTCCCATGTCATAAAAAGATTTTGAATGTTGTCTTTTATCGACAAAAAAAGTTGTTACTTCTCCATCTAATACGCCGTTTTTATAGGTTCCTTTGGCGATTACATTGCCATGCACATCCCATCGAATAAATTCTCCATGAGGTTCATTTTTCCGATATGGAATTTCGTATTCTTGGATTCCATTATTGTACCAAGTGGCCTCTTTTGAATCGTTCCATCGGATAA
>Ga0233366_1000544_pt1 | contig 12358 bp, 5 predicted proteins | sample ElkDunMinimDraft_23_FD_191536 | JGI IMG/M metagenome (GOLD analysis project Ga0233366, IMG submission 191536) | Fecal eukaryotic communites from dung pellets of Tule Elk in California, USA - Elk Dung C4 | ecosystem: Host-associated > Mammals > Digestive system > Large intestine > Fecal | place...
TGTGATTACAATCGGTGGCGGCGGCACAGTTGGTGTGGCGGCCTCAGTCCGGAACAATTTGAAAACAAGAACCTCGCTTAGGCCTGTGTCCATATTACGTGGGTAGGATCACCCATCCCCCCGGTGTCCCAGCACCTGCACCACCAAGCTCAGCTTTCTCCTTGTCTGTAGCGCTCGCCACGTCCTTGCCCAGATTCGGCTGTTTGTTTTCGTCTGTATTGTCGCCATTCAGCACATGCCCCGGTCCCCGGGTACCATCGCGACTCGGATCACGTACAGCACACTGTTCCCGTGAGCCTTCACAACCACCACCAATATCCCAGCTATTATCATTCCCGGTATCCTTACTGGCATTACCTGTAGCACCAGCTATTGCTGCTGTATTAGCTGCTGTTTCAGTGGCTATCACGTTCAGCATATTGTTTTCAGCCGCGTTCTTACTCGCCAGGGCCCCGTACCGGCAGACGCCGTACTGTTGCCGGCAAGTCCCCCCGCAATACCAGAAGCAATGGTGACCAGCATGCCGATTTGCTGACATACCTGTTCACTCAGGTTATCGGTATGACCACCGTGCACCCTATCCGATACAACGCTTCTACGCCAAATACCCGACGTAGGAGCCGGATGCGTTAGCAGCGCACATCCGGATCCGTGTGGAGGGTAGCCAGTAACGGCTATCCCTACCGCAACCGCTTGAAAGCAGCGTTAGGTCACAGAACTGATTGAGGTGATCAGTAAACCGCAGAGACAGGACTGTAACTAACTGACCAATAAAGTAAAATCAATACCTGATAGCCAAGGATTCCAGCTAACCTACTGCCTCAAAAAAACTTTCCACTTCACTTGGTGTTAACTTATCCAAATACAAATGAACGACATTTCTTCCTGCATCTATCCCGAGATAAAAATTATCGCTACATTTTATCCAGCTAGTTACCTTTTTATTCTCTCCAATCGTTAATAACATAGACTCTGATGATATAATCACCTCAATATCAAGGCTAAAATCGTCAACAAAACGACGACTAAAATCATCACTTTCTGAGTGGCTCCACAGTTTTGTATTCACTACAGGAACTCCACACTCACTGCTTGGTAAAGATACTGACAAGGAGTCTGTTTTATGAATTGAGTCTGATGCTATCATTACCAATGTGATGGATGATAAAAAACCATTTTCTGGTAGTACAGCCAGTTCAAGTAGGCTTTTTTTGCCATCCCCGCCCCGCCAATACAAAGGCGGAAGCTTTTTAGAATCAATAATCTTTATATCAACGGGAATATAACCATCAATAGTAATGGCTACGCTTCTAGGTTCATTAATAACGCTATCTACAGTTAATTTCATTATTTATACAACGCATGCTTTAATACTGGATAAGGATCTGAAGACCGTTGGCTAAATACCAGTTCCCAGCGTCCAACTTGCATTTTTTCGTTAAATTTTAATCCCTGAGAAAATGCATCTTTAACCGCACTTTGAAGATTGGTCAGCATGGCTTGGCTTCCTTCTGCTGTACTGTGAGACAATCCATTCCGTGTTAAATATTCGCCCATATGTTTAGTTGCATTTGGGTTTACCCAAACGGTTTGTCCGTTAACATGTAATTCAAAAGATTTTGGAATGGATGTTCCTGGTATCGCAGGTTGAGTCGCTTTAATTGAGTCGAAAACGGTTCCTGTTTTAACAATATCTGTACCAACTTTTGCCGCTGCTGATTCAGACTTACCCACAACCTTAGCAACAACCTTCTCCGTCAGTACCGCACCACCTTTCACAACGCCAGCGCCGCCAGCCAGCAGCCCGGCAATATCAGTAATCAGCTTACCGCCTTCAACGCCTGCATTAAACGAACCGCTGGTACCAGCTTTCTGATATTCGGCTTCCATTCGGTCAATACGGTCTATATAAGATTGCTTAACCGCATCCGATAACGAACCCAAGATATCGCCGCTGTTAAACAGCGCTTTCATTGCCTCCAGGGTTTCCGTCGGGTTAGAACCTGCTTTTACAATACTATCCACAGCATCATACAGCCCGGCAGGAACCCCAGCAATCATTCCTGCAGCAAAGCTACCATCCTGCCCCAGGTCAATTGCCGTCCATTTTGCTTCTGTCTGAGCCTTACAGGCAGCAGTCTGACATTTAGCCAGCTCATCGGCTTTTTGAGCTTTCTGGGCTTTACTCAGATAGTTATTCTCAACAGCATTCTTCCCGCTCTGTGCTCCCACTGCTGCTGATGCAGTGCTGTTTCCGGTAAGACCGCCGGCCAGCCCTGCTGAAACGGTTGCCAGCGTACTTATCGTCTGCTTCTGCTCTTCACTGAGGTCTGACTGCTTCACGCCCGGATACAGCATTCCGGCAATCGCTCTGGCTGCCAGCTCTCTGATGTGAAGGGAATATCGTTGAGTTCACAGTATTGCTGGCGTGTAAGACCACTGGCGCGCCAGGCAGCAACGTGCTACCTTTTCTGTCCAATGGTCCATCGGGGTTTTGACATCAATTATCTCCGGTAAGTTGGTGAATGGATGTCGGTAATGCTAACTGACTGAAGATCCCTGTGAAGATGACTTCCCCGTAACGACACCTTTATTCTGTTGCGTTTCGATGCCCACCGATTTTTTTCCCGACGCACTTTGTTCCACCGCACACGCTATGGGCATTGTGGAGATCCCGGGGCCGGGGCCTGGATCATAGTTCATCATCATATTGAAAGTTTATGCTAATTTTTTCTTCTGGTATATCAACGATTATTTCACAACCTATCCATGCTGGTTTCCCGTTAGTCATATTATTTCGGATGTAAAAATCCCTCATTTTAACTAACAGTAGCCTAAGATCGTGACTGGCTAACTTATCAGGAACGAACCAATCTTCATCTCCCTCTTGATCAAGATAATCATACTCATACTCACATGACTCACCATCTAGTGATAATTTAGCACGAGCAATGATCTTCATCGCATTGGCAGGACCGGCATCCACTAATAACTGGCCTATTTTATTATGCAGATCATCTAATTCGTTCATTTTACCCCTCCAGGTGCGTTGCTGATGTCTTTGATAACAGGACGGCCTCCATCAATAGAGTATGTTACACTAAAACTATCAGGACGCTTATTCTCCCCAGTGTAAACGGGTTCTATTTTAACATTAACTTGTTTGCCATCTTTCAAAGCATTAGCCCATGTGTTTTCCATCTGTTTCCATACACCTTTATTCAGGTTGCCATCCATAGGAACAAGATTGAGTTTTTCGCCAGGACCATTAAAAATACTGGCAATTAAATGACCACCTTCATCACCAGAGCTACCACATTTCCCGGCCTTGCATTGCTGATAAGTGTTTCTGTCGCTTTTCGAAGCAACTAGTATCCCTTCAACTGAACTAGTTCTTCCCAATGCATCAGTCTGGAATGTTTTATTTCCATCGACCTTATAAATGGTATTCGGTTCCGGCTTATTCATTGCTTGATTCCAGGCCCCTTTCTTACCTGAATTAACCACAACGATGTTTTTAGTTACCGTTGAAGTACCTGATTTCCCCATCCCACCTGTCACTGCTCCCAATGCTGCGACAGCAAGGATTTCAGCCTGTTGCTTATCTATACCGTAACGATTTTGTAGCTGACTGGCAAATTCAGTACTGGTAACAACACCTTCCGCTTCGATCTGCTGAGCTAACAACGAAGACATATCATTCTTCATTGCAGACGGTACATCTGTACCTAGCACACGATCTATCGCTTCTCGTACAAGCATTCCTTTAGCTGGTATATCGCCGAATTTCTCTTTGCAGGCTGCAGGGTTTGTTGCGCAGACAGCTATCATTTCCTGCTGTTGCTTAAGGCTGAGCTCCTCCATCTCCTTTACAATCTGTTTGCAGTCGCCACGTACTTCACACCCTTTCGCTTTTGCCGCAAAGCTATCGATCTGATCTGCGGTCAAAAAGTTATTCTCAACAGCATTCTTCCCGCTTTGTGCTCCCACTGCTGCTGATGCGGTGCTGTTTCCGGTTAGACCGCCGGCCAGCCCTGCTGACACGGTTGCCAGCGTACTTATCGTCTGCTTCTGCTCTTCACTGAGGTCAGATTGCTTCACGCCAGGATACAGCATTCCGGCAATTGCTCTGGCTGCCAATTCTCCTGTTGCGGCGCCTGCTGCACCGGCAGCAACATTATTACCCTGCATTGCCGCTGCTGCACCGCCCAGAATGGCGTGAGCAATGGCGTTTACTGCCGGGTCTTTTTCTGTTGATTTCAGCAGATGCGCCAGTTCCGGTGCAGAAGCTCCGGCCAGAGCACCCGCTAAATTACCACCCGCCAGTCCCTGAAGCGCGGCCGTCGCGGCCTGGATACCCCGCTGAATTTCACTACCAGTGCCATACTTCGCCATTTCATTCCTGTAAGCCTGCGTGTCACGCAGTTTCGCAAGATATTCCTGACGTTGTTTCTCTGTTGCATTAGCAGGAAGTGTTTCGCCGGTTGCTTCCTTCGCGGCCTTCAACGCATTCAGTTCTCCCTGTGTACGCGCAATATCCGCCACCTGACTGCCTATGTCACTGATAAGCCCCACTGTCTGCAGACGCCTCTGCTCTTTCTCCTTGTCAAATATCGGGCTGATACTGTCATTAGCGTGCGCAGGGTCACGGCTCAGGTTCGCCAGATTCTGCTTCTGATTGTCCCTGTCCCGGATGGTGATTGTGCCATCTGCCACTGCGGCCTGAGTCGTTCCTTCCGCATGTCCGCTGTGACCTCCGGCGGATATCATGCCACCCGGCATGTTACCCTGAAATTTATCCCCGAAGCTGCCACCACCGCTCAGACTGATTCCACTGTGACTGACTTTATAATCCGCTTCGTTGTGAAGGTCACTGAACCCCAGCGTTCCGGTATCCAGGTGGTTTTTATCCGGTGTGGCAGTGGAGGCAATCACCGCACCATCCAGTTGGGTATGTCTGCCCACTGTAATGTCGAAGCCACCATCACCGGCAAACATTCCGGTTTGTTCAGCAACGGAGTCAAAGCGGCTCTTCATCTTATCCCGGGAGACAGCGATGTAACCTGAGCCGGTCATGGAGCCAAAGGTAAAACTGCCGCCGGCAGCCACGCTGGTCTGTTTACTGTCGTACTTACTGGTGTCCTGCTGGCTGCTTATCAGCAGGTCGTGGCCCACATCGGCGATAATCCTGTTGCCGTTAACCTGAGCACCGTTCAGTACCGTATCCCGACCACTGTTGATGGTGACGGTTTTACCGCTGTCTATTGTGGTTTCAGTCCACTCAGTACCGTTACCTTTCTCGCTGCCTTTTGCCGCATTAACGCTGGCAAAGACGCTGATACCGGCACCGTTACCACCGGCACCGATACTGACACCCACGCCACCGCCACTGCTGCTGTTCCTGCCCGTTGTTTTTTGTGTGTTTGCAGCGCCACTCAACAGAACATCATTCGCGGCATCCAGGCTTGTGTTACCACCGGCCTTAAGCTGGCTTCCTGCAATCACAATATCTCCGCGGTTATCGCCCCTGTTTTTGCCGGTTGCGACAACAGACAGATTATTCCCGGCATTCAGCGTACTGCCGGATACTGTGTCACTTTCAGAATGTTGTTGTGATTTCGATTTCTGGGTGGTAAGCGACAGGCTGACTCCCATCGCATTCGGGTCACCGGTTGCGGTGGCCATTGCCGCAGCCTGTCCGGCCTGCACACCAGACAGCGCTGTCTTTGTGGCCTGCAGGACTTTCAGACGGCTGTCACTGCTCTCCTTCGTCTCCTGTGCACTGGTGACCGCATTATTGATGGCACTGCCCACCGTGCCGGAAAGGGCAACCGTCAGCCCGCTTTTCTTCTGCTCAAATTTTTCGTCCACAGTACGACGGTCATGCCCCGGGTCAACCACTACACTGTCACCGGTAATGCTGATATCCCGGTTCGCAATCACATCCGAACCGCTGATATGAGCCTGTTTGCCCGCGGTAATACTGACATTACCGGCAGTGGAGCCGATGGTGCTGGCACTCTGACTCTGCGTTGTCCCGGCCTCGCGCCGGTCGTGCGTTGTCTTACTGCTGCCAATGGTGAAACCAATACCGCCGGTACCCATCAGACCGGATTTCTTCGTTTCCTTAAAGCGCCAGGACGTATCTGTACTGGTGGCAGCAAGAACATCAACATGGTTACCCGCCGCCAGTGACACATCCCGGTCAGCCACCACATCCGAACCCTCTACAGTCAGGTTATCACCGGCGTTAACGGTCACTCGGTTCCCCGACAGCAGGGAGCCTGCTTCACGGGAGGCACTGTCCTCACTGATGGTGTGGGTGGTTTTCTTACTGAGAAAACCTCCGCTTTTTTCTTCGTTTCCAGATAGTGATAGTCACTTTCTGTCGCCGTGGTCAGGGCAACATCACGACCGGCATTCACGCTGATATTGCCGGTTGCGGTAACGGATGACGCAACAGCGGTGATATCCCGTCCTGCGGTGACGGTGGTGTCACCACCGCTGGCGATTTCCGTTCCCTGCTGACGGACTGTCTCGTTAATCTCTTTCTTTTTCTTCGACGTATAGCTGTCGCCTGCACCGGCAGACTCTGCCACCAGGTTCACATCACGTCCGCCCCGGATGACCACGTTATTTTCCGCAGCCACACCGGCAGCCTGACTGGCAACATCACGACCGGCAACAAGGAGGAGGTTATCGCCCGCCGTCACCGTGGACACTGCTGCGTGGCTTTCATGACTTTCTGACCTGCCGTTGCGACTGTTTTTGCTTTCCCTGACTGCATTCAGACTCAGGTCGTTACCTGCAGAAAGCAGGGCGCTGTGCCCGGCAGAAACAGAGGATGCCGTGACATCCAGATTATGGCCTGCAGCCATCGCCAGGTTACCGCCGGCGCTGATGCTGCTGCCCTGTGAGGTGGTGGATGATGCACTGTTGTCATCAGTGTGCCAGAAACCGGACTGACTTTTGCTCCCGCTTATCAGGTTTGCGGCAATGTTGATATCATTACCCGCAGACATTCCAAGGGTTCCACCGGACGAGACCGTTGCCCCGGTAATATCAATGTTTTTCCCTGCATCCAGTGAAAGTGAATCAGTGCCTTTAATGGTCGCAACCGGACCGGTGTCCGTACCGCTGAGATGCACACCACCATATCGGCTGTCACTGCCCGCATTCCATTGCTGACGCCGGGTGATATTGCTGATGTTGCCACTCACGCTTTCCAGTTGTACGGTTTTACCGCTGATGACTGAGCTGATATTGCTGATATCCCCGATGGCGCTCAAGTCCAGGCTACCGCCCGCGCTTATCAGCCCCGCATTCAGGTTGTCGATATAGCCGGTACTGTCGAGCGAGAGGCCGTTTTGTGCGTTGATGCTGCCGCCGCTGTTGGTGATATTGCCGCCCGCAAGCTGCACGTTGTTCCCGCTGATAACGCTGCCGTTATGCAGGGTGATATCTTCCGGCGACAGATACAGTTTCGGGACCATGACTGTCTGTCCGTTGATGGTGGCTGACTCCCACCACAGTATGCTGCCGTCAAGCTGAGCAATCTGTTCAGCTGTCAGCGCCACACCAAACTCTAATCCCAGTCCTTTCTGTTGTCTGGCCGCGTTATCCATCAGATACCGCATCTGTTCCGTGTCTGAACCCAGTCCGTTGATATAACGTGAACCCGTCCGGCTCAGCACCGCGTTACTGACATACCGGGTATCAAAGACCGCATCCCCCAGGAAACGATAATCTTTTTCCGGTTTCAGCCCGAGGCGGTCAAGAAAATACGATGAGCCCAGAAACTGTTTTTCATCGGTATACGACGGAGCCGTTTCACGTGGCGCCTGACCCGGCTTCGCTCCAGGAAGCTCATACAGTCCGGCAAACAAATGGCTGTCCACCTGTCCGAGACCATCCAGTTTCGGGTTTACCGTAATCAGATACGGACTGTCCGGGTCCGTGGACGGAACCAGGTATCCATTGTTGCCGGAAGGCAGTGGCCAGTCATCACTGATACCGGTCTGACCGGTCAGTGGCGAACCTCCGGCAATATTTTTCAGGGCACCTGCCAGTTCATCGTGCCATTGCGGAGAGCCAACCACCACCGGCTCATACTGCTGCAGCGCTGTCTGTGTCAGACTGTCTCCGCCGGTCTGCTGACTTAACGTATTCAGTACCGGTGCAGAGACCACCGGACTGACACTACCTGCATGTGCAGTGGTTGTTCCGTTATTGATACTGCTGGTAAAACGGGTCTTAACATCCCCGCCCGCCTGAATAACGGAATAATACGTCTTACCGGGCGTGTAATCTTTTTCCCGGCCATCCAGTGAAAATCTGATGGTATTGTTTTCAAATTCCGGTGACAGCAGGGGCAGTTTATCCAGAGAGCCTGTGGCATAGCTACCGTAAAACGTTTTCGGGTCGTAGCGGTATACCAGATATTCATTCTCTGTCCCCGTCTGCCAGCTCTGATTGCTTAACTCTCTGCCCGAAAGTGCGATATCCCCATTCGCCAGGATAAATGACGCCCGGTTTTCCAGTCGTTCAGCCTCAGCAGAAAGATTACGCCCTGACGCAATGCGGCCTGCCGGATTATCAGCACCGGTTACTGTTGTGATGTTCTGGCTGCTGAGAAAGCGCTGTGTGGCACTGTCAGCAAACGGCGCGTAATAATAAAGCGTATCCATTGTGATATTGCATGCCCCGTGCCCGTTGCAGGGCGTACCGTGCTGATTTTCAACTTCACGGGTGAAATAGCCATAGCTGCCGTCAGGAAGAAGGGAAAGGGGAATATCAACCAGAGCATTTCCCATTCCCTGAATGGATGAGGGGTTAGTCCGGGTTGTTGTTGTGGCAGAAAATCCCTCCCGCTGGTTCAGAAGATGCCCGGTTCTTACAACAATATCGCCCTGATGCGTCTCAATATTCCCGGAAGTATTAATAATCTCTGTGTTTGCACCGCCGGAAGCATCCTTCTGTACCCACAGACTGTTGCCGGCCAGGATATCACCATGCTGGTTGTGCAGACGGTCTGTAAACAGCTTCAGGTTATTCCCCGCATAAATCAGCGCACTGTTCAGCAGGGTACCGGCCACATTCATTGTCAGACTGCCTGCCGTGCCGGTAAAACCACTGATGGTGATATCACTCCGGCTGTTCAGACTCACATCGCCACCGGCCTGAAGTGAACCCGGTGCGTTAAGGAAAAGACGCTGTGCGCTGAAAACACTGTTGCCTTTACCGGCAGTCAGCGTTCCATTGTTGGTGAATGCCTCTCCGGCACCGAGCACCATGGCATCACCCTGCATGACACCGCCGTTGGTAATGGCATTTTGCGACGTGACGGAAAGGGTTTTCCCTGCGGCCAGGGTACCATGATTCGTGAGGGCAGCAATCAGTTTCAGTGTGACATCACCGGTGGCCACCACCTGACCCTGACTACTGAAGTCCTGAGCGTCAAGCAGCAGGTTGCCTGCACTGTACAGCCGCCCTGTACCATTTTGCAGCAGTGAACTGCCCTTGACGCCAAGCCCGGAGGTTCCCAGCAGGGTACCGCTGTTGCTGAATGTGTGGTAATTCACCAGCAGGTCCGCCCCCTGAAGCGTACCGGTATTATTCAGCGTGGTTCCTTTAACGTCGGCACTGCCGGTGGCAAGTACGCGTCCGCCGTTGACAGTATTCACCACATCCAGCAGCAGGGTGGCAGCCTGTACCAGTCCGCTGCCGGTGTTCGCCAGCACCTGCGCCGTCAGCGTGAGGTTACTGCCGGAGAGGATTTTGCCGTCGTTCTGCAGACGGTCAGTGGCGTTCAGGGAAACCCCGCCACCGCCCTGTATCGTGCCCTGGTTACTCAGGGTCGCAGTACTGACATTCAGTGCATTCCGGCTCATCAGAACACCACCGGAACGGTTGTTCACGCCACCGGAGGCTGTCAGTGTCAGCGTTTCGCCCTGCAGATGCCCGCCGTTTGTGAGTTGTCCTGCCGTGATGGTGGTGGCATTTCCCTGTAATTGCCCGTCGTTTGTGACACTGTCTGCCTTCAGCGTCAGCACACCTGCACTGAGCAGTTTTCCGCTCGCGTGATTGTTCAGCGTCTGATTCACCGTGAGCGTGAGAGCATCCACACCGGTGATGTCACCCGCACTGGTCAGTGAGTTCGCCTTCAGGGTCAGATTTTTTGCAATCCATTGTCCGCTGTTGCTTAAATTCAGTGCACTGAGCGCCATTTCACCGTTCGAGGTGACTTTGCTGCCTGCTGTGCTGACGAGCTCACCCGTCAGACGTGCAGTCAGGCTGTCAGCCGCCTGGATCGCCCCGCTGTTTGCCAGACTGTCTGCGGTGATCAGCACCCGTTTGCCCTGCCAGTGTCCGGAACTGGTAATACTGCCTGCGGTGATTGTCAGATCGCCGCTGGTCAGCAGTGAACCTCCGTTATTCATCAGCGCAGGTTGAGGGGATGCCATATCCATACGGGCGGCAAGCGTCAGCGCGGCTATCCCGGTGAGCGTGCCACTGTTGGTGACACTGTTCTGACGAATCGTGACATGGTTACCCTGGACAGTGCCGCGGTTATCCAGTGAATTTCCATCAAGAGAGAGCGTGCCGGCCGAAAGCAGACTGCCCCGGTTGTCCGTGGTGGCTGCGTTCAGCGTGGTGTCACCCTGGCTCATGATATCGCCGGTACTGGTCAACTGACCGGTTGCCGAAGCAGTAAGGTTACCGGTTGCCAGCACGGAGCCACTGTTCGCCCAGTTGTCCGCCTGCACGGTGAGATTCTGTCCCTGCGTGGTCCCTGCGGTATGCAGTGTTTTACCCCGGAGGGAGAGGTCGCCCGCCGTCAGCCAGCGTCCGTTACGGCCCTGTGAGAGGGTGTCGCCTGCAAGCGCCAGTGCACCGGCGCCCTGCAACAGACCATCACCATCCAGCGTGGTCGCCCTGACGTTCAGCGTGTCAGCGATGATTTTTCCCGGATTGCTGAGGGAGGCAGTGTTTAACGTTAAACCATTATCACCGGTAATAAGCCCGCTGTTGCGGATGTCCGGTATATCCAGCGTCAGGTCTGCAGCACTGTACAGCGTGCCGTTCTGCTGATTATCAAGCCTCTGTGTGTTAACGGTGCGTGAGGCCTCCCCCTGCAACAGACCACTGTTGGTCAGGGTCTGTGACTGTGTATTCAGGGCGGAACCAACAAGCACACCGCTGCTGGTCAGTTCCGGCGCACTGAGGCTGAGCGACGGGGCGCTGCTTTTCCCGCTGTGGGTGAGCTTTTCACTGGCGTTCACCGCCATGGTCTGTTGTGCTGCCTGCGTACCTGCAAGACGTGCATCTCTGGCGTTGATGCTGAGATTTTTACCGCTCTGAAGCTGTGCGCCCGCTGCGGTACTCAGTTTGTCTGCCTGAACCAGGAGGGTGTCACCGGCACTGTTTTCCCCGTCCAGCGCCACTGTTGTCACATTCAGCGTCATCGCAGCATCGCTGTGGGTGACCGATTTTTTACCGGAGCTCAGCGCCTGCGCACTGACCGTCAGCCCTTTGCCGCCGGACAGCACACCGTTCTGTGTCACATCCTGCGCCTTCAGCACCAGTACATCATCGCTCACCAGCGAACCTGTACTGGTCAGTTTCCCGCTGGCCGTGATATCCACTTTGCCCTTCGCGCCAGTGCGTCCACTCTGGTTAAAGTCGCGGGTATTCACGGTCAGGGGACCGCCACTGAGCAGGGAGCCACTGTTGCTGAGCGTTGTACTGCCGAGCGTCAGGGAAGCCCCCTGAACAGCACCACTGTTATTCAGCGTGCCGGCATCGAGTCCCGCATGACCTTTCGCCAGCAATATTCCGTCCTGTGTCAGCGTGGTGGCGCTGGCCGTGAGATTCTGCCCGGCGGTTATCTGTCCCTGGGTTGTCAGCGTGTCACTGGCGTCAGTCACAATATCGCGGGCCGCGTTAATCTGGCTGGCGGTATCCTGTGTGATGTTTTTCGCGGCAAGCGTTACATCCCGGCCGGCAGTCAGTTTTTCATTCTGTTGAGTGATTCTGCCGCCGGCGGTCAGGCTGAGGTCCTTGTCGCTGTTAAGCGTGCCATTGCTGAGAACGATATCGCTCCGGCTGCTGACGCTCAGGTTACCTCCCGCTTTATGGTCGCCGGTTAAGGTGACGCCCTGACCTTTTGCAGTGACGGCCCCCGTGGCGAGACTGTTGTTGACAGTCAGTCTGCCGCTGGCATCCAGGGTGATATCGCCATCGCGGGCATAAAGGTTACCAAGATTAACCCCGACACCACTTTCAGTGGAGGTCAGATGAATACGCCTGGCGTACATTCCACCGAGCGCGCCGGTATCAACGGCAACTTTCGGCACAT
>Ga0233366_1000546_pt1 | contig 12351 bp, 17 predicted proteins | sample ElkDunMinimDraft_23_FD_191536 | JGI IMG/M metagenome (GOLD analysis project Ga0233366, IMG submission 191536) | Fecal eukaryotic communites from dung pellets of Tule Elk in California, USA - Elk Dung C4 | ecosystem: Host-associated > Mammals > Digestive system > Large intestine > Fecal | place...
TGGGCGAGCGTCGTGGCAACGGCGTCAACTCCGCTCTGCAGGCCAACGGTGGCTCGGCTTCGCAGCTGACCGTCGTGTCCTACGGCGAAGAGCGTCCGGTCTGCACCGAGTCGGGCGAGTCCTGCTGGTCGCAGAACCGTCGCGTCGAGATCGTGTACACGGCTCAGTAATAGATGCGCTTTCGATTTCTATCGATGATCGTTGCGGCAGCCCTCGTGGCTGCCGCACCGGCCAATGCGCAGCGCCAGAGCCTGGCCGACCGCGTTGGCGCGCTTGAGCAGCAGGCCCAGAACAACCAGTCCAACATGGACATGCTCAACCAGCTCACCCAGCTTCGCACCCAGGTGCAGGCCCTGCAGTCGCAGGTGGAGCAGTTGCAGCATGACAACGAGCAGCTGAAGCAGACCGCCAAGGACCAGTACCTGGACCTGGACAGCCGCTTGAACCGACTGGAAGGTGGCGCCGCGCTGCTGCCTGGCGCACCCGCCGCGAGCGCACCTGCGCCCGCCGCTGCAGCACCGAAACCGCCAACGGCCGCTTCCGAGCGGCCGCCCTCCGTGCATGGTGATGCCGGCAGCCTGGCTGCCAGTGGTGAGGAGCGTACGGCTTACAACGTCGCCTTCAATTCGCTCAAGGCCGGCAAGTACGACGACTCGGCGCAGCTGTTCCTCAGCTTCCTTGAGTTGTACCCCAACGGCGTCTACGCCCCCAATGCGCTGTACTGGCTGGGCGAGAGTTACTACGCCACCCGAAATTTCCCGCTGGCTGAGGCGCAGTTCCGCGACCTCATCTCGCGCTACCCGACCCACGACAAGGCGTCGGGCGGCCTGCTCAAGATCGGCCTGTCGCAGTATGGCGAAGGCAAGGTCGACCAGGCCCAGGCCACCCTGGAACAGGTGGTGGCCACCTATCCCGGCAGCGATGCCGCGCGTACCGCGCAGGACCGCCTGCAGTCGATCCGGCTGGGCCAGCAGATCCGCTGAACCGCCGTCCGGGCGCCGCCCAGGCCGCCCCGCTATAATGATCCCTCGTAGAGCCGGGCTCTGCCCGGCTGCGTGAACTGCCGGGCACGTCCGGCTGTTGTCGTTTCCGATGCCGTATTCCCAAGAATCACCGCCATGACCGTTTCCCTGTCCGCCGCCGCCGCGCTCCCCAGCGAGATCGTGCAGTCGCCCCTCCCGCGCCTGAAGATCACCGAGATCTTCACCTCGCTGCAGGGCGAAGCCGATACCGCCGGCTGGCCGACCGTGTTCGTGCGCCTGACCGGCTGCCCGCTGCGCTGCACCTACTGCGACACCGCTTACGCCTTCCATGGCGGCACCTGGTGGGACATCGATGCGATCGTGGCCGAGGTGCTGGCGCAGGGCGTGCACCACGTCTGCGTGACCGGCGGCGAGCCGCTGGCGCAGAAGCGTTGCCTGGTGCTGCTGGAAAAGCTGTGCGACGCAGGCCTGGACGTGTCGCTGGAAACCTCCGGCGCGCTGGACGTCAGCGCGGTCGACCCGCGCGTGTCGCGGGTGGTGGACCTGAAGACCCCCGGCTCCGGCGAACTGGCCCGCAACCGGCTGGAGAACCTGCCGTTGCTGACCCGCCGCGACCAGATCAAGTTCGTGCTGTGCAGCCGCGAGGACTACGAGTGGGCGCGCGGCATGGTCGCCGAGCACCGCCTCAACGAACGCAGCATGGTGCTGTTTTCGCCCAGCAAGGACCAGGTGAGCCCGCGCCAGCTGGCCGACTGGATCGTCGAGGATCGCCTGCCGGTGCGCTTCCAGATGCAGCTGCACAAGCTGCTCTGGAACGACGAACCCGGCCGCTGAGGTCGGCTACCGAGCGCGCAACGACCGCTTGCCACGCCTTATTTTCCATTTTTCATCCCGGCGTGGGACAGCGTGCTGGCTCCCGCAACCCACCGGAAATACCATCATGAAAAAAGCAGTCGTCCTCCTGTCCGGCGGCATGGACTCCGCCGCCGTCATCGCCATCGCCCAGGAGCAGGGCTTCGCCGTGCACGCGCTCAGCGTGCGCTATGGCCAGCGCCACACCTCTGAACTGGACGCGGCCGCCGCGGTCGCCCAGGCGCTGGGCGTGGTGGCGCACAAGACCGTCAACGTGGACCTGCGCAGCATCGGCGGCTCGGCCCTGACCGATGACATCGACGTACCCGAGGCGGGCGGGGAGGGCATTCCGGTCACCTACGTGCCGGCGCGCAACACCATCATGCTGTCGGTCGCACTGGGCTGGGCCGAAGTGCTGGGCGCCAGCCACATCTTCTGCGGCGTCAACGCCGTGGACTACTCCGGCTACCCCGATTGCCGCCCCGAGTTCATCGCCGCCTTCCAGGCCCTGGCCAACCTGGCCACCAAGGTCGGCGTCGAAGGCGCGGGCATCCAGGTGCACGCGCCGCTGCAGTTCCTGAGCAAGGCCGACATCGTGCGTGAAGGCGTGCGCCTGGGCGTGGACTTCGGCCTGACCGTGTCCTGCTACAACGCCGACGACACCGGCGCGGCCTGCGGCCACTGCGATGCCTGCCGCCTGCGCGCGCAGGGCTTCACCGATGCCGGCGTGGCCGACCCGACCCGTTATGCCTGAGCGATAAGTGGTTTCGCCAGAGCGCCTTGTGGGTTAGAATGCGCACCCCCGGCAGCGATGTCGGGGCATGCAATGGGCCGTTAGCTCAGTTGGTAGAGCAGAAGACTTTTAATCTTTTGGTCGATGGTTCGAATCCATCACGGCCCACCAATTGCATCAACAACTTAGGCGCCCAATGGGCGCCTTTTTTGTGTCTCCGGGAAAATTGCCGGGAAATTTCAGCTATTTGGCGTGGTTTCACATCGTGTGCGGACTGGAAGCCCTGCGCCGCGATGGGGTGCAATCGCCAGCTCTCCGCTACCGCGCCTAGACCTACGCGTGACGGCCCCCGCTATCGATGATCCTCTGACGCAGTTCTTCGATCCGCTCCTTCTTCCCACACAGCTGTTCCAAGGTGTACTCGAAGATCTCGAATGCATCCATCAGTGGCGCGCGAGTGACCTCCTCTCCGTGTGACCCAAGATTCCCAATGATCCGAAGGGCCGTGAACGAGGGGGCATGATCTGCGTTTCTCTGCTCTAAAAGCTCGATGCGCGCATTTAGGTTCAAGGAGATCATTCTGTCCCCGTTTTTCTGTCGCTGCCGGGGAACTTTCAAATGATCCAGAAGGTATTCAGTGCTGGCGCGCAATCGGTTGGCGGATGCCCCCTTGTCGCTCCAGAAGTGCCCAGACGCCAGCCTGATGCTTTCCACAACGTCCAGCGGTACTTCGTCAGGCATGTCAATCAGCCAAGGCGCTGGGAAAAATGTACGCGGCTTTAGTAGCTGGCGGGAGACCGTGCCTCCTACCTCCTCGTCGTACTGTTCGTCCCAATTGCTATCACCAGAGACTGTGGCCACTTCGCCGCACTTTGCGTTGTCGCAGATCAGGGAAAGCCAAAACCGCTCGACCTCGAAGCCCACCTCCCAATATGCATCGCCTTCTCGCCCTGCGATTGAGTAAGTAGGTTCTTTGATCACCGGACCTTCATTGGGTCTAAGCCTTCCCGCTCTACATGTAGGACAGACGAATGCGGGGAACTCATCGATCTCGTAAGCGCTCCGCCATAAATTTCGGTCAACAGTCATTCGAAGTCCGTTTCAAGATGTGAAGGTCGATTCTGCGGGGCTTGTCCGTAGCCCGCAACCCTGCGGCCGGAGCACGCTTTCAAGTTGATTAGTGGGGATCAGTTAAAGGCTCAGCGCTTGCGTGGTGGTTTCACGAGCGGCACTTCGTGGTCGTACAGCTGTCGCATCGCTTCGGATTTGTGCCCGCCGGATGCCTTGTTCTCGCTGTCGGTGATGCCGCGATGCTTCAAGCCGTGCAGAGCGAACCGCTCCGACTCGGTGATCACGCCGACACGCATCGCTTCGGTGATGAAGCGCTGCCAGGCACTGTCGAGTGCGGACTTGCTGATCGGGTTGCCCGATCGCTCTACCAGCAGGAACCGATCCTGTGCGCGCAGGGGAATCGGCCGCTCGCGGCCTTTGCGGTTCCAGATCCGACTGCGCCGATCTACGAGCTCGTCCCACGCCTCGGTCATCGCCGCGTCCCACTCGGTGACGTTGTCACGCGAGCCCTTGCGCCGGTTGCTGTGGATCCCATCGGCTTGGCGATGCGCATCGGTGAGGGTGCAGACCTCGATCCCGCGCAGCCGCACGCTGTATGCCAGGACCATCACCGGGGCGAGGTAGGACGGGAAAGCCCCGGGCTGGTTGCTGGCGTATGCACCACGCTCGCGCGCGAACTGCAGCACGGCCTGAAACGCCTCCTGCGTCGGCATGCGGAACTCCTTTCGTTCCTTGGCTTGCCGCACGCCCTGCGCAGGATTGGTTTTGCAGTAGCCCATGCGGATACCCCACGCCATCGTGCGGCGCAGGTACCGGTGGAGGTGGTTCGCCTTGCTAGGTGTCGCCGGCAATGCCCCCTGGCAGCCGGTGGCCTTCCGCCCGCCGGCGAAGGTTTCGACCAGACGCTGCACCACCGGGGTGGTGATCCGGTCGACCTGCACCGCGCCAAGCAGGGTGCCGTCCTTGCGGACGTAGTTGGCCAGCACCTCGGCGGCGGCACGGTAGTTCTTCTGCGAGCCTGTTCCCAGGTCTTTGAACTCGGTGGACTCGTGGAAGCGTTCGAACAGAAATCGCAGCGTGCCTCGGGCCGTACCGGTGCGGCGCTCTTCCATGATTGCGTGCAGGTCCGATAAGCGGGCACTGGCATGGGCGACCGTCCGTTTGACGGGACGGCCGCCTTCGGCATCGAGAATGTGGGTGTACCAGCGGTTGTCGTGCCAGTAGATCCCTCTCGGCAATGCGTCCTGCTCGATGTGCCCCGGGATGTCGGGGTTGAACTTCCTTTTCCGGCCGCGTGTCATCAGATCAATTCCTCCTCTCTCTCAGGATGGGGTGGCGCCGGGCCAAGCCCGAGCGCGGCGTTTACCACGTCGAGGGTGGTCCAGATGCCGCCATGGCGGTCGTACTTGTACCGGATGCCTTGCTTGTCTGCCCAGCGGCGCACCGTGGCGGCGCGTGGTGGGGGCCCCTCCGGGGAGCAGATCCGCTGCAGGGCGGCGAACCGCACGATTCGGTCTGTCAAAGCTCTGATACCTCCATCCATTCCCGCCGGCGTTTCCACTGCCGGCGCATCTCTTCGCGCAGCTCTTCGGCGGCTGCAGCGCCTCGGCGCTGCGCAACACGGATGATCAACTCGTCCACCCATTTGCTGTTTCTGTAGCCCTGCCGAATCCAGTGGCGGGCCTCGCAGGCCCGCCGGTGCTCTTCCGTCGCGTCATCCACTACGCGGTGCTGCCACCACCCAGCCGCAGACCCAGCTGCAGGACCTTGGCGCAAGCGGTGGGCGCCGCGTTGGTCGTGGGCTGCAGCCCGTGCAGCTTGTGCCAGTGGATCCACGCGAGGTCGAAGGAGGCGCACTTCTGCGTGTGGCTGCAGCGGCATTCGATGAAGTGGCCACCCTTTGCCTCGGGCCGACGCAGATCAAGCATGTAGCGCGGGCGGTGGCCTTCAGGGCACGGCGGCAGCTGGCGGGAAGGGGTTTGCTCGCGCTGGGTCATTGGCGCTTTTCCCCAGTACCGGCCACCTCCTGCGCAGCCGCCGCGATGGCTTCACCTGCAGCGCCAGTGGGGCGGCGCGGCAACATGTTGGCGACGGTTATGGGGACGCCCGCGCGGTCCAGAAAGTCCGCCACGTCAGGGCTGACGGCAGCCTTTTCGAAATCGAACAGCGGTGGGCCTCCGGCCAGCGCCCAGCTGTTGCGGGTCCGGCGCTGCCAGCGTTGCTCCACCTTGCGGATGGTGCCCATCACCAGGAGCGCGGTGACGATGATCTCGTCGGGGCGGATCACGAACTGCAGGACTGCGGTGCTGTCCGGGTGCTGTGCAGGGTCCACGCCCTGCACCGTGATAGCCTGCGCGGCGGCGGGTCCGGTGCCTGTTTGCTGCGAACATGGTGTGGCGGCTGGGTGCAACTCAGTCTGCTGTTTCATGGCTCTTCTCCGAGCTTCGTGGTGGGAAGGCCCAGCGGTGGCGTTGGCGCGCCCCGGCCGGACCCGTTTTGCTTACAGCGTGTCGGCGAAGTCGTCTGCCGGCACATCTACGGCGCGGTGCGTATTGCCGAGCACTTCGCGCAGGTCGCCGGCGATGTAGGCGGCAACTGCGGCGACGTGATCGAGGGTGATGGGCGAGGGCTGGTTGGTGTCCAGCAGGGAAAGCAGATCTGCCGCCTGCTGGGCCTGCCAGAGCCGGTCTACATCGAGCTCGTGCACGCGGTAGTGGATGCTGTTGAGCACCTCGGCAGGCGTGCGTGCGGCGTTGCGGATATGGGCGCTCATGACCGCGCCCTCGGGCTGGTCAGCGGATACGCCGCGCAGGCGTCGCCCCAGGCGATATGCACCTGGTCGATGGCGTTCTGGATGTCGGCCAGCGTGAGGGCTTCCGGCGGCTTGCCGGTGGCCACCAGGCGCGCGAACAGCGCCTGCCAGCAGGCGTGATTCCACTCGGTGCTGTCGGCGATCTGGCCGAAATACTGTGCGATCTGGCGCGCCGCGTGTGCGGGCGCAACTTGGGTGTCGTGTGACATCGGGGACGTCTCCTACGTTCGAGATTGGACCTCGGGGAGACGTTCTTAAGCGTCGCACCGAGGGTGTCGGGAGGTTAAGAACCGGAACGTAGACCGGCAGGCAGTTTTCCCCTTGCGGGTGTTGTATGGCTGCCGCCCTCCCGACGCATAAGACGTCGGTGCCCCTGCACTGCAGGCGCAAAAAAACCGCGATGCTGACGGGCGCGGTTGCCGCTACGTTCTCAGAGTTCTTAAGCTCCTTGCGGCGGACTTTGCTCCCGTCGAGCGGGGGTGTCAAGGCATGGGTGTCGCATTCCGCCTTACAGGGTCCGGAGGATGCGTTGAGCCCCGCGCGCGGGGGATATTGGCGGCTGACCCCTTGGGGCCTAGGATGGCGGTGCAACCCAACCATCCAACCCCAAGGGGCCAGCCATGAGCGATAAGAAAGACCGTCCGTCCACTCCATCTGGCAGTGACCACAAGCACAGCCATACGCCGCCTCTTCGCAACCCGCCGCCACCACCGCCGCCGCCCAAAAAGTGACCCTATGACCGCCGATGCCGACTACCCGCGTTCGCTCTACGAAGTCCGGATGGACATCTGTTACTCCGCGAAGGTCTTCGCGCTGCATGAGCGGCTGTATGCGCGCTTGGACAAGGGCATCAAGGCGATTGAGTTGATCGCCGGCAGTGGCGCGTTCTACGCGGTCACTGCCGGTTACACCGGCACCACGAAGGTCTGCGCGCTGGTGGTGACCACCTTCGCGCTGCTGAGCCTGGTCTACGACTTCGGCGGCCGGGCTCGTGAAATGCGCGGCGCGGTGCGCAACTATATGCAGCTGGCATCGGAAGTGGACCGAAAGGGTGCCACCGTTTCCTCTCTCGATAAGCGGTACGCCCTGCTCGGCAAAGATGCGCCCACCACGATCGATGGGTTGGCCAAGCCGGCCTACAACCAGAACTTGGCCACTCATGGCCTCTACAGCCACGTAACGCCGCTGAGCCGGTGGGAGCGCTTCCTGCAGGCGATTGCCTGATAGCTGAGGCGTGGTCATGCCTTGAATACCCAGCATTTGACCGTCGCCGGGGTGCCCATGTGCCCCCGGATGGCGCTGTTGACCGCGACGTTGGTATCCAGGCACTTATGCCGGCGCGAGTCGCGCAGCAGTGAACGCAGCACCTTGAGGTCTGCCAGCTGCTGCGCATGGTGCGCTGCCTTGGCGGCAAACTCGTTGAGGTTGATGGCGATCCGGAGTGGGTCGCGCGAATGGTTGACCACGGCCTGCCCGCCGTCGAGCGATTCCAGGTATTCGTAGACCTCCCAGAATTCATTCACCAGAGCGTTATCGGCGCTGACCGCGCTCTGGCGTTCCAATGCAGCGGCGACAAGCGCTTCGTGTGTGGCCGCGATGATGGTCTCAGGTATCGCCAGGACCAGCTGCAGGGCATCGAACAGGGCGAGCATCTGCGCGTGATTCTTGATGACACGCTCCATGCGCAGGTCATCGCGGCCGCGCAGTACGCCTTCATGGAAGCGCACGCGCTCCTTGAACGTCTCCAGCACCTGACCTTCCGCGCGTACGGCCCTGATCAGGAAGTGGCTCAGCTGCTCGACCTGCATCGCATTGAGGTTGTCCGCCGCGATTCGGCTGTCGGAGGTCACCTGTGGCTTGCGGAAGTGCAGCTTGACGATACGGGTCATGATCGCCTCGCTGGCGTCCACCGCTGCGTTCTGGCTGATGCAGATGGTGCCGAGGAAGGGCGGCTCGTAGGTGTCGTTTCCACCGTTGCGCACGCCGCGCGTGGCGAGGGTACCGCCACCGTAGTAGTCCTTCAGTTCGTCCCATTCGAACGATTTGGCGTGAGCGCGGTCCGCGTCGCTGCGGTCGGCTACCAGCAGCACCACCGGCATGCCGGAGATCTGGCCCATGGCGCGGGCGCGGCCGGCCTTGGATGACTTGGCCGGGTCGAAGCCCTCGTAGTCGCTGCGGCCCAGCAACTTCCACAGGAAGGTGAGCAGGGTGGTCTTGCCCGCACCGGCCTCGCCGGTGGCTTCCAGGAAGGGGAAGGATTTGGTGCTGCTGCGGATCTGGTTGGCGAACAGCGAGCCGAACCAGAAGGTCAGCGCGACCATGCCGTGGGTGCCAAAGCACGTCCACAGCCACGGCAGCCAATCGGTGCGGAACTGCTCGGGATCGCGCTGGATATCCAGACGGATGGACTTCTGTGTGGACTTCACCCGCAGATTTTTCAATTCGAAGTAGTCCTCCTCGTTGGCGTAGCTGAGCTCGCCGGCACGCACTGCGATATCGCCGAGGATGTAGGAGGCGTGGTCGGCGCTGTAGCCGACAAAGTCGATGGTCTGCACCTTGGTAAGGTTGAACAGGTCATCGCGATTGATGCAGTCCATCTGATGGCCGGTACCGGTGAAGACCGCACCCTGCGCCATACTGATCAGGCGCTTCTTGAACTCGCTCGCACTGGCGACCTGGGCACCGGTAAAGGTGCCCTTCACCGGTGGCGCATCGTGGGGAAAGCTGACGCGGTAGAAGTACCAGCTTTCGTCGGTCTGCTCGTGGCTCTGGAAGTAGAGCGGCTCGGGGTAGCAGTTGGCGATCTCTTCAACGCTGCAGCATGCGCGGCGGATCTTGTCGGCCTCATCGTCGTCGAGCTCTTCATCAGGATCTTCCTTCTGCTTGGTGCGCTCCGTGCAGAGCTTGTCGAACTTGACGCTGTCGAAACGAAACCAGTACAGCCGGCTGCGGTGTTCAAAGTGGAACTCGCGGCGCTGGCGATGTGCGTACATGAGCACGCCCTTCTCGATGGCGGTCTTCGCCAGGAGGACGTCACCGTGGTAGCGCGCCTCGGCAATATCCGTCTCCCACTGCGCCTGCTGCTGCTCGGTGCTGCTGACGGCCAGCGAGCGCAGGTGCAGGTCGTTCCAGTCGGTCTTCTTGCCGGCCTGTTGAGGGATCAGCGCGGCACGGCATTTGAAGCCCAGCGCCTCGGCGCGGCGTGCGTGCTTGCGCACGTACTCGCGCGCGCCGGGCTCGTTGTCGTAGGCCCACACCAGCGCCGGCAGGTCACCAGGGCGCATGTCGCGCAGTGCTCGCAGGGATTGCTCGGGGTAGGCGTTGCTGGACATGCCTGACGCGGCGACGTGGCCGTGTACGATGAGGGCAATGGCGTCGAAGATGCCTTCGGTGATCCAGAGCTCGCGGGCGGTCGTCAGCTGCGCGTTGGCGGCCGGGGCGATCCACCACATGCCGGCGTAGCTCTGGCCCGGCATGAACCGGGCCTTCTGCTTGCCGAAGCGGTGAGCGCGATCGATCAGCCGCTCCCAGTACCCGCCCTTGTCCAAGGGGAACCGCACGGTCGCAGTGCCTTGGTTGATGGTGCGGTCGTGGTAGCTCTCCTGCGTGTAGAGGCCGCGCAGTGGCGCCAGGTCGAATCCGCGCGAGTACTGCAGGTAGGCGTCGGCGGCGGCGTTGGGCGCCGTCTCCGTGCGTACATGGCGTTTGGACCAGTCATCGAAGAGGTCGTCGTACACGTCCTTGACGTTGAGCTCGCGCCCGCATTTTGCCTGCCGGCCACAGCGCAGCACCCACGGCTTGAGGTAGTTGGTGTAGAGCTCCTTCTTGCCGCAGTAGATGCACTTGCCGCCACGCATGTAGTCGGTGCCAGCACGGTGCTTGAGCCCGTAGTCCCGCTCGATGCGCTGCAGGACCTGGGCGCGGATGTCTTCTTGCATGGTGGGCTCAGGCCTTGGTGCTGCGTCGGATGCTGCTGGTGATCGGTTGGTTGCGAGCGCGAGGTGTGGTTACCACTTCGACCTTTCCCCCTGATTTGCGGTACGCGGCAAGGTGGGCGGCCAGCACCGCGGACTCGCGCGCCTTCTCGCTGGGGTCAGATGGCACGTAGCCGGATGGCGCCCTGACGAAGGTGGCCAACTGAGCGGTCGCCCATGCGCATCGATGGGTCATGGCCGCCCCCCGGTTTGAACGACACCGCAGTCGTTCAATTCGATGCCGGCATCGGTGGGTACGACCAAGTGATCGTCGGCCTGGCTGCAGCGCACCAAGCCCATCGCCATCAGCTGCCACACAGTGCTTGTGGCGTATGCCTGGCCGTGTTCGTCCGGGTGTGAGGAGTCGCAGCCCACGTAGCCGCCGGTGCCAGCCGTCAGCCCTTTGCAGCGGATCGTGGATTTCAGGCAAAGCTTCGCCGCTGGCGGCAGAGCCGCCATTTCAAGAACAGGCATGGGTTGTTACCTCAGTGGTCTGCGGGGATCGGCAGGGTGTCCAGCAGGTCTAGCTGACAGCCGCTGTGTTGGATCCGGTAGGCGCGCTGCGCGATTTCGCGGGCGTATGCCGGGCTGGGGGGAAGGTCAGATGGTGGTGCGTGCGGCAGGCCACTGGGGCTGGCGATGCCGGTGAGCTCGGTGTGGCCGGTGTATGAGGCCGCACAGACAGGATTGGGGCAGATGAACGAGTCGTGCCTCAGGTGTTCGTGGGTGAGGTGGCTGGTGCGCTTCACCAAGGCGGTGCTGCAGAAGTCGCATCTGAAAACCACCTTCCGACGTGTGCCGTGAGCAGACATGGTGCGCCTCAGTTCGTGCTGGCTTCGGCGGCGCCGGCCTTGATGCCCAGCGCGACGGCGGCGCGGTGCGCCTCACCGCGCCGGCCTTTGTTGCGGCCTGCGAGGACCACGTACGCCGCACGCGGTTCCAGTTTGTTGGCCCGGGCGAACTCGGCGATGGAGATGCCTTGGCGGTCGAGCTCGGCGCGGACTTCCTTAACGGTTTTCAGGACAGGTTTGGACATAGCAGGCACGAAAGGGTGAAAATTGTGTATGGCGGTAAAGATAGTTCGAAAAAACACACCAGTCAATGATCGGGTACGAAAAATGATAGATGTTGGGCATCCAGAGCACGGCGTTGGTCCCCGGCTCCGCGCAGAGCGTGATCGGCTGGACCTGTCCCAGGACACGCTGGGCACGCATGGGGGGAAGAACAAGCAGACCCAGATGCGCTATGAGAATGGCCTCAACTCGCCGACGGCGGCGTACCTGCACCGGATCAGCGAGCTGGGCATCGACATTGGCTATGTGCTGACCGGGTTCCCGTTCGAGCTGCGCGACGACGAGGCCGAGGTGCTGTCGCGGTTCCGCGCTGCTTCGCCTGAGCTACGTCGCGCTGCGTTGTCCGTCCTGGCCTCGGGCGGGGCGCCGGCTGCAGCAGCGCCGCTGGTTGGCGGCAGCAACTCTGGCCAAGTCAACGCGGGGCCGGTGACACAGCGGGATGTGAGCATCACCGTGGGGTCGAACAACCGCCGGGGCAGCAAACCATCGAAGTAAATATTGGGCAGCTGGTTGTGGCTTTCGGGGAGCGTAGCCAGTGCCGCAATGGGCAGTCAGAGGGGAACGCGTCAATTTGATGCATTGCGGCATCGAGTGGCGCAGCCTTCGACGTGGCTCACATTTCCGGCTAGAGGAAGTCTTGCATCAACAGGGGGAAGCAAGAGATGGCGTCAATGATTTTGAACTGGGTGAGGGCTGTTCTCGCTTCGCTTATCGGGCCTTAGGATCGGCGATACTCAGGTCTGCGGTCTTTGTAGCGGTAAATGTCAAAGTAGTTGTCGCCTCGGTTACGCGGCTTTGCTCTTTATCGACGCGGCTGCGGCCGTGGCAATGGCAGCTTCCTTCTCCGGGTTGA
>Ga0233366_1000548_pt1 | contig 12262 bp, 11 predicted proteins | sample ElkDunMinimDraft_23_FD_191536 | JGI IMG/M metagenome (GOLD analysis project Ga0233366, IMG submission 191536) | Fecal eukaryotic communites from dung pellets of Tule Elk in California, USA - Elk Dung C4 | ecosystem: Host-associated > Mammals > Digestive system > Large intestine > Fecal | place...
GTGGTTATAGCGCTGAGGTCCCACCCCTTCCCATTCCGAACAGGGTCGTTAAGCTCAGCAACGCCGATGGTACTGCGTTTGTGGGAGAGTAGGTAGCCGCCATTTTCAGAAGCTCGAAGAGAAATCTTCGGGCTTCTTTGTTTATATTCGCCCCTTTACACTTTATACCTTTTTTTATTTAATATTTGTAAATGTCAATAAAAAGCAGTACCTTTGCAGATATAAACAATGTTATTGTGATTGATGTTGATTAGCAATCGTTACATATTGGCTTTTTGGCAAGGAGTACTAGCCCTGATTGTATCTGTTGTATTATTACTCTGTTTTTCCTCTTGCAGTTCTTGGCATGAGGCGAAAGCAGTGATAGCTATGGCTGATAGTATTGATCAGACGCAACACCTTATTTATGATGATACGGTAGCACTGCGCAAAGCTATTCATATGCTAAACAACCCCTTAGGCAGAACCTTCAAACGCAGTACATTGGGCAAAGCCTTCTACTATATGGGGCGCAACTTGGAGGATGACTATAGTCAAGTGGCGCGTGCTGCGGAGTGTTACGTAGCAGCCGACTGGCTGAAGATTGACGACCCAATCTACCGAGGAAGAGTCAATTCGTGCATGGGCGGAATCTGTGGAAATTACAATAAGGATAGTTTATCGCTATTGTTTTATGAGCGAGCTCATCAAGAATTTACAACAAGTGATGATGAATGGTATTATGCGCATAGCCTACTGAATCTTAGTGTACGAAATCATGCATTAAAGAATTTTTGTGAGGCTGATAGTTTATGGCAATTAGCGGCGGAATATTCTTTTGATGAAGAGTATAAATGGTATTTAAATGATGTTAGGGCTGCATATTTTTACCGATTAAACATATCAGACTCTCCTGATTCAATTGCGCATTACCTGCAAAAAAATCCGATAACCGATTCTTGGAGGGCAAGTACTTTAGCAGGAGCATTCTATGATTTAGGGCAAATGGATTCTGCAGCGTATTATGCATGGAAAACGGTTAACAAATTTAGTGTCCCTTCTCATAAGGTTAGTGCGTATTATATTTTACATAAGTATGCCATATTAAATAGCGACATATTAGCAGCAGATAGTTTAGCTAGTTTGCGTATGGATGAACGTCGAAAATCAGAGGCTAAAAAGATAGACTCTTTAGATGGCATACAAGTGTTTGAGGAGTATTTGGCATATTGCGAGGTATATCAATGGCGAGTGTTGCTATATTGTTTAGCAGGGTTATTGGCTTTTTCGGTAGTGGTAGTACTACTATGGTACTGGCAGAGAGCCAAAAAAGAGGTGCATGCGCAAGCAGAAGCAGTACAGCAAGCCGAAATGGAATACCATCAGACCTTGGAGGAACAACGCAACCAACGCATGGAGGCACTCGTGCAACATGTGGAGCATTTCCGTGCGCGCTATCCAAAACCGAATAAAGAGTGGAGCAACCATGAGAAAATGCGTAGTGAATTGAATCAGCCGTTGCTGTGTCTGTTGGATAAGTTAGCAGAGCGTAAATTATCGGAAAAGGAGATTCGTTTGTGCGTGTATTGTCTGCTTTACCACGATGTGAGTACAAAAGTATTAGCAGAATATATAATTTATTCAGCAGTAGGTATTCGCACATTCAAACAACGCACTGCTCAAAAATTGGGTACCACAGCAGCAAATTTATACGATTTTTTAGTGGAATTGGCTATCTCTGATTGAGTAAATTAGTCCATTTCTAGCATTTGTGCGCAAATAAAACTTGCAATCGCCTGATAACTAAGCGATTGCAAGTTTTGCTTTGTGCGCTATATTTTTTGCATACACTCCGAGAAGGCAGTACCTTTGCACCGCAATTCAACAAAGTGGGTTGCAGAACATGCTACAAAAAATCAAAAAATTTAATGTATGAAAAAGCTACTAATTTTCGCATTGTGTTTACTAGGTATATGCAATGCACGCGCCGAAATGATGACGGCTCAAGAAATCATCTTAACAGAAGTATATCACATGCAACCATGGGATAGCAAAGAAAGTGATGATCATTTAGAACCAGATATTAAAAGAACCAATTTTTCCGCTTCTGTCGAAGCTAATGAATTGTATATAAGTACGGATATGGATGCGCCTGCGTATGTGGAAGTAATTGATGAAGTGACAGGCGATGTGGTTTCTGAAGAAGAATTTGTAGGCGAGACCACTATGTATATCCCACAAAATGGCGATTATGAGTTGTATATCTATACAGAATCAGGAGTTGTATTAACTGGCGAGTTTAGCGTCAACTAATTTTATTTTATTAACTCTTTAATTTCAATTATTATGAAAAAGAAAATTTTTATGGTATTGTCAGCAGTAGTTGTCTTGGCAATGGGTGTATTGGTAGTAGCATGTTCAAAGGACTCGAACACACTAAATCCTAATGAAGAAGTTGTCGTAGAAGAAGTGGTGCCTATGCCAACTTTGCAAGAATCCAATAGTGCTGCGGCGTGGGAAGCATTTAACTTAGAAGTGGAAAAGTTGAATGAAAAGTATAAGGTAGATTATTCTACTGCTATGCGAGCCAGTGGCGATGTTACTACCGATAAGGTAGTGGAAGTTTTACTCGCAGATGCAGATGGAGCGGTTGAGGGATTATCATACGCTTTACAGTACTTAAATGGATTAGAATTATTGGCAGCATGTGCTTCAACACCATTGACGCGAGAAGCCATATTGGCTTATTTTGGCGGATCTGCCGTGATTTTTGCAGCAATTGCCTCGTGGAATGCTGCTAGTGAATGTAGTTTGGATGGTGATAATGTTTCGATAAACGATTTTTCTTCAATATTGCGTTTCGATAAAAAATATGTTACTATTGAAATGGGGGAACGACATAATCAATTAATAGAAAATTTGTATAGAGATAATCAGGGCTTTACGGGGTTGTCAAAGAGACAAGTAAAAATTGAAATGTTAAATCGTTATGAGCAATTATATGGTGCAGTTGACAGTAGATTAAGACAATGTTTACTAAGTTATACAATGGTTTTACCAGATAACATCATGAAAGTAAATGTAAAAAATGCAAATATACAATTTCGCAATGTAACACGCTCTTTCTCAATGTTACAAATGCAAAGATATACGGAAGAATATTTGGACGTGGTAAATCGTAGTTCAATTGATGCTGATGATAAACTATTAGTTGCTGTTTATGGTAGTGTAATGTGTTGTAGTAAAGCTTTGTGGAATGTTCAATAACTGGAGCAATGAAACGATATAAGTATCAAGGTGATGCATTTGTTTGGATAGCATTTGTTATACTTTTGATCTCTGCTTTGGATAATATCCTTGGAATTTGGTATTCATGGATAATCTATGGGCTGGCATATTTGACTGTATTGATATTTGCTTACAAAAGACAGTTGCACATAAAAGGTACCACTTGTAATTTAGAACAAAAAGCAGAAAAAGTATTCAAACATAAGATGCCTTATCAGCCCAATTGGCAGTTGTATGAAATATTTGGTGTGCTTTTTCCAATCATATTTGCAACCTGCATTCTGTTACAACCGTTTTTTGAGGTCATATTGTATATCTATTGGGCATTGTTATTTATTAGTATGATTGTCTGCATGTATCAATGCAAAGAAGAAGATGCAAAAGGCATCGCGGTGCTACATGTGATGTATATGACAAGTTGCGCGTTAGCAATTCCTGTATGGTTGACAATCAAATAACAAATGACCACTTCTATTTAAGATTAACCACAAAGGACTACAAAAAAGTAGTCTTTTGTGGAAATCTTGTAGTAAAAAGAAATTCTGGATGTCTAATAAAGTAAATGAAACAATCATTGATACGAATTAAAACTTATTTAGTATGAAAAAATCATTTGTAGTATTTTCCTTGATTGGCTTAGTGGCCATAGGGATGTGTTTTAACTCTTGCAGTAAAGAAACAAAACCAACGTATAGTTATGAAGAAGGTTGGGAGATGTTTAATGCTGAAGTAGCGAAGTTGAATCAAACGTACAACCAATTATTGTTGGATAGTACACGAGTAGCAGACGCAAAGGTGGAGAAGGATTTTGATTTGCGCTGCACATATAAAGGTGCTAATAGTGGCAAATTGATGTACAAAGTGTTGGAACGTGTGTTTAGCGAAGAATTTTTGGCAAAGTCAGAAGGGATGTCGCAAGATGAGTTGAAAAAGAGTGTGATGGAGGAGACAGAGAAACTGACAGGCGGTTTAGATGAGCAGTTGAAGGCACAAATCCTAAATACTAATTTAGATGAAACGAAAAAGTCCACGATAAATGCTCATTATGATAAAGTGCTGGCAGATTTTACACAGTTTGGAATGGATTTGACTGTTAGTGAGATGCGTGATTATACGGAAGCGTATATCAAACTGATTAATACCCTACTGACTGATAAGGAGGAGAAAATGATTCTGACTATGCAATGCAGTATGCAGTATTATATCTTTGCCTTTTGGAACACAGAGGGAGCGAAGTTACTATAGGATAGGTATTATTCAGTAAATAAGAACAAGACTGCCAAACTACTTGGCAGTCCTGTTTTGCTATTATGGTAGGATTCTTTTGGTACGGATTTTGCCTTGATTATGCGTGTAGAGCCATAAAATGACGAGCAAGCTTCTGAAAATGGCACTTTTTTACACATACATTTGCCTATTTGAAGAAAAAATGCAGAAAATACACTTTTTTTGTAGATATGCTAATAAAATTTTGATTTTGATAGGGAATGTTTTGATATTTGAGTTGATATTTGTGTTGCTTTCCGCGTTTGCTCCTGTGCATTCTCTTTCAAATCTAAATATTTATTTGTTTATGTCAAAATTTCTTTGTACCTTTGCGTCGTAGTTTACATATACCGTTATATTTTTTAAGTACCATGAGTCAGTCAATTAAAGGGCTATGCATGATTTGCCGGAAAGATAATGTTGAATTGTCGGATGAACATATAATTCCAGATGCTATAGGTGGGGTTATGCATTCATATCAGGTTTGTAAGAAATGTAATTCAATGCTAGGACAAGAAATAGATCCATTATTAACGAATCATAAATTAATAGAGTTAATACGTTTTTCAAAAAGAATAAAAGGAAAAACAGGCAAGATTCCTAATCCCTTAGGAGGAAATCTGAAAGGAGAAGATGATGCAAAGTATCTCGTGTTGGATAATGATGGAAAGTTAAACCCATGTTTAATCCCAGATGTAAGTGTAGATGTATCAAAAGGTCAAGTAAAGTTGGTGTTAGATGCGCGAGATAAACCTAAAGCACAGTCGATGTTGGACAAAATATGCGATAGAAATGGTTGGCAAAAACATCAATTAACAGAGCAAGAGTTGGAGATTAAAACAGCACCTATGCCTAAGTTTTCTATTCCTATGGCAATAGATTTACAACAATTCAAATTGCCATTGCTTAAAATCGCATATGAGTTTTGTGTAGAAACGATAAGTGGCTATATAGATGACCCGCAAGCGATAAAGATTTCATCGATTATCTATAATAAGAATTTTGATGAAATGAAAAAAATGGTTATGGTTGGTGACGGGTGTACTAATCAGTTTGGAAAAGTTTTTGATCAATTCATAGATAATCAAAATGGTAATCGCCACGTGATTATAATAATGAATATTGATAACTCGCTGTATTGTAGTGTTAGTGTATTCAATGCGTTATCAATAGTGTTCAAGATGTCTAATGTTGCGTATATGATAGAAGGGGGCGGTATTATTGCGATTAATGATATTCTTAAACACGTTGTGGAAAAAATGTCATTAGAGGATTTTGTCGCAAGTCGACTATCGTATATTAAAACGGAGATACTACTTCATGGTGATAATAGATGCGACGTGTCATTATTTTTTGCGAATAACAATGGTACTATTGTTTGTAATGCTAAGGGTTATGTTGTCGGTTATTTGCATGATTTATTATCTACAATTCCACAAATTGATATTAGAGAGGATTATGAAAACCAGAATTATTTCGTAACTACATATGATATAAATGCCTCATGGTATTTAAGAAGATGTTCAGATTCGAGATTGGTGAAAATATATCAGATTCGCAATATTAGTGAGATTCATAGCAAATGAAGCGATGGGAGTTTTCATAACATTGATGTGGGAGCATCAGTAAAATATACATAAGTAATAAGCCAAAGTATAATCCATAACTTAAAAGTTATTATGAATAAAATTAAACGAATTTTTGTTATTGAGTCTGTCTTCGATGACACAAATCTTCATAAAGCCGGCGCTATTATGGAGCAACAAATCTTGCCATTGTGTCAAGATAAAGGAATAATATTTGAAAGGTTGTTATTCCTATCTCTACAAGATTGTCTGGAAGGCCTAAAACATATTAAAGAGTCATCCTCTCATGAGGGCGCAACAGCAATCCATATAATATGCCATGGAGCAGATGATAATTTTTTGAATGGTTTAGTATATAAACTTAGCCCTCGTTATGTCGAAGTTGCCAAATCGATTGGTTTGCGAACTGATTGTATGTGTCATTGCTGGGAGGCATTGCGTTCAGATTTGACAGAGGTTGATACAATTACTAAGAATAATTTCTTTTTGTCAATGTGTGTATGTCATGGGGCAAATATCTTCGATAAATGTGATACCTCTTTCGCAAAGTATGTTATTGCAAGCAAAAATGTATTATATTTAGATGATATAAAGCAAACTTTTGTTGATGTTTATAAAGAACTCATTTCCTCATCAGACATAGATCCTATTAAACATATCATTGAAGCGAGTAATCAAAAGAATAATGGGCGCAGTCAATTAGCATTATACGAGGGCATTAATAAGATTTTATAGTTAACTATAGTGCAAATATTTTTCTTTGTTCTTCTATAACGCCCTTTTCTATTTTGTATAACTGATAAAAAATCGACAATGCTCTATCGCGGAGCGTTGTCTTTCACCTTTTAAAGTGTAGATATTGGACCTGCCAATACGGACACTGGGAACAATAATTTCCCGAAAAACTCGAAGACCTCCCCGGGTGCGCTGATCTAACGGGAAGCGTAGGAGATCAACTTTTTGAGGGAGAAATTTTAATTTGTGAGGGTATCATGCCTTAAAACACAGGAAAAGTGCACTTTTCTTACGAAATAATTTGCACAATTCAAAAAAAAACAGTAATTTTGTCCCACTTTTCTAATAAATGTGTGACAGAAATGAAGGATAGCGCGCAGAATATTGCCAAACAAAGAGTCCTTGACAGTGAGCGAGGAACATTCTTTTTCGGACAGGACTTTTCAGATATTGCTTCGCCAGAGGCGATTCGTAAAGTGCTACAAAGATTAGAGGATGAACAAACGCTGATTCGTATCGCTCCGGGTATTTACTATTATCCGAAGATTGATACACAATATGGTCTCGGTGTCTTATATCCGTCCATGTTGGATATAGCAGAGGCCATTTCGCGTCGTGATAAGACAACGATAGTTCCTACGGGAGCCTATGCATTAAATATGCTTGGGCTTTCAACCCAAGTGCCGGCCAATGCGGTGTTCTATACAACCGGTTCCACTCGTCGCGTACCTATTGGAGAAGGGAAGGGAATTCAGTTTCTGCATACATCCTCTGCAAAGAAATTTGCATTCCATTCCCGACTAATGATGTTGATTGTATCTGCTATGCGTGATATTGGCAAGGACCAATTGTCGGAGGAACATATGAGTGTTATCAAGAAACACTTGGCCAATGTTCCTTCCGAAGATTTTAATCATGATATTCAACTTGCGCCTATGTGGGTGCGCAAAATATTATTGACATTATGAAGTTTTCCACGTTACCTAATGAGGTTGAAATAGACTTTATCAATCAAGTAGCGGCCAAATCAAATCGTAAGTTGCCTGAGCAAATCATAGAGAAGGATTGGTGGGTGACGCAAGTTCTCAAAGCGTTGTTCTCTTTGCCATACGCAGAGCATCTATCCTTCAAAGGTGGCACATCGTTGAGCAAGTGTTGGCGCTTGATTGAACGTTTTTCGGAAGATATAGACATTGCTATAAGCCGTGATTTTCTCGGGTTTGGAGGAGAGATGTCCCGTACGCAGATTAGCGATAAGTTGCGTCGTGCTACCTGTTCATTTGTGCGGGAGAAGATGCAATTTGATGTGCGTAACGCGCTTATCGCACAAGGCATTGATGCCGATGCTTTCAAGGTAAATGTGAATATCACTTCTGTTAGCACGACTGATCCGGAGACGATTGAGATTGAGTATCAGTCTGTTTTGCCGGAGAGCCCGTATATTCGTCATTGCGTGTTGATTGAAGTTAGCGGGCGCAGTATGCAGCAACCAATCAAAGTAGAAGCTTTGCAATCTTTTATTGATCAATATTTGCCGGAGTCTGTTGTAGCAGAACCTTCTTTCTCCATTCCGAGTGTAGTAGTGCCGGAAAGAACGTGTTTGGAAAAGATATTTCTTCTCCATGAGGAGTTTGCCAAATCGGCTGATGAGATTCGCACATTACGTATGTCGCGACACTTGTATGATTTATATTGTTTGAAGAAAAAGGGCGTTGCTGAACTAGCCTTGCACGATGAGCAATTATATCGCACAATCATAGATCATCGCCGCCAGTTCATCAATTTAAAGGGCTTTGATTATGATACGCTTTACCCGGCAACCTTATCCATTCTGCCTCCTACGCATATAATGGATGCATGGCGTGAAGACTACGAATATATGTTGCTTCACATGATATATGACAACGATGCGCCAACCTTTGAGCAACTAATTGAGGTTATCACCGAATTGCAAAAAGAGATCAAGACATTGCCATATCAATTATAATGGTAGGGTTTATTTAAATATTAAGAAGCAGTAACAAATATTACAATACAACTATGAATTCAAAAATTCAATTTAGTATTTTGATTGACGATTCCTTTGCGAATATCAATTCTCAAGAAGGATTAGCTCATACTGAAAATAAAACGGTATTAAGTTTGGTGAATGATTTTGAAGATGGTTCATGGAGATATACAAAATTTCATGATTTTATATGGGATAATATAATAGAAACAGCATTATCAAAATCAGAAAGAGATAACTTAATTAACTGTGATCATACACGTTTAAGAACTGCTGCTAAGAATCTTCGTTTAACGGATAAAGAAAAAGAAATAGGGAAAGGAAGCGAATTGGCAGAAATTATGTTATATGGTATTATGAAACAACACTATGGAGCATTGTCTGTAGTCCCTAAAATATTTTACAAACAAAATTCGCAAGATAACGCAAAAGGCGCAGATAGTGTGCATATTGTTATAGAGGGTGAGAATGATTTTTCTTTGTGGTTTGGAGAAGCCAAATTTTATAATAGTATTGAAGATGCGAGACTTTATGAAATAATAGAATCAGTTAACAATTCTTTGCAAACAGATAAACTTAGAAAAGAGAATAGCATTATTACAAATATTCAGGATTTAGATTTGGTAATTAAGAATGAAACAATGTTAAACAATATAAAATCACTGTTATGTGCACGAGAATCAATTGATAATTTGAAACCTAAGTTACATATACCTATTTTGTTGTTGCATGAATGTGAAAAAACGAAATCAGCGACTACTATGACTGATGAGTATAAAAAAGAAGTAATTGCATTTCATACTGATCGCGCTCAATCATATTTTTCAAAACAAATATCAAAATTAGCAGAATCAATATATAACTATTCAAGTATTACTTTTCATTTAATACTCTTTCCCGTGCCGGATAAGGAAAAGATAGTTAAACAATTTGTAAAAACTGTAGAATTTTATAAAGAGTCCTAAATTATGAATGATTATATTTTTACCAAGTGCCAAGAAATTAATGAATATCTAATATCTGGTAACGATGTAGATGCGCGAAACGAACTGATTAAATTATTGGATTACCATTCTAAAAATGAAATAGAGTATTCTTCTATAGTTAATCATTTAATTCGTGAAATAGGTTTATATCCATATATTGATAATGATACCGCTAACTGGGATGATAAATTTGTGAGCGAGGTATTTAAAGTAGATATTGGCGGAGGAGAAGAAAAAACTTTACATAGAGATCAATCGTTTCTTTTGAAAGAACTATTACAAGGGAAAGATATAGCTGTTAGCGCTCCAACAAGTTTTGGTAAGAGTTTTGTGATTGATGCATTTATATCATTAAGAAAACCTAAAAATGTTGTTATAATAGTTCCAACGATAGCGTTAACAGATGAGACAAGACGAAGATTATATAGAAAGTTTGCAAAAGATTATAAAATTATAACAACACAAGATGTAGAATTGGGGGAGCAAAATATATTGATTTTCCCTCAAGAAAGAGCTATCGGTTATATTAATAAGATTCATTCTATTGATATCCTTATTATTGATGAATTTTACAAAGCAGGAATTGCATTTGATACAGAAAGAGCGCCTGCGCTTTTAAAAGCCATATTAGAATTGGGTAAAAAAGCAAAGCAAAAATACTTCTTAGGTCCAAATATATCTGAAATTAACGCGAACCCGATAACTCGTGATATGGAATTTATTCCATTAGATTTTAATACGGTTTTCTCAGAAATTCATAATATCTATACTGATAGTGGGACTAATCGTCCTGACGAAAAATTTAAAGCAGATAGATTGATAGAAATTCTTAAGCAAAAGGATGCAAAATCTCTTATATATGCAGGAACGTTTAATAATATTGATTATATTACAAACGTTTTAAATGAAAACTTGATAGATAAAAATGATATTATCTTAAATAGTTTTTCCGATTGGTTAAGATTGAATTATTCTGAACACTATATTTTGGCAGATCTGGTTAAAAAAGGTGTGGGAATACACAATGGTAGGTTGCACAGGTCTCTTAGTCAGATTCAGATTAAATTATTTGGTGAAGAAAATAAACTAGATAATATAGTATCTACTTCTTCTATCATAGAAGGTGTAAATACATCTGCTGAAAATGTAATAATATGGGCAAATAAAAATGGACGTTCAAATTTAAACGACTTTACCTATAAAAACATTGTAGGAAGAGGAGGGCGCATGTTTCAACACTTTATAGGGCAAATTTATTTGTTGGAGTCTCCTCCTGCTCAAAGTTCTACTCAATTATCTTTGGATTTTACTGATGATTTGGTTTGTTCATTAGATTGTGAACGTTTTAGAGAAGAATTAACACGCGAACAGGAAATAAAAATAATAGCATTTAACGATGAAATGAATGCATTGTTAGGAGATGGAGTTTATAATCAAATATTGAATGATCACGCATTTCAAACATTTAGTCCAAATAGATTAAAGGAGGTGGCAATCGATATGAAAACTTATCCTAACAAATGGAGCGGATTGTCATATCTAAATTCTATAGATCCGGAAGATTGGGAATATTCTTTATTATCGGTGTTCTCAATAATTAGGAATGTTGGGGCGGGGTATTATGACATGGCTGAATTTATTAAGTCTATTAGCAAGAATTGGCATAATACTATACCTCAGATGCTACCATATTTGCAAGGATGCGGAGTGACGGTGGAAAAGTTTTTTGAGTTGGAACGAAATGTTACATTTAAAGTTGCTACGATGTTACAAGATGTAAATATCCTATATAATCATATATTTCCTGAGAATGTGGATATAAGTCCTTTTATCGCGAAGGCATCTCATGCATTTTTGCCGCGTTTGGTATATGAGTTAGAAGAATATGGTTTGCCAAGAATGGTTAGTAAAAAAATACATGATTCAGGTATTATTAACTTAGAAGACAACGAACTTCCTATTCATAATGTAATAGCTCACTTCTCACAGATAGGGTGTGAACAAATAAAAAATAGAATAAACAACTTGCATCCTTTTGAACATTATATTTTAGATTATTTCTTCGAAGGTATACAAAGTGTATAATATGATTAATCATATGAATAGCATGGTGTTAATATATGGGCTAGTTCAATATTCAGCTCATAAATTAATGCTATAAAGTGAAATATCTTGCCATAAAGACCACTTAAACATTCTTCAGACTGAACGATTTTTTCTTTCCCCCTTTAATAAGGTGTTCGCTTCGCTCATCTCTTTGTCTTTGCTCCGCAAAATTTCTTTATAGGATGGGGTCGGCTTACCGCTTGCATCGCCAGACATGCTATACAAAGAAGGAACCCCCAAGACGAATCTCAGAGGTTCTCAAAGTGGCGGCTACCTGTCGCGTCTGGCTATCTCGTGCATGACTATCG
>Ga0233366_1000549_pt1 | contig 12250 bp, 9 predicted proteins | sample ElkDunMinimDraft_23_FD_191536 | JGI IMG/M metagenome (GOLD analysis project Ga0233366, IMG submission 191536) | Fecal eukaryotic communites from dung pellets of Tule Elk in California, USA - Elk Dung C4 | ecosystem: Host-associated > Mammals > Digestive system > Large intestine > Fecal | place...
AAGGAACGGTCGTAGCCATTATTGGTCCCTCGGGATCAGGAAAATCTACTTTTTTAAGATGCTTAAATTTCCTTGAAGACGGACAAAGGGGAACAATCGAAATTGATGGGGCAAGAGTGGAGCTCAATCAGTATTCAAAAGCTGATATCATCAATCTTCGTAAAAAGACGGGAATGGTTTTTCAAAATTATAATCTCTTTAAAAATAAAACGGCCTTGCAAAATATTGCTGATCCTTTGAGGCTGACGAGACGGATGTCGCGTAAGGAGGCGGAGGATAAGGCGTACTCGCTTCTTAGGGAGGTTGGGCTTGAAGGGAAGGAGCATCATTTTCCAGTCCAATTATCCGGCGGCCAGCAACAGCGGGTTGGAATTGCCCGAGCGCTTGCGCTTGACCCTTATGTTATCTTATTTGATGAGCCGACATCCTCTCTTGACCCTGAATTGGTTGAAGAAGTGCTGAATGTAATGAAAGCCATAGCTAAGTTAAACAGAACGATGATTGTCGTGACACATGAGATGAATTTCGCTAGAGAAGTGGCGGATTACGTCGTTTTTATGGCTGATGGAGTGATTGTTGAGGAGGGAACGCCAGAGGCTGTATTGTTAAATCCGCAAAAAGAGCGAACGAGGAGATTCTTGAAAACGTATTTATCAAGCTTTCAGCAATAACACCGATCATGATATATGAAAAAGGCAGAGTGACTAATAATCACTCTGCTTATTTCTGCTGTTCAATGTACAGCTCATATTGATAGGCTGCCCATTTACAGTGCGAATTTATTTGAAGATTCTTCAGTAATCCTTGGACGACAGCAGGAGGTAAGGTCATTTCCTCCAGGTTATCACATAATAGTTCAATCGATTGCCTGATAATGGCATCGGTTATGGCATTTTTCGTCTTTTGCAGCAAATCGTGAAGCTGTTCTTTTGAAGGGGATAGATAGCATAGCTTAGAAGTGCTGAAATACTCTTCCGTGATAAAAGGAATGGTTGCATGCCGCGCGAGTATCGTTGTTTTCTCGGCGAGGGAACGGCATAATAGTTCCAGGTCAATCGGATAATTAGATAAGACAGATAATTCAGGATAGAATTTAGAGAACCCCTTAATTGTATAGGCTAAATCTGCCCGCATGTTTTCCTTTAGCTGCGGGAATTGTGTGTCAATGATTGAGAAAATAACAGCATCTATGAACGCATCGTATTTATTCATCGCCAGGAAGATATCGTGGTTGAGTGCCGTTATGTTTTCTTTCATGAAAATTTTCGCATAATGGGATTTTTCCTGGAATTGACTAAAGGATGAATAGAAGAAGCTGTAGAGTAATTGGTCTGTCTGTTGGGTTTGTCTGACTGCACGGTCAATCTCTGCGACAAACTCGCTGATAAAATGTTCTATCATAGCAAAAACCAGTTCATCCTTTGATGTAAAGGAAAGATAAAAAGCCCCTTTCGATATACCACATCGATCTGTAATTTGTTTGATAGATGTCGATTCAATCCCATTTTCAGCGAATAATTCCAATGCCGTATCCATGATTAGCTGTTTCTTTACCATGTGAACACTCCTGACTAAATTGTTGACATATGACCAGTCGGTCATTATTATAAGTAATTGTAGGAATTAAGTCAATTGCACAAAAGATGTGATTTGACAGACAAGTAGAATGTGAGAAAAATTACATATATGAGGATGGTGTAAAATTGAAAGGTTTAGTCAACTTTGTCCTGAAAAATAAGCTGGCTGTTTGGTTATTGACAATCATCATTACAGCTTCAGGTATTTATTCAGGAACGAGAATGAAGATGGAGTCAATTCCTGATATCTCCATTCCCTACTTAATGGTAATGGATGTTTATCCTGGGGCGACGCCAGAGCAAGTAATGAATGATGTTTCGATTCCAATGGAAAAAGCAGTGGAGAGCTTGGAAGATGTCAAGGCTGTTTATTCAACCTCGTCTTCAAATGTTTCCCAAATACAAGTGGAATATGACTATGGCGTTGATATGGATGAGAAGAAGAGAGAGCTTCAGTCTGCACTCGATAACGTGAATCTTCCTGATGATGCGGAAGAGCCATCCATCATGGCTATCAGTTTGAATATGATGCCAATCATAGCACTGTCTGTCAGCAGTACGGAAGAGGATATTGTGGAATTGACTTCAACGGTTGAAGACACCATCCTGCCAAAGATTGAGAAGCTTGACGGAGTAGCATCAGCTGCTATCACTGGTCAGCATATTGAAGAGGTCAACTTCACTTATGATAAAGAGAAGATGGCTGAGCTTGACTTAAAAGAAGATGATGTCAAACAAATGATCCAAGCGAGTGATATGGCTATTTCACTTGGATTATATGAATTTGAAGAAGCAGAAGAAGCTATCAGCGTTGACGGTAAGCTAAAAACGGTCGATGAACTGAAGGAAATGCTTATCCCGGTAACCCCTTCTCAAACAAACCCGGCTCCATTCGTGAAGCTCGGCGATATCGCTGAGATTGAAACGGTTGGTAAGGTAGAGTCTGTTTCCCGGACAAACGGCGAGGACGCCATTGCGATTCAAATCGTGAAAGGCCAGGAGGCAAACACTGTAACAGTAGCAAACGCTGTGAAGGATTTAATTGAAGAAGAGCAAGAAAGAATCGACGGGCTCAAGATTGATGTAACCCTTGACCAGGGAGAGCCAATTGAAGAATCGGTCTTCACGATGGTTGAAAAAGCTTTGTTCGGCGGCTTGATTGCTGTCTTGATCATTCTTTTATTCCTACGTGATGTGAAGTCTACGATTATTTCTATTATTTCCATTCCTGTGTCCATATTTATGGCCTTGCTGCTATTGAATTGGCTGGATATCACATTGAATATCATGACGCTTGGAGCGGTTACAGTCGCTATTGGACGGGTAATCGATGACTCCATAGTCGTTGTTGAGAATATATACAGGCGCATGCATCTGAAAGATGAGAAGCTTCATGGCCGTGCGCTGATTCGCGAAGCAACCCTTGAGATGTTTAAGCCAATCCTATCATCTACATTAGTGACGGTTGCTGTATTTGCACCGATGGTTTTCGTTGGCGGAATGGTGGGCGAATTGTTTGTACCTTTCGCACTTACAATGACATTCGCGCTTGGAGCATCGTTGCTTGTTGCGATTACCATCGTACCAGTCTTGTCACATACTCTTTTCCGCAAGAAATTATATGGCGAGAGGGAAGAAAAACAGCATAAAGAAGCTGGAAAGCTTGCAAACTGGTATAAAGGTTTATTAGAAAAGGCCTTGAATCATAAAGTGATTACATCTATTATCGCGATTGTTCTTCTAGTGGGCTCGCTTGCTCTGATGCCGCTGATTGGCTTCAGTTTCCTAGGCTCAGAGGAAGAGAAAACGATGTATGTAACCTATACGCCGGCAACGGGTGAGCTTGAGGACGAGACGCTTGCCAATATTGAAGAAGTTGAAAAAGAATTAATGAAGAATAAGGATATTGAAACTCTCCAGGTATCCATTACAGACAGTGAAAGTGCTGACCCTGCAGCCATGATGATGGGCGGCAGTGATGGTGCGTTAATGTTCCTTATCTTTGACCCAGATATGGAGGACTTCGCCTCAGAGAAGGAAAAAGTGGAGGAGTATCTCTTCAATCTTGACCAATCTGGTGAATGGAAAACTCAAGACTTTACGTCCATGTCTGTAGCCTCTAATGAGGTAAGCTACACGCTTTATAGTGAAGATCTAGATGATTTGAATAAGGCTGTCAAAGATGTTGAGGCAGCTTTAGCGGACATCGATGGATTAGAGGATATTGAAACCGATGCTGAGGATCCATATGTGGAGAATGTCTTTATTGTTGATCAGGAGAATGTGCTCCAGTATGGATTGACAACTGCTCAGATTGTTCAGGCGCTTAATGAGGATTCCTCGAAGGAAGTATTGACGACTGTTGAAAGTAACGGGGAAGATATTGAAGTAATTGTTCAGCACGAAGAAAAAACACAAGCGAAAAACTTGAAAGAACTACTAGAAACAGAGATTCCGACAGCTACAGGTACTCCAATGCCATTGTCTGAACTTGTCGAAGTAGAAGAAGGAACGACATTAAATACGCTACTTCGCAACAAAGGAGAATATTATGCGACTGTGACTGGAACCATCACAGATGCTGATATCTCGAAAGCAACCTCTGCTGCTGATGAGAAAATCGATGGATTAGAATTGCCGAAAGGTGTGACGATAGGAGTAGAAGGTGTGGCAGCTGATATGTCTGAAACCTTCACACAGCTAGGAATTGCGATGATTGCCGCGATTGCGATTGTGTACTTCATCCTTGTCGTGACATTCCGTGAAGGACTCGCTCCGTTTGCGATTCTCTTCTCCTTGCCGTTCGCGGTTATCGGTTCATTCGTCGGTCTGTATCTAACCGACCTGACCATCTCCGTTTCTGTTATGATGGGTCTCCTAATGTTAATTGGGATTGTCGTCACGAACGCAATCGTACTCGTCGACAGGATTATCCATATGGAATATGACGGAATGGAAATGCGTGAAGCGATTCTTGAGGCTGGAGTGACTCGTCTACGTCCAATCCTGATGACAGCTATTGCAACGATTGGAGCTATGATTCCGATGGCAATTGGTAATGGAGGGGGCGGCCTCGTTTCACAAGATTTGGCCGTAACAGTTATTGGCGGATTGGTTTCATCAACAGCATTGACACTGGTAATCGTGCCAATCGTTTATGAAATCCTCTCCAAAATGCTTAAGAAAAATCGTAAAGATATACGCGAAGATTAATCCATAAAATCATAAAGCACCGCTTCGAAAGCCATCAAGGTCCAATTCCTTGCCGCTTTCGGGCGGTGCTTTTTTATTTTTTGCTTAGAAGCGGGCGACAGCCATGTAGCGCAATCCTTCTTTATGCACCTCTTCCTGATTCAAACAATTCCGCGCATCGACGACAAAATCACCTTTCATCAAACTCTTCATTCTCTTGAGATCAGCTTTCTTGAACTCTTCCCAATCGGTTGCCAAGATGACACAATCGACATCTGTTATGGCCTCTTCCATCGTGTTATGTTCGGTCACTTTTTCTATCGGAACAGGTAAATGGGCTTTCGGGTCATAGGCGTGAATTTCTGCTCCAAGATCGCTTAGTTGCTCAATGAGCGCGATAGCTGGGGAATAGCGGGTATCATCGGTATTCGGCTTGAAGGCAATGCCGAGGACCGCTATTTTCACACCGGCCATATCCGGAAATGCTTCTTGAATTTTTCGCAGATAGAGCTGGACCTGTGTTTGATTGGTCGTCTGCACAGCCTGCAAGATGAGCGGTGTGATATTTTTCTTCAATGCACTATGTTCTAATGAGCGGACATCCTTTGGAAAGCAGGAGCCGCCATAGCCGATGCCGGATTGGAGGAAATGCGGGCTGATTCTAGGGTCAAGGCCAATTCCTTTTACGATATCCTCTATATTAACGTTATATGAATCACATATTCGAGCGATTTCATTGATAAATGAAATTTTCGTGGCGAGGAACGCGTTGGATGTATATTTAATCATTTCTGCTCCGGATAAGCTTGTCACGACAAATGGTGATGCTAATTCTTTATAGATTTCTTTCATGATGGGCAGGGACCGATTATCTGTGTCCTTCTTTCCAATCACGATTTTATCGGCATGGAACATATCCTGTAAGGCAGAACCTTCCCGCAGGAATTCTGGGTTGGAGACAACAGAGAATAGAGCTGAATCAAGTCCTTTTTCAATCAATTTATCATGAATCCACTCATTGGTCCCCGGGGGAACCGTGCTTTTCGTAACGATCGTTGTATATGAAGTAATCGTTTCGGCCAATTGGTCTATGACTGACTGCACATAGGTTAGGTCGGTTTGTCCATCTAGCATGGCCGGTGTACCGACCGCGATGAAGACAACGGACGATTGCTTGATGGCTGCTTTTGGGGAAGAGCTGAAGGAAAGGCGTTCCTTGTTCTTCTCGACCAATTCCTTTAAACCGGGCTCATATATAGGGATCTCTCCTCGTGTAAGTGATTGTACTCTCTCTTTATTCGTATCCACGCAATAAACAGCATGGCCTAAATCAGCTAGCACGGCTGCCTGCGTTAAGCCGACATATCCGGCGCCGATTACACAAATATCCATAATGCTAACCCTCCCGATGATTTGGTACTCCTTATCTTATTAAGAGAGGTAGATAAGCGTCCCTTGCATTTGCCTAATTTCAACAAATAACGTGTCCGCTTCCTGTTTTCTGAATATGATATAGCAATCGTGCCAAGAAAGGGGGGAGAGATATTGATTAAAAAAGCCATCATCCCTGCAGCGGGTTTTGGTACAAGGAGTTTGCCAGTAACGAAGGTAGTCCCGAAGGAATTATTCCCTATCGATAATAAGCCTTCCATCCAATATGTCGTTGAGGAGGCTGCTGAAGCCGGCATAGAACAAATCTTAATCATTGTATCCAGATCAAAGAATTTAATCATCGATTACTTCGACCACTCAATGGAGCTTGAAATGTTCCTGCAAAAGGCCAATAAATCAGCCTTGATGGAGAAAGTGAAATTACCCGATATTAAATTTTATTCAACAAGACAGCCGTTTGCACGAGGATTGGGAGATGCCGTGAGACTAGGGAGAGAATTCGTTGGGAATGATCCTTTTGCTGTATTGCTCCCTGATGACATCATTGTTGGGGGCGGATTAGGAGAATTGACTAAGGTATACGATGAAACGAAAAGCCATGTAGTCGCCCTGAAAACAGTGGAAGAAGAGTTTCTGAAGAATTACGGCGTTGTTCAAGTGAAACAAGAGCAGGATGATTTATATGAAGTCCTGGATATTATTGAAAAACCGCAGACGGATCCGCCTTCTAATTTAGCGGTCATTGGCCGTTATGTATTTAACCCTTCCATCATGGATGCACTCGATGAGCAAAAGCCAGGGGCAGGGGACGAAATACAGCTGACAGACAGCATTAAGAAAGTGCTTGATTCAGAGAAATGTCATGGGAAGCTTCTTTCAGGCGAAAGGTATGATATCGCTATGACGGAGGAATATATTGCCCTGCAACGTTATTTGCAGGATATGAAAAAATAATGTCTTAAGAGTGGACAAGACAGCTTAATTTAATGTAGCAACCGTCAAAAGACCATGGCGGTTGCTTCAAAACGCCTTTTTAGCCTTTTTAAGGACAAATGTATAGACGAATGAAGGGGAGGGAGCATTTATTAAATTAACGGGGTGGTTGTGGAGTGTTTATAAGAGAATGCTTAGCCAGTTGAAGGAGAGATTTAATTTAAGGGGGAATAAAATGGAACCTCGAGGTGCATATTATTCTAAGAAATTACCAGATGTGATGAAGGAATATAATTTGTCTATAGAAGATTATGAAATTATTAAAGAACTAAAGCATGATAAGGTCTGGCTTGTGAAGGATAAGAAGTACGGCAGAAAGCTGGTTGTCAAAAGGCTTGAAAAAACCAAATCCGTATTCCCCATCCTCTTACATGAGAAATTAGATAAAAGCAGCCTGTTAGTACCTCCAGTTATTCTTTCTCGGGATGGAGAGGCGTATGTTCAGGTAAAGGAACGATATTTTTATGTGAATGAATTTGTTGGATCATTGAAGAAGATTTCTACTGAGAGGCGCATTGAGGCGCTTGCCGCATTTCATAAGACAGCGAGATTCAAAGAGTTAAGGGGAATAGATGAAGGCTTAGAGGAAGAGGGACTGGAGGAATTCCTGAATGATTATTCCTTGAAAATCAAGCAAATGATTGATTGGGGAGAATCGGTCAAAAAGCCGGCTTTGAAAAAGAAATTAGTTGAGATGGGACGTATGGGGAAAAAGATTTATCAACTTATTCAAAGTTATGATGTGAAAAGTTACCTGCAAAAGATGAAAGACAAACATAGCATCTGTCATGCTGACTATAATATGAATAATGCTTATTTAACGAAAGAAGGCAAGTCTTTGATTTTGGACTTTGATTTCGCAAATTTTGGCCCTCCAATTTATGACTTTCGTTTCTTAATGGAATCGTTGATGCGTAAGGAAGACCAAGATATGAAAAAGATGCTTGTCAGCTTATTTACCATCTATTTCGATAAGCTTCCGGAAGATAAACGATATAGAGATCTCTATCTTCTTGATTCCATGTTTCCGCATGATTTTTATAACCAAGTTTCAAGTATTGTAAATAAAGAAGGTTTAAATGGACTGGAGAAAAATAAAAAACGGGTGATTCAGTTGGCAGGTCGTGAAAAGAAAAAATATCGATTCCTAATGAAGGAGGAATTGAAGTGAAGACAATCGCCGTTTATATTAAGGAGAAGATAAAGAATCACCAACGGTTTATCTATAATCAAATTGTTCATATCAAACGTTTTCGAATGATTGTGCTCGGTCCTTTTGATCAAACGAAGGATACCCAATATCCTTTTAAGAACTTCTACAATATTGATAAAATCGATGATTTACAGAAATTCTTTAATGAGATGAATGTTATTGCCATTCATGCGCACCATGGTGCACATGCTGTTGAAATTCTGCCCGTTGCCGAGAAATATAAGATTCCTTTGATTGTCAGCATCAGAGGAAGGGATGGGTCAGCGGAGCCTGAGATTATTGAGCAAAGTATGAAAAGATATGTATCATTGAAGGAATATGGAGCGATGTTCATCCCTGTTTGTGAATATTTGGCGGATGGATTGAAGCGAATGGGTTTTCCTGAGGAGAAAATTCATGTGTTATATGGAGGTATTGAACTTGACCTCTTCCCGTTTGTTGAGCATACCTTGCCGAAGAAAGGGGAGATACGTATCCTTTCAGTGGGAAGATTAGTCGAGAAAAAAGGACATGAGGCATTAATCCATGCCTTTAACCTTATTCACTTTCTTTACCCTAACGCGCGGCTTCATATCATTGGGGAAGGTCAAAATAAACAGAAGTTAGCGGTTTTGATTGACCAGCTCATGCTAAATGATGCTGTTATCCTGAGAGGAGCTCTGACATCTCCGGAAATTGCTGAGGAATTAAAGAAAGCCCATATTTTCTGTCTTGCCAGTCAAAAAGCTTCAAGCGGTGATGTGGAAGGCATTCCGAATGCCATTAAGGAAGCAATGTCGATCGGGATTCCGATTGTCACGACAGAGCATGGCGGAATTCCTGAAATTATGAAGCATATGGAAACGGGCTATTTGACAACTGAGAAGGATGCACTGGCACTTGCGAGGGGATTTCTTTATTATATCGAGAATCCGTACGTATGGAGGAGTATTACCCGGAAGGCCCGAGCTGTGATTGAAGAAAAATTTGACTTCAAGAAACAAATAAAAGAACAAGAGCGTCTGTATTCGCTCATTCAGTCAATGAAAACCGATAGCAGAAGTAGTGAGAGGCTTGAACATTAATTTCGAGCCTCTTTATTTGCTTGAACAGTCAGCTGCTTTTTGTTTTGACTGCAAACCTTCGTATTGCAAGAAAGATTTCTAAATTGCATCTAGATAGGTCGATTTCATAGGGCGAATAGAAAAGGCTATCTGTACGCAGCAGATAGCCTTTAATGAGACATTATTTCTTGCCGGATGGTTCGCTTTGGAGCGATTGGATGACCATTGGCTTGGGATTGTATTTTCTCCTCAGGATTTCATTTTGGACAATTAAGAACAGTCCGCTTGTCGACCAGTAGAGCGGTAGGGCAGCTGGTGCAGAGAATGAAATGAACATAATCATCATTGGGGAGATCAGTCCCATAATCTTCATCTGTCCTTGCTGTTCAGCCGGCATCTGGCTCATCGACAGTTTGAACTGAAGGAAGTAAACCGCACCGGCAATCAAGGTCATAATCATATCCGATCCGCCAAGATTAAACCAAAGGAAACTGTGGGTAGCGATTTCTGCAGACCCTTGGATGGCATAGTAGAATCCCATGAGAATCGGCATTTGGATGAGCATTGGAAGGCAGCCCATATTGAGCGGGTTAATGCCTTGTGTTTGATAAAGCTTCATCAATTCCTGCTGGAGCTCGGACTTCTCGGCCATATCAGTCGCCTTTTGCAGCTTTCCTTGGATGGCCATGACCTCAGGCTGGATTTTTTGCATTTTTATCTTCATTTCCGTCTGTGACTTTTGCTGTTTAGCCATTAAGGGAAACAATAGCAGGCGGATCATCAAGGTTGCAAGGATAATGCTGAGTCCGTAATTGCCATTAAATAATTGTGCGCTGAATTCCATCAGATGTGTCAGCGGTGAAACGACCAATTGGTGGAAGAAGCCGTCTCCTTGAGCATTTGCTGAACAACCTGTTAATAATAATGGAATGAATAAGAGAGCCATTCCTTTTTTCAATTCAATTCCTCCTCAAAGTTTGTATTGGTTTATACAACTGAGAAGGAATGGGCATCTTCATTATCCGTCGGCATCACTTTTAATCGGAAAATCGTGAAGAAACGGTGTGTTTTTCTGCAATCAGCAATAATTCGTTTACCATTAAAAGTGTGAATGGATGTTTGAGACAAGCCAGTCGTCTGATTTTCTGTGTAATTGCTGCTGTGATAGGAAAAATACATCACAACAATCGGGAAGACAATCGTCAATAAATAGGCGGCAAACATTGCCTGCCTGATGGCTTGATAATCAAAGTCCATGAGTAATTCAAACATGGCACATCTCCAATTTATCAATATGCGTTCGATTCTTTTTATACATTATATCAGATGATTGTCTAAATGTTGAGGGGCTGATTTTGACACAAATTGAAAGTAATCTCTCAAAATGATTGATAATGATAATTATTTTCACTTATAATGATGGAAGAGGATTGGAAAATTGTTTATCGATCTTGAATAGAGGAGATAAAGATGAAGGAACTATTTGATATAACGATTATTGGCGGAGGTCCTGCTGGGCTATACAGTGCTTTCTACAGCGGTTTGAGGGGAATGAAGACAAAGATTATAGAATCTCAGGATATGCTTGGAGGAAAGGTGAGGATATACCCGGAAAAAAGGATCTGGGATGTTGGCGGACTTCAACCTATATTGGCACAGGAATTCTGCGAAAACCTAATTGAACAGGGGCTTACCTTTAACCCGACTGTCTGTCTAAATCAAAAGGTTGAAACAATTGATAAAGATGGGGATATGTTTATAATTACAGCGGGAGATGGAACTCATCATTATTCGAAAGCCGTTATCCTCGCTAATGGAAGCGGCATCATTTCTCCGCAAAAGCTGGAGGTTGAAGGAGCTCATAAGTATGAGTTAAGTAATCTTCATTACACCGTTGGCAGACTGGAGCGGTTTCGAGGCAGGCATGTACTAATTTCAGGCGGCGGGAATACAGCCATTGACTGGGCAGTGGAGCTCATGTATGTGGCGAAGAGTGTGACCCTGGTCTATCGGAAGGAAGAATTATCAGCTCATGAGGCACAGGTGGAGAAATTGCAGCAGAACGGTGTGAACATAATTCTCAATGCAAAAATCACCTCGCTGCAACCAAAAGAGGGAAAGGATTGCATAGGCTCAGTCATGATTAACGTGAACGGAAAGAATCAAATCCTAGAAATTGATGATGTTCTGATCAATCATGGCTATAATCGGGAATCATCCGTCAGTTTCGCTCCAGACATGGAGCCGAGGAAGCAAGGGGATTATTATGAATGCACAGGGAAGGGTACCCTTTCCACCGAAGGGATATTCGCGGCTGGCGACAATATTGCCTATGACGGGAAGGTATACTTGCTTCTTGGCGCTTTTCAGGATGCAGTTAATGCGGTAAACAGCGCTAAGCAATATATCGACCCATCAGCCCATCCGTCAGGCATGGTTTCTTCCCATAATGAAGTGTTTAAGACGCGGAATGAAAAATTCATAAAGGAACGGCACCTTGTATAACCGCTAGCGGCTGAACTGGTTCATATTCATTAAAAAGAGCTCCCTGCACATCAATTGTGAGGGAGCTCTTTTTGCCTTACTTCTTATCCTGATGAATCTTCGTCAATACAAGCGATGTAAGGAGAATTAACTCAAAAGCATTTGTGATTGCCCCGCTTTCAATGGGGATATCAACCATGCTTGCAACAAGCATGAGCGCAACCCCTATAAACATCCAAAACCAGCCCGTTCGCTTCCATAGAAAGACGGAAGCTACCAGGAGGGCGAGCGTAATCATTAAGATCATGATAGGTGGGCCAGATGGAGAATTCGTCGCTGAATAGCTTAATACGCCA
>Ga0233366_1000550_pt1 | contig 12249 bp, 10 predicted proteins | sample ElkDunMinimDraft_23_FD_191536 | JGI IMG/M metagenome (GOLD analysis project Ga0233366, IMG submission 191536) | Fecal eukaryotic communites from dung pellets of Tule Elk in California, USA - Elk Dung C4 | ecosystem: Host-associated > Mammals > Digestive system > Large intestine > Fecal | place...
TACTTCTTGTTATAAATGTGCTTGAACTATAATAATTTCAAGGTCAATAAGTTGAAGCATCTACCTGTGTACTAGAAGTTGTTACTGTTCAAGTTCGCGGAAATCAATAATTGTTTCATCGTTGATAATACTTTCAGCAATTAGCCTCGCTTAATGTATCTCAACTATTCCATACAGTTGTAGCTCATAAGTTCTTATCCATTATTGTTATCCAAGTAGTTCAATTACTACTTAACGATATTAATCAGTCTGCAGAACTCCAAAATATTCCTCCTGCTTCTATACTCGTTCAATATAGCTTTGTCCAAGAGGACGTAGGTACAACAGGGGAATTCTTAAAGCAACGCACAGAGAACCCGTACGCACGGTAGTTTCCATTCTGTGGATTAAGTGACGACGAATAGAAGAGCAAGTAGTACGCGCGAACCGCTGAGTAGGCCGTAGAAGACCAATAGTAACCGAAGGCACCCTGATTACTCACACTAGACGATGAGTAGTTACGGTAACCTGCAAAAGGCAACTTCAATGCTATTCAAAAGTTAGTTCAATCAGAACTTCATCCACCTAGAGCAGTCCATACATCATATACAGCTTGCCATTCTGTATTAAGTGGTACGTGAAATCAAGTAGGTGCAGGTCACTGCATAGCTGAGTAGTCTGGTAAGTTTTTAATTTCTATTCATTCTCCAGCGTTGTATTCCTTCCCTGTTACATTCCAATTAGTTCAGTCATAGACTTTGAGTTGGTCGTTTGTTGTGTCATACCATACCATTCACTCTGTAGGAGAGCTTGGTGCTGTCGCACTTACTATTGGCTCATTTACTGTTACTGCTCAATGATTACCATTCACACTTGTTACTCATGTAGAGCTTGTTAAGTATCCACTATCATTAGTTAAATCTGACACCTTAGTAGGTATCGTTGGCATAGCTCATCAATCTTTTATTATATTTCATGTAGCTCAATCAAATACAGCTAAATGTCAGTCTGTAGAACTATCAGGTCAATTTACATCTCAACTTCAAGTTCAACTATCTCCTTTAGGTATTCCAAAGTTAAGAATAGCATCTTGGCTAGTTCATACATTAGTAACTGTTGCCGAACTTCAAGCAGGTAGTGTAGTTGTAGTTCAGACTGTAATAGTTGCTGCTGCTCAATCTGTTCCATCCTTACCATCTTTTCAATCAGTTCAGTCTTTACCATCAGCTCCTGCTGCTCAAGTTGCTCATTCAGGAATACCAAAGTTAAGAACTGCTGCAGATGATGTTCAAGAATTAGTTACTGTTGCTGAGCTTCAAGCAGGTAAAGTTGAAACACTACCAACCGTTACTGTAGCAGCTGCTCCATCTTCTCAATCTTTTCAAGGAGTTCATGGAGTTCAAGGATCACCTTTTTCTCATTTCAGATTTTTATATTGAGCTTTCTTTATCTTGTTTCCATCTTCACTATCAGAAAACAGGATATAATCATCCTGTGCCATTGTTAACTTTTCATCAAAGTCTATTGGGAATATTTGTGCCATTCCAATTTTGTTTAAAAATTAAATAGGAGTTCTAGATGTCCATCTAGTTGCAGGTATAGCTTTTCATTCATCAGAAATAATGTAGATAATCTCGTTATCTTCATCTGCTACCTCTGTATAAGCATCTTGTAGAGGCTCTATAAGTATTTCAGGTTTCTTTCTTCCATCCCAAGTTGTAGTTACCTGTACTCTTACTGTCCAAGTAGTAGCCATATATTTCTATATCATATAAATCTATGGTATTATATTCTGAAAATTGAAAATTCAATAAAAAATGGAATTGAAATTTCAAAAATCTGAATATACTCTAGTTAGACAACTTTTATCTACCTACTAGAGATTATGAGAAGTTTCCGAGAAAATATGAGTGTAACTAAGTTAGTATTCCTAGAAGTGATGACTGTGCTTTGTTTTCTAGTTCTACGAGTGGTTATAGATCAGATAGAGAATGAGATGGCTAAAAACATTATTAAGATGTTTGAATTTGCTGTTACTTCCATTATTTCATTCTACTTCGGTCAAAAAGTAGGAGAGGCTAAAAAGGATGCTTTAATTGATAATGACATGGGAGAATGAACAAAATCAAAGATTATCTAACTAATCCATGAGTGCGAGTCAGCTTTTGTATATTTTTAGTTGGGCTAGGTATCACATGGGGGACTCTCAATCTTAGAGTAAATGTCCTAGAAGAAAAAACAGCAGAGATAGACACTATTAAAGCTCAATATTATGATATACAAACTAAACTCGCAGAAATACAAACAAATCTTAGTTGGATAATGTCAAATATGAAGTAGGTTTATATTCTAACATTATGATAAAGATAGTGCATTAGATGTTTTAGTTGGGCTTAGGATTAATGAGTGAAAAAAATCTGATTAGGCTAATAATATTTATGATAGCAATGATAATTTGCTTTTTAATTAAATCTAAAGTTGGCTAATGAGAAAAGAAAGGGAATATAACGACCACCACCGATGCCCACGTAGTAGATACTGAGCCACTAACGACTTAAACGTAGAAACTATTAGAAAGAATATACACAATAGTATCCACAATATATTCGCTAATGATATATTCCCAGAGCAGATAGAAAAGCTGACTGATATGACAAGCAGAGTTTTATTACCTGAGATACAGCAGGAACTATTACAGCGATTAAGTGCTAGGGATATACACGACCCTACACAACGATACAAAGAATGAGCTTTACTTTTACCTAAGAGATATAGACATGGATAAATACGAATACAGTAAAGAATGAGATAAATGTACTTATGGACTTTACTTAGATAGTTGTAGAAAATGTTTATTTGCAAACTTATGTAGATTAGAAAAAGACAGGATCAAAAATAACGAAGTTAGATAGATAAAAACTAGCATATCGGCTAATTGGTGCATAAAGTCTTGTAAAGTAAAAAATCGGGAATATAATTATATGTGGTTTCTTAGCTAGTGTAATTGGAGTGTGTAGGTTAGGGATATACACTCCACCCACAAAATAAGTTTTATACCTTAACTATAATAACTATGACTATTCAAAAACCATTAAAAAAATGAGAAAAGTTTTGAAGGCTTACTTCTCTTTGAGAGAATGAGAAAAGGGGGAAAGTATACTATGAAAAATGTATTTGTGATTGTGGGAATACTAAATGGATAAATCGTTCTAATATCGTAAGAGGTAAAAGTATAAGCTGTGGATGTTTTAGAAAAGATTATGCCATATCGAGATATAGCACACATGGAATGACAAAAACCCGTATTTATAAAATATATACTGAAATAAAAAGGAGGTGCGATTGTAAAGAGATGGCAGTATATAAACGATATTGATGAAAATGAGTAAAATATCAACGAAAAACATTTGAAAGCTTTTATAAAGAGATGTGAGAAAGCTATGAAGCCCATGTTAAAGAGTTCTGAGAGAAAGATACTACTATTGATAGGATAGATAGTAATTGAGATTATTGTAAAGAGAATTGTAGGCGAGCCACAAGAAAGGATCAAAGCAATAATAGAAGGAGTAATCATGCTGTCACATATTTATGAAAAGAATATCCTACCATTAAAATGTTATGTGATGATCTATGATTAAACTATAAGCTTGTAAGACACAGAATAGAAAAATGATGGGAAGTAAAAGATGCTGTTGAAATTTTAAAGAACTGAAGACATAAGAAGGATGAAAAGTTATTCTCGGAATAAGGAAGATTTTAGAGAGCTTTTATATCTTAAATATTATAAACAGATGGACTATGAGAATTATAACTGATGTCTAACTCTACCTTTAGAGTTTGCTGATGAGAGAGATTTCAAGGCAGAAGAAGCTATCTGACTAGATTATTCTATTAAACTACCAGAAAGCTTTTCTCTATGAAAATGGATATATAAAACAAGTAACCAAGATTGACTCTGAAGCTGTACATCAATGGGGACTACTCATTCAGTACAAATATTAAATGTAAAAAAGAACTGAGTAGAGCCTACAGATAAGAACATTATTACTCCACAATGGAAAGATTTGTGGGCTAAAATGTGACATTCAACTACTGAATATGATGGTTGAGATTATGTAGAAAAAGCTGTAAATACAGCATTAAAAGAATGAATACTTATAGAAGAAAATTGACAACTAGCTAGATTTGATGCTTATGCTACAGATGAATGGACTCATGATGATAAGGCTTTTGATAAAATGAAACGTTACCTATATAAAGGATGCCCTATTGTTTGGTGTGTACAATGAAATGCTAAAATGTGGAATGAAATGACAGCATGAGAGGTAAAAACGATTCCAGAGAAAACAACATGATGACATTGTATAGCTCTTGTAGGTTGGGATAAATGATGAATGTGGTTTATCAATTCATGGAGTGCTAATGACTGAAAAGGATTAAAGTCTAGGTTTTACATTACATACGATGTAATGAAAAAACTATGATGGAGGCTCAACTACAGATATTGGGTGCTTTATATAAAGGAAGATGAAGCAAAAAGTGCTGAATATCTAAAAAGGAAAAATGCTCATCTGGCAGTCCTAAAAGTATTAAAGAAATACTATCCAGAAGAAAATTCTGAAGTAAAAAAATGAATAGAGGCATATAGTGTTTCTGTCAGACAAACGTACCCAGAAATAAATGAAGAATTGCCTTTGAATTAATAGAAATACTAGGTAGTACCGTTATAAAAAATTAAATAAACGATAGTAGATGAAGTGAGTGGAACAATTACTCACAGAGAAAAATAAAAGTCTGATTTAATTATCAGGCTTTTTTGATTTTGTCTCCTCTTTTTTGCTCTTGGAAAGAACATTAACCCACAGCCAAAATAATCAAAAAAGAAGTAGAATTATTCATGATAATACCCACTCCCAAGTATGTATCTCTCTTGGTGGAAAGAAATGCCTTATAGCATATCATACTGCGATTCAACACAAAAAGCTATTATATGTTTCAGGTCTCATGATAAAAAAGAGTAGTAAAATAAATTACCACTCTTTTACATTTTTAATTTCTTTTGTCAAATTATTCTTCCATTCAATCTTGTATCCTTGATGCTAAGCTCTGTAATTTATTCATATCACTAGGTAATAGCTCTTGTCATGCACTTAGCTTTTGAGCTATATCAGGATATGCTTCAATTAGTTTAACATAGTTCTTAGGAGAGGATAATATCCATAATACTGTACCCACTCATGCTCATACGATAGGATTTCAAAATACTGATCCAGCACCTGCTCATCCTCAGACAAATTGTAAAGCATCTCCAAGAAAGTTTCATTTAGCATATTGTCATACTCATTGCTTGCTTGCTTTCTCTATAGTTAGAGCTACATCTAGAGCTTTCAAATCATTTGTTATTCATGGTATAGCTTTTTCTAGTCTAGCTAATTTTTCTTCATTTCATGCTTTAGTAAGATTCCTTAACTTACTCCTAGCATTATCTTTAAATGTTCCATCAGCATTTAACCAATCTTTCTTAATCTGTTGCATTTCTGCTAGAGCTTCAGAGTATTTAGCATCTAATTCTTTCAATCATGCTACACTTGTTTTAGCTCTATTGTCTATTGCTCATCTCATATCTTTTATAAGTCATTCTGTAGCTTTATCTACTGCACTTACATCTCATTTTAAATCTACTGCTTTACCATCCCAATTCAATTTATCATCAAATTTCTGTCTCATATCTAGTACATTTCAAGCATTTATATTTTTCTGTTTCTCTACCATCTTTAATTCATTCCAAGCATCTACTAATGCTGCTTTTTGTTTAGCATTAAATTTACTCATCTCGCTAAACTTCAAATTGTTGTTTTTATCTATAGTTATTCATTGCTTTTTAAGAGTTTTTTTCAAATCTGATGTTATTCATTCTGTATTTACTACCTTTGATTTGTTCTTCCTTAGGTTACCATATTCTTTACCCATCTCTGTATTCTCAAGTCTTTTCTCACTTACTTTATCTTTTACCTCATCAAAGATTGTTTCTACATTCTGTTTCTTACTAAGCTGATTATTAACTAGCTCTTTATTCTCTCTTATGAATTTTCTGTCTTCTTCATCTATACCTACTATCTTATTCACAGCTTCATCGTAAGCATTCTTAATAGATTGCCCAAAGCTTGATTCTTCAACTTTCTTTAATCCTTCAGCTCATTCATTCAATAACTTTTGCATACTACTTACATCTTGCACATATCTATTAGCTCATTGTACTAGTTTGTTATCTGTCATTGATGCTACTTTATCTAGTCATCAATAGATACCTCATACAGTCTTTTGAGCTAGAGCATCATTTGCACTTCATATCGTAGGTATATTATTTGCCATGTTAGCTAAATTCTGATTTCATGTTATTTTTCATGTAGCTTTAAGTCATCATTTAGCGATATTAGTTCATAATTCAGCTACAGCTAATACATCATCGGCTACTCATACAGGATCAGTATTCATTGCATTAGCTAGAGCATCCCAACTACCATATCTTTGTAATAGAGCTTGGTGTCATTCTTCAGTTGCTGCTAATTTATACAGTCATTTCATAGTATCATAAGGATTTGTCATGCCTCTTACTGTAGCTGTGAATGTTTTTACAGCACTAGATGGGATATTACCGAAGAATTGAATTACATTAGGATTCTTTTCTCATTGTAATATATCATCAGCTCAAATTAGACTTTCTCATAATGTAGCTTTTTGATCTACAAGCCACTCATAGAAATCTTCATCATTATAATCGTAACTTATATTTCATTTTATACCATTCCATAGTTGCTCTACTATTGTATCTCCTTGCACTCTACCTACTCTCCAATCTTTATCTTTAAGCTGTTGCTCATATTGTTTTCTATATCTAGCAACCTCTTCTTCAGACATATTGTTTATCCTATCTGCAAGGTTACTTGCAGCTTTATCTCATGACACCATCAATTTACTTGCGAATTTATTAGCTGCATTATCTATAGTTTCTGTAGCTCATCCCACAGGATTCCACCACTCGCTATTTTCAGGTAAAATACCTCATTCACTAGCAGGATTTATAAGAGATTTTACTCATCATTGCTGAGTTCATGCTGTAGTTTGTTCCTGTGGTCTATCCCAAATTCAAGCTGCATAAAATATTTCAGGATTTCAGTTCTGTGTATATTCGTATAATAGCTTAGTTCAGTTCTCTGTACCATTTACTATATCGTTTACTAAATCTTGATCGTTCACATTGTAAGGAATATTGTATTTTTTCTTAGCTTCCTGTGCTAATTTAGTTAAATCAGTTCACATTGTAGCCTCTTTATTACCATTTAGCAGTAATTCTCCATTTTGATATATAGAATTGTTTATTTCTTGCTGTCTTTCATCTAGTTTGTGCTTATTTAATACCTGTGGATAGTATATTTGATATAACTGATCCATAGCATCAGTCTTAGCACTACCTGTTAAACCTTTATCAGCTACCATTTTCTCTAATCTCTTGTAATCTTCTTCATCAAATCATGGATACCTAGAATTATATGTATAATCTTTCTTCTTATTTGTTGCTGAAGTATTAGAATTTCGGTTATTCGTAGATAAATTAGAAGAAAAACCTGAATTAAATCATGTGCTAAATGGTTTTGTGTTTAATCAGACTTGAAAGCCTGTGTTTGTCTGTCAAAATGCCATTGTTTATTGTTAATTATTAGAGTAAAAATCACTTGGATAATAGTTTCAGTTCACATTTACTGTAGATCAACCTCATGTAGAAGAAATATTTAGGTATTTAGTAGCCCAACTAGGAGTGAAACTAGAGCTTTGTGTATTTTGTAATGTACTTTGATTAGTAGATTGAACTGTTGACTGTCAATTTCTATACAAATCTACTCTTTTTGTTGGATTACTTAAAGCATCATTAGTTAAACTAGGCAACCCATAGATATTTCTCCATCAATTCAATTCTGACATCAATGAATTATTTAAGTTCTCTAGCTTAGACATAAATACAGATGGCTGGTCTGTTAATTGTGGCACTATTCTCTGTAAAGTTTCTTTATCTTTAATATCTAGTGAGCTTTCAATTAGAGCCGTTAAGTTAGCTATTTTCTTTGCATCTTTTGAAGCATAACTATTTAACCACTGTTGCATATTTCATTCAACAACTCCTACAGGAGAACTTTCTAGCCCATTTACATAATTAGCCAATTCGTTTGATCTATTTATTGTGTTTTTTACAGCAGATTCTGAAACACCATAGTTTCATGCTTCTTTAGCTTGTTTTGTAACAGCATTTTCTACTGTTTGAATAGCCTTATAATAATTACCTTGATTCATCATATCAGATATAGTTTGTACTATTCACTCTTGAGTATCAGTAGATAATGTTCTTATAGTATTTACTAAATCTGTTGCCAAAGTCTTATCATCATCATTCTTAATATCAAATCCCATAAATTTTAGAGCTATCTCCGATTGGTCTATTCAACCATTATAAGAGTTCGTAATAATAGTATTCAAGTCTTCTCTTTCTGCATCTGAATTTTGTAATGCTGCAGGAACGAGATTTTTTACAGCTCTCTCATAAGCTAAAGGTACTCACTCTATACTTCATGAAACAAGTGTTGTATTGCTAGTATTACTTCATGCAGGTGGCTGTGATGGATCAAAGAATCCCTTAACAGTTGAACTTTGTGGATTTATATGCTGTCTAGTTCAGATTTTTTTGTCTGAATTAAAGTTACTCTCTATTACATCAAAACTTCAATCTTCATATACCTTAGTTACAATAGCAACATGACCATGATTCTGACCTGTTTCTGCTGTTATGTGTCCATAATCAAATACTGCTATACTTCACTCTTTAGGAACTTTAGTATTTACACTATTTAACTTAGTAGATAGATCGTTATCGTAGTAATTCTCATTTGTTACTCCTATAGATTTCAAATATTCATTTACAAACCTACCACACCATCATCCATTAGCTCATTCTTTTTTATCTAGCAAGAAACTTCATAATGTGTTATATCCATAATTGATTGGCTCTTGTGAAAATACTTTAGCATCTACTAAATCATAAGGTTTAGCTTCTCCTGTAGATCATACAGCTTTACCTCAGTATTTACTGTTAAAATCTGCAGCAGTCATCATTTCCCCATTATAAACTACATATTCAGTATCTCATATTGTATAAGATTGAATATTCTGACCACTAGATGCAGGTTTAAATGTATTATTGTATAGATATTTATATTCAGGTTTCTGCTGTATCTGTTTATTTATCTTTGTTAATTCTGCTCCTAATGTGCTTCAGTTATCAATAGCTTTCAATATATCATCTGCCATCTGTTCAGCACTCCTTACCATAGGGATTCACTCATATTGAGAAAGTAAATTCTGAACACTATTCAAGGCAGCTTTATATCTAGTCTGATAATCTTTGCTATTGATATTTCAGTTAGCATATTCCTGTTGCTTTACCCAATAATCCCATTCTCTTTGTGCTTTCTGCTCGTTAGTTTCAAAATTCATTAAATCCATAGCAAATCAAAGCTCTTTCATCTGCTGATTTCTTGCATCTTGATTTAGTTGATATTCCTGTAATTGCATTTGAAACTCATTCTGATACTGCTGCATTCTATTATTATACTGAGTAGCATACTTGTTATATTCTGAGTTAAGAGTTCTTAGTTGTAATTGTAAATCATAACTCCTATCAGCAATTATAGCATTTATCTTACTTCTAGTAGCTCATGTTCATTCATATTCAGCTTCTACTGATTTTTTAATAGAATCTAAATCTGATTGGATATTCTCCATTTGCTCTTGTACTTCTGTGCATTGGTCTGATAATGCTAACATCTCAGGAGAGTCCATCTTAGCTTCATAATCTCTGAAATATTGACTAGCTCCACTTGAACTATCTCCACTCATAAACTCATTAAACATCTTAGCAGCCATAGTATAAGCCATATCTTGTAAGTTCATTCAAGTAGTATCTACTCATTTATCATCATCGTATGCAGCTATAATATTTCATTTGTTAATCTGATTTTGTAGCTCAGCATATTTTGTTGGATCATATACTCTTAAATTTTCAAGCTCATTCATAGATATTTGACCATCCTTATACTGAGTGTATAAATCTGTTACAGGTATTCATGCTAGCTCCATTCATTTCTGATAACCACCATACCATGAATCTAATGTTTGTTTCTGCTCATCATTTCTAGCATCATAACTGAAATTCTTTTTGAAACTTTCATAATCTCTAAAATATTCAGGATTAGTCTGTCTATAGTTGTTCAGATTTGATATAATTTTACTCTGAGCATCATCAGAAGTCTGATTGTAATATTCCTGCGATAGTGGTTTCAATTCTCACTCCTGCTTAATTTCTGGAACGGTACTACCTACTGTTTCTTGCTCTGTTTTTATCGTTTCTTGTTTCACTTCAGGAGTGGTTTGTTCCGGAATATCTGTAGGAGTTGTTGTACTAGTTTCAGTAGGCGTATTCTTTACCAAAAGCTCTGATGCTTTATTATATGCATCATTACTATTCATTCATTGAGCCATATAATCATTATAAGCTGTCTTGTAACTATCCAAGCTCTCTGCTGTATAGTTCTTTGAAGCATAATCTGCAGCCTTTTTTGTATTCTCTGTTGTGATAGCCATATTGGTTTATATTATAAATTAAAGCTTTACTATTTGTAATTGTACATCTATATACAGCACTTGTCATCATAACCCTGTTGCATATAGTGATACAGATATGTCATTCTTTCTTCATAAGTCTAATAATATCTGATGCTCATCTTTATCTGCTAATGTGGTGTCGTATGTGTATATCACTTTCTTTCAACTATATATCCTAAACTTATCTGTATATGATGCCCCATAAGTATGATATAACTTAAACTTTATTAAATATGTTCATGCTAATGGAATATATATTTTACCTCATATCGCTCTATATTTTACTTTGTCATCAGAAGTTACTGTCCATGTAGTTGATTTAGATTCTGAAGCATTAGTTAGTTTTATATTTGTTGTAGCTTTACATCAATTAGTCCATCTTTCTCTTACTTGAGTGTGGTCGCTTACTTTTCTTTCTGATATTCAAATCCCTGCAATCCTATTCGGAGTTTGATACCAATTCCCTTGTGTTTGTACTTCTTGCACCATCTATCTTTTTTATATCTTATAAAGTAACATCTGTTATATCTGACACCATACTTAGCTCATAAATCTCAGGAGTTCTTCTATTATTTCAGCTTGTTATGTTCAATTCTATAACTAATTGTATTTTGTGCCAATATGGCATATAGTTGTTTACAAAATCTTTACCAAAGATTAAATCTGCCCCATATTCTTGATTCTCAGTTTCAATAGTTTTGATTAGACACATATTATCATAGTTACGATTAGTTGTTATTGTAGCATCTCATTCTCAACTGATTTTGGCTAGGATACTATCAGCTCTAACTAAACTTCATTTGTTAGATACTGTTCTAAATGTTATCTCTCATTTGTTATTTGTCGTTTTCTTGATATTTATAATCTCTGCTATTGTATCATCTGCTACTTCATACTTATCTCAAATTTCGGGTCGGTTAGTTATTCCTGTTACATCAAATCTCCAAAAATAATCATCATCTACTATAGCATATATCTTTATATTCCCATAGTCTGATGATACACTCTTATATCATAGTTTCATTTTTTCTATTGCTTTTCTTGAGCCTAGTTTATCTCGGTATATGCTATCAGTTACTAAATATCAATTTGGTGTGTAAAGCTCATTTTCTGCTGTCGCATAATAATTCCTTTGATTATTCCTATAACAGAATCATAAAACCTTTCAATTCTGGTAAAGAAATAATCTATCAGCTCATTTTTCATAACTAATTGGTCTGCTCCAAGCATTACTTAATCACGGTATAGTTTGTCAAAATTTATATATTCAGTCACATCAAGGTAAATATAGATTATCCATAAAAATACACATACTTGCACTTCTTTCTGTATCATTAAAGACAAATTTTTTGTTAGGGTGGTAGTGTTGAAGATCCCAATCATTTCCAAAAACTTTATAAGCATTTAAAGCTATAAGACTTCTTTGATACCCACTAACAGAATAAAGTCTATATGCGTGTCAAGAGCTTATTCATCAAGTACCTGCTAATACATAAGATATAGTTTCAGTTCAAGTTACAGCTCTTATAACCTGTCATCTCCAAGTGATACATTCAGCAG
>Ga0233366_1000552_pt1 | contig 12229 bp, 12 predicted proteins | sample ElkDunMinimDraft_23_FD_191536 | JGI IMG/M metagenome (GOLD analysis project Ga0233366, IMG submission 191536) | Fecal eukaryotic communites from dung pellets of Tule Elk in California, USA - Elk Dung C4 | ecosystem: Host-associated > Mammals > Digestive system > Large intestine > Fecal | place...
ACGCACTCGACGAAGAAGCGACACCTTTAGTCCAGATATCTATCCTCGGGAAGAAATCGTGTATGCTTGCATTCTGCAAAAACGGTAATGGTTCACATTGAGTACCAAAGTCTCTGAATGATGATGATATTATTCTTGAACCGTATAATTCTATCTCACTCGGAAGATCAATATAACGGTCAACCCACGCACTCGCACTTGATATACCTGTCCAGTCTGATTGACCTGGAGATATAGCAGAAGTGTTAATTGCCGAGGAGTGCCATTCACGATATTTCAATACATTAGCACTCCCAAAATCGGCTTGAAAACACTGTGGTAACAAGATTGCATCTATCCGCTCTCTGATAAATGAACCTAAATAAGCTGAATAATTTGCACCGTTGTATGAACGTGTTATATTAGTGCTGTTAGTACCTACCGCTTCCGTACTTGTCGGGTCAGCGTCAGTTGCGGCATTCCACGGGCATCTACCAAGATCCGCCGCACCCACTCGCCACGACTTATTCGCATCACCATATCCTCGCCACAAAGCCGTAGTTCCGACTGGCTTAAACAGCATTAGCCCAAGATGATGTGTACCATAAGCAGGATAATTATTGTTATTGGTATTGTCACCTTTTCCAAGTCTGTAATCCAGTTTAGCAACATAATATATTGAGCCTGTAGCCTGTCCTATGATGTAATCGCCCGGTCGTACATTCTTGAAATTTCCTGCCGCAATCTCTGACCGGAGTGAGCCATTATAAAATGCATTCGTGATATCACGCTTCAAAATCGGCAGACTATTAGCAACATGACTCGGTACAGGCGTGGTCAGTATTCCCACGTTATACTTGATATCAGATAATTCATTCTGAATAGAAGTAGCGACACAATTAGTACCTATGGTTATTGCACCACCGCTTGCTATTGCTACAGTCACCTTGTATTCTGTTCCATTGTAAGTAAAATAATCTCCTACAGCATAGGCTTTTGATGCTACCAATGAGGTTTCCGTATTGCCTATGACGGAGTTATCGGCTTTCGTTGAAATCGCTGATCTTGCTTCCGTATCAACAAGATTATAAACTGTGCTTTCAGCGTCTTTAACATGATCTACATAATTTGACATTGTACTTATCCTCCTAACACGATCCCATGATTTACTATTGTTGCCGATCCGGTCAAGACCAGACCATGATCTTTTATGTATATCCCATATGCTGACTCGCCTTTATCTCCTTTATCGCCTTTTGCTCCCTGTGGGATGCTGAATTTAAACACGGGATCTGTGTCCGTGCCTGTGTTCTGCACGCTTGCGGACGATCCAGCAGGCAGAGTAACTGTGTTAGGGTCAACGCTAACCGTGATAGACGCATCAACGCCCGAATCGACATACTGATTAGTCGTTGTGTTCCACACATACCAATTACCATTTGTGCCAATATAAGGTGGATGCGTGTTAGATTCCGTAGCAATTTCAGCCGCTTCTTCAGCCGCATTTTTGGCTGATACCGCATCATTTTTGGCTGATACCGCCGTGTCTTTTGCGCTTACCGCCGTATTCTTTGCATCAACCGCCGTTTGTGCGCTTGCCGCCGCTTCACGTGCCGCCGCCTGCGCCCCGTCAATGTATGGTGCAAGTTCGGATGATGAAGTATCTGTATCATCTGATAACCCTGTTGCCTGCACGTCAAGAATAAACACAAACGTTCCCGTTCTGTTGTTGCCCTCTTTGATGATCAGATTAACCCTTGACCGCCCTGGGACTACACTCATCTGTTGGGTCAGATTAGCCGTTACTGTTGAACCGCTTATTGTGGCGTAGTATGAATACCCTTTTTTGTCGGGCTTCGTGCCCTCTATCAGAGCCGTTGCGCCACTTGCAGGAGTATAAGCCACCTCACCATCGTAAAGGTGTGCTATAAGCCTTCCTGCGCCCACATCATATTGATTTACGTGTACCACTATCGGCGCACTATTCGGTATCAGATTTAAGTCAAATTCCTGTGTTATCATTCAACCGCTTCTCCCTTCTCCAGTTTAGCCTTAAACTCGTCTATCTTTTTTTGAACCTCAACAAAAGAACCATCACCAAAATACTTCATTTTCATTTCGCCTGTTTTTGGGTCTGTATAATGATATTCTACTTTTGATACCCATGTTACGCTATTCTCTGTTTTTACATTCTTTGCATCCATAAAGTCACCTCATAATACTACAAGACCATTGCGTGTATTCCTTGTACTTCCCGAAATTACTACCGAATCTATATGTGTTGTGCCTTCAACTCTAAAATTATTCGGGAAATAAAAGCTACCTCTCCTATATTCTGCTATGGTGCCATCACTACGTACGGTCACATCCCATAACATATTAGGTACTTCCTCGGAGTCATGGTTTATAGTCAGATCATCAACCGCTGAATAATTTATACTGTCACTATTTAACGCCGTTATTACTTGACCATTCGCCCCGACACTATACGTACCACTTCCGCGTGTCGTTCTTGTAACTAATCGATTTGTATCTAACAGTATCGCATCACCGTTTAATCGTGTATTATGTGACCTACCATCAAGCGTAGTGTTAAAATCGACATATCCCGACGTATCGGAAACATCCCTTGCACCATCTGGTGTGTCTCCCGTTATCTTATGCGTGTTTATGTCAATGTCTGCGTTTGAATACACACCATTTGTCGCATTTAGATATATATTCGCACCTGTACTCATATATATCTGTCCATCCGACAAAAGATTTATAACATCATTGCTTTGCATTGATAACGCTTCTGACGCTTCAATGATTAACACATTACCCGTTTCATGGAGTCCAACAACTCCATCATCGTACAACGCCGTTAGTGAAGCCTTTACGTTGCCGTTTGCGTCCGTAATGCTCAAACCGCCGTTGTTTATCTTTAGGATGTTGTTGCTACCGTTATTCGTCAGAGTGGCGTTTGTGAGCGTAGCCCCTGTTGCCGTGATAACGCCTTGTGCGTCCATACTACTGTTATTGGCGTTCCATATCATAGCCGTGGCTGAAGCCTGGAACACGATATTGTTATTGGAGTCGTAGACTGTGATACTCGGCACGTTCGTTCCGCCGACAACAAGCCGTCCGTCAAGCGTCCAAGCCTGTGTGTACGGTCCGCCGACACCACTCCTTGAAAAGCCGATACCGTTCTGATTGATTCTGAGCACGTTGTGCGCCGTGGTCGTATCATTCGTGTCAAGGAAAAGGATCTCTTTCCATGATCCATCCGTATTTTTAACTGCGACCACATATCCGTCAGAAGCAGTCAGCCATGCAGTGGCATTGTCTACCGCTTCGCCGATATTGGCGTTGACCTGACTGATTTTTTGGCTTGTCTCTGCAAATTTAGTTGCCGTCAGATTATTCTGATCCGTGATAGCTGCAGCGAGTCCGGATCTGAGTGAACCGATCTCGATTGACTCATACCGCTCGGCCAATACGTCATAGACAGTCTTAACCACTTTCGCCGTGGTATTGATACCATATTTTTCAAAATATACACCTATCACGTCGCAGAGCTTAACACTCTGCATAGGCGCTATATCTTTGTATTCTTCCGTATCTGCGAGATTGATAAAAGATAATTTAATTGATACCTCAGGTACACCGACACCGCTCTGATTGACATAGGCTTGTGCTTTCGCTCGGAGCTGAGCCACTGTTGGAGCTTCTTCAAACGCACTCGAAAAATCATACGGTATCGTCCGCTTAAATGGATACTGTGAAGCCGTAGAGCTTTCGACTACCTTCTCAGGGAGCGTCACAATATTGGCTCCGTCAAGGTCTGACCAATACGGCACGATCCCGGTTATGACGTTAGATATATTCTCTTCCTGGTTGAGATCCGTGATATTTTTTCCGTACCGAAGCGTCACACTCGGAGTCTGCACGCCTCTATATCTATGGAGCTTGACAGTGTAGTTGTCAAACTCATACTCGCCGCCAAATTGGTCTAATACAGATCCTTCTACTCCGCCAAGCCGTGACCGGATCGAAGCCGGTACTGTCTGAGTGTATGATGAAACTGTTGTAACGTCTGTCCAGAACATAAAAGGACAGCTCCCGACCGCATTGCTCTTTAAGCCGGCAAGAGCCGACGCACAAGCAGAGCTGGAAGCCGTTATACTAAAAGGCATAGCCGGAATGAGCGATAATTGATACGAGATATGCTGAGCGTAGACCTTAAACTTTCCATTTATCGGCTTCGTTATCTTATAAACTCTAAAAGGCTGCAATGAGGCGCTATCTGACGGGATAGCACATATAATACTATTCATCCCGATAGAGTCAGCATATTTGCTTGACTGAGCGATTTCCATATCAAGCTCATAAATCCCGTTACGCTCCTCGGTAACTTTACAGCTGATTGCGTCAAGACGTCCTATACCGTTAGACGTAAAAGATGTAGAATTTTCTGCAAAAAGAATAGGCTTCATATAGTCCACCATTTAGGCGTGATTTCGACCTTTGTAAATCCTGTGAATGTAATAGTGTTAAGCCCCGGCTGAAGCTCCGGGAATGCTCCATTACTGAGCGTGATATTGCCGTTACAATTTGTCGTTCCCTTATATGCTTCCATCAGCTCACAATCAAGGTCTGTATATACATTGGCCGCCGATACAACTACGGATACACCGCTGATTGTTATCGTGCCGGTGCCATACACTCGGATCAGAGGCTTAGAAGCGTACAGTGTCGGATTTAACAACTGCTTTCCGGACGTGCATACAATAACCTGCTCCCCGGATTTTAAGAACATCCTCGGATCACAGTCAAAAACTATATCAAAACTTCCGGCTTTATTCCTTGTGGCCATCTTTGGAGCAAGCTGATCATTAAATATCGCCATCCGATAACGATCAGGATGATAACTATCAGCCAACTTTTTATAGCCTCTTCTGGACAGCAGGAAAGCCTTAAACGCTTCATAATTCTGCTTAAAGTCTTTCGTACAAAAGGCCGGATATGTAATTGACACGTTATTAAATCGTCCGTTATCGATATGAAGGTCTCCGTTTCTGCCCGGGACAGATATGCTTTCAATATCACGGCTCGGAGAATCAAACACCCCCGAGCCACTTATATGTACCTTAAAATCTTCGGATGATTTTCCGTCATATGTCAGATATTCATATACTAAGTCCATGCCGCCTCCATTGCCTGGTATCTCGCTGTAATGATTTCGTCTACAGCCTCGGCTATCTCTTCAACATCCTGTCCGGCGTTGGCATTGATCACGATAGTGGTATCTCCAATATTGACACTCGAAGCATTTGAGCTTGTGCCTACGGCCGACTGGATCATCCTAAGAAGCGAGTTCTCGCCGATAACCCACTCTGCACCGGCTTCGCCTCCGGCCATCAGCTTATTGCCATTCATGCCGAATATCGTCGGGCTTGTCATTCGGATACCGTTATTCATAGCCTTGCGATACCAATCAACGCTAATATCCGGCACGCTCGGCGGTTTAAGTGAAAACTCTCCGACTATTGAAAAATGAGGGAGTTTCAGCTTCGGAAAGCTCCATTCAAAATCAAACAAGCCTTTGATGTAATCAATAGCTTTTTTGACTTTCTCTTTGATCTTGTCAAACGTCTCGGTAAAGTTCTTTTTGATCTCGCCTAACTTTGTCGTAACCTTATTGAGCGCTTCAGACAGCTTTCCGCCTGTGATCTCGTCAATCTTGTTAAAGCGGTCTTGCCAGATCTTCTCATAAGCCTGTCCGTATGTTTTAATAACGCCCTCGATACCGCCTCCGTTTTCTTCGACCTTCTTCTTGACAGCATCCCAAGCCGTTGACGTAGCTGTTTTTACTTTATCCCAAGCGCCTGTAACAGACTCCTTGATCCCGTTCCACTTCTCTGAAACCCAGTCTTTCAGCTCTCCGGCTTTTTCTTTGATCGTGTCCCAGTTCTTATATACAAGGATTCCTGCTCCTACGATAGCCGCACCAACTGCGATAAAGGGAGCCGCCGCCGCGAGTATAGGAGCCGCTGCCGCGATCAAACTACCTATAGCCGGAATAGCAGTTCCGGTTATGAATGTAGCTAAACCACCTATAACCGGCATTAATTTCCCAACTACTGATATGATGGATCCAACTCCTGTAATGAGCTTTCCGCCAACTGTGAGTATAGGGCCCACTGCTGCCACTATCATAGCAGCCTTAGCAATACTCTCTCTTTGAGATTGATCTAATGAGTTAAACCAGTCTACAAGATTTTGAATAGAATCCGCTACTTTGGATATTGTCGGTGCAAGTGCTTCTCCGAAAGATTCACGCGCCACATCTGCACTTGATTTCAGCTTTTCAAGTGAACCACCGAAACCACTCATCATGGCATTAGCCATATCGTTAGTGGCATTTGTTGAATTTTCAAGCTCTTTTGATAATGCGGCAACGTCTTCCGGAGCCGTATTGATCAAGGCGAGCCAATTATCCATCTGATTCTTACCAAAGATAGCCGAAGCCGCTGCTATCTGCTCAGATTCAGACAAACCTGTAAACGTATCGTGCAACTCTTTTTGAATCGTTATCGTATCTTTCATAGAGCCGTCAGCGTTTACGATGGAAATACCTAATTTTTTCATCATTTCACGGCCTTGTTTTGCCGGGGCTACTAACCGAGCCAGACCCGTACCCAATGAATTAGCGGCTTCACTCGCCGGGATCGAATTGTTGGCCATAATTCCCATATATAGAGCAGCATCTTCTACATCGTATCCTGCACTTCTAAATACCGTAGCTGCTGAAGCCATACTATCAGACAAACTATTGATATCTAACTGCGTATTATTGCAAGCCGTTGCGAATATATCCGCATAATATTCAGTTTTTGCAAACGAATCACCGAAAGCATTTATCGTTCCAACAAGCCCAGCCGCTACAGTATCAAGATCTCCGCCTTCTCCGGCTGCAAGGTTCATAGCCGGTGCTATTGCCGCAGCCGCTTGCTCTGCGGTCAGACCGGCACGAGCAAAAGATAACATTGCTGTCGCAGCGTCTGACATACCATAGACCGAATTAGCCGCCGCTGTTTTCATTGCCGTATTTAGCAATTCGGCCTCATCCGTGCCGTTAGCCATAGTTGCATTGACAAGCGTCATAGTCTTGTCAACTTCAGCAAAACTATTAACAGCCGTGGTGCCTACTGCGACAAGGGGGAGTGTTACTCTGGTCGAAAGAGTGGTACCTATCCCGGAAACAGTAGATCCGATTGATTTAATCTTTGACCCTACTGTCTCAAATTTCTGTCCAAGTATATCAAGCTGACTCGGAAGGTTTTGAAGATCCTGTTTAAGATTATTTAGTTCCGTCTCAGCCTTATTGAGTGCTTCTTTCCATTTAAGCGTTTTTGTATCAGACTCTCCGAATTTATCCGCCGCCTGTTCGGTCATTTTACGGAGTTCTTCAACCTTTTGAGACTGTACTTCAATCTGTTTTGTAAGGTTTTCAGACTGTTCTTTATTCTTTTTGAAGGCATTTGTGCCTTTATCCATTGAAGAAGACACCTTTTCATACTCCGACTTAAGTGTCTTTGTCTCCTGGATAATATTCTGAATCTGTTTTCTATATTCGGCTTCCCCGTCAATACCAATTTTAGGACCTATATTCGTACTCATAAATCTACCTCAAAGCCATAACCTCATCATAAGTCATGGTTTTTTTATACTCTTTCGGTTCTACTCCGCCGTTATATATTGCCAAACAGTTCATCATATCTCGCATTTCGCCGTAGGGCGTGACCAGGATCTCCGCTTTGGACATCCCAAGTCTACGCCCATAAAAGAGGAACCATGCCAGATTTAAGCGGATTTTTTTGTTTTTACGTTTTTTTTCCCGGTCGGCTTCGGTTCTTCGGTCTCAACCGTGATCTTTTCGCCCGACCAAGCTGTTAGAGCTTCATTGAAGAGCTGACTAAAATCATCCTCATCCAATGAAAGAGCCTCATCAACTGTTATAGGATGAGGCTCGTAATCCGGATCATTAAATTTTTGAGCTTTCTCATATCCTTCACTTAGGATCGAGATAAATGTTGCAGCGGCTTTTTGTGATTTGACATACGCGCCATTAAACATATTTTCTATCTGATCAGCGTCACCATTACATAGTGTGTCAACTATCTCACAATTAGCCTGAATAGTACGTTTAAAGAAAATGTCTCTCCCGTAAACCTTCATAAAACCCTCCAATTATTACGGACCTGTGTAACCCAGCTTTGTTTTTAAAGCCGTCTCAGCCTCTTCCTCGGTGTTATAATCATTGCCGATATACTTCCACGTATGTTTAGCATCTTCGCCGCGCATAATGTTAGCTGTAAGCTGTTCGGTCTGCCAGTCAATCTGATCTTCCTGAGTAGCTGCGTTGCTCTCGATCTGATTAAACTTCGTCTTGACCAGTACAGTCGGCACGAATGTGGTAACGCCGGCAGACATATATCTTGCGATATAGCCGACTCCCACATCGGGAACCTGCTGATCATCGTCATAAGCTGTAAAGCCATCTTCTCCCGCAGTCGGTAATCCCATAAGGTAACGCTCTGCGGTGATAAACAGTCCATCGACCGTAAGAGTCAGAGTACCGCCCGTAAATGTACCGGCATCACTCTCCGCAAGCTGATTGTCTGCATAAAAATTGTTATCATTTCCCGTATCCGGTGAAATCTGCACGTCAACGCCACGCGCTAAGGGCATAGCATCCGAATACGTGATCGTTCCGGCACTGGCCGTATACTTTGCGACCCACGGCTTCGAGAAGCCTGTACAAACTTTTCCGTTTGCCATTTTTAAACCTCCTGATTATTTCATTATCTTACTTGTCTCGCGGTCAATAACTTCCGCCATCCTTCGCTCAGCCGCTTCTCTGGAAGTCTGCACGGCCGGTCCTACAAAGGGATGTTTCTGCGTGTAGCTGTTACCGCTTTCAATAGTTCTCGCTATCATAGCGTTCGGCTGACCTTGCGGATACTTCTTCGACTTAAGAAGGTTATACCCGTCAAAGCCGGCTTTCACGTTTATGTAGCCGTTATCATTTCGGCTTTTCGCAAGTCCAAAAGCCTTTTTTAATCCCGTTTTCTGTATTGCTTTGATACCTTGTAATTTATTCCCGGGAGACGCAAAACCCTCATCCGTTGGGATTCTCTCAATGTTGGCCTTAATTGCATCTGACACAATAGCGGCACCCTCATAGATTGCTTTACCAATAGCCTCTGGAGCCGTTAAACTGAGATTTTGTAACTGATCTATGTAGTTATCTATACCGCTACCGACTGTCAGCTTCATACAACATTAAACTCCCATTCGTAATGAATCAGCTTCGTGTCATCCTCATATTGGACAGATAAAAGAGCCCAGGCAACATTTTGAAGATTGTTGAGGGCTTCTTGAATCTCATCTAATAGCGGATCATACTCTACCTGAGTAAATGCGTCTATCGTCCCGTGAATCTGCTGCTCATGTTTGTAGTTATCAGCCCGAAAGCTGACCGCTTCGCTATCCTCCGCCCATACTACCCAGCTTTTACCGGGATCTTTCGGCCGTGTGTAGTGATAAACCCTACCATTTGCCGACGTGGTATTTAGGGCTTCAGATATTTTTTTTAGATTAGTTTGAAGCGATTTCATATAGTTCATCCAACCTGTATAATGTCAAATCCGTCACTTTCAAGCCGTTCTCATCAAGTATGTGCTGTACGTTATCAATCCTGTACTGATCTCCGTCCGGGTTTTCCTGTCCTTCGTATTCAGTCAGTATCGCGTACATCCCGATCCTGATCTGGTCGGCTCTCCATATCCGGATGAGCATATCAACGCGCTCACCCACGCCCATAGCTTCATATTGACGGTTATATCCGACTGTACGACTTAAAAACTGCCACTCTAAAACCTCGTCGTTATATTCGAGCGGTACGAGTTGCTCTTTTGGCATTTCGCCAGACGGAGCTGTGTTTACCAGTTTATAAGCTCTTACAATTCCATCGTTCATCTTTATGACCTCATCTTTTGAGCAAACAACTCATTATTCAGAGCGTATCGGAGCATATAAGGCATACCCTGAGGATTAAGCGAAGCCGTGCCATATCCTTCAGCGTTCCCCGTGCGTCTGCGATAGAGATACGCTGCATACATGACTATCAGATTTGCGTGATCCACGGTATAGCCATCTTCTGACACATCAAGCGTGATACCTTCCTTCTTTATCTCGGATTTTGATACCGTGATAAGCTGATTCAGATATGTATCATTTATGCTGTTTCTTATTTCGAGGTTTACTTTCAACATTGAAAGAATCGCTTGATCGTTCATCTTTGACCACCTTCTTAGGCTCGTCCATGGTATTAGATGTCGCAACCTCATCCAATACTATGAGCGGAGTTCTCTGCTTGTTGTTATAACCGGACAGCTCCGCAAGCCTCTCCTTTGATACTGTCAGACCATTGCGAGGGAAGGCATCCCCAACTCTGTAGGGATGCCCGTTGTCCTGCAAGTCTGTGAAATAACGTACAACCTTGTGCATTATGCGCCCGGATTAGCTGTGTCTGCTGCAAAAGTCATAGTTGCGTCCGGTGTTACACCGTTCAGACCGATTGCAGCGAAAGCTTCAGCGATAACGGGAGTACCGTCATATCTTGCGGTTCCCTTAAATGCTGTCTGATCCTGGATGAAGAAAGCGTGCTCGCTCTGAGCGAATTTGTTACCAGCTCTCTCGGCGAGGAGATACAACTCGAAGTATCCGCCGATAATCACGTTGTCCGGGATGAAGTCAAGAACTTCAACGATACCGCCAACAACCGGCATTGTACCTTCTACTCCGGATACGATAGCGCCGGCAGCGTTAATGCTGAGTGCTTCGGCCTTCAGAGTAGTGTATGTGGTTTCGTTCATGATCCAAACCTTCTCGCCACGAGCATATTTGCCCTTGATGCTTCCTGAAGCAAGCAGGATAGCCTTAAACAGAGCAAGCCCCGTAGCTGTTGAAGGTACACTAATGATATTAGATGTATGAAGATCCACCCAGGGACGAGCTGTTGCAGGATAATCAGCCGGAGCCTCGGTCTGTACAAGTCTGGACATAACGCCCAAAGGCATCTTATAGTTGGTGGATGTATTGCGTCCGTAAAGGATAGCCTTGTCGAGCGCAAGTCCGATAGCCTGAGCGATAGCTTCAAGGATCAGAGCTGCAAGATTAAGGTCAGAATCTTCAAGAACAGCGTTGCATACCTTGAAATATCCGCCAACCTTAAAGCAATCAACCTCAACATCATTAAAGCTGAGGCTCAGCTCGTTAAGGATAGCGCAGCACTCTGTCCAGATTGCCTCAGGCACAGAGCCCATAATTACCTCGCGGCCGGTGCCGCCTACGGACTGTACATTTACATGACGATACAACTTAGAGTATACGGTCACGTTCTCACGCAGATATCCGATAAATACCTCGGGAATTGTGAGACCTACGTTAGTGAGATCCCTCTTCTCGCTGATATGTGCGCGGATCTCGCCGATCCAAGCCTTTACATCTTCCTTCTCGACGATTGCGTTTCTCTGCGTTGCATCCAGAGCGTTAAATCTGTCTCTGATCTTGCGACCCATTGTAGCCGCATCTCTTACTACGGGCATTTCTTTTACCTCCCTTTTCTCTTCCTTAGGCGTATCAACCTGACGCGCCTGTGCTTCGTCTGTTGCTTCAATCTCTTTGAGCTCGTTTTCAAGTTCACTGATCTCTCTTTCGAGATTTTCCTTTGTCTCGGTATGTTCTGCCTTTTCAGAATCATACTCATCAATGGCAGCCTCCACAGCTTCTCTTTCTTCGTTCGTGGTCGCTTCCTCGATTGACGCTTCTAAATCTGCCTCTCTCTTTTCGAAATCGGCATCTTTAGCGCGTAAAGCATCAAGCTCTTTACGCTTATCATCAATCTTTTTGCGTAACATGATCTGCTTTAACATTTTTTAACCTCTCTTTCGTTCTTTCAATCCATGCGGACCGTTCACGCTCCTTGATCTTTTCAAGGTCGTGTTTTCTGGCTTCAATGGATGTTGCTTCATAAGCCGGGAACACGCAAGGGGATACCTCATAGAGTGGCGATGCCTTTTCTATCGTCCAGTGAACACTCCCGTCCTCATTAACGGTCGTGCTCTCTTTTTCAATGTCAAAGCCAAAGCTGCATCCCTGAATATCACGCCGTGCGATCCGCTCATAAGCGTCCATAGCC
>Ga0233366_1000553_pt1 | contig 12220 bp, 9 predicted proteins | sample ElkDunMinimDraft_23_FD_191536 | JGI IMG/M metagenome (GOLD analysis project Ga0233366, IMG submission 191536) | Fecal eukaryotic communites from dung pellets of Tule Elk in California, USA - Elk Dung C4 | ecosystem: Host-associated > Mammals > Digestive system > Large intestine > Fecal | place...
GCACCACGCCGGTCAGCGGCAGCGCTTCGCCGAAGGCCTTGGCGGTGTTGGCCGCGTCCTGGCCGGTCATGGCGTCGACCACGAACAGGGTTTCAGCCGGGTTGACCGCCGCGTGCAGCGCCTTGATCTCGGCCATCATGGCGTCGTCGATGGCCAGGCGGCCGGCGGTATCGACGATCAGCACATCGGCGAACGACTTGCGTGCGTCATCGATGGCCGCGCGCACGATCGCTTCGGGCTTCTGGTCGGCACTGGAGGCAAAGAACAGCACGCCCACCTGGTCGGCCAGGGTCTTGAGCTGCTCGATCGCGGCCGGACGGTAGACGTCGGCCGACACCACCATCACCTTTTTCTTGCGCTTTTCCTTCAGGTGCTTGGCAAGCTTGGCCACCGTGGTGGTCTTGCCCGCACCCTGCAGGCCGGCCATCAAAATGATCGCCGGGGCCGGCACGTTGAGGTTGAGGTCCGACGCCGCCGAGCCCATGACCGTGGTCAGTTCGTCGCGCACGACCTTGATCAGCGCCTGGCCGGGGGTCAGCGACTTGAGCACTTCCTGGCCGACGGCGCGCACCTTGATGCGCTCGACCAGCGCCTGCACGACCGGCAGGGCGACGTCGGCCTCAAGCAGCGCGATGCGCACTTCGCGGGTGGCCTCGCGGATGTTTTCCTCGGTGAGGCGACCGCGGCCACGCAGCCGCTCGATGGTGCCGGAGAGGCGCTGGGTCAGGGACTCGAACATGGAGGCAACCTGTTCAGAACGAAAGACAGAGAGACGCACAGTATAGCGGGTCCGCCAAGCCCCCCGGACCGCACCTGCGCCCCGTGGCCGCAGGCATCGCCAGCACCCCGGGGGTATGCGAAACTGCCACGATGACAATCGTTCTCATCGCGACCCTGCTGTACCTGACCGCCACCGCCCTGCTGGTGCGCGCCGTCAGCCGCGATGACGCGATCCGCTCACCCGCCTGGCTGTGGCCGGCGCTGCCGGCGATGCTGCTGCACGGCGGCTACCACGTGCTGGTGGCGATGCGCACCACCGGCGGCCCGGACATGCACTTCTTCGCCGCGCTGTCGCTGGTGGGCCTGGGCATGGCCTGGCTGACCTCGCTGGTGGCTGCGCGCGGGCGCATGGCCGCGCTGGGCGTGCTGGTGTTCCCGATGGCCGCGGCGGTGCTGTGCATCTACCACGGGTATGGCCATGAGCCGAGCAAGCCGCTGGGCTGGCAGTTGGCCACGCACGCGTGGGTGGCGCTGCTGGCCTACGCCACCCTGAGCGTGGCCGCGCTGCTGGCGATCATGCTGTGGCTGCAGGAACGCGCGCTGCGCCGCCGCGACTTCCGCCCCTGGCTGCGGGCCCTGCCGCCGCTGGCCGACCTGGAAGCCCTGCTGTTCCGGGTGATCACGGTCGGCTTCGCGCTGCTCACCCTGACCCTGGTCACCGGCGTGCTGTTCGTCGATGACCTGCTGGCCCAGAAGCTGGTGCACAAGACCGTGCTCAGCGTGCTGTCGTGGATCGTGTTCGGCACGCTGCTGATCGGCCGCCGCCGCTACGGCTGGCGCGGTGCAAAGGCGGTGCACTGGACGCTGACCGCGATGGCGCTGCTGCTGCTGGCGTTCTTCGGCAGCCAGTTCGTGATCGAACTGGTGTTCGGCCATGCGCGGTAGAGCCGGGCTCTGCCCGGCTGCGTGATTCAAGGTTGCCGGGCAGAGCCCGGCACTACGGGTGTTCCCATTGCTGGGCGGGAGCCGGGCAATGGTTTACATGGGCGCCGACAACAAGACGCGTTGCGATTGCCCGCTGTCGGTGATCATGTCATCCACCCGCCAGCAGCCATCGTCGGCGCGCGCCAGCGTCAGGCGGGTCAACCGCGCGGCCTTCCACACCCGGTAGCGCGCTTCCACGGTGACGCGCGTGGCCTGCGTCGACGGCGTGGCCGTGAATACCGGCGGCGCATCGATCTCACCGTCCTGCCCATCCAGCCAGGGATCGCTGTCGAACCGGCAGATGCCCTCTTCCACCCGCTGGCATTCGCGTTCGGCCGCCAGCAACTGGGCGAAACCGGGCGTAAGCACGCTCGGGGAGGTGGCGAGGAAATCGTCCGCGCTGGCCTTCAGGAAGGCCTGCCCCACTGCCACCGGATCGCCACACGCCGGCGCGGCCTGCACCACCGGCACGCACAGCGCCATCAGCACCATGCCACCGCACATTTTCCAACCAAATGTCCGCATATCCCATTCCCTTTCCTGTGAATGGGCCGGACGCCCCAGCGGCGCACCCGGCCTGGCTCTTACAGACCGTAGCGCTCGATCACGTCCACATGACGCTGCTCGTCCTGGCCACAGGCCTCGGCCAGGCGCAGCCAGCACAGCCGGTGCGGCCAGTGCGCGGTGGCCTCGAGCAGGAACCGGTGCAGGTCCAGCGGCGGCTGTTCCAGCGGCTGTGCCAGAGTGAACAGCACGCCCGGCAGCGGCGCATCGTCGCCCTGGGCATCGGTGAGCTGGTAATCGTCCGGGCTGTGCGTCCACAGCTTCCAGCCCCGGGCCTCCACGGCCTCGGAGAATGCGGTCCACGCGTCTTCACCGGGGTGCACGCCATCGACCAGCCAGCTGCCTGCGTAGCCACCGCGCTGAAGCAGGTGGACTTCGGCGTAGGTGGGCATGAAGCGCTCGCGCTCCTGCTCGTCCTCCGGTGCCGGATGGACCAGTTCGGCGTCGAACACCACCCAGTCATTCACGCGCTGGCGGCGGTTGGCCGGCGCGTTCTCGACGATTCGCGCGGTGACCGGGCCGGTGCGGCGCGCATAGTATTCGATCGGCTCGCCACCCTCCATGCAGCGGATGATCACCCAGCCGAAGGATTCCTCGACCGGGCCCTCGGTGCTTTCCAGTTCCATGCCGATGGCCGCTGCCGAACCACGCACGGCGGCCCAGTCGCCGGCGGCACTCGCGGCGGTCATGTGGTCCCAGTGCGCGCTGCGCGGCTCTTCCAGTACCTCGGTAAGGTGACGGTACTGCGCGGCCGCGTCCTGGAAGCGCTGCTGGGCCATCAGGGCCATCGCCAGCAGGTTGCGGGCGCCATGCGACTGCGGCGAAAGTGCCAGCAGCGCGCTGCTCGCCTGCTGCAGCGCGGGCCAATCGGAGAGCTTGTGCGCCATCTGCGCCTGGCACCACAGTGCGAACACCGGCACCCGCGCCTGGTAATGCTGCGCCAGGCGATCCAGCCCGGCCTGGTCGCCACGCTGCACCAGCAGGCCCATCAAGGAGTACGCCGGGGGGGCATCCTCATGTCCGTGGCGCTCGACGAACGCCCACAGCAACGCAATCGCGTCATCCTCGGCGCCGCAGGCATTCAGCGCCGAGGCGGCGACATCCAGCATCGCCGCGTCGTCGGGACGCTGCTCCACGCCCTGCAGCAACCACTGCGCCTCGCGTTCGGGGTCGCGCCCGTCGCCCTGCTCGCCCTGTTCGACCAGCCAGTCCAGCAGGCCCTCGGCGGGCACCGGCAACGCCGCCGCGCCGGGGGCGGCATCGAGGCGCGCAGCCATCGCGGCCACGGCCTCGCTTGCACCGCGGTCCTGGCGCAGGCTGCCCAGGTGCTCCCGGGCCAGCGCCAGGTGGCGCCGTGCGGTCCACACCGCGCCACGCTGCAGCGCCATGTCCACGCACAGTCCGGCAATCTCGATCACGAAGCGATGCGCGCCGACCGCTGCGTAATGCGCCAGGGTCGCGCTGAGCCGGCGGCCCAGGTCCCAGCTGTTGCGCTCGGGTGCGTTGCGCACCAGCAGCGCCACCGTATGCGCCCACATGCGGCGGTAGTTCGGCGACAACTGGTTCCATGGCACCAGCGATTCCAGCGCTTCTTCATCGCGACCCAGCTGCGCCAGCGCCCATGCGCGCGACAGTTTGCGCGGGAGGGTGCAGTTTGCCGGCTCGTAGTCGCCCTCGGCATCCACCTCGGCCTGGCGCGCGTCGATCAATACCAGCGCCTCGGCCGCGCGGCCGCTGGCGAGCAGGATCTTGATGCGCATTTCCGGGAAGCTGTCATACACCTTGCCGCCATACGCCAGCACGGTGCCGGCCTGCACGTCCAGGTAATCCAGGGCGCCCTGGCTGTTGCCGTCGTCCAACAACGCATCGGCCTTCTCGCAGCTCAGGCACTGGAAGCACGCCCAGCTCGGATCGATCCGCGCCAGCGTTTCCTCGCAGACCTCGATGCGCTCGGGCACCCAGCCGGGGCCGTCGATGTTGCCGTAACAGGCCGCCAGGTCCTGGGTTACGCAGACCGACTGCGGGCACTCCACCGTGTCGGCACGGTGCGCGCGCTCGAACAGCGCCACGGCGTCACCCAGCGCCGACTCGCCTTCCAGGCGGTTGCCGACGCGGTTGCGCATGTCCCAATGGCCGACGAACACGTCCAGCCACGGATTGCCCAGCGTTTTGCCCAACGCACGCGCTTCGGGCAGCAGGGCATCCACACGGTCCAGGCGCAGTTCGCAGACGTCGTCGGTCAAGCGCGTCAGCAGTTGTGCGCTCTGCGCCTGCCCGGCTTCGCCAAGATCGTCCTGCAGTTTTTCCACCCAGTTCCAGATATCCATGCGATCGTGTCGTCCTGCCGTGCGTAATGATGAAGAAAGGGAATATCAGCGCGCCTGCAGCATCTGCTGCAGGGCATCGGCGATGTCGCCGAACGCGCGGTTGAGGTCGTTGCTGGCCGCGCCGCCGTCCTGGGCGCGCCCCTGCGCGCTGACGATCACCTTCAGCGAGCGCAGCAGGCGCGCGGCGGACGCGGCCTGCGGGTTGCCGGCGCGCATCGCCGCCAACAACGCCTGAACGGCGGGGTTGTCCAGGTTGAGATACAGGCGCGAGGGTGCGCGCGCGACGATCCGGGCGGTGAACTGGCGCGCCAGCCGCAGCGCGGCCATTGATACACGCTTGTCGTTTTCGTCGTCTTCCAGGCGGCGTTTCAGCTCGGCTTCGCGGTCGGGCACCACCACCACCGGCAGCTCGGCCGGGCTGAAATGCGCCGGCAACAAGTGCTCACCGTCGCCCAGGTGGGTTTGCAGCCACTCCATGTCCGCCTCGGGCAGCGTATCGGTGCGGAACAGCGCGCGGTTGCCTTGTTCGGTGCCCAGCTCCACCAGGCGCATGCCCTTGGCCTGGGTCCAGCGGCGCAGGAACGGCACCACCGCGTAACGGTTGCCATGCGCCACCGGCACGCCCATCGCGCGGAACAGCATTTCCTCGAAACCGCCGCCGTTGTCCAGGATCACGTGGACCGCACCGCGCGACGGCAGTTCGCTTGCCTTGATGTCGCCCTGCGAGCTTGGCACGCGCACGTGTTCGAGCAGCAATTGGAACAGGCGCTCATCGCACAGCGAGGCACCCAGCAGGGCTTCGTTGTGCCGCGCCAGGATGCGTCGCCAGGCCTCCGGCTGCTGCCGTGCGATCTCCACCAGCCCATCGATGAGCGCCTCGCCCAATGCATGCTGGACTGCGCTGTAGGTTTCATCGCGCTGCAGGTCCTCGCGGCTGGCGGTAGGCGTCAACCGGCTGGATTCGATGACACCACCGATGAAACCGGCCCAGGGCGGCAGCAGGTCGCGTGCGTCGTCGTCGAGCAGCATGCCGCGCACGAACACCGAGAGATTGCGGTTGTCGCTGGTGCCGTAGGTGGCGCCGTCCTGTACCCAGAGCAGGCCCACCGCATCGCTGCCGCCATCGGCGCGCAGCGGCATGCAGGCGATCGGCTCGAAGCTGCGCTCGAAGTGCGCGGCGAACTCCAGGCCACGGCGCTGCGCCTGCAGTGGGTGCATGGCCACGCCGGCCTGCGGACGCCATGGCGGCGGCTCGGGGTTGATCGCGCGCGCATCCTGGCCGATGTGGATCGGCTCGCCCAGCAGCGCGCAATAGCGGCCGAGGATATCGCGCAGGTTCTGCTCCTGCGCCAGGTGCACGTAACTGCCATGCAGTTCCAGCACCACTTCGGTGCCGACCGCGCGCGCCGGCATCGGGGACACCGTGTACTGCTCGGCGTTGCTGGAGACATAGCAGTGGCCCAGCATCGGCTGCTGGTAGGAGGTGGTGCGCACGGTCACCCGGCGCGCCAGCACGAACGCGGACAGGAAGCCCAGCCCGAACATGCCGATCAGGCCTTCGTCGTCCTCGCCGGCCTGGCGCAGGCCACGGGTATAGCCCACGCCGACCGTGGCCAGGTAATCGTGGATTTCCTGCTGGGTCAGCCCGGCGCCGGTATCGATGATGCGCACGATGCCGTTGACCGCATCGCCGTGCACCTCGATCCGGCCCGGCTCCTGCCAGTCGGCCTGTTCCAGGCGCCGTCGCACCAGCGAATCGTGCGCGTTCTGCACCAGTTCGCGCAGTGCCACCACCGGGGTGGAATACAGATGCTTGCCAAGGACAGTCATCAATCCGTTGAGGTCGACACCCGCGCGACGGATCTCGCTGGCGCCCTGTACATCCAGGGGAGTCTCTTGCATGGAATCGTTTTCTCTGGCGGGCGCACCCCGGCCGGGATACGGGCTGGAACGAGGGTTTCAGGGGAGGAAAACTAGCACAGCCCGGCCGCGCATTGCCTGCGCGGCGGGTGCCTCGGAAACACCGCGTTCAGGCCGCTTCAATCGCCTCGGACAGCCGCTCCACCGCGATCACCTCCATGCCCTTCACGCTGCCGGTCTTGGGCGCGTTGGCCTTGGGCACGATCGCGCGCTTGAACCCATGGGTGGCCGCTTCGCGCAGGCGGTCTTCGCCGTTGGGCACCGGGCGGATCTCGCCGGAAAGACCGACTTCGCCGAAGGCAATGGTCTTCTCGGCCAGCGGCCGGTCCTGCAGCGAGGACAGCACCGCCAGCAGCACCGGCAGATCCACCGCGGTTTCCTGCACCCGGATGCCGCCCACAACGTTCACGAACACGTCCTGGTCGCCGGTGAGCACGCCACCGTGGCGGTGCAGCACTGCCAGCAGCATCGCCAGCCGGTTCTGCTCCAGCCCCACCGCGACGCGGCGCGGGTTGGACAGCGGCGAGGTGTCCACCAGCGCCTGCACTTCCACCAGCAGTGGCCGGGTACCCTCGCGGGTGACCATCACGCAGCTGCCGGGCTGCTGCGTGCTGCCGCCGGAAAGGAAGATCGCCGACGGGTTGGAGACTTCCTTCAGGCCCTTCTCGCCCATCGCGAACACGCCCAGTTCGTTGACCGCGCCGAAGCGGTTCTTGAACGCACGCAGCAGGCGGAAGCGGCTGCCGCTCTCGCCTTCGAAGTACAGCACCGCATCGACCATGTGCTCGAGCACCCGCGGCCCGGCGATACCGCCTTCCTTGGTGACGTGGCCGACCAGGAACACGGCGGTGCCGGTTTCCTTGGCGAAGCGCACCAACCGCGCGGCACTCTCGCGGACCTGGCTGACCGAGCCGGGCGCGGCGGTCAGCGATTCGGTCCACAGGGTCTGGATGGAGTCGGCCACGATCAGCTTGGGCCGGGCCACGCTGGCGTGCTGCAGGATCGCTTCCACCTGGGTTTCGGCCAGGGCGTTGACGTTGTCCAGCGGCAGGTCCAGCCGCACCGCGCGGCCGGCGACCTGCGACAGCGACTCCTCGCCGGTGATGTACAGCACCGGCAGGGTGGCGGCCATCTTCGCCACCGCCTGCAGCAGCAGCGTCGACTTCCCGATGCCGGGATCGCCGCCGACCAGGATCACCGCGCCCTCGACCAGGCCACCACCGAGCACGCGATCGAACTCGCCGATGCAGGTGCTCACCCGCAGGTGTTCGGTCTGCTGCACGTCCTTGAGCGCCATGATCCTGGGCGCGTCGACCTTGCCCGCCCACCCCGAGCGGCGCGACGCCGGCGAGGACTTGCTGGCGGGGGTCGCGCTTTCCAGGGTGATCTCGGTCAGCACGTTCCAGACGCCACATTCGGTGCACTGGCCCTGCCACTTGCTGTATTCGGCGCCACATTCACTGCAGACGTACGCGGTGAGTCGCTTGGCCATGTCCACTTCCACTTCATCGGTTGTCGGGCAGGATAGCCGAGCCGCGTCGCAGCAACCGAGACGCTGCCTCATCCCCATCGCTCAAGATCCTGCCGGCGATGCCGATACCACAGCGGGCGATTGCCCCTTCCATTCCTCTCCAGGCTTTTCCATGACCGGCACCTACAGCCAGAGTCTTGTCGTGTTCTCGCTGCTGGTTGCCATCCTCGCCTCGTACACCGCGCTGGACATGGCCGGCCGGCTGGCCAGCACCCAGGGGCGCGTGGCGCGCTGGTGGCTGGCCGGTGGCGCTGCCGCCATGGGGCTCGGCATCTGGTCGATGCACTTCTTCGGCATGCTGGCCTTCCACCTGCCGATCCCGGTGGGCTACGACCTGGGCATCACCCTGTTCTCGCTGGCGGTATCGGTGGGCGCCTCGGCCTACGCGCTGTGGCTGGTCTCGCGCCCGGTCCTGCCGTGGACGCGGCTGTGCGCCGGTGCGGTACTCATGGGCCTGGGCATCGCGGCCATGCATTACCTCGGGATGGCCGCGCTGCGGATGCAGCCGGGCATAGAGTACGACCCGTTGTGGTTCACGCTGTCGCTGCTGATTGCCGTGGGTGCCGCCGGTGCAGCCCTCTGGATCGCCTTCCGGCTGCGGCTGGAACAGCAGCGCGCCCTGCTGCTGCGTGGCATGGCGTCGGTGGTGATGGGCCTGGCCATCGTGGGCATGCACTACACCGGCATGGCCGCGGCGCACTTCCCCGCCGGCAGCATCTGCGGCGCGGTGATGGACGCCGGGCTGGACAGCAAGTGACTGGCGGTGCTGGTCATCGTGACCACGCTGGCCACGCTCGGCATTGCCCTGCTGGCCTCGGTGTTCGACCGCCAGATGCGGACCCGTACCGGCCTGTTGGCCGATTCACTGGCCCACGCGAACGAGAAGCTGCTGCAGGCGGCCCTGCACGACCCGCTGACCCAGCTGCCCAACCGCATGCTGCTGCAGGATCGCATCGAACAGGCCATCGAAAAGGCGCAGCGGCGGCAGTTCAGCTTTGCGGTGATGTTCTGCGACCTGGACGGCTTCAAGGCCATCAACGATGCCTACGGCCACCAGCTCGGCGACAAGCTGTTGATCCAGATGAGCGAGCGCGTGAGCGCATTGCTGCGCAGCCAGGACACGTTTGCTCGCCTTGGCGGGGACGAGTTCGTGATTGTGTTCCAGGTCGACGATCCCGAAGATGCCGCCGTAGTTGCCGAACGCATCATTGCCTGCGTGGCCGAACCGTTCCTGATCGACGCGCTGGAACTGCAGGTCACCGCCAGCCTGGGCATCGCGCTGTACCCGGCCGACGCCACTGAAGAGCGGGCGCTGATGGCGCACGCCGACGCGGCGATGTACCACACCAAGGATTCGGGCCGGAATGGCTATACGTTCTTTACCGAATCGATGCATGTCAGCGCCAACCGCCAGCTCAAGCTGCTGCAGGAACTGCGTCGCGCCATCCAGCGCGACGAGCTGGTGCTGCACTACCAGCCCAAGTTCCCGGCCAATGGCCAGGCCTTGATCGGCGCCGAAGCCCTGGTGCGCTGGCAGCACCCGGAGCTGGGTCTGCTCAGCCCGGACACCTTCATCCCCGTGGCCGAACGCAGCGGGTTGATCCTGCCGCTGGGCGACTGGGTACTGGACCGGGCCTGTGCGCAGCTGCGGCAGTGGCACGATGCCGGCTACCCGGACTGGTCGATGGCCGTGAACCTGTCGCCGCTGCAGTTCGCCTCGAGCTCCCTGCTGGATACGGTGCGGCGTACGCTGGAAAAGCACGCCCTGGATCCGCGCCACCTGACCCTGGAAGTCACCGAAACCACCGCGATGAAGGACGTGGAAGCCAGCCTGCAGATCCTGCACGGCCTGACCGCAATGGGCGTGAACATCTCCATCGACGATTTCGGCACGGGCTATTCCAGCCTGCTCTACCTCAAGCGCATGCCGGCCACCGAGCTGAAGATCGACCGCGCGTTCGTGCGTGATCTGGAAGACAACGCCGAAGACGCCGCGATCGTGTCCTCGATCATCGCGCTGGGGCGTTCGCTGCAGCTGCAGATCGTCGCCGAAGGCGTGGAGACGGACGGACAGCGCCAGTACCTGAGCGACCTCGGTTGCGACCTGCTGCAGGGGTACCACTTGGGCCGGCCGGTGGCGGCCGACGCGTTCCTGCGTTTGGCACAGGCGGCATAGGACGCCGCACGCGTCGCGTCCGCCGGTAGGGTCGAACCTTGGTCGACTGCCGATAGCGGTGCAACGCGCGCTGGCGACATGGCTATTGAACGACGCCAGCCTTTCCGTGCCAATGAACGACGCAGGCCCTGCACTTGCCCCGCGCGGCCTCGATGATTGTCATGCGCTCGCTAGGCGTGGAAGGGATATCGGCAGTCGTTTGGAAACCGCCCCTGCCTGGGACGCGACCAGACGCAGAAAGGCCGCCCGAAGGCGGCCTTTCTGCATGCAGCAACGTCTCGAAGACGTCAGTGCATCATGTGCACGTTCATGTTGTGCATGACCCACAGCGAGCCGGCGACGATGATGCCGATCACCACCACCGTGAAGGCCGCCGCGCTGACGTTCCAGCGCTGTTCCGACGAACGGTTCAGGTGCAGGAAGAACACCAGGTGCACCAGGATCTGCAGCACCGCGGCGATCACGATGATCACGCCGGTGGTGAAGGTCGGCAGGTTGCCGTGCATCACCAGCCAGAACGGGATGATCGTCAGGATCGCGGCCAGCGCGAAGCCGACCAGGTACGACTTGACGCTGCCGTGGCTTTCGCCGCCGGCACCATGGTCGTGGGCGTGATTGTCATGTGCGGCCATTACAGCGCTCCCTTCAGGTAGACGACGGAGAACACGCCGATCCAGATCAGGTCCAGGAAGTGCCAGAACAGGCTCAGGCACGCCATGCGGGTCTTGTTGGTCGGGGTCAGGCCGTTCTGCTTGATCTGGATGAACATGATCAGCAGCCACAGCAGGCCGGCACTGACGTGCAGGCCGTGGGTGCCCACCAGCGCGAAGAACGCCGACAGGAACGCACTGTGGTCCGGACCGAAGCCCTCATGGATGAGGTGGTTGAACTCCCACACTTCCATGACCATGAAGCCGAAGCCCAACAGCCAGGTCAGGCCCAGCCACAGGTACATCTGGCCGACCTTGTGCTTGTGCAGGGCGATCATGCCCAGGCCGAAGGTCAGCGAAGAGACCAGCAGCAGCGTGGTTTCCCAGGCAACGAAGGTCAGGTCGAACAGATCCTTCGGGCCCGGGCCACCGTTGGTGCCGCCGGCCAACACGATGTAGGTAGCAAACAGGCTGGCGAAGATGAGGCAGTCGCTCATCAGGTACACCCAGAAACCGAAGACGGTGTTGCCGCCGGTGTCGTGGTGCTCGTGGTCATCATGGCCGTGGGCCGCCGCGTGCGCGGCGTGCCCATGGTTCATGGCGTTGGAGGTAGTACTGCTCATGCCTTCAGCTCCGCTTTCACCAGGCCCTGCGCCACCAGGTGGCGACGGTGCTCGTTTTCGATGCGCTCCACTTCGGCCGCGGGCACGTAGTAATCCGTGTCCTTGTCGAAGGTGCGCCAGATGAAGGTACCGATCATGCCGACGATGCCGACGATGGCCAGCCACCAGATGTGCCAGATCATCGCAAAGCCCAGGACCAGGCTGAAGGCACCGATCACCACACCCGTGCCGGTGTTGCGCGGCATGTGGATGTCGGTGTACTTGGCCGGGCGCTCCCACGCTTCACCACGCTGCTTGCGCTCCCAGAACTCGTCCAGTTCGGTGACGCGCGGCAGCGAGCCGAAGTTGTAGAACGACGGCGGCGAAGAGGTTTCCCACTCCAGCGTACGGGCGTCCCACGGGTCGCCGGTCAGGTCGGCGGTCTTCTTGCGATCGCGGATGGATACGGCGATCTGGATCACCTGGCACAGGATGCCGGCGCCGATGATGAACGCACCGAACATCGCAATCACCAGCAGCGGCTGGTATTCCGGGTTCGGGTAGCTCTGCATGCGGCGGGTCATGCCCATGAAGCCCAGGATGTACAGCGGCATGAAGGCCACATAGAAGCCGATGAACCAGCACCAGAACGCGCGCTTGCCCCAGGTTTCGTTGAGGCGGAAGCCGAACATCTTCGGCCACCAGTAGGTGATGCCGGCAAACATGCCGAACACCACGCCGCCGAT
>Ga0233366_1000556_pt1 | contig 12188 bp, 10 predicted proteins | sample ElkDunMinimDraft_23_FD_191536 | JGI IMG/M metagenome (GOLD analysis project Ga0233366, IMG submission 191536) | Fecal eukaryotic communites from dung pellets of Tule Elk in California, USA - Elk Dung C4 | ecosystem: Host-associated > Mammals > Digestive system > Large intestine > Fecal | place...
GGACGAACTACCTGCGCAGGGACAAGGGAAAATACAAGAAGAGCCACGACACCAGATCGTTTCGCACCATCCAGCTCGATGGCAACCAGCTTGCCATCGACGTTCTGACTGCCCTCGAGGATATAGACATCAACCCCGCAATCAAGAAAATCAAGGAGATCGGGTTTTCGCTTTGCGCCTCCCTTGACGCCTCCGGGCGCTTCCGCCCTACACCGCTAGAGATGAAAACGGGGCCGGACAGCGACAAGATGGCTGCTTTCGACGACGAGGATCTTCCCAGGGCCATGTATCGCCTGAAAGTCAACCATAGAGAGCGATACGATGATCTCCTCGCCGCGCTCTATACGCTTTTCCCCGAATTTGAGGATATAGCCGTCAACCCCTACGAGCTTCGTAAAGAGGAACATGAGGCACTCGAGAAGCAGCTTCATGGAGAAGGAGCAGAGGACGAGTCGGACATCCCCTTCAGAATTCGCGACGAGCTCTATCGCATGACCGTGCGCAGCTCATTCCTCAACCAGCCGGTGAACATGGACATGATGTCTACAGGCACGAAGCGCATCGTGTGGCTCCTCACCAACGTCATCATCGCTGAGGCGTATGACGCCCAATGCATCGGGATCGAAGAAGTTGAGACCAGCATCCACCCCAAGATGCTCGGCGAGCTGCTGGAACTACTGGACGAGAACATCGGCGAAACCTCGCTGCTCATCACGAGCCACTCGCCCTTCCTCATCCAGTATCTCAAGCCCCATCAGATCTATATTGGCGAACCGAGCGACAATGGCATCGCAAAGTTCAAAAGGATACGCGAGGACGAGGTGGAAAAGATTAACTCATATGCGCATGACAGAGGCCTCGGTTTCGGAGAGTATCTATTCGAGCTGATGTCATCAGATAACGATGGGTCCGCGATGCTGGCAAGCGTTCTTGAGGGGTAGCATGGCCGAAGAGAATACGTACGACATCGGCGTAGCCCTGATAGTCGAGGGCGGAACAGAGAAGGTCTTCTATTCTGAGTTCATCGAGAACCGTGCGCTCACACACGGCGTTCTCATTACCAAGGTTGAAGATGGTGACGGTACCAACTACATAGTGACGAGGCACGATGGTACGTCCATTCTTGTCAAGCTCAACAATGTTGGCACTGTCACCCAAATGACCAATTCTGCTGAGTGGTTTCACCGATCATGCGCTTCAAGGCACCCCAGCATTCCTTGGACCGTCTTCCTGGGCTATGACACCGATGCATACAACAGCAACATCACCAAGTTCCACGAAGGGGATTGGGCGCGTTTGAGGCTAGACATTGAGCCGAAGGCCGATGCAATCATCGACCTGGCTGCCGAAGCAGACATCGAGGACATCATGCTTTGCGACTATGCAGGTGTCCTCAACTTCCTTGGCCTGCCCGCCGACACAGATCTGCCCAATGGACGCAAGGGCAAAGCGAGGATGAAGAAGCTGCACAAGAAAGTCGCACTCAACAAACCATACCACGAGGGAGACAAAGCCCGCCCCCTGATACGAGCGCTCGATATGGACAAGATTCTGAAAACGGCCCCCATCCCCCTTGCCTCCCTGGAAGCAGCGATAATCGGGTCTGCTTAGAATCGAATGTAAAAAACGAGGTCCCGAAAGTTACATTCGTTTGTGTGCCGCGGGCAATTTCCCAGCAAAAGATGTTGCTGTAGAACACCGAGTGTAAATTTGGTGACACGTTCAGCTTCATGGCCAAGATTAATCAAGCAGCTGATTCAACCTCGCGAACTCCGTCACATCCACAATCCGCACGCTGTGCCCCACTAGCTCCTCCTCGCTCACATGCTGCATATATCGCTCAGCCTCCTCGCACAACGCATCGCAGAGCGTCTTGATGTCGATGCAGACGTGCACGTGTTCAGTCACGCGTTCGTTACCGTGCGGATTGGCCCACCATGAGCCGAAGCTATTACACGCGTTTACACGAAGCTCGAAGTCGTATTCGTAATCACGGTCCTCTTCGCGGTCACCATACTCGAAGGCTATGTCATCATTGCCGGCATGAAGTATCTCGCAGCGCAGTTTGTAACACATATCGGCTGTGAAATAGGGTCGTTTCGCATCCCAGTTATCGTCATAGCCGGTATGGTCGGCAAAGTGGTGCTCAACGTTTTCGTGAAACCACCGTCTGTACTGTTGGCCAACGAGCCTGTTACCACGATTGTTGACTAGTTCTGGATAAGCGACCTGCCCCAGTACATCGGGGATGGTCAGGGCTAGGGCAAGCGCGGGCAGCCAGCACTCTTTTGCGACGGCATCTCGTATGGCGGCAATCGTTTGCTTCATTGACGGCGCCTACTCTATTGAAAGCTGTCCATTCATGAGCATCGGGAGTAACCAATCGCGCAGGCTCCTCAATTCAAAATCTTCTACAGCCGCGTGACTCCTGTATTCGTGGATTTGGATGACTAGTTTCTCGTACTGTTCAATGATGCCTCGTGGTGGTATCGCCATCCTGAACCTCATGATGTGATCCTTATCCCCTCGAGGCATCTTGGTTCCCTTTGCGCCAGCGACTACGTAATCGATAAAACAATCACGAGCGATGGTGTCGTAGACATAGCATCGTCCGCCATTAGTCGGACGGATTACCAACACATCAGGACTGCATCCGCCATCCCGTGATGCTTGGAATACCTTCTTAAAATAGGGCCTGATATTCCCCAGTAACGTGTCTCCAATGCGATAAGACTTACAAGATCCCTCAGAAGGGCAATACTCTGAAGCCGTTATGCCGCCATAATTAGGCATCATGTTGTCGAGCGAAATATATGTTTGAGCATCTAGAGCATTGGCAGCTATGGTCTCATTTGCATACCTGCACACCGCGCTCAACATACCGGCTTTCCAATCTGCTGGTATTTCGCGTTTCAGCTCGTCACTCCAAACCATCTTGCCGCCGCTTGAGCGGTAGGGTCTTCCGTTCTCGTCGGGGAAGTCGAACTGCGTGAACCAGTAGTCGTAGATGAGCCGAGCCGTTTCCTCTAGCTCCGCCATCAGCTTCTTGTTGTTGGCGATCTTGGCATCAATACGCCTAAGCAGATTTCCGACCTTACGCTGAGATTCAAGGTCAGGAAGCTCCATAGGCAGCTCGGACAGGATATCGGTGTTGATGCTTGGCATGTTGGAACCCACCGCATGGAGCCTGATCCACATCCTGCTTTCAGGTCTATTGAGGTAGAAAGAAACGAACAGAGGGTCAGCCTTCCGTTCGTCCACGCGCACTCTCAAGCAGCCCGTCCCGCAAAGCGCACCAGCTTCATCTGCAGTGATGAAAGCGTGTTTCTCGACATCACCTCGCCGAGCGTAGACGATGTCGTTCGCCACTGTCGCGTAACGAGCCAGCCTTCCAGCGTCTTGCTGGCCAATTCGAGCGATGTTGTCGAGCGAAAGCGTTCTGTCGCCAATGTCTTGCGGCATTATGACTGGTATGCCAGCCTCTCGATAATCGCTCTTGTGCAGCATGCTGCCGAACGGGCCAGTGATAATGTCGGCTATTTCTCCGAGATTAATGCTAGCCAAGGCGCACCTTCTTAAGTTGCGCCTCAATCTCGCCTTGCAAGCGTGCCCCCTCCGTGAACAGATCGCCAAGTTTTACCATGCGCTCAGATAACTCAGCATCAAACTCTTCGGGAGTGAGGTCCACGTACTCGATCTTCACCTCGAAGTATTGGCCAGCACTGAACGAAAACTTCTTAGTGGCGATGTCCTCATAACTCGCTTGCACGCTAAGACCGTCCGACTCTTCATCGGCATTGAATGTCTGGACAATGCGCTCGATCTCGTCGGCGGAAAGGAAGGTCCGCTGGTTCTTGCCGTCCACCTTGCGTTTTTCGCCGAGCTTCGAAGCGTCCATCAGGAGAGCGTGATCGTGCTCCACAGACGCATCTAAGAACACGATGCTCACGTTGGTTCCAGTGTTAGCAAAGATGTTCGAAGGCATGCTCACTACGCCACGGAGCATCTTGCTCTCCACCATCTTCTTTCGAATCTTCATGGGGATCTTGCCCTTGGCGGTCAGGAATCCCGTCGGCACGACCATGGCAGCATGGCCTTTGGCGTCCATGGAGGCCACGATGTGCTGGAGGAACATCAAGTAGATTTCCATCTTGTCAGGGTCGTTGGTGATGTTGGGTACGCCCGCCCAGAAACGCTTGCGGTACTTGTCGCCTGCGAGGTCATCGCGGGTATCCGAGAAATCAGCCTTGAACGGCGGATTGCTCACGATGTAGTCGAACTGCTTAATGCCCCTGCCGCCCTGGCCGAAATGCCGGGGGTACTTGAGCGTGTCGTCGTGCACCACGTTTGGCAGCGAGTGCACCAGGTTGTTCAGGATGAGATTGAGCCGCATGAACTCATTCGCCTTCTGGCTGCGGTCCTGCGTGTAGATGGTGCAGCGGTCCTCGCCGATGCGATGCGCTGCGGCAAGAACAAGCGTCCCTGTGCCGGCGGCCGGGTCGTACACGGTCACGTCGCTCGCACCTTCCGGTACCAAGATGCGCGCGATGATGGTCGCGATGGAGTGCGGCGTGAAGTACTCCCCGTATTTGCCAGAGTCCTTGTTGTAGTCGCTAATGAGGTACTCGAACACCGCCGCGAAGAAGTCGTACTTCTCGCTGAACGCTCTCTCGAACGAGAATCCTGCGAGCTTGGTCACCAGCTGTGCGCAGAAGCTGTCGCGTTTGGCCTCTTCCACGATGAAGCGGCTGACGCCACCAAATAGCTTGATTGGCTGCCCCTCGCCAGCCTTGACCGAGAACACGTCCACGTTGTCATCGGCAATCCCGAGGAGAGCCTCGTCGAACATGCCGGCGAATCCGTCCTTGTTCTTCCGGTTGAACAGGTACGACAGCAAGTACTCGGGCTTGAGCACCGCCGTCCCCTCGGTGATTTCGAGAAGCTTTGTTTCGCGCTCGTCTTCGTCCATTGCGGCATAGGCGGCTTCGACGCTCTTGGCATCCTTGAAGGCGTCGAGCTTTCGCAGCTCGTGCAGGAACTTGTCGTTCAGGAACTTGTACAGGAACGCCTCGGTGATGATCTTGTACTCCGAGCTGTCGTTGGCGAGCCCGGCGTTCGCGCACACGGTCTTCAGCCCATCAATCATGGCCTTCGTATCGGCCAGCATGCCCGCTCCGGGCAGGCTCTTCTCGTCGGTCATTAGGCGGCCTTGCCTCCCTCGTCTATATATTCGCCCGCGATGAAGTCGGCGATGCCCCTCACCTGTGGTGCTGTGAACTTGATTCCCTCGGTCTTGCACGATTGGACGAGCATGCGCCTCACGCTCTGCTCGAAGTAGCTGCGGTTTCCGAGGAGGTTGTGGTTGCCGAGCACGGTTTGGTCCGTTGCGCCTTTCACGCGGTCGAGGATGCTGAACAGCACCGTGGAGCTTGTGGTCAGGGGCGGCGGGGTCCGCATCGCCCTCTTGTGGGCACGCGCGAACTTCACATCGCCCCCGTACTTCTTGGCAAGCTGCGCGTCGCGGCGATTCAGTTCATCCATCTTATGGCGCAAGTCGTCGAGCTCCTCCATACTCGAAACCATATCGGCGCTCGTCATCTCCTCGATGTCGAGCTTCTCGAACTTCTTGCGCAACAGCTCGAGCAGGTTTACGTATTCCGGGTCCTCGTTGTCGATGTTGCCCGCAAATGACCCGAACGTCCGCTGAAGCTTGTCTTGGAACTCGTCGGCGACCGTCAACTCGTCGGTTGCGATACGCCTGAAGTTAAACTTTATCTGGCTCAAGAGAACGTTCACAGCCCCGGTCGATTGGTCTTTAAGGGCAAGGGCCTCCTTGTTGTTGATCATCTGGATGCGGTTGGAGACCTCGCGAAGGAGCTCTGCGGCTTTAGCAACGTCGAACTGTTCGTAAAGCCACTCGTAGCCATGCATCTTGGCTACATTTCGCAGGTCCTTGTAGCGAGCGAGCGCGTTTCGCAGCTCATATAGGACAGCCTTGTCGTCGATGGCCCCGATTTCGTTCTGGAACTCGACGACGTTGTCGGTCGTGTACTCGAAGAGCATGTCCTTGATACGTGCGAGGTCGGCCTCAACGACTTTCGGGTCTTCGAAGAGGCTGCTGTATTCCTCGGTCGCGTCTCCCAGCTCCTCGGTGAGCTCGGCCAGGTAAGCGCGGTTCGTCTTGTCGTATTCCTCGGTGATGTCGGCAAAGTCCACCACGTAGCCGAACGCCATATCCTTGTAAGGTCGGTTCACGCGCGTCAGCGCCTGAAGCAGGCTGTGCGCCTTGATCGGACGGCAAAGGTAGAGCTTCTTCAGCCGGTGCGCATCGAATCCGGTGAGCAGCATGTTGTACACCACGAGGATGTTGATGGGGCTGTCGTCCTTCTTGAAGTTGTCGCATATCTCGCGACGGTACTCTTTCGAGCCCTCATCGTGCAGGATGAGCCTGCTCGCAACGCGCCTCTGGTCCTCCTCGTCGATGACGAGCTCGGTCGCAAGGTCGGGGTCGAGGGCGGCAAGGTGTTCGTAGATGGCTCGTGCCTGCGGCTCGCTGTAGGCAACGACCATGGCTCCGATGCTCTCGTCGCCGAGTACGATCTGGGACTGCAGGTAGTCGTTCACGATGTAGTCGCAAAGCGGTGCGACGTAGCTCTCGTGCTTGAAGACGTCCTTCAAGCTGACCAGCTTCTTGATTTCCTGGAGCTCTTCTACGACCTGCCTCATCTTCAGTACAAATTCGGTGCGCACATCCTCGCGCAGCAACTTGAGCGTGTAGCCGTCTGCTATTGACTGGTTGTAGAAATACTTGTGCGTGTATTTTCCAAACAGCTGCTTGGTTGCGTTGCCGTGCCTCCCATCAAGCAGCGGGGTGCCAGTAAGCGCGAAGTGCACGGCTTCGGGGTCAGAAGTCACAAGGTTGGTGTAGAAGACCTTGCCCTCTTTGTAATCGCGGTGCGCCTCGTCGATGAAGTAGACCCTCTGCACCGCCAGGCTGTAATCGAAGTCGATGGCTGTGGAGTCCTCGTCGAACTTCTGGATGTTGACTACGGTGATTACGGGCGTCCGCTCATCGCTCACCACGTTCGTGCTGTCACCAGAGCCCTTGAGGGCGTCGCCGAACTCCTTGCGGCTTGCGACGACGTTGACGACAGCTCCGCGGCTCCTGAACTCGTTGGCTGCCTGATCGGCCAGGTCGAGCCTATCCACGATGAAGAAGAAACGCGCAATCTGGTTGCGCCGCTGGTACCAATCTCGCAGATACCGCGTCAGGAAGAACGAGAGCGCCGTCTTACCGCTGCCCTGCGTGTGCCATATAACTCCCTTGCGCTCTCCCTCGGAAAGCGTCCGGTCCACAGCTTTGGTTGCGAAGAGCTGAGGGTAGCGCATGACGTGCTTCTGAAGGTGCGGGATTCCGTTGTCGTCCACTTTCTCGACGTAGCAGATGCCGTACCGAAGCAGGAATATGAGACGTTCTGGCGAGAAGAGCGAGCTGACGATGCGGTTGGCCGGAGTGTCGGGCATGACGGAAGATTCGTACTCGGCGCTCCCGTAGTAAGAAGCGAGATTGTTGTCCTTGCAGATGAACTGCTCGATTTCAGGGTCCCGATCTGCCACGAGCGCAAGCATGCCCTCCTCGTCCTCTTCGCGGAAGTGGTTGAATGCGAGCCTGCCGTAGGCGCTTGATGCGTAGAAGGACCCTTGCAGCTGGTGACGGTCTTCGTCGTCGTATTCCTGGTTATTCGAGAAGGCCATTACTTGAGTGATGTTCACGAACCTGCGGTATACGGGGTTCCTGAAACGACGGAACATGCGGTCACGTTCCGCCTGGATACCGTCCTTATTGTTCTGTCGCTTCACTTCCATGAAGCATAGTGGCATGCCGTTCACGAGGAATGTTATGTCGGGCCGGAAACTGTCCTCGCCGTTCTCGCAGGGAAGCTCGGTCACCACCTCAAATGTGTTGTTGCGTGGTTCGTCGAAGTCGAGCAGGCGGTATCCCTCGAGTCCCGTTTGTAGACACGTGAAGAATGCTCTTCCGAGGTCATCGCCACCAAGCTTGAGCCGTAGCTGGGCAACGAGATAGCGGGCTTTCTGCTCGTCGACCTCACGCCCGTTGATGCGCGAAAGTGCCGTGCGGAACGAGTCGTAGAAGATGTTGGTGTCGCCGTCGTAGTCGGCGTTCGGGGTCTTCCCGTGTATGGAGATATAGGTGTACCCGATTCGTGAAGCATGGACCAGTGCGGGAATCTTAACGTACTTGTCTTCCGGCCTGCCCATCGAGAAACACCTCCCAAACTATGCGGGACAACCTAACCCACATATTATGAAGGATGAGAGGCGATTTGCGAACTCGCAAGACGGTGAAACGCTGCTCTCACGTATTTGCACGGTTGAGCGGTCACGGAGAGTCGCTCACAGTCGAATTTGTTTTGCCGCCATCCCTGGCTGCTGGCCTGGCCGTGCGCTACCAACCTCGGGTTGTCCGCAGCCCGGCCGCCCACGCTCCGGGTGTGCGCTCGGGCCGTTCGTGCCACACGCAGCCCACGCGCCCATGGGGGGTCTCCCGTACGGCCAGCCGTCGGCTCCGGGCGGTCTTCGCATACGCGCCTACAGCAGCCCGCTTCGCGGTCTGCTTCCGGCCGCGTGCTCAGCCCGCCCTACGCCGCCGTCCGGCCTAATACAAGTTCAACGGGGGCGCGTGGTCAGCGTGCGTCACGCCCGGCCAGCGGTGCACACCCTACGCGCGGTCGTCCGGTCTGCTGCCGTCACGCGCTCGTTCGTGCCCGTCCAGTCCATCAGCCAGCGCGGGCGGCAAAGGCACCCCGCAAGCTGCCACTTGGCAGCGATCACAAGCTATCTGAACTCCGTTTTTCGGTGCACGCGAGCGAATCCCGACAAGGCTCACCGTGAGTCATTTCGGGCTCCATACAGCTAACCTGAGACCGTCTGCTGCTCGAAACCCCACGAACCAGCAACACAGACAGGAGGCCGTCAGCTACCCCTCAGCAGGCTCAGGTGCCGGCAGATACGGCTTCCAATACGGACACTCTTTCCAGTTGCCCACGAAGCCCATGCGCTCCTGATTACGCCGCGAGAGCTTCAAAACCTTGTCCAAGAGTCTGGCACGCCATTCGGTGTCGGGAGCCACGCGCTCGAGCAGGTAGCTCAACACGGTGAGCGTGCCAAACATCTTGTCGTTCTTTACCTCGTGGGGATCGTGCCACTCGCTTGCCCTCGGAATCATGGGTGGGTTGCCGATGATCCTGTTCCATAGGCGTCCGTGATGAGCACAAATGTTACGTACGGTGTTGACGGTGACGAGCCATGAGTCGAGGACCTTGGTGCTTACCCCGAGCTCCTTGGCAATCTGCTGCCGGACGGGAACAGGCGAGCCCTTGTAGAGTGTGACCACCATATCGAAGTCCATCACGTTCACGAGCATCCAGTAAGGCGGCAGGTCATGTTTGTCGCCGTACTTGTCATGAAAGTGCTTGGCGAAGGGCTCGCCGGTTTTTGCCCTTCCGTACGCGTCGTAGCACTTGTCCATGAAGTGCTCGTAACGCTCCTCGGTCAGGCGTGGGAGGTTGTTTCGGTCCAGGAAGCCAAAAGGGCCGGTCTGCTCGGCCAGAAGGTATGCGAGCTGCGTGCGCATGTAGACCTCAACGCGTTCCACGGCGTCCAAGACGACGAGGCGGAACTGCCGGTCGAACACGTACATGTCCCAGACGCGTTTGAACGTGGTTCCTTCCCAGAACTCATCTGAACCATGTTTCTTGTGTATGTGCCAATAGCCGCTCAGACGGTAGTAGCCGACGTCTTGCAGGTGGCGGATGAGGTCGTCTCTGTCTGCGACCATCCCACGGTCCTTCATGAGAAGATCGGCTTGCTCTTCAAACGTCAAGAACGGCTTGGCGTACTCCATAGGCAAAGCATCCTTAGAACGGCAAAAACCCGCCAGTGTGCATCGTTGAGAGGCCAGGCGGGCTTACTGAGGACAGCTTACCACAGCCGAGCGGGTTTTATACGAAAATCCATCTCGAATGTTTGCCGCCGGTTGCCTACGGTCTCCGGTCGTCGTCTTCGCGGGTTTTCAAGCCACGCGCTCTTGATTTGGCCGTCTTCTCGCCCTCGCCGTACCGTTTGGTGCGATACCCCCAGGCAGCCATGGTGACGCCCACCTCGCGCATGTCCTGCTCCTGCTCAGCGGCGATGTCCTGGATGATGGAGTCGTCAAACATGACACAGTTGGCTGTAAAAAATCCCCGACCGCTTTCGCAGGCCAGGGACCGAAGATTTGGTCGCGGGGGCTGGATTTGAACCAACGACCTCCGGGTTATGAGTGACCCCGAGCTGGTCTGAATTTTAATCTCTCTTTTCCGTGTTTGCAAAACGCCAGGTCAGACGTGGCAGAGTTGTGGATTTTCTAATCTGCGCTTTCTCTGATTGTCACGTTTTCCAGTGTTTCCGACTTCTCGTTGTCGGTCATTTGTCGGTCGATTTGTCGGTCACAATGTCGGTCAACGAAACGGATGTGGAAAACGTTGAAAGGAGAAGGAGCATGGCAGAACTGAACTACACGACACGAGGAATCCGCCGTCGGCGCGACACCGACAAGTGGGAGATCACTCTATCCCACCGCAACCCCATCACCGGCGAAGTGGTGCGCACGTTCCACACGGTCGAAGCGAAGACGCTCAAGCAGGCGGAGAAGAAGCGCGACGCGCTGATCCTCGACCTCGAGCGCAAGGGCGGCGCCCTGGCGACCGGAGTCAGTGTGCGCGAGTTCCTTGACCGCTTCGTCGACTACAAGGAGGAGTCCGGCACGATCGAGCCCTCCACCGTGCGAAGCTACCGTGGGGAGAGCCGCCTTATCTGCAAGTACATCGGCAACGTGAAGCTGGTCGACGTGAGCATCGCCGTGGTCAACGACTGGATGGCAGCCATGACCAAGGACGGCTACGCGCCCAAGAGCGTGGCCAAGCCGTTCCGGCTGCTCAAGCAGGCGATGAAGTGGGCCGTTGCGCAAGACCTCCTCACGAAGAACCCGTGCGACTTCTGCAAGCCGCCCAAGCGCGTGAAGACGCCGATAAACGCGCTCAACCGCGAGGACCGCACCCGCATGATCCAGCTCGCCCGCAAGGCCCAGCCCCAGCCGCTCGGCATCGCCATCGAGATAGCGCTGACCACGGGGATGCGCCGTGGCGAGGTGTGCGCCCTGCGCTGGTCCGACCTCAACGACGACTGCACCATCACGGTCAGCCACGCCCTCGGCAACGGCCCCGGCGGCTTCTACCTGAAGGAGCCCAAGACCACGAGCAGCGCCCGCACGATCCCGCTCACCAAGCGCCTGTTCGAAGTGCTCAAGGCCATGCGCACCGACTCCCGCCGCGTCCTCGGCGAGTTCGGGCTTTCGGCCGACCCGTTCATCCTCGGCACCCAGGAGCCGGAGAGCCACCCCTACAACCCCTCCATCCTCGGCAAGGAGTTCGCGGCCTTCTGCAAGATGAACGGCTTCGATTGCACGTTCCACGATTTGCGCCACACCTTCGCGACGATGATGATCGGCGCCGGCACCGACGTCCGCACGGTCGCGAGCTACCTCGGACACGCCAGCGTCTCGATGACGCTCGACATCTACGCCGACGTCGACCCCGACGCGAAGAAGGCCGCCGTCGACAAGGTCCAGGATTGCTTCGACGCGGACATGACGAGCATCTTCGACGACAGCGCGGAAGAGCCGGCACCCGCGTTGCCCTCGGCGCTCAGCTTCACCGAAGAACAGCTCGAAGCGATGCTCGCGCTCGTGCGCAAGCAGAAGGAAGGATGCGTGGCGTAAATGAAGACTTTGAACGAAGAGCAGTGGGAAGCGCTGAAGGTCGAACACGAGCTCGCCTACTTCCGGGCGGATCTGGCGCTCAGCTCGCCGCAGTCCTACAGCATCGAGGAGAAGGCCGAGATATGCGACCAGATGGCCGAGAGCACCGCAGAGGTCGACGCGGCGATGCGGGCCGACTTCGAGGCCCTGCCCGAATTCGCGCAACGGCAGCTCATGGAAATGCTCTGCGCGTCCGGCACCGGGAGCCGCGAGTTCTGGGAGGGAATCCTGCTCGGGGAGGGCTCAGCGGAATGCGCCCCGCCTCAACTAGCCGGATAGCGGCGCAACAGCCAAGAAGGGCCGTCAGCTT
>Ga0233366_1000558_pt1 | contig 12160 bp, 8 predicted proteins | sample ElkDunMinimDraft_23_FD_191536 | JGI IMG/M metagenome (GOLD analysis project Ga0233366, IMG submission 191536) | Fecal eukaryotic communites from dung pellets of Tule Elk in California, USA - Elk Dung C4 | ecosystem: Host-associated > Mammals > Digestive system > Large intestine > Fecal | place...
GTTCCAGGCGCCAGTGCCGCAGAAGGCGGCGCATTTCTCGGGGGTCATATCATCGGATGCGCTGAAGGCACCGCCGAGGGTACGGACACCATCAACGAGATCCTGGAAGCAGCCGGCGTAGGCCCACTTTTCGGCTACGAGGGCCGGCTGGCTGGGGTTGAGAGGAGAAGCCGTGGAGGTTGGGGACGCCGTAGACTGAATACTGGTGGTAGTGGTGGATCCCACAGTGGTAGTAGATGACGTGCTGGTAGTTGAGGTGGAGGAAGTGCTGGTTGAAGTGATGGTGGTGCTCGAGCTCGTGCTTGTCGACGTCGTGCTTGTGGTAGTGACCACAGCAGTAGTGGTCAACGAGGTGGTAATTACACTAGTCGTGCTTGTCGAGGATCTGCTCGAAGTCGTCGAAGTCGACCCAGGAAGTGCCGTAGTGGTAGTCGGCTTGGTAGCATTGACCGACTCAAGGAAAGCCGGGATATCGAACCTGGTAACATCCGCATACAAGCTCATGTGTCCGCCATCGCCACCGCAAGCCTGCGTGTCGTCGCCAGTGCAGTCAAAAGTGCACAGGTTCAACGACTCGGCCCTGTAGGTGTTGGGATACTTGACGTTGGGGCCGCCGCACCAACATTCCTGGTGGTACTGCACACCCGAGAGCATGAAGCCGGCGTCAAAGCAGAGACCCTGGCACTGCTGAAGCGTGTTGGTCCTCATCTGCGCCGCATTGTTCATCTGTCTGACAAGGTTACGACCTTGGCCGGTTGTGTCTTGGAAGCAGCCGACCCATTGGTACCTGGCGGATCCGTCTTCGAGAAGGGGTCCGACTTGCTCAGTCACGATAACGGCGTTGAAGACGATGCTGTGGCGACCGGAAGCTTCTCCAGTCGCGGGGTCAACGCCGTCGGTGCTCAGGGTCCAGTCAGCAGAGAGATACTGGAACGGGTGGTTGGGCTGCTCCGGACCGGCAAGCACGGCGACAGTGCCAGTAGCGCATGTGTCGGGGTTGATCTGCTGGCCCTCGGTGAGATCGTGGTTAGGGTTCGTGGCAAGCAGCTGCGCGGCGACAGGAGGCTTGGAGATGGTGATAGTGAGGGGCGATCCACCGCTATTGCAGATGCGGATTTGTGTCTCGACGGAAGTGCCTTCCATGACATCTCCGTAATTGACCTCGTACGAGGGGGCCAGGGGCTTCCAGCCGCCATTGCCGTCAGAAACCTCAAAAGTAACGGCTGCGGGCTCGTTGACCGAAGCTGTGAGGGTCAGTGTGGTCTCTCCGCCATCAGACCAGACGGTAACACGGGTGAAGTAGGGGCCAGGGATGTCGGCGTTGAAGTTCAGGCGGATAGTAACGCTGTCACCCGAAGCCAGCGATGAACCAACCGCAGGGAAGTTGGTCGAAGCAAAGCCGGACCCGAGATCACCTGTGTCGGTAACATTGGTGTAGATACCATCCTCATCTTGCCAAGCAACACCGGTGAAGGTCAAGAGACCGCTGCCGGAGTTCTCAAGAAGAGCCGTGGCAGAGAGGCCCTCCGCAAGATCGCTGTCGCCGCGCAGAACCAGTCTTCCGAATGGTACCTCGGATGGCGAGGCATGAAGATAGGGGCCTTCGTAAGTTATAGTACCCTCGAGAGATACAGCAGCTGTAGAAGCGAAATCGGCTGAAGCAGAGACAGAGAGCGCCAGCTGACTGCTAACAAAACCAGGGTTCACCTGGGTCTGGGGATCGCTGAGGTCCCAGGTGACATCAAAAGAGAACGAGGAGCCTGAGGCAAGAGGGCCTGTTGGCAAAGTAGAGTTGGAACAAACGAATGAGGGGTTAGAGACTGTGCAGCCCCTAACGGCAGAGATGTCCGTGTTGGCCGTGCACCTAACAGTTGCAGATGTGGTAGCTCCCAGTTCAAGGTCGCCAAAGTCGACGGGGCTGGTACAAGTGAGTGCGGCAGCAACAGGAGAGCCGAGGCAGAATAGCCTGTTAGTGGTTGTCTGGACGAAAACTTTGCTGTCACCGAATACTGGACGCTGGTACTTGTTGGTGCCGGGCGTCTTGGGCAGCGGAACGGGTATCATCTTGCCATCTTCGGGAACGGCACGGAACGCGACCAGACCTCCGTTGACATCAGTGACCCAAACAATCCCAGTGCCTGGCTTGCCGTTATCGGAAGTGACGGTCATCTGGCCAACGCCAACACGACCTGCCGACACAAAGTCGGACGTGCCGGCGAGCGAGAAGATTGGCTTGCCATCAGATTCATGCCCGAGCTTGTAGGCTCGGAGGTTTCCGCCGACGGTGGTCACGTAAATGTAGCCGCCTTCATGCGGGTAACTGCCAAAGCCTCCAAATACCGAACCTCCCAGCTCAATAGTCTGGATGACACCATCGCCGCCGCCAGGGCCCTGACGGAAGCCACCCAGGTTGTCGGCGTTCAGGATATAGGTCCTACCCTCCTTTCCAGCCGTCACTGCCATGCGGTTTACGCCCGTGCCCCTGAATACAGACCCATCCAGCACACAAAGTCCAGAAGACCCGAGATCACGGTCACCTGCATCCAAGCTGATGTAATCGTAAGGCTGGAAGTAATCGACCAGTCGAATCTTGCCCTCGGCGCTAACCTCGACCGAAGCGACACTCTCGTCCAACGTCGACATCGGAATGCGACCGCTCGCGGGAATGTTTCCATTCTCGTGTCCCTGACCGTTTCCAGTAACAAAGTATACGCGGTTGCCGATAGTGGGGAGACCCATGCCACTCTGCCAGATGCCGGCCTTTCCACCGCGTTCTGTAGCGAGTTCCAGGGGCTGGGGCTTGGGCGCTCCGGGCATGGCCTCGGTGGCCCACATGCTAACGACGCCGACGCCGGGCGTTTTGCTAATGGACATCAGATAACCAGTATAGTTCCAACGGCCGCAGTGGGACCCGAATCCAGCAACAATGTGACCGTTGAGTTCCGTCAGGGCGGGACGCTGTAGGGCGACGCCACCGACAAAGTAGCGCGCCGGGTCGTTGTCGGCGTTCATTCCGTCCACCAGCACAGGGAATCCCTCGGCGTCCTCGAGCGACGGGATGTGAATTGCGTACATCTTGTAAATGCCGTTCGCGGTGCCCGATGTGGTTCCCTCGCGATAGCCCTTGGAGAAGAGGTACATGATGCCCGTGTTCGAGTCGATGATCGGGGTGCCCGTGATTCCGATAAACGTGGGTACATCGCCGCAGTTGGAGTCGGCGGCGCTGAAGGGCGGTTGGAGAGTGCGCTCCTTGATCAATCTACCGGTCTTGCTGTCGAAGACGCGCACGATGTTCTTCTCGGACGATGTGATGACGAGCTCGGAGCCGCCGTCGGGCGTGTAAACGAGGGGCTTTGCGAGCCATAGTTCTCGCGCGTCAGGGGACGTGAAGTCCCAGAGGATCTTGAAGCTGTCAGAGCCGACGATGCTCGGGTTTAGGTTGTGGTTCGGCAGGTACCCAGACTGGGGTGCGTCCTGTATCGCGCGACGGCATCGTCATTGTTAGTCTCGGAACAGAAGTGTCGACGTTGTTGTTCATCGCATCAAAGGCATTGTCCCAATTCAGCACATTACAGCGCGCATTGGACGGAATGTCCAGGGGTGGCTTTCTCCCGCCAGTGAGGCCCCGTGGCGCAATGTGGGGTTATTGTGGGCGTGGTGACAAAAAGATCGACAAAACCAATGGGCGAAAGGGGGAGGTGTCAAGAAACAACCACAGGGGAGAAAAAGCTTACCGCATCGCGAAAGGAGTCAGTGGAGGCCACTGAAGACACCAGCGCTGGCAGCCCAAGGCCCGCCAAAGCGCCCAAAACAAATTGAAACGAAGGCCTCATCATCGAGGAAGGGAATTGCTAACGAACGACTGGATGCTGATGGCCGCCAACGAACGAGCGCGCGACAGCATCATGAAGGAAAAAAGGAAAAGAAACCCATCGGCGCCAATTCGGATCTGGGGGGGCGAACAAGACCATCAAATTCAATGGTGCCATCCATCGGAAGGGTCCCAGATGGATTGCCTACCCACGCCAAGGAGATATGCCCATTAGGGAATGGTTGGTGACACTACCTACCCATTAGGAAGCTGCTACCAGACTCGAAGGAAGTTGTGGGCCCCTGAGTGAATCCTTCTGCAAGAAGTTCTACTTCTCTGTTTGCTTGCCACTGTTGGCGACAGGGGTTGACATTTCAATGTTGCAGTTTGCGCCGAAAACAAGCACACCACGAGCTGACTGCGCTGTTGTTGGAGGCTGCTGCAGAAGGGTGCTCTTGCTGCGTGTGCGGCGCAGTCTTTGCAGAGCGAGCCGAGTTCCTGGATCCCCCAACTGCACGATCCAATTTCGCTAACGCGTGCGTGGGGACGGAGCCATGCGCGGGGGGCCTCGGCCTTTTCTGGGCAGGTCCCGTCCTGCCCGATAAGGATTCTTGGCGAGTTGTCATTCTCGCAGTTCGTGAGAGGGTCCAGGCCTGTCTCTTCCACGTGTTGGTGGTGGAAGGCCGCTTTTCCCAGTTGGGCCTCTCATTGTCCCATTGTCGCGTTTGTCGATATCTTTGCTTGACTTCCTACCTTGCTGCTTGAACAGCGCCAGCGGCCGCCAAAGAAGCGATAACAACCCCTAACAAACAAACCGAGCTGACAAGCAAATATAGCAAAAGGGACGGCCGGAAATATTGCATGTCAAACCGGCATATGGAAAGCCTGAACGTCGATCATGGAACTTCAACGTTGCAGTATTGTCACCGCTGGGGACCTGTCAAGCGCTTATCGGGGGGACCCGGGGACCCGATTTTGGCCCCCCTGTGGAGGACACGGGAGAGGCATCTCTTGGCCCAATATCGAGATTCTGCAGATGGCAAGTTTGTCCAACACCAAGCATCAATATTTTGATTCAGTTTGCGACCATGGGGGGCCATAAGTAATTACCATTTGCAGTTTGTCCTTTTTATTTCACATCGTAACAAACAGAGAGTCCGTACGTAATGAGTCCTAGATGATACGGGCTATCGGAATGGAATTCTCGGTATTGACGCCGTGCCGCTGCTCCATAATACCGCGATTGCAATATCACTTCATTATTGCCCGACACATCCAGGCTGTGCCCCTCCCAGCAATCCCGATCACGGTGACACAAACCCGCTTTCCGCGTTGCTATTATTGTTATGCTCATATTTCCTGGAGCACTCAGCAAACTTTTAGTCGCAAACACAAACAAGATTTCACATGACCAACCCCTTTTCCAGCACATACACGCCAAGGAGTTACGAAGTATTTACATTACTATTAACCTTAACTTTATATCAACACTTGACTTATTATACTGCCATCCCTATGTACCTCCAGATTTCCTTTCCCAGCCAGTCCAAATATCCAAAACCCAGATCCATCTTCTTTCTTACCGCATCATCCATCTCTGTATACTCATTGTGTAAGCCAAGTTGCCCATTCATCTAGAAACTCCGATCCAAGTCTGTTTTTCCCTCGCCTTCACCGAACATAGCAGTTGGCGTTTCCCTGGCTCCTTGTGATAAACCATCAAATAAATGATTTCTCAACATCCCGTCGCGCCTGCACATGCCGTTCACCCGTCCCCCCCATTAATACAGCACCCTCGGCTCCACATACGGCGCCTTGTCGACCTCAAACTTCACCTTCCCCTTCTCCGTAAGCCAGATCCCCTCGTCCGTCACAACCGAGACCACCTCCCGGTTGTGCGCCACCTCCTGCCTGCTCACCCACGCGTCGTCCCTCGGGATCCACAACCCCGGCGCCGGCTGCCACATCTCGGGCGGTTGGTACGCCTTGCGCGTATAGTCCTCTGGCAGTTCCACGTCCTTGGGCCCCGGGTTCACTTTTCTCTGTAGAGACCTAAAGTCCTGGTAGATTTCCGGGTGGAGCCACCGGAGCAAGAAGTTGGGCTTGCGGTTGGGGTCTGGTGTGATCCAGTTCTTGATCTGTGTCAGGACTAGAGTGAAGCCGGATTCGTTGGATGCGTTCATCAGCATCGTTGTTGTGGATTGGCCTGGCGTGGCGGCTGGCCATGGACCGTGGTGTTGGCCGCCCCCAGGTCCCGCGGTGTCGTTACCAGGTGTCTGCGTATTGTCCCCTGGTGTTTCCTTCTTCAGAGCAGCAAGCCTCGCCCGCGTGAAGGTCTTGAACCACTCCAAGACTGTGTACTTGAGGCTGCTGCTCCCCTCGATGCCGCGCATCTGAACGTCGGAATCGAGCTCGTCGACGGGCGGCGGCTCGGGCTCGTCTCCAAAGTGTTCATCTGTGTTGTAGTAATCGGCTGCCAGGCCGCCTCCATCCTGACGTTCCGGTCGCGGTCCTTCGTTTTCCCCTGTTGACTCACCGTCTTCTGCGATGGGGCCGATCTCCTTCTCCAGTGCAAGCGTTTGGGGAAGATTGGAAAGCAACGGCTGAACGGCGTCGCTTAGTGAGATGTGTACGAGAATCGTGAATACCAGAAACATGACCATCATGGCCAGTGGTCCGAAAGCCTTGGCCAAGGCAAAGAGACCAACCAGGCATATTTCGGCCACGTAAAGTCCCATCAAGAGCTGCATCAGCGCTCGAGGGTAGAGAAGACCCTTCGTGTCCAGGTTGTCATCCCAGATGTAAATGATACCGTAGCGGTAGACCTGTTCCACGAACAACAAGCCCAAGCCGGCAAATACGAGGATGAGAGGCGCTATGCAGGAGTAACTGAGAGCTGTCGGAGCTCGTTAGCCGCAGAGTGAAACAACCGGTCAGGCAGAGTTCACTTACCGATAACACCCATATTAGTGAAGCGCGGATACACGCCACCCCAGTGTATCGTTGTCAGCTTGCTCCATCTCTTGTACTGCTTCCTCGGATCCTGCGCCAGTCTCCCAGCAACCTCATGCCGGAACAAGTCACCAAAGTTGGCCAGATTCGTTGCCCCTACGGCGAGACACTGGACAAGAATGTACGAAAGATAAAAGTTGGACGCTTTCGGTAAATTCTCTGACAGGAGATCTGTCGCCGAGAGGGGATCTTTCACAAGCTTCTCAAAAGCAGCTGCGGCTGCTGATGTAAGTGTCGTTACCAGGAATACTTGCACCAGTTGGAAGATGAAGTATCCGTTTTGGACATACAGCTCGACCAAGGCGTTGGATGGAACCCCGGCAACTCTCGCGCATGCTATGATTTATCAAAATAAGCAAGAGTGAGCCTTGAAAAGGGGCATGGGCTGACTTCTTACCTCTGAGAATCCCCGGAACAATCGCCATAAGCCAGGAGAGCGCAAACGCAGGCAAGAGACCTTGTAATAGCCCCTTGATCACGCTCGGTAAAAGACGAACCCAGCTTAATAGTATGGTCAGGTTGCTGAGAGACTCAATGTTGGATACCATACCAACAATTGCGGATGGGATGGACCAAAAAAGAACCGCCACGGCAATGAAAGCCATCATCGCAAAGCGACGCATGATACCCTCCCACCACTTGATTCGTAGGGCGCTCCACACAATGTCCTCTGGCCGAAGTCCGATATACCGCGGTGACATGTTCATCGGCTGATGGTGTGCAAGAATCTGGAACGCGGCCTGCGCGCTAGCCTGCGAGTCGAATTCAATGAAGGCTGAGTTTAGGGGCACTCCATCCCCGTTGCGATATTTCTTCCGAATTTTCCATATGTCTCGGTTTAGGACCTTCATCCGTGCCCTCGACCACCGAATGGTATCCACCCTCCGTCCAAAGTTGATAAGCGGGCGGTGGTATGGCCGGTCAGAAGCGGGTATCCATAGGGCCGCTACTGAGCCTCTAACATCCGGTAGTGACGGATGAAGGCCGTATGGGTGCGTATACTCGATTTCGGGATCCTTCTCTTCCGTCGTGGTACTTTCGGACGGAGATACCTGGTGTTCTGAACACTGGATGTCGGGATCTGCCTTTCCCTGTTCCGCGTCGTCCTGCGCTGACTCACGGCGTGATACTGTCGAAGGCCTTTTGCTAGCCGAAGAATCCGAATCTGGAGTCGCCGGCCGCTGTTTGAGTTGGTTGCTGCGAGCCCGGTTTGCCTTTTTGATCAACTGTATCTCGGCCTGCTCGAGACGCGCTGCAAGATCCTCTCTGTCCTCCACCATCCCTCGCAACACGTTGGTATTCTTGGGAATCCAAATGTTCTTGGCCGAGTCGCCGAAAATCTTGCGCAGCTTTGCCTCCTCCAGATAGGGCTCAGGTATGGATGTGAACAAAACAGTTCTGGAAGAGAGTCTCTTGGAGTAGTTTGGCGACAAGAGATAGGCCTGACGAAGGTTGATATAGTAGATGCACTCTCTGCATATCATGTATAGAACAAAGCCGAAGAAGACCCATGCGACGAAAGCATGGGCAAAGTACTTGCCTTTGCTCTTGACATTACCGATGGTGAACATGTTCAACTCTCTGAGGCCACTGCCTCCGGTGCCGTTGACGGCAAGCAAGACGGGCCATGCCAGGCATACTCCAACCAAGCATATGATGGCAAGGATCCGGAGAAAGCGGAGGAACAAGTACCCGTCGAGCGAGCAGTTGTTCAGGATATACTCATTGTCGATGGCGAAAAACGGCTTTATCCAGTTGAACCAGCCGTTTGGAAGCTCTGGGCTCGGATTGCTAACAGCTGGCATTAGCTCCGCATAACCATAGACGCTGTGTCTCACAGGGGCCCAAATGACATGGATGATGGGAACACATACTCGGGAGAACGAAGCTGTGGCAGGGTCTTTGGTGCGTATGCGCGCACACAATTGCGACGAAATGTGAAAAAGATTATCAGGCAGACTGCCGAGTAGACTGCTATTGGGATAAAAGTGCTTCCAAGCGATGAAAGGGAGTCCGAGTCCTCGTCACTGCCCCCTAAGGCGTGAGACAGTGTTCCACCAGTCGAATTATCGCGACCAGAGCCGATTCGCGGGTCATCGCTTTGGTTGATGGGCTATGGAATGTGCAGGGTAAGTCATAGACCTTCAGATAAAAATGCCAGTGCATTCGAGTTCGTTTCTGGTGCCAGAGAAGCGAGTGAAAGGGCAAAATCCAGGCTTGAGGCGAAGGACGGAAGGGAGTGACCATCAAGCAACGGCCAACGGGGATTAAAACGCACCAAATTGAACTGTCTTGTTACAATGCGTAAGTGCAAGTCGTGCATCCACTCCATTGTCTTTGATGAATGGAAAAGAAAAAGTCAGGTTCACAGGCAACAAAGCGCCCTAGGCGGTGCGCAGTTGCTTGTAATAGCGGTTGTGCATATCCACTTTCTGCGCGACTGCAGAATGGCGATGACTGCGGGACGGGAGGGAGCTTGTAGCTTGTCGTGCTTCCAGGTGGTGGTCGTGGATGACCGAAGAAGAGATCGGGAGCGGAAGTTCCACTCCTTGGCGCAACGGGGCCAGCAAGCAGGTCTCATTTTGGAGCACTACAAGCACCAGAACGCCAGGCGCCACTCACAACTGCCAGCCTAGCCGGATGTCGCTCAGGGCGATAGCGTGCCAATCACTACGCGATACAGACACCGTTCCTGCAAGCCACTTTTGGGGAAGACAAATCGACGCTTGCTGTGAAATTGTCCAACCAAAACCTCTTTGCCTCTCGAGCCACTGAAGAGGGGTTGGCAGATCGATGGCGGTCCAGATGATGCAGTGACTTTTTGGGTTGCTGATTCTGGCAGGTCAGGGTGTGATTCGGCATCCAATAATCGAGGGTTGCGCTGGCATTTCAGGGTCGTTCTTGGGGGCGATAGGGCGGACCATTCCTTCCCTTGCCGTCCCGCCAAGTGCCACCGGGAAAGACAATGAAACCCTAATTCAGCACCCTGAAAAGAACCAAAAGTTCGGATGACAAAGGGACGATCCACCTCATACCAATTACCATTGTCTGAGCAACTGCCAGCACCAAACGACGAAGAATCATCAAGATGGTGGTTCACGAGAACGTCATCGGAATAACCTACACTAGCTTGCCAACCCCCCACACTGCCCTGTTGTCTTTAGCCTACCGCGATGGGGCCGAAAACCTACGGGTCGCCGATCTCTATTTGCGCCCACGGTCCACACCACCCCGCATTTCAGGGGTGAGACAACCCGCCCCAAGCCGTCGAACAGCACGATTGACTCTCCCGTGCCGCTGACGACCCCATCCGGGAAATCGCGCGTGGCTTCCGCGTGAGGCAACGCAGACAACGTCTCTGCTTGCAAGTTGCAACAACCGATCCACCGCTAACTCTAATCAAACTTCCAAACTCCCCACGTCGTCGTCTCTTTCTAGGCGGACCGTTGCCTCATGCTGTATGTTCTGCACCTGCAGGCGACCGGGCGTTACAACACTGCAAGCAGAGAAAACTTCTGATTACAAAATTCTATGGGTTATTACTAGGACGATCACGAAACTGGCTCCAAGTGTCGAATCCGTGTCTTCGGAAATCCGGCGAAGAACAACAGATATACGCTAACCCCGATAATATTCTCCTCCCTCATACAGCCCCGGTTCAAGGTTGGACTTGGTTGGTGCGACTGGTACACCTGTTGCTGGTCAAGATGCTGTTGTTGCCCATTCGACCCGACAGTGGACCAATACCCCTGGCTGGCATCCCAGCTCCCGTCACTAGATCCACGATGATGGCTAGGTTGCTGAAGAGGCGGACTGTATGGCCCAGACGACCCTCTTCCATCATATGATAAACCCGGGGAGCGCAATGGCGCCGGGTTATACCCAGGACGGTACGCCATCCCGCCGGCTCCGCCTCCGGGAGTGTTGGCCTGAGCCACGGATCCCCTCTCCTGTTGCGCCAGGCGCTCTTCTTCCAGAGCGGCCTTCTTGTTCTTGCGCACTCGGAAGAATACCCCAGCTGTCAAAACGCCCAATGCGAGCGCAAATACGCCTACGCCTACACCGACGCCGATGGAAGCGCCCTTTGACAGCCCTGACGATGTCTGTACCTCGAACATGGGCTTGTTAGCGAGTGCTATCGAGACATATGCTCAGTCTAACTTGGTCTGCACGAGCCAGCCGGCACCACGACAGCATGTTGAGCCCGGAAATGGAGTGGGGTTGTGCAATGCTTCGGACCAAACAAGCGCGCCTTTGGACGTCGTTCTGGGCTGGACTGGCTGTGCAAAGAGCAAATGAGAAGAGAAGCTGCTGCGGCTGAACAGAATGGATGGACCGGGGGTGGTGGCGAAGCTTCCCCAATGGCCCAAATATCTTTCTGCTGCTTCGGCATCTTCCGATGCTGTGCATGAAAAGGTAGAAAATCAGGAAGTATCCAGCTTGTCATCCAGATTGACGCCCGGGCGGTTCTCGGATCTCCGTCAAAGGGCTTGATACCAATCTGACGATTCAGCGACGAGACGGATTGCGTACCACTGGGAGATCAACGGCTTCTGTAAGGTACTTATGTATACGGCTGCCTTACAGAACAAGAGCTATCATGATAGAAGCGACAGAGCTAACTAAACTGACACTGGCATTCAGGGAACCCGTCGAGGTATCTTGATGGTAGGCAACTACAACTTGACCACACTGATGGCAACTGTGGGTGTTTCGAAGAGCCACAAAGTCTCAGATAGCCCACCAGCATCGTGACAGGAAAAATGGAAGCCAAAAATACTACGGCGAAGATCTTACAACCCCGCCTCAAATGGAGTGCACGGCTATTGGAGCGAAAAGTCCTTCGGATGGACCGGGAGAATAGGCATGGGCTACCACCCTATGACTCCACGGCCTATAGCCGAGTCCAGATCCAGTGATGTCCAACTTAGGCACAATCCTACTAAATGGATGCAACACCATGGAAAAGCATGCAAGATGAGTTTTCGCGCGTGCTTGAGGCGACTCATGTCTCGGGGTTCCTTGTACTTCTCGATTCCTGACATTTTGTTAACATGCGCTGGAAATTCTCGACTTTCCTCTTAGCGGCAGGGCTGCTTGTCTCCCCTGCAGTAATTGGGGATGCGTTCGTGGGATCTCAATATACTAGTGCTCCCAGCGAGCCCCCTTCGTGTGAACTGACTCCACGACAAAACCCAGAGGAAGTTCGTCCCACGGGCCTGACGGTGAATGACCGTGTCCGGGCTCTCAATGTCGAGGGCTATCCGCTTTTCAGCTGGGTTGTGCCCTCGGGGCCTGGTAACATCACGCAGGCGGCATACCAGATCCAGGTCTCGG
>Ga0233366_1000559_pt1 | contig 12144 bp, 14 predicted proteins | sample ElkDunMinimDraft_23_FD_191536 | JGI IMG/M metagenome (GOLD analysis project Ga0233366, IMG submission 191536) | Fecal eukaryotic communites from dung pellets of Tule Elk in California, USA - Elk Dung C4 | ecosystem: Host-associated > Mammals > Digestive system > Large intestine > Fecal | place...
GATTTGAAGCCAGCATAGCGAAAAACCCGCGAGATATAACCTTCTCGCGGGCTTTGCTTATTCCTTCCACTCTCTTATCGTTGTTCTAAATCCATTGAACGGACGGAATCCGAGCTGCTCATAATAGGTCTTGGATGAAGAACTTGCAAGAAGCTCCACCCTAGTCTCCGGATAAAGACTGTGTGCATACTTTAGCAGGTCTTCTCCAATCCCCTGTCCTCGATATTCTTTCTTTACGAGCAGTTCACATACATAGAGGGTGACCATCGTATCTGTAAGCCCTCGTATATAGCCTGCCACCAATCCATTGTGCTCCGCCACGAAGGCGACAGCGGAGTTCTTCCACGCAGCCTGGCTCTCCTCTGTCCGCTTCGCCAGATTCGTCCATCGTTCCTCAGCATTCAACCGCTGAATATGAACGAAATCCTGTTCCTCATATTTTCGAATATGATAAAGTTTATCCTGCATAATGGCCCCTCCGATCTGGATGGCATAAATTAGAACCAGACCTTACCTCTCATTGTCCCAAACAAATTCCAGCTTTGCATATAGCTCATCTCTCAATAGCTCCAGCTCTTCCTGCTGTGCCTTCCACCTCTTCACCTTCCTCCCATCCGTTTCTCGCGCAATCTTTCTTGCAATCTGGCGTAATGAATTTTCCGCATCCTCTATTCTTTTCTCCAATGCTTCTGGTTTTCCCTCTGCCTTTTTCTCAATCATGACCTCCATCCGCTCACGTGCATAGGAGTAATCACCGGCAAAACCAGCTAATTTTTCATTGCTTAGCCAATAAGTCTTGGGGAAAAGTTTGTTGAGCAAATAACGGTCATGACTCACAGCCAGAATTGTTCCTGTGAATTCGGCGAGCGCATCTTCCAGCACCTCTCTTGAGTCGATATCCAGATGATTCGTCGGCTCATCAAGGATAAGAAAATTAATGTCCTGATGCATTAATTCAGCAAGCCTCAAACGCATCCGTTCCCCGCCGCTCAATTGCGTAACTTTTTGAAAGACCTTTGGTCCATAAAACAAGAATTTCGCCAGGATATGTCTGGCTTCTCCTTCCGTCACGCTGACTTCACTGCGAAATCTCTCCAGGATGGTCATGCCTTCCTTATCACTGGACAAATGCTGGGACAGATAGCCAATCTTAAGATTGCTTCCCCTTTTTATTGCCCCTTCATCAGGCAGTTCCTCTCCAAGTATCAATTTGAGGAGAGTGGATTTTCCCGTTCCGTTCACTCCGACGATTGCCGCCTTATCACCAAATTGGAGGTGGAGGCTCACATCATGGAACAATCTTTTCTCGCTATAACGCTTCGAAACCGCAGACAGCTGGATGACATCCTTCCCGCTTCTTTCTGCCATTTCCAGATCAAGCCCAATTTTGCGCCTCTCCAGCACCGGCTTTTTGCGCTTCTCCATCCTCTCCAAGGCACGCTCCATATTGGCCGCCCGCCTATGAAGAGCTGCACTTGGAGGATTTGCCTGATTCGCCCACTCACGCAGGCGTTTGATTGCTTCCTTCATCTTCTTGATTTTCTTTTGCTGTTCCTTAAACTCGGCAAATTCAATCAACAGGCGTTTTTCCTTTTCTTTGACAAAGACTGTATAGTTCCCTGTGTACACATGAAGTTCGCCGCCATCTAGGTCAATCATTTTCCCGACTGTCTTATCCAAAAAGAAGCGATCATGAGAGACAATCACGATTGTGCCCTCATAAGTAAGCAGATAATTCTCAAGCCACTCCACTGCAAGGATATCTAAATGATTCGTCGGCTCATCAAGCAATAGCATGTCCGGCTTCTGCAAGAGCAGCAATCCAAGACCAACCTTGGTCTGCTCCCCTCCGCTCAGCTCTCCAAAAGCTTTCCTCAATAAAGACTCAAGCCCCAAGCCTGCCGCGACCTTCATGATTCGGCTGTCAAGCTCATATCCCCCAGCCCTTTCAAACTGCTCCTGGATTTCTCCATACTGCCTTAATAGGGACTGCATCCTCAACTCGTCATGTTCTCTCGCCAATATCCCCTCTATTTCAGTCAATCTCACCTGTAATTGCCGCTCTATCGCAAAAGCACCAAGCAAAGCATCATATACTTCCTTTTCCTTCTCGATGACGGGCATTTGCGATAAAAGTCCTGCTGCCGTGCCTCTTTTCAGATGAATGGATCCATGGTCTAATGACTCTTCACCAGCCAACAGCTTCAGGATGGTCGACTTTCCGCATCCGTTCGGCCCGACTATGCCAATCCGCTCTCCTTCGTTTATTTCAAAGGTTATATTCTCAAAAATATAGGTCCCGCCATAGCTTTTCCCGATATCACGCACACTGCATAGCATCATTTGTATGAACTCCTTTTTTTGTCCATACCCATAATAAAAAGCCATGGGAAAGTCGTTATAAAACCTTCCCACGGCTTTTAGTTTTAATGATTCCGCTGGGTATAAAGACTCATAATCGTACTGTTTTCATATGAAATTCTGTAAATGAGGGCAGACTTCCCCCTTGGCGAATTTCAGCATGAAAAATGGCACGAATCAATGACAAGTCCTCCAGCCATTGCAAACATACCTTCACAGAACGATTCTTCATCTCTACACCTCCTTAAAAGTTTATTTTTTCATCATATACCAAAAATTCAGATTATGCAAACAAACCTAAAAATCAGCCTGCCATTTCGTAAGCGGCCAATACCTCATGTTTACTTTCCCTACAACAGAATCAATCGGCACGAACCCGAAGTGACGGCTGTCATAGCTCATATCGCGATTGTCTCCCAGCACAAAAAGCATCCCCTCAGGCACTTTCTCCACACCCATTAACGACTTGAGCGTGAAAGAGCCAGCTTGCCTCGAGGCCATTCGCATACTGACTGTCTTTTTTATGTAAGATTCCTCTATAAATTGCTGGTTAATATAGAGAGACCCATTTTTGTATGTAATTTCATCCCCCGGCAATCCGATTACCCGTTTCACATAATCCTCTTGTTTGGTTTTGTGAAAAACGATGATATCAAAATGATCAATGTCCCTTTCATCAAAACCAATCTTGGTGACGATTAAGCGGTTGCCATCCTGCAAGGTCGGATCCATGGATTTGCCCTCCACCCGGTAATTGGAATACAGATAATTCTGCACCTGGACTAACAGGGCGATTCCGAAAACAAATCCAAGCCCCCAATAAAACACAACCTTCATTCTTGGAGACATATTGCCCCTCCGTTCTTTCAGGAATGCTCCTTTTGCTCCATCCTATTTAAACGATTCTCCACCTGTTTGCCGACAAGCCAAAGAATAAAAATAATGACACCCATAATGACGGATTTAATCGGCTCACGAATGAGCGACATAATATCATGGCCGATGTAACTAATCGTAAAGATCATGACCATCTTCCCGCCAAAGACCGCAATCATATATTGTTTTAGGCTGATGCCTGACAAGCCGCCCACAATATTGACGATTGCCGACGGTGTGAATGGAAAGCAAAGCAGGATGAACAAAGGTCCAAACCCATGCCGGTCAATCCAGCTCATCGCTTTCTGGACGGCCTGATGCCTATGCACAAAGGAGGTTGTCCGCTTTTTGCCATACATCCTCGCCAAATAAAAGACGACCATCGCACCACTCACCGCACCGGTCCATGATAATAAAAAGCCTATCCATAGGCCGAATGCATTGGCATTGGCCGTAACGAATACAAATAAAGGGAGAAACGGTAAAAATGCTTCTAAAAAGGGCAATAATAAGCCTGGTATCGGTCCTAAATTCCGGTAATCGCTTATTAATTCCGCAAGTCGTTCCATTGTTAGCCATTCGCTCAACCAGCTTAGATCCATAAAATCTCCTCACCAATTAATGACTGCTGTCAGTCAAATCATAATAGGTAATTTCATTTTCCCTCATTTTAGCGGGAAAAAACCATTACCTTTATATTTATTGTACTATATATCATCTCACGGAAAAAATTAAACTTGTTAAAAATCGCTATACCTATTATTCTATATACAAACATATGTTCGTATAAATACATTTGAAAGGACGCGATTTTCGATGACCCGCATCCCAACCGAAGACCGAAACATCATGGAAAAGGCCATTTATTTGCCAATGGTACTCACCATTCTCACCAGAGACTTAAAGGCCGTCGAATCAGCACCATTTAAACTTAAACAGCCATATGTTCTTTTAATTGAGGAGACATTGAAGCAAGTCCAGCATGAATTAAAAGCAGTGAGCCGCTATATGAGGGCTCACCAGCTTAAGGTTGAAGAATCGAAACGGGATGAATCCTTTACATTATTTCTCTTTCTTTATAAAGGGTATGAGGAATACCATAATTACTTTAATCCGCGTATACGCAATAAGGTCCAAGAATTATTAGAGTACTATTTCATTAGGCAATGGCAAGGAAAGAACGACAATTAATGCTTATCAAACCCGTTCCAGGGCGATTCCGATAAAGTCCCTTTCGACTGAAATGAAGTATGCCCGTCATTTACCTGCATGTAATTATAGAGATGATTTGTCTGCCTGTGAGTCTCCTGCATTTTCTGATGAAGCTTTGATTTCAACAGGGCTGTCCGCAGCATCTGATTTTCGATGACGCTATAGGAAACGGAAATTATGGTTGATTGCTTGTTCCGGAAGTTGATTTGCGTTTTTGCAGGCGCGAGGCGAATCCTTGAAACAATATGTTCATAGGAAAGCCAAACGCATGTATCTCTTTGCGGCGAGGTCGTCGGAAAAAAGAACAGATCATTTGCCGGGTCAATGGCGATTGGAACCTTATGCGAGATATTCAAGAGCTCCTTCGTCCCTTCACATCTTCCATCGAAGGAGGAACCGAAAAACTTGCAGCTTGTTTTAACAACATCCAAAGGCTTCTGAGGAACTAAGAATTCTTCATTATATTCGATTATTTTCGAATAGGTTTTATAGCCATATTCCACCGGAATGATCGCAAAGGTATAAGGACTTATTTCATATTCTTCTTTTTGATTTATAAAGCGTTCTTCCATGGCTTCCTCCTTAATTAAGACAATTTCACTATCTTAGTAACAATATACCATAACACATAGTAAAAAAGTCATAATATGTCAAATAAATCCAAATATTAGGCTGCTAGAAATAGAACGAGTTAATTTTTCAGAATTATTAAAACATTCAGTTGTTTTTTCATCCCGACTGCTATATAATAAAAAAAAGCAACGGGGGGATTCATATGAATCACGAAAAAGCAAATACAGATATGGTCAATGCTGATGTGACTGCTGCCCAGGGACTAACTGAAGAAGTATTAGTAGATATGATGATTTACGAAGCCCAATTAACCCATGCAAAACGAAAACTAAAAGACAAAATTGACATGGTCTTAGACAAAAGAGATAAAGAACTATTCCTTCAATTATCTTCGGAGCTGATTGAATTAGAGAAGAACTTCGGGAATTAATAAATGAACCAATAAAACCGCCCCCTTTTAAGAGGCGGTTTTATTATGGTCTATAAAAACAAATCAAGCAGCAAAGCCCCGCCAAAGGCGGCAAAGGAAAGAATCGTCTCGAGTACCGTCCACGTCTTGAAGGTCTCCTCAATGCTCAACCCTAAATACTCCTTCACCATCCAAAAGCCCGCATCATTTACATGGGAGAACATCAATGAACCCGCTCCCGTTACGATTACGAGCAATTCCAGATTGACCCCTGACATGCTCGCAATAATAGGAGACATGATTCCGGCCGCCGTCGTAAGAGCTACAGTTGCCGATCCGGTTGCAATCCGAATCAAGCCGGCAACCGAAAAGGCAAGGATGAGCGGAGAAAGCGCCAGACTCTCAGACATTTCCCCAATCAATGCGCCAACACCGCTCTCAATCAAGACTTGCTTAAAGCCGCCGCCTGCGCCAATAATCAGCACAATCGATCCTACCGGCAAAATACATGCTTCTACATATCTCTTGATTGATTCCCGGCCCATCCCCTGCTTATAGCCAAGTAAATAAAAAGCGAGAAAACAAGATAGAAGCAGGGCAACGAGCGGGCTTCCAATCAACAAGAAAATTTCCTGTATTGTTCCTGGAATCGGCAGATACGGGGTGCTCGTGCCGATAACCATCAGGATCACAGGCATTAATAATGTCAGGAACGAAATTGCCACACTAGGTGTGACAGAATGCTCAGCCTCCTCATTCATTTGTACAAGCACCGGTTCTCCCTCAGGTTTCACCTTACTTGAAATCCACTTAGCAAATAATGGTCCTCCCAGGATTCCGGCTGGCAGACCGATGATTAAGGAATAAAGAAGCACTTGGCCGAGGTCTGCCCCATAGATGCCTATGGCAGCGATTGCGCCAGGATGCGGCGGAACAAGCCCATGGACAATCGACAATCCCGCAATAGCCGGCAGGGCAATCAATAGGATATTCTTTTTCGTCGTTTTCTGGATAGAGATAATAAGCGGCAAAATGATAAGGATGCCCACCTCAAAGAAGACCGGAATCCCAATAATGAATCCCGAGAAAAACATGGCCCACGGGAGCTTATTCTCACCAAATGTACGGATGAAGTAGCTGGCAATTTGCAGACCGGCCCCGGATTCGGAAAGCATCTTTCCGAGGATAGTTCCTAGCGCAAGAATGCCGACTAAATGTCCGAGAACCCCGCCAACACCTGTCTCATAAGCACCGACGATATCCCCGAGTGGCATTCCCGACATAACAGCCAGGAAAAGACTCGCTACTGTCAAACTGATGAACGCATGCCATTTCAGCCACGATACACCCACGATGACAATGACGATTGATAATAAGGTTAGAATCAAAAGATAAACTTCCATTTTATACCTCCCGTTTTATTCAAACCCTACTACATTCTGACATTTTTTTCTATTATTCTACCTTTTTGACCCATAAGGCAAAATAAGCTGCCCCAAAAGGGCAGCTTATTTCAAACCTAATCATGATAAATAGACCAGCAACTAAAGATCCTTGATCAAGGCAAATTCTCTGCCCGAAGCCCAGGAACGTGTGACAGCAAATTCATTTAAGATGTTTTTTTCTTATAGGAACATCTGTCTCCCTCTTCTTTTCCTCCATTTTGGCAAGAGAGTCCGTGTGCACTATTTGTCATGCGTTTTTTCATACTCTTTAACGAGCTGGATACGCTCGAGCATCGATGGATGGCTATTGCGAAACAGCTTTACGAGGAAAGGCGGATTCATTTGGCTCAAGCCGCTTTCCGAAAGCTTCTGAAACGATGTGACAGCGGCTTCTGGGTTATCCGTCATCTTAAGGGCATATTGATCAGCCCGTGTTTCCTGAACTCTTGATACATAGTTTGTGATTGGGTTTGCCGCAAACAGGAGCATGGACGTAATCAACAAAAAAAGCGGCAAAGATGCAATCTCCTGCATTGACTCAAGCTGATAAAGCTTCCCCCTCTTCCGAATGGATCGCTTCATCCATTTATCGGTGAGCCATAGCCCCACCAAGGTTAAGAGCAAGTATCCTGCAATTCCAAGGTAGATATGCTTTTCCACATAATGAGCCATCTCATGCGCCATGATGAAGAGAATCTCGTCATCATCAAGGCTGTGCAGCGTTGTATCCCAAAGGACGATGCGCGAATTAGCGCCGACACCTGTCACATAGGCATTGAGTGAATTAGTTTTCTCAGACATATTTACTTCATAAACATGATCGGCTGGAATATCTGCCTTGGCGGCGAGCGTCAGAATTTTTTCTTCCAGCTCCTTATTTTGCAAAGGATAAAATTCATTATAAAGCGGGTCAATCACAACAGGCTGTATGAACATCACGAAGATGGTAAAAGGAATCGACAGAAGCCAACCAAACAGCCACCATCGTTTGGGACTCTTGCGGATGAGCCAGTATAAAACGATTACCACAATGGCTGTCATCGCGTAATCGACCCAGAATTCAATCAGATTATCCTTCATCCAAGAGGAAAATACTTGGGTAGAAATCCCATACGATACAGAAATCTTATAGCGCAAATAGGCTAATGGAAGAAAGACGACAAATAGCAATAAGGAAATCCAAAAAACATAGGCGCCCGTTTGCACGAATTGTCTCTTCCACGAATCTCTCCCCCAGCGATCAAGTCTCTTCGAAAGACCTGACACAAGAATAATTCCAAAAAATAGCCATTCCAATGGCGTGCTGATGAAAAAGAAGAAATTCCTGATCTTTGAGTAGGTCTCGCTATTCTCAAGTGTCTTGCCATCCATAAAGGTCTTTGGGTCAACACTTGTACCATTTAAAGAATCGGGTATGCTTGTATTGGCACCATGGAACAAATAAATGTAAATGGAGAAAGCATAAAGAAGGAACAAACCAAATGCGGCTAGAAACCATTTTTTCCTCACGAACATTTCCCCTTCCTGAAATTCCATCTATATATATGTGTATATATAGACAAGTTAGAACTTCTTTAGTGTAACCTTGATGAGACCAGAATATTGAGAAAGATTGGTTCCCACTACCTCCCCCACCTTCTTAATCGGTACTAATTACCCACTTCCAAAGACTCTTGTGTAATATGTGCTAATTTAATAGACTCTTAGGGTGCTAAATCATTTTGCTAGAAACTATACATCTAAGAATTAGCTACAAGTACTCAAGGGGGAAATCAGCTTAATGAAAAAGATATTGCCTGTGTTTCTATCTATTATTCTAATCCTATCCGTATTTACCGCAATCGGCGTCCCAGGCGCTGAAGCAGCAACAGCGAAAACATTTTACGTCAAGTCCTCAACAGGATTGAAATCATTAGCGAAAAGCAGCTCATCTACTTTACTCACTCTATCAACAGGAAGAGCTCTTTCCATTGATACGGGAACACTAAAGAATGGGTATTATAAAACGAAAACCTCCGGCAAAACAGGCTGGGTATTAAAGAGCAAGGTCAGTCAATACGCCCACTCTTTAAGCAAACAAAAGATTTATAAAACAACAAGCATCAAAAGTAAAGTTTTGAAGACGCTAAACATCAAACAAAACGTAACGATTATCGGCAAAAAAGGCCAGCGTTATAAAGTGAAATCTGGTTCGACTGTCGGCTGGGTTATTTCCTCTAAATTTAAGATTGGAAAATATAATCCAACATTTGAAGAACAGGTCGTGAAGCTCGTAAATGAAAAGCGGGCAGCTGCAGGCTTAAAAGCATTATCCAGCCCCTCAAACCTAAATAAGGTAGCAGAAGCAAAGTCTAAGGACATGCGTGACAAAAACTATTTCTCCCATACTAGCCCAACCTATGGATCACCGTTTGCCATGCTTGAGAAATTTGGTATTGATTATACGGCAGCCGGTGAGAATATCGCAGCCGGACAAACGACTCCTGCCTCCGTCGTCAACTCCTGGATGAACAGCTCAGGCCATAAAGCGAATATCCTTTCAAAGAAATACACACAAATCGGTGTCGGTTATGTCTCTGGCGGTAATTACCGTCATTACTGGACACAAATGTTCATCGCGAAATAATATATAGAAATCCCGCCAAGCCTGGCGGGATTTTTTACTTACATATACATAGAAAGTCCAGCTAAAACAGCAATTGAGCCAAGCACAACTACAATTACATTTGCCCCAAGCAAAGAAATGACTACAGCGGAGACACCGCCTACGAGTCCGACCCAAATATTCTCCTGGATATAAAGCACCCCAGGAAAAATCAAGGCTCCTAGCGTAGCATACGGAATATTCTCAAGAACACGCATCCAAAATGGCGGCAGACCACCTTCTTTAAGGAGCCAGAAAGGGAGCATACGCGGAAGATAGGTTGCAATCCCCATTCCAATAATCAAGATGAAGATGGATACACTCATGCCCTACTTCTCCCCTTTCTCTTCTCATAGAGCCATTCAACTCCAATGGATGCCAACAGAGCAGAAGTGATCAGCGACCAGCCTGTTGATAAAAGCTCAAAATAGGTGAATAGAAAATTAAATCCTGCACCGCACAGTGCTAGGCTTAAGATTTTCCGGCTCTTGGACAGCGGCGGTACGAGCAATGCGATAAACATGGCATACAATGCGATTCCCATACTCTCCTTCAGAACATCCGGCAAGCTTGCCCCAAACAAATATCCAAGCAGTGTACTCATTGCCCAGCTTCCGTAGGCAATTCCCCCAAGTCCAAACATAAATCCCGCTGTTATCTTACCGGATTTAAGAGAAGCGACTGAGAAGGTTTCATCTGTAATGCCAAATGCATAAATCAGCTTTTTCCATAACGGTTCCTTTGCTGACCTTGCCTGTATAGAAGCAGACATTAGGAAGTGCCTGCTGTTCAGGATGAAGGTTGCCAAGATAATTTCAGCAATTCCAATCCCAAGAGATAATAAGTTTAATGCTATGTATTGTGCAGCCCCAGCATATACAATGAGACTCATAGATAAAGTCTCTGCTAGGGTCAGGCCCGATGATTTGGACAGGAGACCGAAAGTGACAGCGACCGGAAAATACCCGATAGCGATGCTCACTCCAGCCCTTAGGCCACTCATGAAGTCAGACGTCTTCACATAGCCTGCCTGCGCTTCTTGCATGCTGTAAAACCTCCCTATAACATTTCAGTTAAATATACGGCAAAATGTCTGGCCTAGGCCAGACATTTACTTAGGGCCAACCTATTATCCCAGCAGGCTCCTATCAGATATAAGCGAATCACGCTTCAGCTTCTGGAACTCTGCCAAAAGTTTTTCAACCGTGAGGGTTTGTTTAATGGCGGCATCTGCCTCATAAATGATTTCCCCGCCGTCCATCATGATCAGCCGGCTTCCAAGGTCTAGCGCCTGCTGCATATTATGAGTGACCATCAGCGTTGTTAGCCTGTGCCTTTCAACCAGCTGCTTAGTAAGCTCTGTAATCAAGGCAGCCCTTGAGGGATCTAAGGCGGCCGTGTGCTCATCAAGAAGCAGAATATCCGGTTCAGTAAAGGTTGCCATCAATAGAGACAGCGCCTGCCGCTCCCCTCCTGAGAGAAGGCCGACTTTAGCTGACAATCGGTCTTCCAGCCCAAGATGCAGCTCAGCCAGCTTTTCTTTAAAGAGCGCTCTCCTCTTATTAGTCACGCCAAATCTAAAACCGACTCTTTTCGTACGTGCGTAAGCAATGGCCAAATTCTCTTCGATAGTCATATGAGGGGCCGTTCCGGCAAGTGGATCCTGAAAGACTCTGCCAATTTTGCGCGCCCGCTTATGCTCACCCATACCTGTTACATTGTCCCCGTTAATATGGACAGTGCCGAAATCAGGAATCAATTTACCGGAAATCAAATTCATCAATGTAGATTTCCCGGCACCATTACTGCCGATAACTGTCACGAAATCTCCCTCGTTTAGTTCGAGATTAACATCCTTCAAGGCGATTTTTTCATCAGGCGAACCTTCATTGAATACTTTATTGATCTGGTTTAGTTGCAGCAAGCTGCTCGCCTCCCTTTCCAGTTGCTCTCGCTTGGATGTTCAGTTTCAAACGGCTTCGTTTCTGACGATATTTCTTATAGGAATCGACCCATTTAGGGATAAGGAGTGCAATGATGACCATGATGGCGGTAATCAGCTTCATGTCACCTGCTTCCAGGAATTCAACCTTCAAAGAAAAGGCAACAACGAGCCTGTAAACAATGGCACCGCCAATGACAGCAAGTGTAGCTCTCACAACTGATCTTGCCCCAAAAATTGCCTCACCGATGATAACTGAAGCAAGACCGATGACAATCATGCCAATTCCCATTCCAACATCAGCAAATCCGTTATATTGAGCGACAAGACCTCCAGAGAAAGCTACTAGCCCGTTTGCCAGACCTAACCCAATCATTTTTGTCCAATCCGTATGAACAGAAAAGCTTCTGACCATTTGTTCATTGTCCCCTGTTCCGCGAATGGCAAGACCTATCTCTGTTTTTAAGAAGGCATCCAGCAAGAGCTTGATTGCCAATACAAAGATTGCCATAGGCAAAAGGATGGACCAAGTAGAAGGAACAAATCCCGAAAGGCCAACCGTATTAAGAAACGCCCCCAGTCCTTCATCAATGCCAAGCGATTCAAACCATGAGCGAAAGACGGTGAAGACCGTTTCCTCTGATGATAGGGGGACATTTGGCTTCCCAAGGATTCGCAGATT
>Ga0233366_1000560_pt1 | contig 12140 bp, 13 predicted proteins | sample ElkDunMinimDraft_23_FD_191536 | JGI IMG/M metagenome (GOLD analysis project Ga0233366, IMG submission 191536) | Fecal eukaryotic communites from dung pellets of Tule Elk in California, USA - Elk Dung C4 | ecosystem: Host-associated > Mammals > Digestive system > Large intestine > Fecal | place...
AACCCTGGAGTCCCGCGGCGGCCACGACGCCGAACTCGCAGCGAACGCCGTCGTCATCGTTTCCGAATCAACCGATTCCAAACGCAGCATGAGCGGAGAAGCCCTGAAACGCGCCAAGGCAGAGGCCCAGCGAATCGCAGACGGATTCGCACCCCACGTCCGCTCCGTCGTCCGGATCCCCTACGACCCCGCCCTGGTCAACGGGCCCATCCGCTACGACTCGCTGCAGCCGGCCACACAGCGGGCATGGCTCGGGGCTGCGGGTGCTGTGGCCAGAGGGTTTTGAGCAACACACCGATGAGCTGTCGCATTTAAATTAAATGCACGTGACAGGATGTTGGTTATGCAGCAGACCCAGCGACAAATCGGAAGGCCGCGACTCAACGTCGGGCCGCGCCACACCGTTGCTGTGAAGCTAGAGGAGCCGGAGTGGGAGAAACTGCAGGAAATCGCGAAGATTTTCGGCATCAAGCCGGGCCCCCATGCCACGCAGCATCTTATCGACTACATAAGGTCCGTTGACCTCACTCAGCTGAGGAACCAGGAGGTCTTATTCAGTAAGGCCAGTTAAACGAACAAGGCCCGCCGCGAGGGCGGGCCTTCATATGAAGTTCGAAAGCTCTCCACCCCGTTTGCTTGGCGGCTCCGGGTGAAGGGCTCTTACAGCTACACCCTCTAGGAGGGTCCTTCTGTTATGCCCGTAAGTCTACACAAGGCTTCTTCTGCATGTGAAGTCGACGCGCTCGGCGCGTCCTCGCAACACGCAGACCCCTCACAATTTGTCCGTGGACGACGTAGGTCCGCTCGTGCTGAGCTTGCCAGTCTGCCCGTGGGGCACAAGCGCACCGGTGTCCCGCTGGACGGCGGGATCCTGGGTCCAGTCCCCCGCCGTGCCACCCGCCGGGTAAACCGCAGCGCCGAGACCTCCAGGGAAGTCGTTCGTGCAGCTGTACCCAAGGGCAGTCTCCGGGCAGCGCACGGAAACCAGGTCACCGCGCACCTCAGGAACCTCCTTGCTGTTCGCCGTATGCGCGCAGACGGGCAGCAAAACCGTCTGCGGACGATGGCCTACCTCATCGCCAGAACCGACTACGAGACCATGACCTGCCGCCCTGGGTGGGATTCCATTGCCGAGGCCGTTGGCTGCCACCGGCGGACCGTCGCACGGTACCTCGCAGAATTCGAAGCGTGGGGCCTGCTTGGACGGGTTGCCGGCGGCCGGCAGGCCCGATATGCGGCACCAGGGCCAGACGGAGAGAAGATCAACGAAGCAGCCGTGTACGTGCTGTGCATCCCTTCCCCGCTCGCTCTGCTCCGCGGGGAGCCGAAACCGGCTGTGGATATAAATGCCACCCCTCCCGCCCTAGGCGGTTCTCACCTTAAAGAAAAAGACTTAACCCACACACGCGCGTGCGAAAACGAGTCTCCTTCGGTCGTGGCTTCGCCACGCCTGTCCATTCCTGGCGCCGCAAGCGGCGCAGCCACTCCCCCAGTGCCATGGCGGCCGGAAATACGTTGGCCGGCCCACCGAACGACAAGCCGCAAAATACAGCGGCAGGCGGCGGCCTCCGAGATCTGGTACCGCTCCTTCGCTCTCCGGTGCCTCTCAATCAAAGACTTGGCAAGCATCTGTCGGGACTTCTTTCTCGCCGGCTGGACCGTCGCGGACATTCTCCACGCCCTGGACTGGCAGCCCGACGGCGCTCCCTGGCCGCACAGCGGCGCTCCTGCCACCAGAGAACCAGGACGCATCCGAGGTTGGGCCAAGAACCGGCTTGCTGCCTGGCGGACCGTTGAGGGCGAGCCCCTGCGCTCAAAAGACCAGCAGGCAGCGGCTCGATCAGCTGCACTGAAGCGTGAGCAGGCTTTGGAACGACGCCGTTTGGCTAAAGAACGACTTGACCGGGCTTCAGCCGTGGCCGAGGGCAATACCCGGCCCAGCTGGAGGACACTGGCCGCCCAGCACGGCTACACGCCAGCAACCACCGCTTCTCGGACCCGAGAAAATAACAACAGTCGATATCATCATGCTATCGATAGCTAGGTGATATCATTAAGCTATCAACTCATTTTGATATCACCATGATGTCACCAGTGCTGCTGGTGAACTGGAGAGGGAAACATGCCGATACTTTTAGTGGGCAGCCAAAAAGGCGGCACAGGCAAGACGACAACCACGGTCAACATCGCCGCAGAACTTGCCCGGGTTGGTGAGGACGTCATCATCGTGGACTGCGACAAGAGCGTCCAATCAGCCTTCACCTGGGCCGGCGACAGGGTTCAAGACGACTCGCTCCCCCGGGTTCACTCCGTTCAGGCCACCGGTAATGTCCGCGAAGTCCTGAAGGACCTCAAGACCCGATACAGCTACGTTGTCGTAGATGTACCCGGCCACGACAGCCAGGAAATGCGCACAGCCATGACGGTTGCCGACATGATGATCATCCCAGTTCGTCCCTCTCAGTTTGATCTGGACACCATTCCAGGAATGGTCGAGCTCATTGAGACCGCCCAGGACATGAATCCGACGCTCAAGGCCATGGCCCTGCTGACGCAGGTACCCACCTATTCATCGGCAACTGAGCAAGACGAGGCCAAGGAGTATCTGCGGGATTATCCGCAGATACCGCTTATCGACGCCGCACTCAAGATCCGCAAGGTCTACCGCGACAGCATCCCAGCCGGCAGGGGAGTGGTTGAATCTTCCAACAGCCCAGCCAAGGCTGAGGTCCAGGTACTCGTCAAGGAGATCCAGTCATGGCTATAAAGAAACGACAGCTCCCGGCCACGAGTCCTGCGCCCATCGTTCGTGATGAGCAGGACGAACTGGCCAGGAAAGCCGAAGAATTTGGCAGGGGAGGATATGCGCCAGTTCAGCCAGCAACGGAGGACCAGCTGGACCCTAACGCGCCTCTAACGAAGATGGTGCCGTTCCGCCTGAACGAGTACCAAAAACTGCTCCTGAAGGAGGCCGCGGTTGAGGATCGGCGCAGCCAGCAAAAGTTGCTCGAATCCCTCGTCTGGCCGGAATTGGAACGGCGGAGGGCCGAGCGCCAAAGATAGCGTACAGATATCATGGTGATATCACCGTGATATCTTAATAGTATCTTTTTGACATCATTTAATGGGTGAGACGGGTCCTTCTAGGCGGCGCAGTCAAGAATGCTCTCCAGGACCCACTCTTCGCTCCTGGGCTCGCGTCGTATCGTAAAGGTGCGCAAAGCACTCGACGCGGTGAGTCGTACCTGCAGCTGCCAGTACTCCACGTTGATCAGGTCTCCTGTGCCCCGGGCTGCTGATCCGCCGCGTTCCCACCAGTTGCACCGGCTGTACCAGTGCACAGGCTCAGCAGCCACTGCCCAAACCCGGCCTTCATGACGCACAGCAAGTGGGACTCCGGCTGTGGTGAAACGCACCGACACCTCGGCTTGGCTCACTGTCTCGCCTTCCTGGACTGTGATGGAAAGACCGGACTCCTTAAAGTTCGCCGGATAGCAACCTGCTACCCGTGACCATTATTAGAACATATATTCTAATAATGGTGTGGTTGACCTTCTTTCCAAAGTCTCAGCGGGCTGGACAGTGAAGCGGTCCTGCGCTGCGCTTCGGGCTGTGGCCAGCGGCTCCTCCGTCACCGCCGGCTGATCTGTCTACGACGTCTTTTTTGCTGCTGTCCTGCGGATTCTGCGCCCCCGCTCCGCAGTGTCAACCGGCTGGCGCCGGCTGCGGTCCCAACAATCCTCTCCGGCGCTCCTTCGTCGCTTATTTCCTCCCAGGATTCTTGACCCCTGGCGCCTACGGCGTTGAGCACTGCTCCGTCGGGGACAAGCGAGCAAGCTCGCCAGCAGGCAAAAACAACGGGGGAGAGGCCAACTGCTGGACCACCACAGGCCCCGAACCCACCCGCAACCACAGGAGCAAAACCATGAACCAGCAGTTCATCACCAAGGACACCGGCGAAACGGTGACCGCCCCGCAGCTGCCTGCCGATGACCGCACCGGCAGCGGGTACGACTGGATGGAAACCCTCACCGGCAGGCCGTGGGACACACTGGCCAGCTGGAGCAGAGAGGGATGGGACGCCGGAAGCTGGCCCTACATCATCTTCGCCTCAGCCACTCATGCCGACGCATCCGGGCCGCTCTATGGATACGGCCTCTACCTCGAAGGCGACACAGAAACACATTGGTTCCGCTCACAGACCGCCTGCCACGAAGCGATCACCGAGGCAGTGTTTGGGTTCTGGAAACTCGGCCAATCCGATGGACCGGCAAACCTGCCCGAGGCCGCCGCAGAACTTCCCAGCCGCTACCGGAAACCCTACTTCGGTTGGACTCACGGACGGGCAACCGTAGAGTAACCGCCCAACCGGCCCCGCCCCTTCCCCCCAGCGCGACCATGCGGCCATAGGGGGTGTAAGGCCCACTCTGTGGCTTTGCCACAAAAGGGAGGGTTGGAACTATGCGATATAAGTTCCAACCCTGCCTCTATAATTAATCTAACATCGTTCTACCATCGGCTCTAGAATTCTTTTTATATTTGGCTCGATAGTAAAACCCAATTCCTAATATAACGAGCCCAATAACTAGAAGTCCGAGTGCAATTGGTGCAGGATAGAGGCCGTCGAGTAGCCGTATTGTTCCTAGGCCTGCTAGCGTTCCCCCGATGATCCCAATAAGAGACCACATTATGCGTTTCATATTCGGATCCTCGTATATCAGTAGCACCATCGAGATCCATTGGACGAGTTCACACGGCAGCCCTGTGAGTCAACAGGCTCTGAGTGTATTGGAACTGCGACGTTGGGGGCCGAGTCCACCCAGGGACACCACGCTTCAAGTGCAAATATGGATCCATAAGAGACGGCTGCAGCTCCTAGGATACCCAGCGGTAGCGCTGCTGTAGTTGCCACTACACCATAGGATATCGAGCAGACACCCAAACCCAGCGGATCGCTATTGTTGATCGGGTCGTTGGCGGCGAAAGCGTAGCGGTTAGCGTTGGCAGGGTCCAAGGGTGCGTCGAGGGTGTCCATTTGTGTCCAGCGGGCGGTCCCTGGGTTGTACCAGCGCTGCCCATACTTGACCCACCCCGTAGCACGGTCCTGCAGACCAATTTTGAAGGTGTAAGGGTTTTGCGGGACTCCCAGTCCACCTGAGTTTTCCGTGAGGGTGGGGGTGCCGTAGGGGTCGTAGTCATAGGCGAACGCAACGTAGCGGGCGCTGGTTAGCAGGGCAGCAGGGTTGCCGGTGCCGTCGTAGACGTAGAGAGACTGCATGCCGGAGCTGGTGCGCAGCATCAACGGTTCACCCGTGACCGGGTCGTGCTCGATGTAAGCCGTCAGGTTGTCCTTCTTAAGCTGCTCGATGACGGGAAGGCCCTGGGCATCTGTGCGGCCGTAGGTGAGCTGGTATCTACCCTGCGGAGTGGTCTGGGAGACCAGCTCATTCTGGGAGGCCCCGGCATAGATGTAGTTGTATGTTTTGCCACCCTTAGCGACGGTGGTCATCTGCTGGGCGGCGTTATACGTGTAAGAGCCGGAGGGATCAGCCGTGAGGTTTCCGGCCCCGTCGTAGGTGTACCCGGTGGTACTGATCTGGTTCGCGGCGTTCGCGGCCAGAGTTTGGGTTCCGGCCGGGCCGCCGGCGGTGAGCCGGTTTCCCCGCTCATCGTAGGTATACGTGTAGGTTGCCGGGGCAGGTCCACCACTGACGACGGCCTGAGTGAGGCGGCCAGCGCCGTCGTAGGTGTAGGAAGTGACCGCGTCGGTGAGGTTGTCCTTTACCCATTGGATCTTGGAACGGTCAGCTGCCGGGTTGGCGGTGCAGTCCGGGGCGGTGGTTCCGGAGGTGTAGCAGTAGGAGAGATCCATCACCAGGGTGTTGTTCGTGTTGCTCGGCCCTGTGTAGGCGGTGGTGCGGGTGACGCGTCCGGAGGTGTCGTAGTCGGTGTGGGTGCGGGCAGCCCACGTGATGCGGTTCTTGCTGGCTTCCATCCAGGTGTCTGTGCGACGGCCGCGGTCGTCGGTGGCGAAAGCGAGTGTTTTTTCCACGCCGTAGAGGGTGTATTTCAGGGCAGTGGGGGTGCCGGCATCGTCGAACTCGTACTTGGTGGTGCCCCGGGAATCAGTGGTTGAGACCAGGTTGGAGGCCTTGTCGTAGCCGTAGGTGATGGTTCCGCCACCTGCGGTGTTAGTCCGGGTGGTCAGCCGGCCGAGGTGGTCGTATCCGTAGGTCGTGGTGCCGGAAGCATCGACTCGCTGGGTGGTGCGGCCTGCCGCGTCATAGGTGTAGGCCACGGTCGGAGTGCCGTCGGAGAAGGCCTGGGAGGTGAGGCGTCCGATCGTGTCGTAGGAATAGGTGGTGGTGTTTCCGCGTCCGTCGGTGGCAGTGCGGGTGCGGCCCCATTGGTCGTAAGTGAAGTCCTTCGCCGCGAGGGAAGACCCGGTCACGGGAGTGACCTTCGTGAGCTGCTTCTCGGCGTTGTAGGTGTACTTGGTGGTGTTGATACCATTCCCCGGGGCCTGTGCTGTCGCCACCGTGCCATCCGAGTTGTATGTGAGAGCTGCGGTTGCTGCCAGGGCATCGGAGGACGAGAGCATGTTTCCTGCACCGTTGAACGTATAAGTGCTGGTGTTCCCAGCATCATCGGTGCTGGAGGTTGCCAGGTATTTGGTGTTCGCGGCCGTGTTGGCGTACTCGGCCTGCCCGGTCGCGCCGGTAGATGACTGGGAAGCGGTGAGGGACTGCCCGGTGTTCGCACCGTAGGTGTTGGTGGTGGTGCCCGCACCGGCACCGGTACCTGAGGTAGCAGTCAACGTATCGAAATCAGCGGTGTAGGTCTTGGACTGGGTCCTGCCGGCGGCGTCGACCACATTAGTGACTCGGCCGGTAGCGTCGAGCGTATAGGTAGTCCGGGGGACCGCGGTAATGGCGGCTGCCTGGTCAGTATTTGGTCCGGCCAGCAGTGTCTGGGTCGCGGAGGCGTACGAGAGCCGGGTGACTGAGGCTTCGGCTCCGGTGTCGTTCGTCTGTTCAATTTTCGTGACGCGTGCCTGGCTGTCGTAGCTGAACTTGATGACCGAGCCGGTTGCCGAGGTAATGCGATTCAACAGGTTGCCGTTGTAGTTGAAGCGCGTTGATTTATTGTTCAGATCCCTGTACTCGGCCATGGTGTCGTTGTACTGGTCCTTGATGAAGGACGCCGAACGGGTGCTGGTACCGGAGGTCTGACTGATTTTCGCGATCAGTCCGCCCCCATACATAAGGTTCGCTGTCCGGGAACCAGCCGTGCCACGCGTACCGACGATCGTGGTTGGCCGTGTGCCGTTATAGGTAAGCGTGGTGGTATTGCCGTTGCGGTCTGCCAACGACACGGCCCTGCCATCGGCATCGAAGGTCTGGACCTCTGCAGTGGTGCGGGAGGTCAGCGTATAGCCGGTACTGGTTTTCACCAGGTCCGCTTTCACTCCGGTTGGCGGTGTGAACGCTGTGGCGGAACCGGAGACAGGGGTAAACAGGGCGGAGTACCCGTCTCCGGATGTGAATAGGACACCGGAAGCGGTGGTGGAGAGGGAACCCGCAGCGCCCAGGGCCAGATTCCATCGTGGCGACGTGTGTGCGGTGACTTGATCGGCGGAGCGGGAGTTATAAACCGCGCCAACACTCGCATCCCCGTTCACGCCGGGAAGGCTGAGTGCGTTGATGGAGACCATCAGATTGCCGGTCCCGACATCGACAGATGCCTTGACAGAGTCACTGACAGGAAGCGGCAATCTAGTAGCGCCGGGCCGGGCTCCCAGCAAACCGATGGTTGCTTCAGCTGCCGGTGTGGTAACCGGGACAGCAGCTTGAGATGGCACCGCCATGCCCAGTGTTAGCGCTGCAGCGGTTAGTACGATCGTTGCGAGCCGGCCGGCGACGCGGGCAGGGCGGAGCGAAGTGGTCTGCATCAGAATTCCCCCGAATTGCGAGACTATGCCGAAGGCCGCTGCCGCCGGTGCCCTGAACGCTAAGCGGCGGTGTTGCTGTTTGTCTGCACCCGAGGACTACCTGTTTTTGGGTTCCGTAATACCGGCGTGGCCCCGTATCTACTTGCTTAAGGCCCCTGTTCACAGCCTCCAGCACAGATATACAGATACACAGAGCGGTCCTGCGCTGCGTTTCAGGCTTTGGCCGGCGGCTCCTTCGTCGCCGCCGGCTGATCTGTCTACGACGTTTTTTTGCTGCTGTCCTGCGGATTCTGCGCCCCCGCTCCGCAGCGTCAACCGGCTGGCGCCGGCTGCGGTCCCAACAATCCTCTCCGGCGCTCCTTCGTCGCTTATTTCCTCCCAGGATTCTTGACCCCTGGCGCCTTCGGCGTTGAGCACTGCTCCGTCGGGGACAAGCGAGCAAGCTCGCCAGCAGGCAAAAAACAACGGGGGAGAGGCCAACTGCTGGACCACCACCAGCCAAACCCCACCCGCAACCACAAGGAGCAAAACCATGGAAAAGCTCAAAGCCACCACCGCCGCCGACGTACTGGCACTGTTCCCGCACATCCTCGGCTTCGAACCCCGCGAGTCCTTTGGACTCATGACCCTGCAGGGTCCCGCACTGGGGGCAAGCCTGCGAATCGATATCCCCACCGATGACATCAGCCCCACCGACTTCGCCCAGACGCTGACCTCCCACCTGCTCGAAGACGTCGACGCAGACGGAGTGCTGCTCATGGTCTACACCAACGAAAAGCCCGCAGACCCCAACCTCGCCACCAAACCGCACAAGGACTATGTGGAAGTCATGAAACGCGAACTCCAGCGCGGAGGCCTTCCCATCCGCGACGGCTGGCTCATCACCGACCAGCGATGGACAGACTACTTCTGTGAAGACGCCGACTGCTGCCAGCTGCGTCCGCTCTCCGAGATCGACGACAGCGCCATCAGCGCCCACATGGTCTTCAACGGCTCCGCCAAGCGGACCACACTCGCCGACGACCCCGCCTTCATCGGCAGCGACGAAGCTGAACGCAAAATCAGCGAAACCGCCGCCCGCATGGCAAATGTGGCTCCTTTGGACTTCACCGACCCGGCGCACTGCGAAGCACGAGCCGCATGGCAGGAAGCACTGGGCACCCAGCCCGACGAGGACGAGGCATGCGAACTGGCCGGCTACCTCCAGTGCAAGCCGGTGCGTGACCGCCTCGTCGTCGATACCATCAGCTACGCCGAAGACATGGCAACGATCAGGAACGTTCTCACCGGCCGAGTCACGGAACGGCCGGATTGGGCGCGGGTTGATGCCACCGAAGCCCTGCTCCTTCACCTGCTGACCTACACGCCCGGCGCCGCCCGGGCCGAACTGTTCAGCTTCGTGGGCTGGCTCTCCTGGTACAAAGGCCGCAGCTCAGTCGCAGCCGCCTACTTCAAAAAAGCCCTCGAAGCCCAGCCGGGTCACCGCCTCACGGTGCTGCTGAACGAGATGCTGCGGATGGGTGCACTACCGGCAGTGAGCAAGAACCCGGCCACCGCTTACAACACACCGCAAGCCGACTAGGAAGAGTACGAAGGCTGGCCCCGGGCGAGGGCCAGCCTTCGGCATGCATTCTCTGGCACCATGGAACGTCCGATTTGCGCCGGCGGCGGCCTCCTCCGCAAGCTCCCCCGGCCGCCGCCAGGACACGCTGGCGCGGCCCTCCAAGCGACTCGTGCCGGCCTGTATATTGGCCCAACTGTTCAGAGCATCGTAAGGAGAAACACGTGACCCCAGACCTGGTCTACCGACGCGGCAGCCGCGTTTTCTTACCCAGTGCCCAGAGCGCCGCTGAGACTTTGCAGACCGCGGCTGTCCAGGTTCGTTCACTGCGACCGGCCATCCGCGCAGACTTCATCTGGATCTCGCAGGACAATAACCGCCTCTTCCAGGATTAGGAGGATACAGATACACAGAACGGGCCTGCGCTGCACTCCGGGCTGTGGCCGGCGGCTCCTTCGTCGCCGGCGGTTGATCTGTCTACGACGTTTTTTGCTGCTGTCCTGCGGATTCTGCGCCCCCGCTCCGCAGCGTCAACCGGCTGGCGCCGGCTGCGGTCCCAACAATCCTCTCCGGCGCTCCTTCGTCGCTTATTTCCTCCCAGGATTCTTAGCCCCTGGCGCCTTCGGCGTTGAGCACTGCTCCGTCGGGGACAAGCGAGCAAGCTCGCCAGCAGGCAAAAAACAACGGGGGAGAGGCCAACAACCCAAACCAGTGGTACCGGTCACGAAACTACTCTCACGTTCCAGCGATAAACAGGTAGAAAACCCCTAGATTTAGGGCCAAAACCTCTTATTATTCAGATGAATAAATGAGAAAATAGAAGCACCACCAATAGCACGGACTCTTACTAAATCGACTACGAAACTGAGGAATGAGTGCCATGACTATCACCGTCTACACCAAGCCCGGTTGCTCTCCCTGCAAGCTCACCGTCGGCAAGTTCAAGACTGTAGGACTTGATCCCCAGGTAGTCGATATCAGCGTCACCCCCGCAGCACTGGAATACATCACCGAGGAACTCGGATACGCCCAGGTACCCGTGGTCGTCTACGAACGGGAGGGGTCCGAAGATCACTGGTCAGGGCTGAACCCGGACAAGATCAACCAGGTCATCGCCCTGGAAACCCCCACCACCTAACCCATAAAAAGCAGCAATCCCATCCATCACCCACGAAGGAAGCTGATCACCATGGCAGGCGAACCCACCACCACCATCACCGGAAACCTCACCGCGGATCCCGAACTGCGTTTCACCCCCAGCGGCGTCCCGGTCGCCAACTTCACCATCGCCTCAACACCGCGGATCCTGGACCGTCAAAGCAACGAATGGAAAGACGGAGAAACACTCTTTATCCGCTGCACCGTATGGCGCGAAACAGCCGAGTACATCGCGGAGTCCCTCACCAAGGGAAGCAGGGTCATCGCCGAGGGACTCCTGAAATCCCGGCGGTTTGAAACCAAGGATGGCGAGAACCGGACCACGATCGAACTCGACGTCGAAGAAATCGGAGCGTCCCTCAAATACGGGCCCGTGCAGCCGGCCAAACGCCCCTCACCGACCGAACAGCACAGCGGGAACCCCTACCTCGCACCAGTGGAGTAGAGAGCAATATGCCAGGCAAGAAACTAGAGCTCGGTGGAGAGCATGACGTGTTCGTGCTCTCCACCGCACTCGAACGCATCAGGGACGAATTCCTGTACCGCAGCGAGGACCCCACCGAGCGAACGGGCGCTCCCTTCCTGGAGTGGGCTGCTGCCGCGGAGAACCTCAGACTCCAAGTACTCGAATGAATGTCACCGACCAAGGAACCCGATGAGTCTAAGAAAACCTGCGTCATTCACTCCGTATTTCACGGAACAAGACGCGGATCAGGTCAGAGCCGCTTTCCTGGCAGCAGGCGGAGCGGAAGGATACCGGTCAGTCTCAGAACTCATTGAAGGTGCGGTGCTGCGGGAAGTCCGCCGGCTCCAGCGCAAGCACAATAACGGCAGGAAATGGGTTCCGGTGAAGGCCGGGGCACTGCGTCCCGGGCGCCGTACCCTCCATGAAGAGGGCCGCGCATGAACACAGATTTCCTTCGTCGGTTGCGGAGGACAGAAAGAGGAGCGGGGATCGTGTGGTGCGGTCCCCGCTCCCGCCATTTCACCCACAGCTCCGGAAAAGACCTGCGACCCCCGCCGGGACTCTTCGCCCTGGCCCTGGCGCTCATCCCGCTAGCAGGGTGCTCCGGAGACACTGCGCCGCAGTCGGCAAGGGTCACCGTGGGGGAGGACCGGGAGTTTCAGGTTGAAGTCGCAGACACACCCCAGCTGCAAAGCGAAGGGCTCAGCGGCCGGCAAGACCTTCCAGCCGGCACAGGAATGCTCATTGCCTTTGAGCCAGGCAAAGAACGAGAGGTGTGGATGGCCGGAATGGAAATCCCCATCGACATTGCTTGGATAGCCGACGGACAGGTTCTGCAGATCAGTACGCTGGACCCCTGCACGGAAAACCGCCAGAGTCTCTGCCCCCGATGGAGATCACCGGGAGCAGTCGACGCACTTCTGGAAGTACCGGCAGACGCACTGAACGGCATCACCCCAGGAACACCCGTCAGCATCCGAGAGGAACAGCAATGACCCCAACCC
>Ga0233366_1000562_pt1 | contig 12113 bp, 7 predicted proteins | sample ElkDunMinimDraft_23_FD_191536 | JGI IMG/M metagenome (GOLD analysis project Ga0233366, IMG submission 191536) | Fecal eukaryotic communites from dung pellets of Tule Elk in California, USA - Elk Dung C4 | ecosystem: Host-associated > Mammals > Digestive system > Large intestine > Fecal | place...
AGGTGGGTTCATTCCACTTGACATTGATTAACTCGCCATTAAAGTGAACACCGTCCGTCTTTACGGCTTGAACGCTCTCCGCCGTAGGGCTTTTGGTGTTCTGCAACCGTATTGGACCCAATTGCACCTTCTACTTTTTAATTCCTTCGATTTGTTTCTGCAACTATTTGTGCCAATTTGATTTTGGGGCAACTCCAACTTTTGAACCACTACACGACAGCCACAGCTACAGCTACAGGATCCATCATCTCTTCCCGGTTCTCCTTTACCGGCCGTCGACCCACGCCACCACCGCCATGGTCCGGTTGAGAGAGATCCCGCGAACGGCGGCCTTCGCCTGGTCGACCGGTGCCAACCCCTTCCTTGTTACAGGCACTCGATCTGGTGCTATCGACGCCGACTTCTCAGACGAGACGAAGCTCGAGCTATGGGACCTGAACCTGGATAACCAGGAACAGGGGCTGGAGCTCCAGCCCATAGCCAGCATCACCGCTGAATCCAGGTACTATTGGCTAGCGAATTGTTGCGCCTATACATACGAAATGGGAACTGACGATGGCGCAGATTCTACGATATCGCGTGGGGTCCCACTACCGAAGACCACCCCAGAGGTGTTATTGCGGGCGCCCTGGAAAACGGGTCGCTGGAGTTGTGGGATGCTGAGAAGCTGATCGCGGGAGAGGAGGCGCTCATTTCGCGCACTACAAAACATACAGGGCCCATCAAGTCACTGCAGTTTAACCCTCTAAAACCGTGGATTCTCGCCACGGCTGGCGCAAAGGGCGAACTCTTCGTATGGGACATTAACGACACCACCACTCCTTTCCGCCTCGGAGCTGCCGCTGCCCACGATATCGACTGCCTGGCATGGAACCCCAAGGTTTCCAACATTCTGGCGACCGGTGGAGCCGGAGGGTTCGTCACTGTTTGGGACCTGAAGACTAAGAAGGCGTCCATTACGCTCAACAACAACCGTAAGCCTGTCAGCGCGATCGCTTGGGACCCGACCAACTCTACAAGACTTTTGGCTGCCACGTCCGACGACAGCACCCCTGTCATCCACCTTTGGAACTTGAGAAACTCTCAAGTACCGGAGAAGACTCTCCAGGGTCACGATCAGGGTGTCCTCTCCCTGTCGTGGTGCCACCAGGATCCTAGCTTGCTGATCTCCAGCGGCAAGGACAACCGCACCCTGGTCTGGAACCCCCAGACCGGTGAGCGGTACGGCGAGTTCCCCGAGGCTACTAACTGGGCTTTCCTGACCCGCTTCAACCCCGAGAACCCCAACCTTTCGGCCACGGCCTCCTTCGATGGCAAGATCGTGATTCAGACCCTCCAAAACACCAACCCCACTGCTGCTCCTGCGGCCCAGAACAACCTGACGGACGACGATTTCTTTTCTAAGGCGCCAACTCAGCTCCAGACGGCATCCTTCTCGCTTCCCAAGGCACCGTTATGGTTTGAGCGTCCTGTGGGTGTTTCGTTTGGCTTTGGTGGCAAGCTTATCATCTTCAAGAAGAACGCCACTGCCGCTGGACAGCCCAGGTCTTCGACTATCAAGATCGACAGTTTCTCGATTGATTCTGATATTGGTTCCGCGACTGAGAAGTTTGAGGAGAGCTTCAAGAACGGTGACATCGCTGGCATCTGCGAATCGCATATCGAGAACGCCAAGACCGAAGAAGAGAAGGCCGAATGGCAAGTGATCCAGACTTTGAGCGAGTCTGACGGGCGGACCAAGATTGTTGAGTACCTGGGATTCAACAAGGAGGATGTCGCTGAAGAGACTGAAGAGACCAAGGAGACCGAGGCCTCTGAAGTCAAGGAGGTGGAGGCTGAGGAGTCAGAGAAGTCGGAGAAGCCATCCCTCCTGCAACCGAATGGCGACAGTGCTAAGAAGCACAAGCGCATTGCAAGCATGTGGGGAGATGTTGATGAGGGAGAGGACTTCTTGTCTGATATTGCTGCTACCAAGGGAGCCAAGACGGACAATCCCTTCCATCTTCTCAGCGAGGGTAACACTGCTTTGGAGGATCAGATCACCAAGGCTCTCATTCTGGGCAAGTTTGAAAAGGCTGTCGATATCTGCATTAAGGCTGGCAGAACGGCAGATGCATTCATTATCGCCAACTGCGGTGGAAAGGAGCTCGTTGAGAAGGTCCAAACAGCGTACCTTGCTGAGAAGAAGGGTTCCCCCAGCTATCTCAGGCTCATCGGCTCGGTTATTGCCAAGAACCTTTGGGACGTCGTTTACAATGCCGATCTCGCCGACTGGAAGGAGACGATGGTCACTCTTTGCACATACGCTGACCCCTCCGAATTCCCTGATCTCTGCGAGGCTCTCGGCGACCGCATCTACGAGTCGGGATCCAGGAAGGATGCTTCCTTCTGCTATCTTGTTGGCTCTAAGCTCGAGAAGGTGGTTAGTATCTGGATTGCTGAGCTTGAGGAGGCGGAGAAGGCTGGTATGCAGGAGTCTGGCAACGACTCTACTTTCTCTGTGCATGCCAGGTCCCTCCAGCAGTTCATTGAGAAGGTCACGGTCTTCCGGCATGTCACTGGATTTGAGGATTCCGAGAAGAATCTTACTGAGGGTTGGAAGCTCAACTCGCTGTACGACAAGTACATTGAGTTTGCCGATATTGCTGCTGCCCATGGCCAGTTGACTGTAGCGCAGAAGTACCTAGACTTTGTCCCGACCAGCTACTCTGCAGCTGAAACCTCGAGAAACCGTGTCAAGCTTGCTACTCAAAAGGCAGCACCTCAGACAGCCCGCCAGGCCACTCGCCAGGCTCCCTCGGTCCGGGGCTCTTCCAGGCCACCAGCTCCGGTTGGATATCCTCAGCAAACCACCATCCCTTCTCGTACCCCGAACCCGGTGCCCGCCTATCAGCCTCCTGCTCCCATTCAGGCACAAGCTGCGCCAGCAAAGGGCCCCTATGCGCCCACCACTACTGGGTACCAGCCCCCCACGACTGGATACCAGCCGCCTTCGAGCACACCTTATGCCCCCCCGGCATCCCAGTTCCAGCCTCCTGCACCGTCCTATCCACCCCAAGGCCAGGGATATACACCATCCCCGGCTGGAGCCGCCGGCTACGGCGGCTACGGCGCCCCTGTCCAGAACTTTAACCAGTCTGCTCCCCCTAAGGCGACTCCTCCGCCACCGAGGGCTGGTGATGTCGGCAACTGGAACGACGTTCCCCTGGTCTCCAAGCCTCCGCCTGCACGCAGGACAACACCGAGTGTGGCGCCAATTACTTCGCCTTTCCCCGGCGCAAACCCCTTGGCATCACCACCGCCACCTGCTGGTCCATATCAACGCGGCGCGCCGACACCTCCCCCTCCTCCCCCTAAGGGCTCGGCACCTCCGCGTAACGTGGCATCCCCCGCTCTTGGCCAGCAGATCTATAGACCTTCGTCCGTCTCAAGCACAACCACAAACCCCTATGCTCCCCCTCCCCCGCCCGCGGCAGGCTCGAGCTTGCCGTCTCCCGCTGTGCCTCCTGTCCCCCGGACGGCCTCGCCGTACAACCTCCCCCCATCTGGTCCTGCCCAACCAAGCAGATACACTCCAGTGCCAGCTGCTCAGCAGTACGGCCAACCGCCGTCTGCCCCGCCCCAGCAACACAACCATTATGCCCCCGCTCCACAGCAGCAGGCGGCGCCACAGGCTCCTCCCCAGCAGTACGCCCCGCCGCCTCCTCAAGGTAGCGCCCGTCCACCAGTCGGACCTCCCCCTTCGTCTGTCGGCCCGCCGCCATCTGCTGGACCTCCCAGGGCCGGGGCCGGAGCAGTGCCTCCTCCCCCGCGAGCCACTCCTGCCGCCGCCACCCCCCCTCCTGCGGCTGCCCCGGCAAAGGCCAGACACCCGGCCGGTGACAGGTCGCACATCCCGCCGGCGGCCCAGGAAATGGTCCAGATCCTCACGACAGATATGCAGCGCGTGGCCAGCAAGGCGCCGGCGTCGTTTGCGGCGCAAGTCAAGGACACGCAGAAGCGTTTGGGTCTCCTCTTTGACCACCTCAACAACGAGGAGCTGATCAAGCCGGACACGATCCAAAAGCTAGCGCAGCTGGCACAGTCGCTCCAAGCGCGCGACTATGTTGCGGCCGCCCGAATGCAGGTTGAGATTCAGAGTGAGAGGACGGAGGAGTGTGGACAGTGGATGGTGAGTCGTTGTTCTACTAATTCTCTATATGATTGGTTGTGAAGATTGCTAACAGTTTGGTTTTCTATAATAGGTTGGTGTCAAGAGGTTGATCAGCATGAGCAAGGCTACGCCTTGAGCATTGGTTTGGCTTGAAAGACGATGAATCAAAAGGGGGTGATCTTAGATTGGCGGTGTGACTGGTGAAATGAAGAACGGTCTGCTTTTGGTCAACAGCAGCAAGAATTATTCCGAGTCGTAGGTATATTATTAGCTATGTGGGTGCTAGAAGAGAAATGCAGCCTTTTTCTTTGCTCTTGCCTTTGCATTTCCAGAAATCACGACCTACCCCTGAACCCCTGAAGTGGGGCTTGGGGGTTTACCAATTGCAGCTACTTACACGTATAAGTCCACGTCTCCTGCAGCTGGTCGTCGCCAACGTTAATAACGGCCGCTGGAGGGAGCTGATTGACTAGCTGGTTATTTTGTCGCAGTTCACTTCAATCGCAATGTTCTTCTGCAGATGGTTGAAGTTCGAAAACAGAATTGAACGAAAACCCAAAAGGATTTAGTACTGTCCCGCTGGTTTCCGTTCACTTCCCGTTTTGGCAGCCATGACAAATACTATGGGGAAATTGAGGCTCCCCACGAATGCCATTGCCCTTTTGCGGGTTTGATGCTTCCTTATCAGTTGAAAGCATGTTGCCCCTCCATTATCGCAGCGTCCGTTGACAACAACCCCACCTCACCCACTCTCCCGAACGTTGGCATTCGGCAGCTATCCCCGTAACTGGATAATACCTCGCCTCCCGTATACCCCGTTTACCGGAGTTTTCTGAAAGGCGTTTTGCGAACTCGGATTTGTCTTTCTGGGGCTTCTTCTTTTCTCGATTCTAAATTTTACTTTTTTCTGTTTTCTTGTTGTTCGATTCAAGCACCCAACTCTACTTCAAGATACCCCAACTACAACAACAACAACAACCCCCACATCACTAACCAGGATGTCGCACTCACACGATCACGCCGGCAACGGGCACTCTCACTCCCACGACAGCTCCTCCTTCAACCCCATCGAGCACGGCCACAGCCATGAGATCCTCGACGGTCCCGGCAGCTACCTCGGCCGCGAGATGCCCATCGTCGAGGGCCGCAACTGGGACGATCGTGCCTTTACTATAGGCATTGGCGGGTATGGTCTAGGCCCATCCCCTACCCACCTTACCCCTTCTACCACTCAACTCACTTGCTAACCAAAACATCCCATCCCTACAGCCCCGTCGGCTCAGGCAAAACCGCCCTCATGCTCAGCCTGTGCCTCGCCCTCCGCGAGCGCTTCAACCTGGCCGCCGTCACAAACGACATCTTCACGCGCGAGGACGCCGAGTTCCTGACCCGTCACCGCGCCCTCCCCGCCGAGCGGATCCGCGCCATCGAGACGGGCGGCTGCCCGCACGCGGCCGTCCGCGAGGACATCTCGGCCAACCTGGCCGCGCTCGAGGACCTGCACGCCCAGTTCCAAACCGATTTGCTTCTGATCGAGTCGGGAGGCGACAACCTAGCCGCCAACTACAGCCGCGAGCTGGCCGACTACATCATCTACGTGATTGATGTGTCTGGCGGCGATAAAGTGCCTAGGAAGGGCGGCCCCGGAATTACACAGAGTGATTTGCTGATTGTCAACAAGACGGACTTGGCCGAGATTGTGGGTGCCGATCTGGGCGTCATGGAGCGGGATGCGCGCAAGATGCGGGAGGGTGGACCGACGGTTTTCGCGCAGGTCAAGAAGGGGGTTGCGGTGGATGCTATTATTAATCTGATTCTGAGTGCTTGGAAGGCGAGCGGTGCCGAGGAGAACAGACGGGTGCATGGAGGACCGACGCCGACGCCTGGGTTGGATGCGCTCAAGGAGGAGGAGGCTTCTTCGGCTTAAGATGCCTGTAATGTGACATGAAAACTGAATATAAAATGAATAAAGATCAAACAAAGCAGGTCAAATGACTTTCTAGGTTAACTCTGTGGGGTGGCATGCGAGGAGTAAGGGTATCCATGACAGGCAGGCATATTGGAAGAATAACCAGAGCAAGCAACATGGTGAATGATGAAAATGCAAGACAAATATATAGGTTAGGTATCAGAACCGCAAACAAGAAAAGGTAATGATCAATTCTCAGGATGATAGATAAACGCCGTTCGTTACTGCCCTGTATTAACTTTTTCTTTTCCCCATTCCCCCTTCTCTATGCAAGCATGCTTGGTCATTCGCTTGTTCTCCGAAGAACAGGTTTACGCTTGAGTGGGCTATGTAAACCACTTTCTTTACTCAACATCCGCATCCATCTCATCATCTGCATCGACACCCTCCTCATCAAGATCAAGGAGCTTGCCGCCCAGAGGTCTCGACGCCCGCGGCCACACACGCTTGTACAGACTGACGCCCACGCTGTCTTGCGGGTTGACACGGCCGTCAAAAGTAGCCTTGAAGTAACCGTGTGTGCCGAGGGGCTCCTTGATGAAACCGCTGCGGCCGCGGCGGGTCCAGAGCGGCAGCGCCTTGAACCACTCGACGTCCTCGCGGTTGAAGAACATGTACCGGATGGTGACGATCTTCTTATGGATGTGGTACGGGTGGCCCGTCAGGATGGCGCGCTTGGCGATGACGCGCGAGGTCGAGGGCGGCAGCGCCGTGCCTGTGGCAACGAGGGTCAGGGGAAGAGTGGACTTCTCGGCAGTCGACTCGTCGTCGTCGAAGTCCTCGTCCTCGTCCTCGTTAGAGGCACCGGGAACGTTACGCTTGAAAAACAGGGTAGGAACGGCGCCCCAGGTGACGGGACCCATGAAGGTGGCCACAGCCGACTGCCCAGGGTGCAGGTAGCGGCAGTACTTGTGCACATCGTTCGGGGTGTTTCCGCCCTGGGAGAAGAGCGGGTTGATGACAAATCTCCTGGGACCACACTGCATGATGAGCTCCTCCTTCGACTTGATCGAGGCAGGGGCGTCGGAGCTGAGGTTGATCAGGAAGTTAACTGCCGTCTGCTTGTGCTCGTGCTTGAGCAGCGAGAAAAGAGTGACGGGCTGGCTGGGCTCGTAGGCCTTCTGGATCTCAACGGGCACGTCCTTGATGTAGACATGCACGCGAGTGCCAGGTGCGACACCACCAACCAGGGCCTCGCGGGCAGAGCTGACGCGGGATGCTTGGTAGTTGTTGATCTGCAACAACCGGCTCCACTCCTCCGGTTGGTATGCGCGATCCTCCTCCTCCTGCCAGGGACTTGTCCGCAGGCTCTTGAGGCCTCTGTACTTTGCCAACCGCTCACGAGCGAGCACCTTTGGGTGCAGCTCAATCTCATCGGGGAACTCCAAGTCGTCCTCAGCCTCGTCACGCTTCTTTCTCCGGAAGGCCTCAAGCGCCATGGCGTCCTCATCCTCATTCGGCTCAATGAACATCTCTGACTGGGCGTACTCTGTTGGGCCTGCTTCCGTAGGGGCGTAACCGGCATAACCCTCCTCTCCATCCTCTGGCCGTGCCTCCTCGTTGGCGTCTTCCATGTCGTAGTCCTCCAGGTCAGATCCGGAGTCGGAGACGTCGTCGTGCAAGAACCACGCAGCCTGGTACCTGGAGGTTCCCCTGGGGAGTTTCCTGGGCTGGGAAGTGGCCTCGGTCTCGTCGTTATCCGAGAAATAGTGATGGTCATCCAGCAACACACCCTTCTTCGCGGAAGTCATTGTGGTAGCGCCATCATCCATATCCTCGTCGTCGTCCTCCATGTGAGCCTCTTCAGGCGCCAGGTCCAAGAGGTCGTCCCGGTCCTCGGTGGGGAGGTCAAGCGTCTGCTCCTCCGTGGATTCGTCGACGTTCATCGTATCCTGGCCCTTCTTTCTTTGTGTGAGAAGGGGTGCCGCGGTGATCTTCTCGACCTGGAAGGTACCCCAATCGCCAATTTGCACCAATCTGTCGGCCTTGAGGCCCTTACCCCTGACCACACCAGTGAGAATCGTGGGCTCCGACGCCGAGCCGTTGAACTTGACATCCTCCACAAGCATCCAGCTGCGCTCGTCCCTCCACCGGATTCCCTTGGGTGTGGTGTTGCATAGTGATCGCATAAGATTCGAGCATTCTTGCCGGTTGTCGAGGCTGTATACCTTCTCCTGCTCCGGGTGAAAGTGAGTGATGTAAGATTTGAGTGAAGCAAGGACTGAGAGTCTCTGCTTGGCAGGCTCGATCTTGTTCAGGCCCTGCACAACTGTGAAAAGGGTCGACAGACCCTGGCTCTCCACACTGCGCAGAATCAGCTCACCCAGCTCATCCACCTCTTGTTCTGCGGAAAGTACCAAGACGACAAAGTCGGCAACCCTGGTGGCATCCAAGCAAGCAGTAAGATCCCTGGTCAAGGGAAAGTACTGCAGCCTCTGCTTGAATCTGTCGATAGGTACACGGAAGGGGCCGTTCGAAATGTCGGCCTCGATGTCGAGGCTCTGGTTCAGGCTCTGAATAGCGGCGGCAGCGTCGCAGTCTCCGCAGAGAGGGAGGACAGCAACATTTCTTGGTGCGCCATCCTTTCCGGCAAAGATGAATGTCTCATTCTGGTGTTCCTTGTGTTTTTGAATTTGGCGCTGCTTGGCCTGGTTGCGACGGTCGAGCTTAGACATGACTTGCTGGTGGGGGGTTTTGCGGAGTCCTTTCTCGCTAGACACTTTGCCTGCAGGGGAGCGAAAAGAAATCAGAATTTGTTTTCAGGATGGACAACGTCTTTAAAAGCAAAGTCTTTGTAATTGCGATTGGATATTGCTTGCTGGAATGCGCTCGGCGTGACTCATTCACTCATACCTTTTGCAGCCTCCCGGAGTGAACCCTTGGTTGCTTTCCGTGATTTGAACGGCTTGTTGGACGACTTGGTGGTCGGCCGATGCGAATGGCCGCCGCCTGTTAAACCCGGCATCTTGTTGCCGTTGCTGTCGCCGCCCGCCTTAAACCGAAAAGGAAGCGCAGTGGAAGCCACCTTGAATTCTTTCGTCTGAATACTCCTGCCGTGGGTGGGTGAAAATGGGAGTACCTTTCTGGTTTGTATAACCTAAAGTACCGTAGACCGTACTTCGTAGAAGGGGATTGATAAGTTGGCGCAGGCGCGGGGCAGCCCAGGCATTTTTTTCGAGTTGTGCATCTTATCGGATGGTTGTGGGGTTTGTGGGACCAATGACAACAGCTCCTCAGCTATCTTTCCAACTTTTTAGTGGATCCCATTGGCAAAAATGTTGCATGCATCCTGTTGCACCTGTCGCGGCCTCTCGGTTTGAGTTCAGGATAAACGCCCAGACTACGCGCAAATCCCCAAAGCTCTCTATTGCAGCACCGCATTTGGAGCACCACAGACATTCGACAACATGGAGATCGCAGAACGAGCGGATGCTCCCCTTTCAAGGGCCGAGAAATCCAACGGAGCCGTTGCCATCGAGGGCGCGAGAACCCAATTCCGATCCAGGGCCGAGCTTGAAAAGGCCCGCCGGTTAAAGCTCGCAAAGAGGGAATATGGTCGTGGCCGCGGAATCGATGTGAAGACGGTTAAGGATAAGAAGCTGAGGCGTAACCTCGCAAACCTCGAGAACAAATATCAAACGGCAACGGTGAAAGCGAAGGAGGCCGAGATTCTGCTCGAAAACTCTGGTGGATTCCTCGAGCCCGAAACCGAACTTGTGAGTGGGAAGTAACGTGGAGTGGAAGCGAATGTGGTGCTGATTGATCCAAAAGGAACGCACATACAAAGTACGGCAAGAAGATATATACAGCGAGGTCGGAATCGATGTTGCGCAAAAGAGATTCGAGCTCAAACTCGACTCGAAAATCGGTCCTTACATTTCTGAATACAGCAGAAACGGTCGGGATCTGATCCTGGCGGGCAGGAAAGGCCATGTCGCGACAATGGACTGGCGGGAAGGAAAGCTCGGCTGCGAACTTCAACTGGGCGAGACGGTACGAGACGTTAAATGGCTGCACAACAACCAGTACTTCGCAGTCGCGCAGAAGAAATACGTCTACATATACGACTCTCAGGGTGTTGAACTCCACTGCCTGCGGAAACACGTCGAGGTCTCTCACATGCAGTTCCTGCCATACCACTTTCTCCTTGCCACGCTGGGCATAAACGGCCAGCTCAAGTACCAAGACACCTCCACCGGTCAGTTGGTGACCGAAATCCCCACCAAACTCGGTACGCCCGTCTCCCTTACGCAAAATCCACAAAACGCCATCCTGCACGTCGGACACCAGAACGGAACCGTCACGCTCTGGTCACCCAACTCATCCGAGCCGCTCGTGAAGCTCCTGGCGCACAGGGGTCCCGTCCGGTCACTCGCCGTGGACCGCGAAGGCCGGTACATGGTATCAACAGGTCAGGACTGCAAGATGGCGATCTGGGACATCCGCATGTTCAAGGAGGTTAACAACTACTTCACACGGGCGCCCGCCTCATCGGTCGCCATCTCGGACACGGGCCTGACGGCCGTCGGCTGGGGCACGCGGACAACGGTGTGGAAGGGGCTGTTCTCCAAAGACCGGGCGACGCAGGAGAAGGTGCAGAGCCCGTACATGACATGGGGCGGCGATGGCAAGTCGGTCGAGCGGGTGCGGTGGTGTCCGTTCGAGGACGTTTTGGGTGTGGGCCACAGCGACGGCTTCTCGTCGCTCATCATCCCGGGCGCCGGCGAGGCCAACTTCGACGCGCTCGAGGTGAACCCGTACGAGACCAAGAAGCAGCGGCAGGAGGGCGAGGTCAAGGCGCTGCTAAACAAGCTCCGCCCGGAGATGATCGCGCTCGACCCCAACTACGTCGGCAACCTGGACCTGCGGACCGAGAAGCAGCGACAGGCGGACCGCGATCTCGACACGCCCAAGCAGACGGTCGAGGAGGAGATGCGGCACCGGGCCAGAGGCAAGAGCGGCGCGCTCAAGAAGTACCTGCGCAAGCAGCGCAAGAAGAACATCATCGACGAGAAGAGGCTCAAGGCCGAGGAGCTGTACAAGCAGCAGCAGGAGAAGAGGGACGAGAACTACAAAGAGAAGGTCTCGGAGCTGGGTCCTTCCCTGGCGAGGTTCGCGAGGAAGGACTAGATGTAACACAATGGTTGAAAAAGAGCGATGAAAAACTAGATGTACTGCCGCTTGTAGACGGGAGACAAAATAATGATACCCCTGGGTCACCAGTTGATGAACTGAACGTACGGCTTTTTCTGTTATCGATCGCTTGCCCTTGCAAATTAACCGTGATCCATTATGGATGCTATGCGTGGATGGTATATGGCTGGAAAGAAAAGTCAGAATCAACCTAGAAAACCCATACTCCGTTTCCTTTATGCCCTTTTATAAACACATAGCCCCTTCTCTTCTATACAATCAGCAAGATGAACACTATATAGCCAGCTTTATGTCGTCCCCCCATCATTCAGACTTCCGTGTTATCCCGACATCACTGCGCCACTTCCTCTTCTTTACAAAAGCTTCAACCCGCCGGTAATTTTGTCGACCTCGCTCTTGGGCGCCGGGCCGACACCCAGCACGGTCCGGCTACCCGCCTCGATCTGCGTCCGGCCGGCATCCTGGATCACCTCGGCCGTGACACCCAGGGCGCGGGCCTTGGCCATGAGCGCAATCATGTCTTCCTCCGACTTGACCTGCACGGCGATCTTGGCCTGGCCGTGCCGCTCCCATTGCCGCAGCAGCCGTGCCTCGTGGGACTGGGGGTCGCGGGCGGCTGCGCGGGTCAGGGTCTTGTAGCAGGCCAGAGTGGCGTGGCCGCACTGGGCAGCGATTTTTCCTGGGGACAGACAAGTCAGTCTTAATGAGTGTGGAAAATGGGGAAAGGAGGTAGGGGGGTTAAGTACCCTTGGTCATGCCCAGATCCGTCCGCACCACCAGGACGAGCTTGCACTCCTCGTCGGCGTTGAACGAGACGGGCTTCTTGGTCTCCTCCTT
>Ga0233366_1000565_pt1 | contig 12062 bp, 7 predicted proteins | sample ElkDunMinimDraft_23_FD_191536 | JGI IMG/M metagenome (GOLD analysis project Ga0233366, IMG submission 191536) | Fecal eukaryotic communites from dung pellets of Tule Elk in California, USA - Elk Dung C4 | ecosystem: Host-associated > Mammals > Digestive system > Large intestine > Fecal | place...
TCTGCCCCACGCGCGCAGTCGCCTACTATGAACCCGTATAATTGACCCTTCTTACAACCAATAGGACCGGTAGCTCAGAGGTAGAGCAACCGGCTGCAGTCCGGTAGGTCACGCGTTCAATTCGCGTTCGGTCCTTTACTTTTGCTTTTGCATCCTTCACAAGCAAATAAATGCATTCATCTATCTTTTTGATTAACGTTGCTTCAATGACATCACCTCCTGTAGCGTTGCAGAGCGTTGTCGACGGGTCGGTGGACTTTTGACGATCCTCGGTCGTGTTGTCAAGTCCATCTCGGCTCATCAGTCTTGCTAGCCGCATGTGCTCTGCTTGACTGGCGCCTGATCAGCTTCCTGTTCTGACTTTTGACCATCTTGCTCACCCCGCAGCCAACCGTGGCCATGAGACCACAAAAAGGGGGATATCAGACTTTTGGCGCTTCGTCTCGTATGTTACGAACATATTGACACGCTTTTCTCCGTGCACACATCTCGATGCCTTTGCGACGCCTTGCACAATACAGTTTACGGGCGCTTCATCAGTCGGTGTTCCTCTGCGTGCCATGTTGCGCAAGTGAAAAGGCGAATGAATGGCTTCCGTATCTACCCGAGTCTGCCCAGAAACGGGAGTGAAACATATGATGCGCGCGCATCATTGTCGGACACACTGTCAATCCCCAAAAAGACCCCCGGCCCCCACGTAAGTCGTCCCCGAATTTCTCGTTACCAAATGTTCACACCTCACACGAATGCTCTCATTGGCGAGACGATGCGACCTGAGGCTCCCCTCAGCAAATCCCGTTGCTGCGATAATCTGCGGGGAAAAAAAGGTTCGATCTTGCATGCAAGCAGGGCAACACTGCAGCTTCAACCGAACGCCGTAAACTGCACGCCAAGCCCCCTTTGTTCTTGAACTCTGTTGCTCCATCCTTTTGACTGCTCTTGTGTTGCTACAACTGCGGCATACCTCTTGGTCCGGTGTGGCCAGTTGCGAGTGCTCACTACCATAAAGCTTCGGTTTCCCACACCGCGTCTTCAACCATTGTATGACTCCAGAACAAACCTCCAGTGGTGCCATCGACGGCCCGAACATAATTTTCGGGATGATTGGTAGAAGACTGGCCGTTGACCTTCCAGATCGGACGTCCGGTGAAAAACTCTCGCCCATGCTCTTTTAAGCTGCCAACACTGAGAGGCTTGGCCGCAACGATGGCCTGGCACCTGCGTAATCCCTGGACCATGAGTCTGTAGAATGCGTACCGCAAGGTACACGTAGAACCTTCGACGGGGATGACCCAGCAGTCGATTGGGCAGTCTGCGTTCCTGATATGTTCGGGCTTACGGGCCCGAAACTGGAGCACCAACAAAAATTGGCCGTCCCAGCAGAAGACTTGGGGACATTGATACTTGTCAGCATACCTGGTCAACTCGACAGTTAGAACTGAATTGATACGAGACGCCGACCCAATACAAGACTGCCAGTGCACTCGAGTCAATCAACACCAGGCAGGTAGTACACAAACGTCACTTACCCGCGGAGCTCACGCGCTAGTTTCTGTTGTGCGTCGCGCAAGCTGTTAGTCTGCCAATCCTTCCCGTTGATCAGGTTTCTCTTCATTTCGCCGATTGCCACGGGATATCGTTGGTTGCCGATATACACGCCATAGGTCGAGTCCACATTTTCCGAGATCGTGATGTCGCTCAGCGGCTTGGTGTGGCAGGTCTGGACGATGGTGGGATATCTGGCCCACGCCGCCATTACGATGTCGGAGACTTCTGTGTGCCACCAATGTTCCACGTCAGACTCCGTCTCGAGCCTCCAGTACCGCTCGTTTGGTGAACGGGCAGGCTCGCTGGCACGTTTCTCTTCGTCATTGTCGAGAGCCAGAAACGCCGGATCGAAAGAAGCGTGGACGGTGCCCTCATTGTCGATGGTCGTGTAAACTGTGAGGTTTTGCATCGGTGGATATGGCCGGGCCCATGTTTTGTCCGTGTAAGACACCAATCGTGGGTTATAGAGGGTATTAGAGGGATGCTGGCCAATGAGATCGTAGGCAGAAGTCATTGCAGCGACAGTCGGCCGGTATTTAGGCTGGAGGTTTAGAGAGTCTTTGGACTTCGAAATTCAGGATTTCAGGGTTAAGGTACAAGTCGAAGGTGGACTATTTCTCAGTTCCTGTGAATTTGCCGACTCGCGGAGTGAGACTGGGAGAGGGAGGACCGAGTTATTTCATCTTTACCCAACAACACTCGCAGTCTCGCAGGCAGCAGCTGGCTCACACTCACAGCCTAACGGGTACAGCCTAACGGGTACAGCCCAACGGGTACAGCCCAACGGGTGCAACGCCCGGCTGCGTAGTGTCTCAGCCCTCCTCCCCTGCATGCTGCGACAGGCATGTTGCACGTGACAATCACCTGCACTCAGCGAGATGCTGACCGCAATCTGCTGCAACGACTTGAAGGCTGAAGCCAGACCCCATCTAGCTCCATACCAAACACCACACACCAACCAGTCTTGCACAATGGAGGCCGAAGACGACATTCGCGTCGACCATGTTTCGCGCCCGCCCTCACCAGCTCGCAATTCCGAGATTCAGCTCCCCAGGTACCGACGTCCTGGGGAGCCAGAGCGCTACCGGCTTTCAGCAGCTCGACTAGCGATGGCTCCACGCGAGCCGCCGACAAAACTTGTTGTAAGCGTCGCATTGCGGGATTCCTCCTCGGCCCGTGCTAATACCTATGAGCAAGCACTTCTGGTTCCGTACCCGTTACGTCTCTGCGCATGCTTCTCAGATTTCCGACCTGCATCCCCACGTCCTGGGACTCCGGTTCTGCCCGTCCAAGATGGCCAGCTTCTTCGCATCCGCTACCCGGCTCTTCCCCGCATTTGCTCAGTCCTGGATTCAAGCTGTCTTTCCGGAGTGGTTCCTTCCTGGCCGTGCTGTATTGAAGACACAGAAACCCGGCGAAGAGCAAGAAATCATGGAGGAATATTTTGACACCGAAGTCAAGGCGTATCAACGGCTCAACCCCCTGCAGGGCGCCATCATTCCCAAGTTTTACGGCCTTCTGCGCTACAACGGAACAAGGGCTATGCTTCTCGAGTATTTGGGGGGCATCTCGCTGTCCGCTCCCGAGGGCGCAACCATGACCTTGGAGGAGCTGTCAAGTTTGCTGCAGCCATGCTACCAAGCACTCAACGCCTTTGACGTCTTTCAAGATGACGCCAACTTGTCAAATTTTCAACTTGTGGATGGCAAAATAAAGGTACTGGATTTTGAGAGTGCCGTGTTTCATTACTCCGCGGATCAAAGGGCAACTTTTCTGGCGTCGAGTGTTCACCACCTAGCCCAGTACTACCTGTCGATGCAGGCGTATTATCGGCATGAGGGTTCTCTGGAAGCAGCTTAATCCCTTGGCGGTGAAGGTTTCTGAAGGTAACAAGCAGAATTCTTGGCGAGTGCGCGGATGAGTTGCAGCGGCGGGTCGATGTTGGTAGTCCGTAGTTATGATGCGGGACGGTTGGGAGGTTGGGACAATCAGACGTTGCGCAGATAGGATGGATTGATGCCGGAGCGGATTGAGCTGGCGACGCGAGGTTTGGATTGCCCCACCTCTATCCCCAATTCATCCAATCAAGCAGGCTTCCTTGCCCTTGCCGCCCCACTTATCCGATTGGCACGTGTCCCGACTCCCGCGGAGAGTTGACCGTGTGAGCACGGAGCCAATAGCGCGGTTGATGGCGATTCAGCACTGTGCTGCTTGCATGCTTTGGGCAGTCAGGCAGGCCGCAGGCAGGGAGAGGCGGGCTGTATTCAGTTCTCTTCCACACCAGCTGTCTCAGGGCCTTAGAGTGCCTACCGGGTTACCTTACCTTAGCTCCCTCGCTCTCCCTCAACTTAAGGTTCGTGCCCCAGGATGAGGGTGCCAAAAAGTGGGGGCGTGGCACGGGTATGACCTATTGGGCGGTTTTCTCCGCTACTGGATCCTGATCAGTCTTCTGGCATAGGTACTCCCGACGTTGCTCGCTCTATCGTCCCACGCCATGGGGGTGGTGGAACACCGTTACTTTAGCAGGAGCGATTTCCAGGTTCGCGACCCTGTGGCCTTTTATCCCCCCCGCGGTCTTTTATCCCCCCCGCGGCCCACGCCCGGGTCGCCTTTCCATTGTTGCATGCATACATGTAGGCTGACAGCAGGCCAATGGGTCGATGATGGGGGAGGGGGTCTCAATAAAAAAAACGTTAAACGCTCACATAAAACCCCGAGATGCAACTGAACCATTCAGCCAATTCGTCTTTCTGATTCGTCGAGGACTTCCTTGACGTGCACACTTTGCCCAGCCGCCTTCCTGCGCCCGCCGCACATCAGTCTAATAAACCTTGCCACCACTTCTTTGACGTCCCCCCCTCCCACACACACGCACACACACCCACTTCACCCCCGCGGTTGTCATCCAGGCAGACAAAACGGGTCAGCGTTAAACTCCGGGGGACGGCAACCCACACGTACCAAACATTCGTAGAAAGTCTATATATTCCCCCCATCCATCCTCCCCTCTGCGCGAGACAAGCCCCCCTTTGTTCTCAATCTCAACAAAGCCAAAACAGTTCCACACAGCCTTTTCCCATCACAACACCACAAACATATCGTGAAAAGCTTCATCAACCAAAACAAACATCAACCAAACCAAACTATCCATCATGCCCGCCTACGCTCCCCGCTGCTGCCAGTGCAAGACCCTCCTGGTCATCAGCTCCTCCTGCTGCCACTGCCGCCACAGCCAGTGCGGCGAGTGCGTCTAAATGAAAACGATCTTCTTCTTCGGTGACGACGAAACGAAAGGGGAGGGAAACCCGGCACACACACGCACAATATCATCATGAGAGTGCCAACCACGACGGCTTGCAGGAAGTCATGCCTGTTTCTTCGTGAAAGAGGAATTAAGACATGACACCTCGCCGCTCAAACAACAACACAACATACAACAACAACATCCCATCCACAACAACACCACCCATCAACAAGCAACTGTCCAGATCAGTCTCCATGACTAGGCACGCCTCAACCCCTCCGCCCTCTCACCGAGTAGAACTATCTCTCCGGCTTGCACATGCTCGTTCAAGGCACCCGGTTACCGGTAGCGTAACAGCAACCGTTGCACCTTTTGTACACAACCAACAACATCCAGCATCTTTGTTCACGTAATCGTGGAGAAGGGAAACAATGGGTTCGACGGCTGGAAGGAGTGGGTCATGCGCGCGCTCGCGTCTTGGGAACCAGTTTTTTGGCTTCAACCATTTTTGCGAATTGGACAAACAGCACAATTTCATGGATGGGGAGCGGATGAACGACGGGACGGCTTTTTTGGGGGGGGGGGGGGGAGGTTTCACGGCTTTACGACATTTTCTTTTTTTTCTCACTTCACATGTGTTGTTATTATTAGCTGCGCCTTTTTTATTTGATACCCGGGCACGAAATTTAATTTTGATGAATCTCAAAACTGGAAGAAGAGGAATGCACAGTGACTTTTGCAACTTTTTTCTGCCTTGCTATGATGTGAAGCTATGGATGGAGCAATTGATAAAATGATGTGCAATGATGTTTGTGTGCCTTTTTGAACCCGGCTATGATATGAAAGGTATGGATGGAGCAACTAGCTAGATGAAGAGCAATGATGTCTGTGTGTCTTTAAACCCACTCTTGCTGGGTATCGAACCTTTTGACTTCCAGGTTGAAATAGAGAAAAAAACCAGACCGTGAACAAAAGATAATGAAGATGGTTGAAGACGATGCGTTGAAGATTAACCCGTCAATGATGAAATGAGAATGATTCCTGGCTTGATGTGTGATAAATATCCGAGGGAGCAGAATAAAGCAACGCAATGTCCCTCGAGCTCAGTGAAAAGGGTGAAGTTGCAAGAAAAGGAGCAAAGTTCGTGAAAGAAAAGGGGATGACTGAGATGGTTTTAGTCGGAAGCAATCAGTAGTAATCGTACTTCTCCTCGGCGGCCATCTTTTTCTTCTTGTTGTATCGGCGCTTCGGCTTAGTAGGAGCCTCTTTCCGCTTGCCCTTTCTCTTGCTGGGAGCAGGGGGAGGCGATGCCTTGCGGCTCCTGGCGTTTGTGGGGTTCCAGATGGGGATCGCCTCGTAGTCGTCCGAGGGCTCTCTCTTAACTCGCTTCTTGCCGGTCTTCCTGCGGGGCTTCTCATCAATCTCCTCGTCAGATTCATCATCTCTGTCATCCTCATCAGACCAGTCTTCCTCCTCCTCCGTTTTGATTTTGTTAGCCAGGTTGTCATCCTCGTAAATCTCCGGGATTGCCGTGTCCTGGGGTGTCGTGTACTCCGGCTCGGTGTGCCAGTCCTGCCACCAGGTGTCCACGATGCTGCGGACCTTTTGCTGCAACTTGACCTTGTCATTTTCGGCCCTCTGGTAGTCCTCCGTGTCGGGATACTCGGCCAGAAAGATCTTTTCGACGATGGTATTTATTTGCAGCTTCAAAATCTCAATAGCTCGCTCCCAGCAGCGCTGGAGCATATCAGGCAGATCAGCAAACACCGCCTTGATGTCCTTGTCCAGATCGGCAATAGATCCCGAGTAAACACGCCGTCCGTGCTCTTTGGCCCAATCCTTGAGCGCTTTTTGGCGAAGGAACATGACGGTTCTTTTCGCTGTAATCCATACAAGTGAGCCCCGAGTTAGTTTTCAAATCCAGAATTCAGTTTCAGCAATATTATCTGTTACTGACCTTTAAGCTCCCTGGCCTCCTTGAATCCGGGCTTCCACTGCCTTTGCATGCGATCCTTCAATCCCCCATGGATGCGAATGGACTTTTTGGAGATATCGTGAACGATCATCGCCAACATTCCCTTGACTTCCTCCTTGAGGGCTAGCAGGGTCTGACCTTGGGACTCAATGAAGTCTTGTTGACTCGGGAACTTGTAGTCAAGCTGATCTCGAAGTGACCGTGTAACCTTCGCCCATAACTGATCGACATGAGTTTGGGCGGTTATCAGAACATTCGGTATCTCCTGGTGAAAGTCGTGGCTCCACTGAGCAGCAATTTGCGTTTTGAAATCAGAAGACCTAGATATCAATGTTAGGGTGTGGTTCAAATGCGATCCCTTGTCCCTCCAGCAATCTTGGCTATGACATGTTGCTGGGTAGTGGGAAGTGGAAGCATTCGTGGAAGAACAAGTTAATCAGTTTCGTTTGGGGGATATGCGTAGGGTCTACTCACAAATCCTCCATCCAGTTGTATGTGGTCTTTCTGCCTCCTGCTCTGCTAATGAACTGGTCACCATTGCGGCGAACATTGGCCATATACGTTTGGTGATTGAGCTTGTTTGTCTTGGTGCGGATCATGGGATCTTTATATTGCCATCCTTGTATGATGTAGTCCAGACGGTTGACACACCATTCAATGGCCTGGTCCTGGTTCTGCAGCGGGTTTATCTTTCTGAAAGCCGTTCTCAATGTTCCGCTGTACTTCTCGAATTTCTACCACAAGGAGTTAACATGTCATCAAACGTTTCTGTTGATAAGGAAAGGGAGAAAACTAACACCGAGTATCGCCTTGAAGTTGTTGTCCAACATGGTTTTGACCTCTTCTTTAGAGAAGGGAACCTTTTGAATGTTGCACTCATTCTCGGACCACGTGCTGATGCGATGGAACAGACTGACATACTTGCTCAACAGCACTTTAGCATGCATGCGGCGCTGGGGTGTGGTTGCTTCATGGAGCCAATGAACCAAAGCAGGAATTCCCGTGTACAAATCGTTGGGGAAGCCCTCCATCGGGTTGCGGTCACACCATTCCCAGTACGCCCTGGCGCTTACCGGGAAAACCTCCGGAGGTCTGAACACAGCGGTAGATTGTCCCTGATCTTTGGAATTGACAAGAGTGAGACCATCGTGTCGTTCCTTTGCGTCTTGAGTCAGTCGTTGAATCAACCTGATATTGCGGGCTTTCACTGCAGTGAAAACCTCGTTTCCCACCAGGTATCGTAACATGGGGTCCGAAAGGGTACCGTAGTCGCTCTTGGCCTTCAATTTCTTGATCTGATCGATCTGGTCGTGTCTCTCAAGGTCTCTGGCAGTAGTCTCCCAGCAAATGTCATCCATTTTGGACAAAGCGACGCAGTAGCTTTGGTTATTCATGAGCATGTCCAGTTCCTGCGCTCTCTTCATCAGATTAACGCCAGTTTGCTCGTCCGCACCACGTACAGAATGCGTAACGACGATAGACACGGCAAGCTGGCTGTAAAATTCTCGGGCAACGGCCTCGCGGCTCTCGACAACGTCCGAGAGTCCAGGGAGATCCACGAGAACTATGCCTCCTTTGAGGTTGTCCGACTTCAAGTACAGGTTCACTTGTTTGACTAGAGGCCACATGGCCATCTCCACTTCGTCAGGAGTCTGGTCAGCTGTTGATGTAGCTCGGGGGATTTTGACGGTTGTAGAGTCGAGGTACGGCTTTATCTCCTTGGCAAAGGAGCGTTCGTGGGCACTGCGGATGCACTTCTTACCACCGGAGATCGTAGCAAGTGCAGGGTGCTCCTGGTTTAGGAAGAATGCTGGTGATAAGGTGTCGACAAGAGCTTCCAATTGGACTTGAGTGTACCCCCAAACAGCCTTGATCTTTCTCGCTCCCTCTCGGATATCCTCGTTGGCGAGTTCAATCCTCCTCTCCCTCTCCTCTTCCTTATCCGCATCATCATCGATGTCTTCGTTGTTGAGATCCTTGTTCCGTTCCTTGATGCGTTGAATGAAGGTCTCAAGCTCCTTTGTGATCTCGTGACGTGTGTGGAAGACGACCTCCGCCCGAAATTTCTGTTGCGGATCGTCGTTGTAGTTGTAAGCAACCTTACAGACTGTGGCGGTTGCTGCTTCCATGTTGCTAGGGGGGAGGATGTTTCGGTAGCCAAGAAGAACATTGAGCAACGAGCTCTTTCCAGCCCCGGTCTGGCCTTGGACGCCGACCATTACTTCGACGTTCTTTCGCTCCTCATTCAAGTCATTGGCCTCTCTGATCCACTGGCGAAGCATGTGCCCCCCAAGCACCTGGGACTCTGGTTCATTGCCGATATCGCCTTCAGGGAGCGCTCCCTCAATCACGCGAGCGAGGTTGAAAGAGTGTCGTGCCGCATTATCCACTGCCGCTTCAAGCGCCTGTATGGGACAATCGTCTCTCCAGAAGACCTGGAGAATATCATGGCTTGCCATGGTAGTAGAAAGCTGTCGGCAATTCTGAAGAAACTCCCACGTGTGAAGCGATGTGACAATGAGCAGTGCGTATGTCGGGAAAAAGGCGTTTGGTCATAAAAGATTGCGCCGCTCAATGCTCAGAGACCGGCAGCCATGGGTTCTGTGTAGAAGGAACCGACTCGATCAGATCGTATGAAATGTGTGAAAATGATAAAGTGGTAGATTTCGCTCTTGTAATACGCAGTGTTTGACAATAGGTGTGAGTGTATGGTGAGCTTATCCTGAGCTTTGTTGACCAAATGTGATGTTCGACTGACGGCAGAAATGAGATTGAAGATTCGAAGTGAGGCCGGCAAAGATATTGAAGTAAGGCTGTCGTCGTGTCAGAGGCTGGAGAGAACTGCGTGAGTAAGGTATGACACAAGAAGCAAAGGGCATGAAGGTGAGGGGAGATATCTTGGGTGAAGGGAAAAAGACGGTACCTGAGAGGTATGTTGATGAATGAACAGGCTCCGGTAGGAGAATGAAGAAGAGGGAAGAAAATGACTGGAAAGGCGGGCTGAGCAGAAGACAGTCATGCAAAGCAGCAGCAAAAAGGGTTGGTGGCCAAGAAGCATGACAAGAGCTGAGGTGAGTCCTGAAGGGAAATGTGCACGCAAAGGAACTTTGATATGGATGAAAGCTGTGAAACCCAAATGAAGAAGATTCCGACGAGGGAGGAAGGGCTGAAGTGTTGCAGCTCGGTACAAAAAGGCGGAAAACGTGTGATACCGCAAGAAAATGAGAACTCCACCTACCAAAGACTGCTGCCAGGCAACTGGATGTTGAAAATATGCTCGTGCTGATGAAAGAAATCGTTGTCCGGTATGTAGGTGAAGCTTGGTATGAGGGGATTTATGTGCTAAACTCAATGCCGAGCAAGGAGCTCATCAAGCCAATGGAGAGAGAAGGGAGAGGAGCGGAGATAGAGAGAGGTGGCTTGTGTATCTTTATAGAGTATGAAATGTTGAAAGATGAAGGACTGACTTCCTGCGAGAAAGCCGAGAATTTATAGCCGCGAGGGCTGAGCAAGATTCATCCCAAGATGTGCAAACGGGCTCACGCTAGGGAAGTAGAAGAGAGAGAAACGTGATAACCTTCTCTGCTTCACGGATGGAATATTCTAGTCTCGATCAAGGAAACACCAAACGGAGAAGAACTGCAATCCTGGAGATTCGTGGCAGGCGACTCATGGATCGCCTCGCTCTTCAGAGCCAAAAGACCTAGGCAACGGAAGCATCAGCAATACTTCACCGATTTAGGGGGGTACCTTGAGACCTCCTCGGCAGTTATTCTTCTGCTGAATTGCTACAGCAAGCAATGGCGAGGGTGCCGGTGTTGATCAGGTTGCCGAAGATGGGGGATGTTGGGAGAGAAACACGGCAGAAGTCGTCCGATATCCGCCTCAAAACCCGACGGCGAAGGCAGTCGTGCCTGCCTTTCCCTCGCACCTTCCTCCTCAACACCACCACAAGACCCACAGCAAACAGACCACCTCAGCTTCTCGAAAATGATCGCCTCTCACCTTTCTCCCACCGACCGACACAAGAAGACATCAAGCCCAAACTGGAGCAGCAAAGAAATGGTATACACATATATACGGGCATGCGTGCGTGCCTTCATTCTACACTGTTATAACAAAAAAATATTTTGTACAAACCAAAAAGCCAAGGGGTATTCATCCATCCGATTCTTTTCCGTTTTCCATTAAGTTTTCCTTCCACCCATCCCTTTTTTCTTTCCCTCGTCTGCTGCTGCTGCTCATCTCACATCCCTCTCACTGCGCGCCCACAAAAGCCCCCTTTACTCGCGAACAAACAGACCAGCCATGCCCATACCGGTACCAATGCACATGCTCGTGACACCAACCTCACCGCCGGTACGGCCAAGACCGTGGAGGAGAGTGGCCACGAGACGAGCACCGGTGGCACCGAGCGGGTGACCAAGCGCAATGGCACCACCATCAGGGTTGACCTTGCCCGCCTCCCAGTCCTTCTCGAGGCCGAGCTCGCGGACGCTGTAGATGGCCTGGCTGGCGAACGCCTCGTTGATCTCCCAGCGCTGGACGTCCTCCTTGGCGATGCCGAACTGGCTCAGCAGCCTGGGGATCGCCAGGGCCGGCCCGATGCCCATCTCGTCGGGCCTGCACCCCACCACGGTCGCGCCGACAAACTTGCCGATGATGTTGCCCGTCAGACCGAGCTCGGTGGCCGTGCTGCGGCGCATCAGCAGCGTGGCCGCCGCGCCGTCGCTGACCTGGGACGAGTTGCCGGCCGTGCTGGCGCCGTCGGGCTTGAAGGCGGGCTTGAGCTTCTGCATGCCCTCGAGGGACGCGTTGGCGCGGATGCCGTCGTCCTGGGTGACGGTGACGGTCTGGACGTCGCCGACCTTGTTGCCGGCCTTGTCGAACTCCTGGTACTGCGTCGTGACGGGGACGATCTCGGCGTCAAAGGCGCCCGAGGCGCGCGCGGCCGCGGCGCGGCGGTGCGACTCGACGGCGAAGGCGTCCTGGTCGGCGCGCGAGACGCCGTACCGCTCGGCCACGTTCTCCGACGTCAGGCCCATGGCCATGACGCAGTCGCGCGCGTCCCGCTCGGGGCTCTCCTTGAGGGCGGGCCAGTACGAGGTCGGGATGGCGCGGCTGCCGTAGTTGCGCGTCATGCTCTCCATGCCGGCGCCGATGCCGACCGAGATCTGCTCGGTGCGGATCTGGGCCGCGATGTTGGCGATGGCCTGCAGCGAGGACGAGCACGCCCGGTTGACCGTGTAGAGCGAGGTGCTGTGGGTGTCGAAGCCGACGTGGTTCATGGCCATG
>Ga0233366_1000569_pt1 | contig 12031 bp, 16 predicted proteins | sample ElkDunMinimDraft_23_FD_191536 | JGI IMG/M metagenome (GOLD analysis project Ga0233366, IMG submission 191536) | Fecal eukaryotic communites from dung pellets of Tule Elk in California, USA - Elk Dung C4 | ecosystem: Host-associated > Mammals > Digestive system > Large intestine > Fecal | place...
GGTGCCATTTACTTGGCACCAGCAACCACCACTACCCCCAAAGAAATGAGCCCGTAGGCCATCGGGCCCGTAGGCAGGAGCACGAAGTGGAAGCGCGTAGCAGATAAAAACGCCCGAGTGCCAATATCGGCAGTATGGTAGGAACCAGTTGCTGTTTGCCGCCGTAGTATGTGATTGGAGTTTCATATTAACATAAAAAGAGATTGGTAATTAGGTTTTCTTTAGTTGTTTGTTTGAACATTCCGCAATGTGGGTTTGAGCTGGCTACCTGTCTCGACTTTGAAAGCATGCAGCAGGCAATCACAGGATTTTCGGGTTTGTAACGATAGAGTTTTGCATGGGCACATTCTATGCACTTTCCGTTGTTAACTTTTGAATATTTTTTTTTCATAATCGTTTAATATATAGTTTGACCATTGCTTTGCTATTGCTCTTGCCATTTGGGGAAATGTTCTTGAACGATACTTGCCCCTAGAAGAAATAACAAAGCATTTTGTTTTCGGGTTTATAATTTCGGGCATTAATGGGGGGAGATTCTTTAACCAATAAAGAGTTTTCTTGGTATACTTCACTCCATACCATGAGGGATCAGCATAACAGGATGGCGGGGGCAGGTTTGCTCTCTTCATCTGGATAGGATTTTCCACGGCAACATATTTTGCTGAAGCATTGAGACACTTATAAAAGAACTCTCTCGCCTGGTTTAACTTTTTCAATCTGTTTTGGTCTATCACAATATCTATAAACCCGTCGTGCTCTTCGTGTCTAACGAGACAACAAGCCCCGGCTTTGCATAAGTAAGTGCACGGAGGATGAGCAATTATTTAATCCCATCGAGGTACAGAATGAAATGTACCATCCTCAGTTATAAATTCATACTTGCCGGACAAATAGGGGGTAACGTCGCCTATGATGTGAAATTCTTTCGGTGTTCTTTTCCTGCATGGCTGGATGTCGCAGGAAAAGGCAATATGACCAAGTTCGCGAAATGCCATGGTTTCTGCCTGCGATTCTTCACAGGCAATCAGGACAAACAGCTTTTCTTTTACGCGCGTGTGCACGCATGTGTGAGGGTTTTCTTTGTAATTCATTGATTATTATTGTTTTATCTTAGGTCTGATTGGAAATCCGACGGCGGTACTACTGTACCGCCTATTCTTTGTACCTTTTTTAGGGTTCGTCGACTTCTCCGAACAATGATTCTTCGAGTTGAAGCAGCCCTTTTATTTCCTCGATGGTTTGACCAAGTGGTTGGTCATGGGACTTCATACGGACGGAAATGAGTTGACGTAATAGAGTGAGTTCAGTTTGATTCCATCGCTGTGTGGCAGCGTTGATGATATGCCTGTTGTCGAGGTCAGTAAGGATTGTGTCACATGCTTTGATGATGTCCTTTTCTGTAACTGTCTGCTTGTACGCAAGAATTTTCAGCCTAAGCGAATCGTCTAAGCGAGATGAGGGTTTTGCAGAAGCAGGCCTTTCGACCTTGAAGAACTGAGCCTGCTCTTTGAAGCGAAACAGCTGCACATCATCACATCTATCCTTGCGGACAAGATTGCCGTTTTTGTCTCTCTGCACTTTCTTGAAGTGGAAGTAATGATGGACGAGGGATGCGAAGATGTTTAGAACCTGCTGGTCTGAGAAGTATTCGTCAAGGGTGTTTCGGATAGAACGGATTTTGCGGTGGTTGGTGTTGTAGTCTTCAATTACGAACCACTTTTTTACGCTTGATGTGATAGAGAATTCAAGACGCCAAATAGTAGGATTGTAGGTGGTACCATCTTGTCTTTTTTTCTCTAATGTGATGAAATCATCAACGAGACCAGCCACGGCCCATGCTTGCCGTATGTATGGCTTATCTTTTTTTTCTTTGAGTTCGATGGTCTTGTTATAAAGTTTCGTTGAAATCATCGATTTAGGAGAACCCCACTTCAAAGAATTCCAAAACCGACCATCCCACAAGTCCTTCCCGTGTGTAGCAATTTCACCTTGATTGATTTTGCTGTACTTATGTTGCAGGAATCTGTTTATTACGTCTTGTGGATCATATCCAGTGTCGAACCTTTCGAAGTCGAGCGCAAGGTCTATCCTCGATATTCTCATGATGGAATACTGATGTTGAACCAGGAATGAAAACAAGAAGTAAGCTGGGTTCTTATAGTAACAGGATCTATTTGTCAATCTGATGTGGCATGATAGAGGGTCAAGTACTTGAAACGCCAAAGGGTTTTTAGCCCCGACAGGTTTTCTACGAATTTCCAACATAGGTTCTTCGGTGTTTGGTTCATAGATAACGAACATTTCTTCATATACACGGGTACCATAATCCCTAACAGAGACTTCAAACCCACATGCCCGGAAATAGTCGGGGTTGCGTTGAGCCAAAGAAGCAGGCTCGAGGCAGTGAACCTCTAACCAGTCGAGATTAAGGCACCTTGTAATCATATTGGCTTGCCGTTCTTTGTTCTTCTCACACAACCTCTGACACTTGATATACAGATGATGTTGTGATTGTTTTTGTGGCGCAATTTGCAAAAGAAATAGTTGTCCTTTGCTGTGCCCCAAAGAATTTCATATCCTTCATATAAAAGTGAGGCAACGTTTAACATTGCCTCCTTTTTTGCTTTCATTTCACTTGACATTCTTTTGTGATTTTTTGGACTTTATTCCAGCCATGGCCGGATTTTCCCCGCCTGTGAATGGTTGGTCAGCAGGCTCAGATGCAGGCTCAGATGCAGGCTCAGATGCAGGCTCAGATGCAGGTACAGATGCAGGTACAGATGCAGGTACAGATGCAGGTACAGATGCAGGTATAGATGCATGCTCAATTCCAGGATCTGTGGTGGCTGGTTGTGCTTGCTGCTGTGCTTTCTGCTGTGCTTGCTGCTGTGCTTGCTGTTGGGCTTGCTGCTGTGCTTGCTGCTGTGCTTGCTGCTGTGCTTGCTGCTGTGCTTGCTGCTGTGCTTGCTGCTGTGCTTGCTGCTGGTCTTGCTGTTGGGCTTGCTGTTGGGCTTGCTGGTCTGTAGGAAGAACACGCGTTACAAAACCATTAAAGTCAACCAGGTATGCAGCGTTACCGTTAAGGTCATAGAACTGAGCCTGGGCAGACATAGTTGCACCAGCTGCCCGCGCCTGCTCATAACCGACATAGTATAACTTTGAGACGTTAAAAAGCTGACCATCAGCAGATACTATTTGCTTACCAACAGGATCACTATTTACCTGTATCAACTCAATTCGGTCGACACTGATGTTTATTCCGGCAACCATTCTTTTCTCCTTAGGAGAAGAATAAATCCGGGTCGAGCCACGCCCCATCACAAAAACCTTAGATCCTTTGGTTAAGTATGGCATTAGCTTCTCATTTTTACCATGCATGATGCATGAGTTCCAAATGGTCTCCTCATGCTGCTGATTGCTTGCATCAACCCAACGTCTTGTTTCTGCGACATTGAATTTGATGTACTCGTTTCCGTTCTCGTTCTTGTACTCGGCGTTGCTACCGAGGTTTCCAATAACACAAAATAATTCCATAACTTTGTAGATTTTAATAAGTTGATAATGATTGAATAATACATGCTACGACGTAGATGAGGGCAATGAGCGTAAAACTTACGAAGGCAGCGTCTTTTTCTTGTTGTTCTTTTGAATTCATAAATTTGTGAGGTTTTGACTTAGGTTTTTTTTCTATTGAGGTTGGCAGTATCGGTTTTTCCCATCAGCGTCCCATGAAGGAAAAATCCGACTGAGTTTCATCAGTGTTTCATCGTCTGGAGAGAAATGGGTATTCATTGAATTTTGCCTTGGGTGTTTGTAGCCGATACACAAATCACGATAGGCCTGGGCAAGTTTTTCAAACTGCGCCTTATTGAGGCTTATTAAAGCTGTACACGTACCTTCATCAATGTATGTTTCGAGCAATTGTCGAACCAGCATTCGTAAGGTGGATGCAGCAAAGATTTCAAGTCTGTAGAACTTGAAAATGTCTAGATGATTAATTGTTGAATGTTTCATATTTGTTGTACTTGGGTTAGGTTGTTATATCGTAAGAGGAAAAAGAAGTACCCAAAATGAATTTATCATAATGCCGAGTCGGATAACACTCGTTTAGATAAAAAGAAAGCGAACGAGGAAAGTTCCTGCGTCCGCCCCAAGTACTGCCGTACCCCTGTCTTACGCTCGGGGGTCGCTCCTCAGCGTTGCCCCTTACCCTCAGACGCTGCAAAAATATGAAATAAAATTGAAAGGTGGTTTTTTGGTTAAGGTATTTTAAGAAAAAATTGGTAGTGAGGTAATAAAGCGAACAATATAGGTAACGAAAAGAAAATCCTGCGCATCTCACGACGAGCAGGAAGCAATTGAAATCAAAAACATAGCTTTGTATCCCGAAAACAACCTACTAAGTAATCGTTAAAACTTTATAACTTTCCATTCAAAACCCTTGCTTTTCATAATTTATAAGTAATTTTGCGACGTTAATTAACGCAGATATGAAGCAAACGATTGATACTTAAAGAAAGGAGAAGTCGATGAAAGTGTTATTATCAATTAAACCCGAGTTTGTCGAGAAAATATTCAACGGAACAAAGAAATACGAGTTCCGCAAGAGCATCTTTAAAAACAAGGATGTTGATACAGTAGTCGTCTATGCTTCTTCGCCTTGGCAATACGTCATTGGAGAATTCAAAATTGAAACAATTCTCAGCGACAACGTTGATAGAATTTGGGAACAAACCCGTGAATTCTCTGGAATTAGCGAGAATTTCTTTCGCATGTATTTTGCCCACAAGACGAATGCCTTTGCTATAAAGATAGGACACGTCACGAGATACAAAAAGCACAAACAGTTGAGAGACTATAATGTAAACTTTGCGCCGCAGTCGTTTGTCTATCTATAAAATAAGTAATTGGAACAACGATTCAAGACCTCAGAGCAGAGAACATCGACCTGCTGCCGTTGCGGCGATGCATCGTAATAAAGAAAGATTAAGAAACGAAGAGCGGGAACCGAGGCCGAGGATGTCGGCAAGGGTTCCCACTCTTATTTATAGACGAATAATCAATGTTTCTATCTCCTTTGAATTACATTCACTATAGAAAAAGATTGTCTATTACTTTATTCAAGTTCCGCAAGTTAAAAATCAGTTGAGATAATGGCGTAAAAAAGGACACAGGGATTTCCGTATGTCACGGAAATTTAGTAACTTTGAGGTGTCAAACAAAAAGATACTAAGCCCTATGCCCAGCCACAAAGGTACAAACATTTTTTCAGAAGTCGGCAAGTTTTTCAAAGAAAATGATGCCACAAGTGCAATGAATGCGATAATGGACATGACAAACGTCCTCAAGCTGTCCGAAAAGCGGCTTTTCGGCTGCGAGAGCAGATGTAACTGCAAGCTGACGCAGCTGCAGTTGCTCGGATTGCTGTTGTTGTTTCCCTGTTTCATGATTCGTAATGCATATAACTATGGTTCATCGTCTCTATGCAGCTTGTTTCGCTGCAAGAGCGACACATTCTATCGTTTTCTTTCGCGTGACAACTATGACTGGCGCAAGATTCTTGCCACCGTGTCGTGGCAGCTCTGGCGCAAGATTCAGCAGAAGCGTACCACGGAGGCCACAGGCCCCGTATGCCTGATGGTTGACGATACTGACTATCCCAAGCGCGGTGTGCAGGCAGAGCTTATCGGCAAGATATTCTCTCATGTCACGCATTCCATGATGCTTGGTTTCAAGGCGCTCTTCCTTGGCATCACCGACGGCAAGAGCCAGATGTTGATAGATTTCGCCCTCGTTGGTGAGGAGGGAAAGAAGAAGAACTACGGCCTGAAGCAGAAACAGCTTGATGCCCGTTTTTCCAAGGAACATGACAAAGACTCCCACACGGCCAAACGTATCAAAGAGTACGACCAGAGTAAGATTGCCTTGATGATAGAGATGATAAAGCGCGTCATCAAGCAGAAGATACATTTCGACTACATCCTGGCTGACAGCTGGTTCGCCTGTGCTGAAATCATCAAGTTCGTAACCTCCCGCCATGTCAAATGTCACTATCTTGGCATGATTAAGATGAGCCGCACCAAGTACACATATCAGGGCAAGGAACTTACAGCCAACCAACTCGTCGCTCTCTTTGACCATCCCAAGAAGGGGCGCAAGTACAGCAGGAGTCTTGGGTGCTACTATGTCACGGTGGATGTCACCTTTGCCGGGCGCAACGTGCGGTTGTTCTTCTGCAAGCGTGGCAAGTGGGCCAAGTGGAATGGACTCATTACCACCAACAGAGAACTCTACTTTATTGATGCATACAGGATTTACTCCATGCGTTGGTCCCTGGAAGTCGTATTCAAGGAAGGGAAGCAGAACCTCGGACTTGGAAAGTACCAGATGCGTAACTTCTCCTCGCAGATTGCAATGACCGCCATCACCGCCATGCAGTACAACCTGCTCTCCACCGCCAGACGCTTCTCTGACTACGAGACCATCGGCGGATTGTTTAAGGACGCTGCCATGAGCAGCGTGGAACTCACTCTCACCGAGAGAATCTGGGATATGATACTGGAGATAGTCCGAGAGATTGCAGAGTGCTTCAATATCGAGGATGAACAAATCCTCGACATGCTTGTAAATCGGTCGGACAAACTCAGTCATTTCGTTGAAATCTATCAATTAAAACAGGCAAGTTAGGAACTTGCGGAACTTGAATTACTTTATATGATACTGCTCAGAGAATATCTGCTGTATCTCGGAGGGAGTCAGCCGGAGCCACTTCGTATTTGCATCCTGGGGAAGCCCTGCAATGTCAAATTCTACTATCTCACGGAAAATGGTGATGTACTCGGGATGCTTGGAGAGCGTACTCTTCCTGCCACCTCCCTTCCTGCGGACTCTTCCCTCATTGAAGTGCTCGCCCCTGTCAAGTTCATGGAGACCCCTGTAGACGGTGTGTCAGTTCATCCACGGACAATTGCAACTGAGCAAAAAAATCCTGCGCATCTCACGACGAGCAGGAAGCAATTGAAATCAAAAACACAGCTTTGTATCCCGAAAACAACCTACTAAAACTATGATACAAAGCAATCTTGTCAGATGCAAGAGAGGACATATGAATTGTACAAAGTTATTTTTTAACGATTACTTAACGATTACTAAAGAAAAACACTATATATGTCGGATAAAGAGAATGAAGACAAGCAGAGCAAGCAAGAGCAAAAACGCAACCAGGACCACGACGAGGGTTTTGCCAGCTGCGTAGGATTTAACACTAAGCGGGACTTGTTTAACGGATTGTGAGGATGATTTTTCCTCCTTCCTTGTTGTGATGTCGACGACGTTATTTGCTGAAGCAATCTTGGCATGCCGAACCATCATCGGTACTAATGAAGACGTGGTTGTAACGTTGATGGGCGATGTGTTAGTGACGGAATCTGCCGGAATGATCATGGCAGGGTGGGGGAGAAAAATGGTATCTTCGTAGTTGATTACTAACCAGTCATGACGCAGCTGGCATGTGCTATCGGAATTTATCGAGGAAGAGGTGGAACGAATCTTCTTCGACGACGCACAGCTAACGGCCGCTAACGACAACAGGAGCAGCCCCAGCAAGGAGAGTGAACGCCTAAAGCATGTCATATGCAGTACGAAAGAGGTCAATTGTGAGATAATGGGTATAGGTAACGCCACATTCAACGATGGCCATTGCACGGGCAATGGCACAGACTTTTGCCCGCTCGCTGAACTTTATGGGCTTGTTGTGCGTGACGCCGGAAATGGTTTCGACTCGGGCGATATATGCAGCGGTGTCGTTTTCTGAAGGTGGCGCCCATCGTTTAATGATGTCGGCAGGTGTTTTGCACTTAAATGCTGGATAGATCAGATAGTTGCGTATGAGCTTCAAGGCAGCCCGCGCACCATATTCGAGAGAGATGAAGGTGCAAAACGAGTCGTCAAGGGATTCGGGTGCAAGACCCTGCCAGCGGTTGGCGGGGTTGCGACGAATGTTCAATGGGTTGTTGTTGCGGAGGCCACGGGGCAGTGACGGATAGATGCGGAGGTCGGTCATGGATTATCTTGGGTTTGGCCGATGGGTAAACCATCGGGCGCGGGTGAAACATTTAGATTTCCGGGACGAGTTGAGCCGAGGGAACCCAACTTGTAGTCGAGACCGAAGATGGACGCAGTGAGTAGAAGAAACTGAGCAATCACCATGAGGTTGCCTGCTGCGACTTCGTGGTCTTCGGTAACGAGGAGAGAAGCGAAAGCAAACACCACCGCGGCGACGAACGATGCGACGGCGACAGAGTACTCGATTTTCCGATGTGGTTTCTGCATAATTGATAAGAGTAAATCCCACCCCGGTGAACTTGCACCGGGGTGAGAAATAATGATATTACTAACCTACTACTACATTGAAGTCAATGTGAGAAGGAATAGCGGACTGATTAAGTTCAACCTGATAAGAATCCAAACCCAAAAGAGCTGAACGCAAAACATCTTCGACGAAGGTGATCATTGTTTGCATATCGGATTCAACGTGGCTTAACACAATACTTTCGTTCTCATAGATATACATGTTTAACATCGAGGCATCACCGAAGATTTCTGCTATAACAGATGATGCAGAACGCTCTACGATGCTGACCACAAGACCAGTAAAAGGAGTATCAATAGCGAACGAGAACGCATAAAGACCAACAGGCCCAATTTGGCCTAGGTTAATCTCTGTCGGAATATCAACGTCAGACACGAAAGGTTGCGCCGCTCACCTCCGAGAACGGGATGGTGGCGTTACCCAACCAACTAGTGTCGGAAACGAGGAGTTGGAACTGAGATTCCGGCGTGTCGCCGCTGGCGGGCACCGTGGCGGTGATGGATGCAGCCGACGTGGTGTTGTTGCTGGGCACAATGGCCAGCTGGTTGTTACCGATGGTTACCACACGACGCGACCCATCGCTCATGACTGCGAGAGTGGCAACCTGCGAGGAGAAAGTTACTCCCTGGGCAGTTGCGCGCTCGCTGGTGGCGGTGAATGCTTTGTTGACGAGTGCGACCACCGAAACGCCGCTGACGACGTTGTTGTCGGCCTGCTGGAGAATCTTGTCGGACGTGATGTCAGCGGAGGCACCTTCCATATACGAAGCAATGACGCTCTCTTCGTCGTAATCGAAACCGTCGATGCCCCACGACGTAGGCTGCATAACCGACGACGTGTAAATCCAGGATTTGGTGGTGCGACTGGAGATGATGAGACCGACACTTGCAATGCCGTAGAGAACCTCGTTAGCGCTAATGAGCGTGAGGTGGCCATTTATAGCAATGAGGTCGAGCATAGACCCCATAACTTCGCCCATGGTGGTTAGCGTGTCGGCAGTGTTGAGCACGACAGAGAGGTAAGCTCCGATGCGCTGAGTGGGGTCGTTGACATCGCCAAGTACAGCCATGAACGTAAGTTCCTCGCCTTCCTGCAGAAGCGGGTTTTCTGCTAGCAGCTGCGTAGAGAAATCGCCGACGTACATATCACGGATAGTGCTAACATCATCGTCCATACCAGCACCGGCGGCGATGTTAGCGAACTCGGCACGCTTATCTGCGCTCGTTCCGGCGCCAAGGTTGATGCGGGTCAGACCATTGAGCCCAAGTGAGCCTTCTGAGATCTGATAGGGCACGTTAACGGGCAGAGCGGTCTCACTTTTCATCACACCGGGGATGACGCTCTGCGACATGGCCAGCGAGAGAAAGCGGTTGCGGTTCTTACCAGCCTTGCCAAGAGGAATGAACGCGTGGTTCAAGATCTGTTCGAAAGCAGCGTAGAAGAGTTGAGCCGGACGAGCCTTGGCACGCTGCTTTGCCTGCGCGTAAGTTTTAGGATTGCTGATGGTTTGAGCAATCGACCGAGCGAACTTGGTTCCCGACTTCTTGGCCAGCGAATTGGTATAGCCGACCATGTTGCCGAGCTTACCTGTGACCTGAATAGTTGAAACTTGTTTTGCCATAGTGGTAAAGAAAAGAAAGGGTGGACAGCCCCGAAGATTTAACATCAGCAGCACACCTCTGCCCAGACGGCCGCTTTTCATCGTTGGCAAAGGTACAAAAAAATTTTTGGGCGCCAAATTGGACGAGGTTAGGAGCGGTATTGGAGGGGGATGGGATTTAACTGAAGAAAACTTTACAAACGAGAAAAAACGAGTAGAGTGTGATTTAGGAAAATTTAAGAAACTTTAAGTAGGGCGAGTGAGGGTTGGAAGAGGAAAGATGAAAAGTTACACCCCGCAAGGGGTGAAACATGTATTAACATATATTAACAACATGTATTAACATATATTAGCAAAAAAAATCGTAAAAGTATATACATATATCAGTTTTTTTTAGTATCTTTGCAGTACGAAAAGAATAAGAAAACAACCTAACCCCCAAGACCCGGAAGGGCACCAAGGAACGATGATACAGGAATTTTTAGAGTACCAAGCCAAGAACAAGGGGCTGGCAGAACAGAGCGTAGAGGGCTACAGAAAGGAGCTGAAAGCCTTCACAAGATGGGCAAGACCGAGAAGCCTGCGTTGGTCGACGTTGACAAGTAAGGACGTAGATGCCTACGTAAGAGACGAGCAGGAAAGGGGTATGAAGCCCCGGACAATAAAGAAGAGGGTGGAAACCCTGAGACTGCTTTTCATCTGGGCGAACCACCAAGGACTGCTAACTGAGAACCCGGCAAGGTACACGCAGACCCCGAAGTGGGGAGAGGAGCTACCGAAGGCAGCCGACGAGCAACGCATCATAGAGTACATTGACAGCCCGGCCACGACAAGAGAGGGGATGCTTGTGCACGCGATAGTAACTCTGATTTACGAAACGGGCATGAGAATAGGAGAGGTAACGAAGATGAGAGGTACGGACATAGACACTGAGCAGCACACCATAAGGCTGACTGGTAAGGGAAACGCCGAAAGGGTTGTTCTTTACGGCAAGAGGTTTGAGAAATACGCTGAGATGATGTCGAAGAACCAGGGAATCATCTTCTACGAGAACCAAGAGACCTACAGATATATGATGTACAGAGAGTTGCCGGGGGTAAACCCGCACGCCATCAGACACACATTTGCTTGCAGCCAGCTGGGAAAGGGTATGCCCCTGAAAAGCGTCTCGACACTGATGGGACATAAGCACATCGAAACGACGGAAATCTACGCTCGGTTGAGCTTAGACAATATCAAAAACCAATATCAACAAATCAACTAACATGAAAGAGAAAGAAGAGAAGAAGGAACGCCAGCGCAAGGCGTTCAAGCATGGAATCACAACGCAGAAGCTTATGTGTTTCAGATGTGACTTTGACGTGATGGAACTCTTAGAGAAGGTAAGCAACAAGGGTAGAACCATCAACAATGCGATTCGTGAGTACCTGGCCGCAAGGAACAGAGATGAGAGCCGACAGGACTTTCACCCATCAGGAGAGAAAGAAGAACCCTAAAAGACAGCGGGAAGGGCGCCAGCCCTCCCCGCTGTCTTTTGTTCCTTGGCAAGGCCAGCAGTAACAACGCGCCTGATGGGAGCAGCACAAGGAGCCACATGAAAGCGGCAGCCGGGGGGGCGGAGGGGGGGCAGAGCCCCCACCCAGGAAAACGGCCCCTCAGGGCCGAGACACAGGGCGGCAGCACCACGCCCCGGACGGGAAGCGAGGAGCACGGGAGGCCCCCCCAGGGCCGACCCCCTAAAGATAAAAGGGGGTCCGGGGGCCAAGCCCCCGGCAAGGGGGAGCGGACAGCGGCAGCAACTCAACATAATGAAAGGAGGCGGCCCGCTTCCGGGCCGCAGCCGGAAGCGAGGGGGGTAGGGGGGCGAGAAGCCCCCCATATCGAGGAGTGGAAGCGGAGCCACAAGGGGGAGCGGAACCTTTATGAATGTAATGGGCGTTTTTATCTGCTACGCGCTTCCACTTCGTGCTCCTGCCTACGGGCCCGATGGCCTACGGGCTCATTTCTTTGGGGGTAGTGGTGGTTGCTGGTGCCAAGTAAATGGCACCAGCAACCACCAC
>Ga0233366_1000572_pt1 | contig 12010 bp, 14 predicted proteins | sample ElkDunMinimDraft_23_FD_191536 | JGI IMG/M metagenome (GOLD analysis project Ga0233366, IMG submission 191536) | Fecal eukaryotic communites from dung pellets of Tule Elk in California, USA - Elk Dung C4 | ecosystem: Host-associated > Mammals > Digestive system > Large intestine > Fecal | place...
GATTGCAAAACTTTACGGCGAGATGGGTGCAAATGTTATCTTGGTTGACCAGGACAGAAAGGGCGGAGAGGAGGCTGCAGAAACCTTGAAGGATGCAGGTGTGAATGCATTATTCATTGAGGGGGACGTCGGTGAAGAAGCGACAGCTCTTCATGTAATGGATGTCATTCGAGTTGAGTTCGGGCATCTTGATATCCTAATCAATAATGCTGGTGTGTCCACTTTTGTTCCATTGCTTGAAATGACGACGGAACAATGGGATCATGTGCTTCATTCTAATTTACGATCTGTATTTTTGTTTGCCCGGGAAGGTTCGAAGCTGATGGGGGAGAGTGGGTGTATCATCAATATTGGATCTACAAGAGCATTTCAATCTGAACCTGATTCGGAAGCCTATGCAGCGACAAAAGGGGGCATTATAGCTCTGACTCATGCCTTGAGCGCATCATTGGCTGAGAGGAAAATTCGCGTCAATGCCATAAGTCCCGGCTGGATAGAAACGAGGGACTACGGAAAACTGAGTAAAACAGATCATGAACAGCATTTCTCCAAGAGAGTCGGCACTCCAGCTGATATAGCTAGATTATGCTTATTCCTAAGTGATTCACGCAATAATTTCATAAATGGAGAGAATATTATCGTTGACGGCGGCATGACGAAAAAAATGATTTATGAGTAATAAGTGAATTTTTACGCAAATAAGGCTAAAGTGTATTCCTTCTAGTTGTTTTCTCACATTAATCTAGTGTAAAATTAAGATGGTCGAATGGCTCTAATTCCTTGTGATTTTGATTTCCTTGTTCTCTTTGGATATGGATTTAGTGTCATCTTGCGGTTTACGTATAAGGTGTTTAATGGATGTTTGATTTTTTCTTCTTTCTTTGCATCGGTAAAAACACCTCCATCATGCAGGAGCATCCGCGGGAAAATTATCATTCATAAAATAAAAAGCGTTGAAGTTTATGCGAATTTTCGGTACATTTTATGTGATAGGAGTTAACCTGTCTATAGACTAAGGGTCCGGAAGTTTCGACTGCTCAATGCTTTATACATAGAATCCGCAGAGTTTGGGTAAAATCACATAAAGATACAGCAGCTAGAAAATTATAATGGCCAGAAATTATTTATAAAGGAGTTTGATTATTTTGGTACAAAAATCTTTTCACGTAATCGACGAAACAGGAATTCACGCACGTCCAGCTACTTTGCTTGTTCAAACAGCAGGTAAATTCAACTCTGATATTAATTTAGAATATAAAGAAAAGAAAGTGAACTTGAAATCTATCATGGGTGTTATGTCCCTAGGTATTGGCGGCGGCTCTGATATCACGATTTCTGCAGAAGGCAGCGATGAGCAAGAAGCATTGAATGCAATCGAAGAGACTCTTACTAAAGAAGGCTTGGCTAAGTAATGTCAGCGATGTTAAACGGAATAGCAGCATCTAATGGGATTGTCATAGCAAAAGCTTATCGTTTAATTGAACCAGATTTAACTGTTAGCAAGAAATCCATTGAGGGTACTGAGGCAGAGCTGGAGCGTCTTGATAACGCTGTTAAGAAAGCCCAATCAGAACTGGAAGCCATCCGCGAAAAGGTAAAAGTAGAACAAGGTGAAGACAAAGCGGCAATCTTTGACGCTCATATCCTTGTTTTAAATGATCCTGAATTGCTTGGTGCAGTTCAAGAAAAAGTGAAATCAGAAAACATCAATGCCGAATTTGCAGTGCGCGAAATTGCAGACATGTTCATTACGATGTTCGAACAAATGGATAATGAATATATGAAGGAACGTGCAGCTGATATTCGTGATGTTACGAAACGTGTTATCAGCCACTTACTTGATGTGCAAATTCCTAACCCAAGCATGATTTCCGAAGAGGTAATTGTGGTTGCGGAAGATTTAACACCTTCTGATACAGCACAATTGAACAGAGATTTTGTAAAAGGGTTCACGACTGATATCGGCGGGCGTACTTCTCACTCCGCTATCATGGCTCGTTCGCTTGAGATTCCAGCTGTGGTAGGCACAAAGCAAGCAACTGGATCGATTCAAAATGGGGATATCATTATCCTTGATGGCCTTAAAGGTGAGGTTCATATCAACCCAACGCCAGAATTGATTGAAGAGTATGAGAAGGCAGCTGAAGCATATGCAAAGCAAAAACTTGAATGGGCTAAGCTTGTAAATGAGAAAACCGTCACGGCTGATGGCCATCATGTTGAGCTTGCAGCAAATATCGGTACGCCAAATGACCTGTCCGGCGTTATCTCAAATGGCGGGGAAGCAGTAGGTCTGTACAGAACTGAGTTCCTTTACATGGGCCGTGAAAATTTGCCTTCTGAAGATGAACAGTTTGAATCTTATAAAGCCGTTCTCGAAGGTATGGAAGGAAAGCCTGTTGTCGTTCGTACACTTGATATCGGCGGCGATAAGGAGCTTCCATACTTAGATCTTCCTAAGGAAATGAATCCATTCCTAGGTTTCCGTGCGATTCGTTTATGCCTTGAAGAAAAAGATATTTTCAGAACGCAATTGAGAGCCCTTTTGAGAGCATCCGTTTATGGAAACTTGCGTATCATGTTCCCAATGATCGCTACACTGGATGAATTCCGTGCAGCGAGGGCAATCCTTGAAGAAGAGAAAGCGAAGTTGGTTCAAGAAGGTATTCAAGTATCTGATTCCATCCAACTTGGAATCATGGTTGAAATTCCATCCACAGCCGTTATTGCTGACCAATTCGCGAAAGAAGTGGACTTCTTCAGCATTGGAACAAACGATTTGATTCAATACACAATGGCTGCAGACCGTATGAACGAACGCGTTTCTTACTTGTATCAGCCATATAACCCGGCAATCTTGCGTCTTGTTAAGATGGTGATTGATGCAGCCCATAAAGAGGGTAAATGGGCAGGTATGTGCGGAGAAATGGCCGGAGATGAGCTTGCAATCCCGCTTCTTGTCGGTTTAGGATTGGACGAGTTCTCTATGAGTGCGACTTCTATCCTTCGTGCTCGTTCGCAAATCAAAACATTGTCATTAACAGATATGCAAGAATTGGCTGAAAAAGCATTGCAAATGCAAACAGCATCCCAAACTGTCGAACTAGTTAAGGAAGCTACAGCAAAGAAATGAATTTTTGGTAGAAATATATTTTTATGTTTGGCAACTTAAAAATAGGGGTAACTTAGTAGTGGACACAACAGCAACATGCTTTTAGTGACCCCCCTTTCTTAATCAACTGGGAAACCAGTTGATTTTTTTTTGCGTTTTGTCTCTTGGCGGCGAGGCGTGATTCTTTATGATAGAATAAATAGAGAAGATGTGAACTCTTGGGAGGCTTATTGATGGAAAAACAGACAATCGGCTTTATTGGGTTAGGTGTAATGGGGAAAAGCATGGCAAGAAATATTATGAAGGCCGGCTATCCTCTAATCGGCTATTCAAGGACAAAAGGGAAATGCCAAGATTTAATTGAGGAAGGCATGGAATGGGCAGATACGGTGGAGGATGTGGCCGTAAAAGCAGGGATTATTATCACAATGGTCGGATTTCCCTCAGATGTGGAAGAAGTCTACTTAGGCAATCATGGTTTAGTCAATAGAGCGAAGGCAGGAACCTATTTGGTCGATATGACAACGTCTGCTCCACAGCTTGCCAAGAAACTTTATGAAGCTGGGAAAGAGAAGGGGATCCATGTACTGGATGCACCTGTTTCTGGTGGAGATATCGGTGCAAGAAATGCCGCGCTTACTATAATGGCAGGCGGAGAACATCAAGACTTTGAGGCATTACTTCCCCTTTTGCAAACAATGGGTTCGAATATTGTCTATCAAGGGGAGGCAGGTGCCGGGCAGCATACAAAGCTTTGCAATCAGATCGCCATTGCCGGCAATATGATAGGGGTTTGTGAATCTTTAGTATATGCAAAAAGAGCAGGACTTGACCCTGAGAATGTGCTTAAGAGTATTTCAGGCGGAGCGGCAGGCAGTTTTTCATTGACGAATCTTGCTCCGAGAATCTTAAAGGGAGACTTCGAGCCTGGTTTCTATATTAAGCATTTCATTAAGGATTTGAAAATTGTGCTTGATGAAGCAGAGGCGCTTGGTCTTGAATTCCCGGGTGTATCATTAGCGAAATCATTATATGATGAGCTGGCAAATGAAGGACTGGGAGAAGAAGGCACGCAAGCGTTATATAAACATTGGAAGTAAGAAAGCGAAGAGCAGCATCCCTCTAATGTGAGTGGGATGCTGCCTTTTTATCTTTCTTCGAGAAATAGTTCTAAACGATCTAGTCCAGCCATAAGTGACTCCATCGATACGGCATAAGAAAAACGGAAATAACCCTCTCCATATGCGGAAAAAGCAGATCCGGGTACTACGGCTATTTTTTTGGAGCGAACCAATTCAAGTGCGAAATCAAGCGATGATTGGAACCCTTCCGGAACCTTTATGAAGAAGTAGAAGGCGCCATCAGGGAGGACGGTCTTCAAGCCCATTTGCTGCAAGCGTCCAAAAACATAATCCCGTCTATCCTTATACTCTTCCTTCATATTAACTGCATCGTTTATTCCATTTTGCATGGCCTCAAGGGCAGCCATTTGGGAGATGGAGGAGGCGCAGGAGACATTGTATTGATGAACCTTAAGCATATGCTGAGTGATACTTCCAGGCGCCATTAAAAACCCGATTCTCCAGCCTGTCATGGCATGTGATTTAGAAACGCCATTAACGATAATCGATTGCTCTCTCAACATCGTACCGATGGAGGTGTGCTTTCTATCAAGGGTCAACTCACTGTAAATCTCATCGGCAAGGACAAAGATTTCTTTGCCGCGGATGAGTTCGGCTATTTCAGCTAATTCTTCCTTAGTTAAGGAAACGCCGGTAGGATTTGATGGATATGGAAGAACAACACACTTCGTCTTCTCTGTAATGTGAGAGGCGATTACTTCTTTTGTCATCTTGAAAGATGTGGCCGTCGTGTCGGCATATACAGGTATAGCTCCTGCGAGTTTGATGAGCGGTTCATATCCAGGGTAGACCGGACCAGGAAGAATCACCTCATCTCCCGGTTGAAGGATTGTGCGAAAAGTAATGTCAATTGCCTGGCTGGCTCCCACGGTCACGATTATTTCGCTGTTAGGATCATAAATCAAGGAATACTTTTCATCCATAAAGGAAGAAATTGCTTTACGGAGTTCGGGCATGCCAGCGTTATGTGTGTAGGTAGTAATATCATTTTCAATGGCCTCAATTGCTTGTTCTTTAATATGCAAGGGGGTCGGGAAATCTGGTAAGCCAATCGTGAAAGATAGAACTCCCTCTATCTCTGAAACAAGATTATAAAACTTCCTGATGCCGGAAATTTCGATTTGCCGCACATTCGGGTTAATCAGGTGTTCCATGTTTGCTCTCCTTTCTAGTATGTATCCTTCTATTATAAGCATGCTTTCTTAGCGTGTACACCTTGCGAATTTGGACTCTTCCGATTATAAGAAAATAAATCCAGGAATGATTGGGGACGCTACCAATAATGAATCAGTCTGGAGGAATCGAGATGGATCGCATGCTGGTGAAAAAGCATACAGGTGAAGTGGAGGAGATGCGCTATTCCTTATCGGAACTGGATGAATATGAATGGGTCTGGATTGACCTTTCTTCCCCTACAAAAGAGGAGGCGGCCGCACTATTTCGCTTTTATCACTTTCATCCACTGGCAGTGGAGGATTGCTTAGATGCGATTAATCAGCGGCCTAAGGTAGATTTTTTTGATGAATATATGTTTCTTGTCATTTATGCCCTGAAAGAAAATTATATGATGGAAGAGCTTGATATTTTTGTGAATGAGAGATTTATTATTACCTATCATCAAAAGGCAATCAAGGAGATTGAGGAAGCATGGGGATTGGCGAAAGAAAGTCCGCCGGCAAACCCGATAGATGTCCTTCATCAATTAATTGATAAAGTCGTGGATGAGTATTTTCCAAAGGCGTACGATATAGAGGAGCGATTGAATGCGCTGGAGGAAAATGCGGATTTGCTTTCTATTAAGGAATTGATGAACCACCTATATGATTTAAGGATGATTATCTTCCGTATTCGGAGGGTCATCCTGCCGATGAATGATTTGCTTTACCGAATCACTCATACAGAAAAAATGACCCTTATCTCTGAGAAGCAATATTATTTTAATGATGTGTATGATCATCTTTTGAAATTGCGTGAGATGATAGAGGGGTACAGGGACTTTTCTGCAGATTTGCGTGATAACTATATGAGCGTCAATTCAAACAATATGAATGAGACTATCATGGCACTGACCGTCATTACGACGATTTTCATGCCGCTTAGTTTTATTGCAGGATTATACGGGATGAACTTTTCCTTTATGCCGATGGCTGGCTGGAGAAATGGTTTCTGGTATGTGATGCTTGTTATGGGGATATCCGCTGTTCTTATGATTATCTTCTTTATGGCAAAAGGATGGGTTTTTCGCACGAAAAAATATAAGAGAAGAAAGCGTTAGATACATAATGGATAGAACTGCTGAAGTTTAAGAGTCAGCAGTTCTTATTTTTTCCATTCGGTATATGGATAGCTTTCTCCCAGGCGGGCGAATGTAGGCTTATAATATTTCCGCGTTGATTGGGGTTTGTTCCTCGGCTCTTCTTTTTCCTCTTTAATGCCTGTATAGAGCATCAATCGTTTTTTGGCTTTGGAGAGCGGAATTCTAGAAGCGGGATTCCGGACGTTTTTTGATAGATGCCCTAAATGAGGCAGCTGATCAAAATCTCCCTTACAGGGAGGTATGTGGAAGGTGTACTTGCCGCATTCAATCAGAACATCGGACTGCTGGAAGCTGTGGTGAGGATGGTCTGAGAACTGGAGCCCAATTTTCTTTGCCTTTCCTTCTTCAAGCATTTTGGTTAGCGAACACTTTTTTAAGTGATAAAGAAATTTTGGGTTAGAGGCGGTTTTGGCGTGCCTGTTTACAGAATAAATGGCTTCGGCCAAGTCATCTGCCGAGTAGGATTTTGGGTTGTGGTTGTTCCCTCTCGTTTCTTTCATGGATAATCCTTTCTATTCTTTAATATTAAAATATATATACAATGGAATGATTGTAATAATTATACCTTGTCTTGCAAATGGATGAAAGAGAAAACATCAGCTAGTTTTGTTTCACATGAATTTGCTGACGGGGCGAATTGATTTTTTGAGGGTGGATGAGTATCCTAAATGCATATCAAATGATAGGTGAGTGGATAAGGTGATAAAGAATAGTATATTGGTGTCTGTCGGAGGCGGAATTGGCGCCCTTCTCCGTTACGGTTTAAATCAATGGATTCCATATGCGGTCATTCCTTGGGCAACATTGTTAATGAATGTTATTGGCTCTTTTGTTTTAGCCTTTTTAACTTTTTCTCTTTTTCAGGATGCTCGTTATTCAAAGATGAAGCTGTTTGTTGGCACTGGGATTTGCGGAGGATTCACCACAATGAGTACCTATGCTCTTGAGACCGTCAAACTTTTGAATACAAATCCAGCAGCTGCCTTGCTATATACAATGCTCACATTGTTTATTGGTGTCGGAATGTCTTTTGCAGGAATGGCTGCCGCATCCCAATGGAGAAGCAGAAGGGAAGTGCTTAAATGATTTCAGTCCTGTTGGGCGGATTTATCGGCACTTTCCTTCGGTTTGCAATCATAGAACGACGAAAAGGGAAGACATCCCTTTTTCCTTCTGCTGTGCTTTTCGTTAATTTAGGCGGCTCCTTATTGATTGGATTCATGGCTGGAGCCGGGTTAAACGCAGCTTCTATGACAGGAAAGTTCCTATTTACCGGTTGTTTGGGAGCTTTCACAACATTCTCGACTTTTAGTGTTGAGGCTGTAGAACTATGGAAGGATGGGAAGAAAAGATTGTTTTTCTTCTATCTCCTCTTATCCTTGTTTGGTTCATTGGTATTGTGCTTAGCTGGATATTGGCTGGGATATAGAGCAGAGGGAGGGGCAGGCATTTAGTGAACGCCTGCTTTTTTTAATATCGTAATCGGCTGGCGGATTTAGGATGGCTGTGTGCCACTATTTCCTTTGTACAAATCAAAGACCGTAATTTCCGGTCTGCAAAGCAGTCGGTATGGAACCCTGGTGGTTCCAAGTCCGCGGTTAACGTATAGGGAAAAATGGCTGTTTAACTCATATAAACCCTCATAATACTCCTTGGCGTGTGGCGGTGTAATGAGCGGGCCGATAAATGGGATTTGTATTTGTCCTCCGTGGCTGTGACCGCTCAATTGCAAATTGACAGGATAGGAGGAGGCGGTTTCGGCATAATCAGGCGCATGTGACAAGAGAAGCGTGAATAGGTTATCAGGCCTTCCTCGGAGTGCCTGAGTTATGTCCGGCACTCCGAGGCTCGCGTCATCCACCCCGGCGATAAGAATCCTTTCACTGCCTTTATACAGAATATCTGCCGAATTCTTTAGAACCTTAAAGCCGGATTTATTCATTATTTGTTCGTATAGCTCTGTTCCATACCCGCCATGGTCATGATTGCCATATACAGCATACTTGCCTAGAGGAGCTGACAATGAGTTTAGTAGTTCATAAAGTTCAAGTGTAACTTTATAATCAACAGGGTTATCAAGGAGGTCCCCTGCAAAGCAAATCAAATCAGGTTTATAGGAGTTAATTGTTTTAATCGTCTTTTTTAGGTTGTCCAGGTTATATTGGAATCCAATATGCGTATCATTAAACTGAACGATGCGGGTGTGATGGAATGACGGAGGAATGAGAGGATGTGAATATGTATACTGATTGATATCTACCCAATCTGGTTCAACCTCTTCCATGTAATATCTTCCTCCAGCCAACGAAGTGAGCAGAGTGATGCCATACAGAGCACCTTTTTTTAAAAAAGAACGTCTAGAGAGTGTTTTCATGGACTATTCCTTTTCTTGAGAATTTAGCATACGTTTCTTTCCAATCCTATCATGCGGGGCTTCTGTTTGTTAAGCAATTAGAATGTATGGAAGACTTTTTCTCAATTAATGGCAAAAGTTGGTGATTTAAGATAAACTATATTTATAGCCTTATGTTTTTTCAGGAGAAAGCCGTTCATCGATGTAAATTTCCCGGAATCTAATAGGTGAGGATGTTGAAAAAATGAATAAACAAAAGCAATACGAAATGCTGTATATTCCTTCACGATTCGGGATGATTAAAGTATATATTTATGGTTTTAAACAGGATGGCAAGACAGGTCGTGTATTTATTGTACTAAACGGTATAAAGGTTAATGGGAAAGGGATTCACAAAAAACAAACCCTGATCAGCACATTAAAAAAGTTTAACGAGAAGATTAAAGCATAGCTTATAAGGAACTATCCTTTAATTTCATAAAATGTAGAGGGCGGAAACATAGAAATGGTTCTCCGCTTTTTTATTGTCCATTTACAAAGAATGATGGGGCCGTCATTGATCAAAGCAGAAGTCTCCTAGAAAGTTAAATACATTCATTTCTTCTAAAAAAGTGTATTTCCTGCATAAATGGGGAATAGCCTAATAATACTTAGAAAATCCACAACTAGGAGGATAAAGGATGAAACATGTATTGCGGACGTTTCTTGCCTCTTTAGCCATATTTATCGCCATACCTATTTTAAATGTAAATGCGGATAGACAATTAAACGAAGAGGAGGCATTCCGTTTCTTGCAGAATGCTTTTGAGACCCAGGTAGCGCTATCGGAAAAGCCAAGAAGCATGGAAGAGGTTAAAGAATCTTTAGGTCGTTATTTTACAAAGGAATATACGGATGACTTTATTGATATGAATGTGCAGGAGAATATGGAGGGTGAAGGGTACTTGGCTTATGGGACGGACTTTGCCTTATATTATATCCCTTTCTTTACATACGATGAGAACACAAAGGTCGGATATGACAGCGACCATGATCGATGGTATGTGTATGAATGGTTTGAGGAATCATCTGAGGGACCTGTCAGCTATAATGGACACTATGAGGCTGTCGGTCTTACTTTTGAAGATGGCCGGTGGGCAGTCGATGACTACCAGATTCAATTTAATCCGGATGAATTGAGCACTGGTGCAGATTTAGAGAATGCACAGAATAATAAAAGTGTAAAGGAAGTTTCCAAAGGGGAGCACGGAATATGGGAATCGGTGCTTGGATTTATCAGGTACACATCCATCACGCATCTCGCTTCATTAGGATGGATATAATTCACATAGGGTTCCAAAAGCCACTCATGAAAGAGTGGCTTTTTTTTGTTTAGCCCAGCGCTTTGGTAATACGCTCTTGATCGAAGCCGATAATTACTTCATCGTTAATGACGAAGGTTGGCGTGGAGAAGGAGTCATATTTATTCATTAATGTATTTCTGGCTTTAGCATCCTTTTTGATATCGAGTAAAGTATAGGGAATTTGATGTTCATCAAAATAATTTTTGGCATAGGCGCACGGAGGGCAGCCAGGCTGTGTAAAAAATAAGATTGGTTCCATAGCGATTGATCTCCTTTTTCAGTCATTTTAGGTCCATTTTATAGTAACATGGATGCCTTGTAGCATATATCAATTTGTCTCTCCAAAATATTCCGGTTGAAAAATGGTGAAGCGGAATTTTTATCCTCTTATTTTTATGTTAAAATGGGTTAGTCTCTTAAAAAAGGAAACACAATGTCATAATTGACAAAGAATAAGTAAAGACTTTTGGTGTACAATTGAGGCTTATTCCTCTATCCTATAACTGATGGATACCCAAGAGAATCTATTTGCTGGAAGTCATGAAAGGAGCATATATTAAATATGTCACGTTTACAAGGAATTCTTACCCGATTAAAAAATTTGCAAGAGCAAGCGAAAGTATCCGATACAGCACAACGTGTTTTTGAAGTAGAAGGTCAAGTGAAATGCCAGGTTACATTCTTTGATAAGACAGAAACATTTGAATTGGAAATTTTCCAAGATAAAGGAAAGACTTTGAAGTATCAATTTGATAATATTGATATGATCGCTATTGAAATTTTTGAATTGATTTACAGCTGATTGATAAAAGATGCTGACGCAAGAAACGCAAGCCATCCAAGAAATAGAGCATCTGCAAATGATTGATGACTAGATAAAGGGGTTCTTTTCCATGTTGGAAATACAAAAATTAGATGGTTTTGAACTGGCTGTCAAAGATTTTATGATATCGTCAGAACGTGTGGCACATGTGCAGAAAGGAAATAATCTTGAGCATGCGCTGCTCGTCCTGACAAGAAGCGGATATACGGCTATTCCGGTCCTTGATCATACTTTCAAGCTTCAAGGTTTGATCAGTACACCGAGAATCATGGATGTGATTATGGGAAATGAGCGGATTGAATTCGAGAAGCTTGACCAGATTAAGGTGGAAGAAGTGATGAATGCTGATCTCCCATGCCTTGATGTGAATGATCCGCTTGAGGAAGCGTTAGAATTGTTGATTGATCACCCGTTTATCTGTGTTGTTGAGGGAAAGGGCACTTTCGCCGGCATCCTCACCCGCAGACAAGTATTGAAGCAAGTAAACCGATTGATTAAAAAAATCAAATATAATTGAATGAAGGGCCTCCGGAAATAGGAGGCTTTTTCCTTATATCCATAAAGGATTCTTTTCTTCGTTTGTTCGATTAGGATACCATGTATTTAAGGGGGGATTTGTTTTGAAGACAACGAAGGAGAAGAGAACGAGAAAAGAAACAAATCGCCCGCTCGTTCTCATTTCTATTATTCTGGCGACCTTTATGAGTGCGGTTGAGGGGACAATTGTATCAACAGCATTGCCTGAAATTGTTGGCGAGCTTGGCGGTTTTTCTTTATATAGCTGGGTATTTTCCGCATATTTACTGATGAATACCGTGACAGTATTGATATATGGAAAACTGGCTGACTTATTTGGGAGAAAGCCTGTTTTGCTGTTTGGCATTTTCGTATTTATGATAGGTTCCCTGTTCGCTGGTTTT
>Ga0233366_1000573_pt1 | contig 12009 bp, 10 predicted proteins | sample ElkDunMinimDraft_23_FD_191536 | JGI IMG/M metagenome (GOLD analysis project Ga0233366, IMG submission 191536) | Fecal eukaryotic communites from dung pellets of Tule Elk in California, USA - Elk Dung C4 | ecosystem: Host-associated > Mammals > Digestive system > Large intestine > Fecal | place...
CTGCCGAAGATGCATAAATTAGCGGAATTTGATGTTTTGCTGCCAATTCCCATATCCGGCGAGAGTAGGAAACGTTTAATTCTTCAAAGATGGAGTAGTCGAATTCGGTTGTGTCGGTGCGTGCTCCAAGATGTACGATAAATTCTATCTGTTGCGCATTCTTCTCTGCCCACGCAAAAAAGTCATTGCGATGAATTTTATCAATATACTTTTTACTCTCCCAATTTCTCCGTTTTTTCTCATTCGAGAAATCGTCAACCATAATAATATTTTCAAAACCACGATTGTTAAGCCTTGCAACTAAACAACTCCCAATAAAGCCTGCAGCCCCTGTAATGACTATCATAAAAGCACAATTAAATTTTGCGCAAATATAGTGAACTTTTTCCAAAAAAGTGAGATTATTCTATAGTTCAAATAAAAAAAGTTTCGGTATTTTTGCAGAATGATTTTTACGGAAGAATATTTCATGCAGCAAGCCTATTTAGAGGCAGAAAAAGCATACGAGGCTGGAGAGATTCCCGTAGGCGCAGTGGTAGTACTACAAGACAAAATTATTGGTAGGGGATATAACCTAACGCAACGCCTGCAAGATGTTACCGCTCACGCCGAAATTCAAGCGATAACAGCAGCATCTAATTATTTGGGAGCTAAATACTTAAATGATTGTACACTCTACGTTACTTTGGAACCTTGTGTGATGTGCGCAGGCGCTATTTTTTGGGCACAATTGGGTGGACTAATCTATGCTAGCTCCGATCCCAAACGTGGATTTTCTACCATAAATCAACAAATTCTTCATCCTAAAACAGTGGTGAAAAAGGGAATTCTGGAGCCTCAATGCACAGAAATTTTACTTCATTTTTTTAACCAAGTGCGTAAAAAATAAACTGAAATCGGAATAAAATGAAAAAAAATCTTCTAACCCTTCTTCTAATTTTTGTAATTTCTCCGCTATTTTCGCAGGTTTTTGAAATTTTTTTCGACAAAGATTTCAGTACTTATAAGCCTGCCAATCAATCAATGGGTGTGCGCGCTTCCATAGGTTTTGATGGTTGGGCTGACAACTTAATAGTAAAGGCAAATTTTGGTTGGGCAAAGGCAAGTCCAACACCAAAATTAAATGTGAAAAATATATATCAGAAGTTCGAATATCGAATTTCCGCTCATTATCAACTCCCCTTTAAAGAAAATTGGTTGTTTCAAGTAGGCGGCGGATTGTCATTCGTGAACCTGAAAAATAATAAAACTTTTTCAGAAGATTCTGTCAATACAATTGGCTTTTCAACGCTGGTGGATAATGGATATTTTATCGGAGTTTCTGTTCCAATTTCTTTACATTATTATATAGGTCGAAAAGTGGGTTTAGGAATTTCTGCTACACCCATGTACAATTTTTTAGTAGCCAATCGTTGTAGTAATAGTGAATATGCTGCATTGTTTGATAAAAATCTTATCTTTGTGCAGTTGGAAGCAGGGCTAATTTTTAAATTTTCAGCAGAATAAGAATAAAATACTATAAATATGTCATTAATATCTTCAATTTCAGGAATTAGAGGAACGATTGGTGGAAAAGTTGGTGAAAATCTTACCCCTATCGATATTGTGAAATATGTGTCAGCATTTATTACACTTTTGAAAGAAAATGAACCAAACAAAACTTTGCGTATTGTGGTGGGGCGTGATGCGCGTATATCTGGCGAAATGGTTAGCTCTATCGTTTGCGGAACAATCCAAAGTATGGGTGCTGATGTAATTGATGTCGGCTTATCCACTACGCCTACCGTAGAAATGTCTGTTGTAAGTCATAAGGCAGATGGTGGAATTATCATTACAGCAAGTCATAACCCGATGCAATGGAATGCGTTGAAGTTGCTCCGTAGCAATGGTGAGTTTGTCTCTGGCGCTGATGGTGTACGCATTCAACAATGGGTGAAAGAGGCTAACTTTACCTATGCAGAGGCTAAGAAATTGGGTCATTATAGTTTTTACGAAAATGCTATTGCTGATCATATAGAGAAAATTCTAGCTCTAGAATGGGTAGATGTTGACGCCATTAGTCGTGCAAACTTTAACGTAGCTGTTGACGCAGTAAATTCTACAGGCGGAATTGCTATCGCTCAGTTGTTGAAAAAGTTGGGCGTGAAAAGAAGCACAATTCTCAACGGAGAACCTACAGGTGTTTTTGCGCACAATCCTGAACCACTTCCTGAACATTTAGCAGAAATCTCTGACCTTATCGATAAAAATAGTTTTCACGTAGGTTTCGTGGTGGACCCCGACGTGGATCGCTTGGCAATTGTAATGGAAAATGGTGAAATGTTTGGTGAAGAGTACTCTTTGGTGGCAATTGCTGATTATATTTTGCAAAACCAAAAAGGAAATACCGTTTCTAATCTCTCTTCTACCAGAGCTTTGCGCGATATTAGCGAAAAGTATGGTGTTTCGTATGCTGCCGCTGCTGTAGGAGAGGTAAACGTAGTGGAAAAGATGAAAGAAACCAACGCTATCATCGGAGGCGAAGGAAATGGCGGAATTATCCTGCCTGCTTTACATTACGGAAGAGATGCGTTGGTGGGAATCGCTCTCTTTTTGACCTATATGGCTAAAACAAAGAAATCACCCGTACAGATTAAAAGCCAATTTCCATCCTATTTTATCTCTAAAAATAAAATCGAACTTAAACCCGAAACAAATGTGCCTCACATTTTAGATTGTGTGGCTGAAAAATATAAAGCGTATAGTGTTAATAGAATAGACGGAGTGAAAGTAGATTTTGAAGATAATTGGATCCACCTTCGCGCTTCCAATACCGAACCAATTATTCGTATCTATGCCGAAGCCACAAATATGTCAATTGCCGAAAATCTGGCAAAAAAGATTTTGAATGATATTAAGGAAATTATTAACGAACAATAATATGAGATATAAACCCCTAAGCGCAGATTTTTACATCAGAAATCGCCAAAATGTAATCAATGAAATTGAAGAGGGTTCTTTGGTGTTGTTAACCTCGCACGATGAATATCCTCGTTGCGGAGATACCACTTTCCCATTTCGTCAAAATTCAGAATTGCTTTATCTTACAGGTATTGACCAAGAGGAAACGCTTTTGGCAATGGCACCTTGGCACCCTAATCCTGCTTATCGCGAAATTTTGTTTATTAAAAATCCATCTCCCGAGATAGTAATCTGGTTCGGACATCGCTTGAGCAAGGAGGATGCTACCCAAATTTCTGGTATTAAACAGGTGATTTTTACAGAAAATTTTGAATCCGTACTTCAAGATTTAATGGTGAATACAAAGCGTGTGTATATGCACCTTCCCGAAAGCCCTAGAATGAAAATGGTGCATCCAACCCAAGAGTTCCGTCTTGCTGAGCGATTGCGCAAAGAGTATCCTTTGCACGAATTCAGACGATTGGCACCAATTTTGTATCCTCTTCGCAGTGTGAAACATCATGAAGAGTTGGATGCCATGAAGCACGCTTGCCAAATTACGGAGAAAGCGTTTGCACGTGCCCTAAAAGCAGTAAAACCAGGAAAATATGAGTATGAAATCGAAGCCGAAATGACCTATGAAATGATAAAAAATGGCGCCTCCGGACACTCTTTCGCTCCAATTATCGCTTCAGGAAATGATACCTGCATTTTGCACTATATCAAAAATGATAAGGTAATGAAAGATGGGGATCTGTTGCTGATGGATTTCGGTGCTGAGTATGCTAATTATGCAGGCGATGCTTCTCGAACAATTCCCGTAAATGGGAAATTCTCACCACGCCAAAAACAGGTTTACAATGCCGTACTCTCAATCTATAAAGAAACGATTCCTCTTTTTAAACCTGGAATGAATATCCATAAAATCAATGATTTCGTTTTTAAAAGAATGGACGAAGAGTTGATAAAATTAGGCCTTTATACTGCAGAAGATGTGGCAAAACAAAATCCAGAGATGCCTCTGTTCAAAAAATATTATATGCATAATACTAGCCACTTTATAGGTTTAGATGTTCACGATGTAGGACAAAGAGATTGGACCTTTGAACCTGGAATGGTTTTGAGTTGTGAACCCGGAATCTACATAGCAGAAGAGGGAATTGGAGTGAGAATTGAAACCGATGTTGTGGTAGCCGAAAATCCTATTGACTTAATGGCTGATATGCCTGTAGAAGTAGAAGAAATTGAAGAATTGATGAGTAAAAACTAACGACAAATTCGGAAATATTCCGTAGTCGTTTGATCAATTTTGAAACGATTATCACTTCTGTAGCCTACCACCCAAACAATGTTATCCTGTGATGTTAAGATAAATGCCCGCTGTTTTTGCTGGCGATCCACCTTTAGGTCAGTGAACAAATCGCTGACCTTTTTCTTTCCTTTCATTCCCAAAGGAAAAAGAAAATCTCCAAATTTCCAATGTCGTAAAGTTAATGGGAAAATCAGTTTTTTTACATCTACATAAAGAATATTGGAATCTTTTTCAAATTTGGGCTGGTGATGAATGGGAAAACGATCAATTTTGAAACCTAATTTTTGGAAATCATCTTCACTTTTAATTATAAATTCCTCATCATTAATATTTTCCAAAGGATATATTCTCAACTCTCCCTGATGTTGAGTCAGCATAAAATCATTAGAAAAAAACAGTTTTCCATTCTCTCGATGAGGTTTCTCAAAAATCTGTTCCACTATGGTTGATGAAAATCCGAAATCACTAATAATTTCATACAGAATAAGTTGGGAATCTTCATGTGATAATAGTTGTTCAAATTTTATTTTGATACAATCTTGCAGATGCTCTACAAATTCAGATTTTACCTTTTCTATCTGTTTTTGATAAAAATTGTATTGAGAATGGAAGATTTTGATATTTCGAGCTGTAGTTTTAATAAATTCGGGATTAATCTCTTCCAAAATGGGAATCAACTGATGACGAATCTTATTTCGGTGATAAATCAGTGAAAAATTGGAGGCGTCCACACGATAGGAAATTTTGTTTTCTTGCGCATAATTTTCAATTTGTTGTGATGAAATGTGGAGCAAAGGACGCAAAATTTTCCCATTTTTTTGCGGGATTGCATTCAATCCACGATATCCTGTTCCCCGTGCAATATTTAACAATAGCGTTTCGGCATTGTCGTTGGCGTGGTGTGCCGTACACAAAAAATCGTAGTCTGGTAGTAGTTCATTAAACCATTTGTAACGCAAATCGCGTGCCACCATCTCAATCGATTTTCCCGAGTTTTCTTGAAGTTTATAGGTGTCGAATTCTTTTATAAAAATCTTTCTATCTTTAAGAAAATCAATGTTTTGAACGAAATTCATATCCTCATTCGACTCCTTGCCTCTCAAATGAAAATTGCAATGGGCAACATCAAAATGAAGATGGCATGAGTGGAAAAGGTGTGCCATTACAACGGAATCAACGCCTCCGCTTACCGCAAGCAAAAAACGGGCATTTTCCACGTTGGGAACTAGTTTTTGAATATTTCTAAAAAAAACTTCTCTCATAGATGGGTGCAAAAGTAATATTTTTTTATCTTTGCACGCAAATTCAAAATTAACATAGATGTCATTTTACGAAGATAGAGTTTGCTTAGAGGGATTGACTTTCGACGATTTATTGTTGATTCCCTCCTATTCAGAAATCATTCCAAGAGATGTAAATTTATCGTCTCGTTTTACCAAAAACATAACCTTGAACGTTCCTTTTGTATCGGCAGCGATGGATACTGTAACCGAAGCACAATTGGCAATTGCAATTGCTCGCGAAGGAGGTATCGGCGTAATTCACAAAAATATGACGATTCAAGAGCAAGCAAAACAGGTTTCCTACGTTAAGAGAGCGGAAAATGGTATGATTAACGAACCTGTAACTATTCATCCACAACAATGTGTAGGCGATGCCCTGAAGTTGATGTCGGAATTCCATATCGGAGGTATTCCTGTTGTAGATGAACAGAATAAATTGGTGGGTATTGTTACCAATCGCGACCTTCGTTTCGAACGTGATTACAATAAACGTATCGAATTGGTGATGACTCGCGAACTGATTACTACCAACAACGCTACCGACTTAAAACGAGCAAGTGAAATCTTGCAACAACATAAAATTGAAAAATTGCCTGTTGTTGATGATAATGGCTGCTTATTAGGTTTGATAACCTACAAAGATATTACTAAAGTGAAAGATAAACCTTTTGCATGCAAGGACTCTCGCGGTCGTTTGCGCGTGGCAGCAGGTGTAGGTATTACGAATGATGCTTTGGAACGTACTGAAGCGTTGGTGGCTGCTGGCGTTGATGCTATCGTGTTAGATTGCGCACACGGTCACTCTCTCAATGTGGTTACAAAATTGAAAGAGGTAAAAGCAAAATTTCCAAGCATTGATGTTGTTGTGGGTAATATCGCAACCGCAGAAGCTGGAATTATGTTGGCAGAGGCTGGCGCAGATGCTATTAAAGTGGGTATAGGTCCTGGTTCTATCTGTACAACTCGCGTAGTCGCTGGTGTTGGCGTACCTCAAGTAAGCGCTATCTATAACGTATTTAAAGCAACTCAAAAATATAACGTTCCAATTATTGCTGATGGAGGCGTTCGCTATTCTGGTGATATTGTTAAGGCCTTGGCAGCAGGTGGAAGTTCTGTAATGCTGGGTAGCCTTTTGGCTGGTGTTGAAGAGTCTCCAGGACAAACAATCCTCTTCAATGGTCGTAAGTTTAAAACTTACCGCGGAATGGGATCTCTCGAAGCAATGCAGTGCGGATCTAAAGATCGTTATATGCAAGGTGATGTTGATGATGCTCGTAAGTTAGTTCCTGAAGGAATATCTGGTCGCGTACCTTATAAAGGTGGACTCTACGAGGTGATATACCAAATGGCTGGTGGCCTTCGTTCAGGAATGGGCTACTGCGGCGCAAAAACTGTGGAAGAACTTCATAATGCAAAATTCTGTCGCATTACCAATGCTGGTGTTGCAGAAAGTCATCCTCATGATGTTACCATCACAAGCGAAGCCCCTAACTATAGCTCAGGAATTTAATCATACAGATATCAAACTTTTAAAAGATTCTTATTGTTATCCCTAAATAGAAAATCTTACATGTTATTCATTCTTGAACAATGTGTAAGATTTTTTTCGTTTGAAAATAAAGTTTACTATAATGACCCAGGTTTGGATTAGTGCTGCAGGATTAAGTCTTGCAACTTTAATAGGTTCCTTTATAGGATTTGGTATCAAGGAGTTACCACATAAATGGAACGACGCAATTTTAGGTTTTTGTGCTGGTATAATGTTGGCTGCTGCAACATTGGGACTGATTGTTCCTGCTGCAGAACAAGCAGGAAGCTCCCAATGGTGGCTTGTGGCAATTGGAGTGCTGGTAGGGGCACTTTTTCTCAATCTTTTGGATTTTGTTACACCGCACATGCACAAAATTACAGGATTAGATCCAGAAGAACATAAAACTAACGCTTCTCTGAATCGTATAATGTTGTTCGTACTTTCTATCGCTCTTCATAAACTTCCAGAAGGTATTGCGGCAGGCGTAGGCTTCAACTCTGCAGATACAAGTAACGCTTGGACGGTAACACTCGGAATTGCAATTCAAAATATTCCTGAGGGTATGGTGGTAATTGCCCCTTTGCTAATTGCGGGAATTTCAAAATTCAGAACCCTTGCAATCTCAATGTTCATCGCCCTTTTAGAAGTTGTTGGTGTTTGGATTGGCTACGGAATGGGTGCAATTTCAACGTTCTTCCTGCCCATTATGTTGGCGTTTGCTGGTGGCGCAATGCTCTATGTGGTTAGTGATGAAATGATTCCTGAAACCCACGCTCACGGGTTCCAAAAAATTGCTACTTACGGACTGCTTATCGGATTTATGACATTACTATTTATCGAAAATTTCTTGTAATACAAGGATATTATATCATATTGTTAATTGTGTAATTAAAACTATTTTTTGTGCTGAAATTACGACAAAATGGTGAAAATTATGAGGTTTTCGATCCAATTCGGAAGATTTGGGTACTCCTTACTGAAGAGGAGAAAGTACGTCAGTTTTTTCTCCTTTACTTGATGAATAACCTGAATGTGCCAGATACGCATATCTCTGTAGAACGCAAAATTTTAGTGAATGGAACTGAAAAACGATATGATATTCTGGTCTTCAAACCCGACGGAAACCCTTGGATGGTGGTGGAATGCAAAGCTCCGCATGTAAAACTTACACAAAAAGTGCTCGAACAGGCGGGAAGATATAACAAAGCAATTCACGCCGATATTATCTGTGTAACAAATGGAAAAAATCACAGATTCTTCAATATAGATTTCCATTCAGAACAGATTACAGAAATCCAACTTTAAAGTTTTTTGTTGTAAATGATTGTAAATCTGTATTTTACAAACTAAATTTTATAAACATACTTTCTATATATTTTTGTAAATTTGTTAGTTTGAAATCAAACGAAAACTCCAGATGGAAAAGATAAGCGTAATCCGAGAAAAGATTTTGCAAAACGCTGCTGTTCATTTCCCTAAAATGGTACAGTTGCGGCACGAATTTCACCGATTTCCAGAACTTTCTGGACAAGAAAAAGAAACTGCACGCCGAATTTGTAAGGTGTTAGACGCATTGGAAATTCCTTACCAAAAGGAGATGGCTGGTTATGGAATTGTAGCGCATTTAGTAGGAGAGAAGTGTGAAAGTTCACGCGTTATTGCATTTCGAGCTGATATGGACGCCTTGCCCATTCAAGAGGATAACCATTTTGATTATCATTCTATAAACGAAAAGGTTATGCACGCTTGTGGTCACGATTTTCATATTGCAACATTGTTGGGTACGCTGATGATTTTGCACGCAATGAAGTCAGAATGGTCGGGTTGCGTGAAAGCAATTTTCCAGCCTTCGGAAGAGGAGTATAGCGGAGGAGCTCCTTTTATGATTGCCGCTGGTGCATTAGAAAATCCAAAACCCAACCTGATTTTTGGAATTCATGCTGACCCCAATGTTAAAACGGGTCAAATCGGTTTCCATAGCGCTGCATTTATGGCTTCTACCGATGAACTGCATTTTGAAGTTTTGGGCAAAGGTGGACACGCCGCACGCCCTCACGAAACCATTAATCCAGTAATGGTTGGAGCAAAAATTCTCGTGACATTAGAGGCTGAAATTGCAAAACTGAAACCTGAAAATTCCCCTTTCGTACTCAATTTTGGTAAATTTATTGGCGATGGAGCTACTAATATTGTTCCCGATAAGGTCTCCATTTCTGGTACACTGCGAATGTTTGATGAGGAAAAACGGAAAATTATTCTTGAAAAAATCCAAAAAATTGCCCAAAGTGTTGCAAATGAACATAATGCAACTTGTCAGGTAGATATTCGCCATGGGTATCCTATGCTATTTAACTCGCCTGAAGTGACGGCAAAAACGGAGGAGTTGGCAAGAGAATTTTTAGGTAGAGAAAATGCAATTCAGGTTCCAAAACGCTGTACTGCTGAGGATTTTAGTTACTATTTACAGCAGATTCCAGGCACTTTTATGCGCGTGGGCGTTCGCAATGAGGCATTGGGTAAAGTCCATAATCTTCATTCTGCACGTTTCGATGCCGATGATGAGGCTTTACTAACCGCAGCAGGATTTCTGTCTTATTTAGTTTGTAACTATACAATAAATTAAGATTATTTGGGCGTTCCGGCTTCCCCGCACGGGCCGCCGCTTGCCGTCGGGCTATCCGCTCAAATTTCGCGCCTCTTTCTCTCGCTTTAATCTTCCTCTAAATCTAAATTTAAGCCATAAGTTATTGATTTTTAGTTCTAAAATCGGCGCTCATAACCGCTTCTATCCCTAACGCAAGCCGGATAGCAAATTTCAACCGCTATTCGCCAATTTGTAGCCAGAAACTTCCACCATGTCGCTCTACATTTTGTAAGTTAGGATGTAACCAAATAGGAGCAAGAATTTGCGAAAGTTCACCATCTTCACTTATAAAGTAGTTGGGTAGAAGTGTGCAATATTTTGTAGGATTTGCCATCAAAAATGCCGCTAGAAAGTATTGCTCGTTGTAAAAACGGTCGCACATAAATTGAGGGTAATCGTAAGGTAAATAGATGTCGTGAATATGCACAACCACACCTTTTCTTAATCGAGGAAGCAACTCCATAAAGGTTACCATTGCGTCAGAATTGGGAAAAACTCGATGTGAGTTGTCGATAAACAAAATATCATTCTCTTGCAAAGTGTCAATTATCGATTCTAAATTTTCAAATTGCTCAAATGGCTTACGGATTACGTTATCTGAAAGATGGTCAATTTGCGCACGTGGGAAAGGGTCAATCGAGGTGATTTTGGTTTGTAAATGGTTGTCGATAATAGATTTTCTTGCTATTTTGGTAGAGTTTCCCGATCCAATTTCAATGTAGTTTTTGGGTTGATAGTACGCAATCATTCCATAAATTGAAATCATATCCAATCCAGGTAGAAAACCATTATTCCATGCGGGCAGGTTCTCCTCCTTTTCTACTGCAGCGTCTTTAATGCTGAAGAAGTAATCGGAATGTTTGAGAAAAGTTTCTAAAAGCCCACGATAAGTTGCTCGATTCTCATTTATAACTTTATAAAGAATTTGATGTGCAGGCTTTTTCTCCCCATATCGAGGAAGAAATCTTACGGGATATTCAAGAAACAAAGTTTGAAATTTAGAAGAAAAGAAATAATAAAATTGTTTTATTTTTTGTTTCATTAGATATTGGTTTAATATTATGGATTTACACTAATTTGCTTCATACAAAAGAGTGCTTTCCTTCTCGGGAGTGATATATTGCTCCATCACCTCCATGATTTGCGCTTCAGTAACGGCAAAATAGCGGTCGCGGTCGTTATTGAAAGCTTCTGCAGAGTCTATAATTTCAGAACTTGCCAATATTGCAGCACAATCTTCAGCCTTCATCTCATTGCTCAATATCACCGATTCAACACGATTTTTCACTTTTTGCAAGTGAAAAGCGAAATCTTCAGGCTCGTAATGGAAGTTGTAAAGCGCCTCCGACAGCAAATCGTTGGCTTTCCGTAGGTCAACGTCTGTTTGTGGTCTGCCAACAAAAATAAACATTCCAGGCTCAATATTGGCAGTAATATAAACATTTATATCTGTAAAAATCTTATTTTTCAGGACTAATTCTCGGTTCAGGTATGAGGAGTAACCGCTGCCTAAAAGGTCGGAGAGTAGGTCGCAAGCATAGAAAAGGTTATCTTTTCGTTCACACATCTTCCAACCCTTTACCAACATATCATTAGGCGCATCTCTTTTTACTTCAAGTAGTCGTGCTTCGGTTTGTAAGGGCTCTTGGGGATAATTATTTACGGGAATTACTCCTGCAGGAATATCAGAAAACCATTTCTCTCCCAAGCGGACCATCTCTTCAAATTTTACATTCCCAGAAATTGCAACTACTGCATTGTTAGGAATATAATATTTGTTGTAAAAATTGCGCACATCATCCATCGTAGCATTTTCGATGTGCGATAGTTCTTTTCCAATTACTAACCAACGATAAGGGTGCTTTTTGTACACCATTTCGTGAAATAAACTCCACAAATCACTATAAGGACGGTTCAGTTGCATTTCTTTGAACTCCTCCATCACTACCGATTTTTGAATCTCCAAAGATTTGTTATCGAAAGCTAACGATAACATTCTATCAGACTCTAACCAAAAAGCTGTTTCTATATTATTGGCAGGGAGATTAATATAGTAGCAAGTAAGGTCTGATGAGGTGTAAGCATTGTTAATGGCACCAATTTTTTGTAGGGGCTCGTCATATTTGGGCACATTTATAGATCCGCAAAACATATAATGTTCAAGAAGATGAGCCAATCCTGTGCGTTCAGGATTTTCACAACGTGCTCCTACATTATAGGTTACGTGGAAAGTTGCCATCGGCGTATTGTTGTTCTCGTGAACAATCAGTCGTAAGCCGTTAGCAAACTGATGTTTTTT
>Ga0233366_1000576_pt1 | contig 11954 bp, 13 predicted proteins | sample ElkDunMinimDraft_23_FD_191536 | JGI IMG/M metagenome (GOLD analysis project Ga0233366, IMG submission 191536) | Fecal eukaryotic communites from dung pellets of Tule Elk in California, USA - Elk Dung C4 | ecosystem: Host-associated > Mammals > Digestive system > Large intestine > Fecal | place...
AGCCGTCACGGCATTCGCTGCGACCGCCGCGGCCGGGTTTGTGAGGCCCACACCGCTGTGGTGAAGTCCTCCACTACCCAGTCCGGACGATGACAGCAGCGGGGTGAGCAAGGGACTCTGCGCCACGAGCTTACCGCCCGCCAGAGCGCCCTCGCGGTGGATTCCAAAGAGCTCGATCAGGTGAGCCTGGTCCTGCCTGCGGACGCCCTTGAGGTCGAGGATCTTCTTGAAGTTGGTGTCGGAACGGTCACCAATGTGGATCAAATACGCTTGTACGAGGCCCTCTGGGGGCGAGGGCCGCACCTGCAGGGTCTTGAGCAGCGGGTCGATGCGCGTCATGCTTGCGTTCACACGCTTCACATAGCCTGCGGGGGGGTGGTGGGTGGGTGTCGTCCCCCCGCCAAGAGTTGCTGATGACGAGGTTGAGGTACGCACGGTTGGTGCCTGCCCGGAAGGGTTGTGGAAGCTCATAAGGTTTTCAAAGGCTTTTGTGAGGACGTATTTGTCGAGTAGCATCTGTTGACATGTTAGCGAAACCTGGCCCCACATGCTGGTAAACGGCAAAATAGGGGTAATGTAAACAAAAGGCAAAAGGATGTACCTGCTCAGCTCCAACCTCACATACTGGCCGACACTGTACAATATTCTGGATATACGTCATAGCCATGTGCTCGACAAGATTGTCGCAAAATGCACGCGCATACTGCGGCTTGGTCACCAGTGGGAGGATCTCTTCAGCCTTTCCGTTGATGTGTTTCAACAGCTCACTCACATACGAGCTGTGGTCGCTAACGCTATCCATACGACTCCAATTGGTATTCTTCATCTCACGCCATGCTCCCTCACAGTCATGTTCGACCTTATTTACCATGGCTAGGATGGCCGTATTCGCCACCCCCATGAAGGTGTCGGCCTGTGAAGACAAATCGACTTTCGTAGCCATTTCTGGATCGATGCGTTTCTTGATGTTCTCTTCGAGCTGGTTTGTATTGGTGTGCCAGAAGTCGGCGGTGTTGAGCACGAGGATTATGTCGTGGAGTGGAGGCCCCTGTTGCCCACTTCTCTGCAGGATTGTCAGAAGCACCTGCTGAGCGTACTCGTCCAGGTATTTCGCAAGCGTCTTGGCCAGGTCGAGCAGCCGCTCACCTGTCGACAGCTTGGCGCACTGCGAAAGCGTGACTTTGTAGAAGTGGAAGAGATCGATGGCGGACTGGATCACGGCTTGTGGGCTGAACTCTTCGTCTGCTGGGAGCAGCGGCTGAGACTTGTATCTTGGCATCATAGCCGCCAAGGCCTTGTCCTGTGATTCGACCCATAGGCTCAGATACGGCTCAAATGCCACAGATATTGACCCGTTAAAGTTCTGAAGCCGGTCGTCAGAAGAGCTGAGCGTGTCGATGCTTGCCCGAGGTTCGTTCGCAAACCGCCGTTCCAAGCTCTGCTCAAAGTCCATTGTCTCTTGCAAGCAGCTGAGCAGCAGGTTGACGTCTATCTTGGGTCCATCTGTCCGGCGCATGCTCTTCTCCAAGATCCCCTTGAAGTCGTCCCTGGTACCATCACAGAAGGACATGGCCAGAGTTTCGTTGACGCGCCAATGTGGCGGGAAGATAGAGGCGTGTTCATCCTCGTGCGTCTTGAGCATGCGCTTAAACCAAGCATATCGCCGACCGATGTTGTCCAAGCTTCCCGCCTCGTCGTTTCCGCGAAACACCTGGCGGTATTCGCGCAGCTCTGTGTTGACGTACCAGGTTACCAACCTCGACTTGGCGTGATCGCCAAGGGCATCCATAACCAGACAAGCCTCAGACAGGACTCCCCGACGAGCGGCAACCTCTGCCTTGGCGAAAGCCAGCTCAAAGTCCTCGCACACCTGTTCCAGCAGCTCGCGCTGCAGCTCGTTGACGTTGCGACTCAGGACGGCGATCTGTTCGATACTGCGATAGCTGTTGAAGTGGCGCATAAGCTGCAAGACAGCTTGCAGCAGACCGGCACACTCGCGGTACTGTCTGGTGCGCGCCAGGCCCCTCAGTTGCTCGTAGGCTGTGGTCAGCATCTGCAGGCGCTTGAGGGCGGTCATGCTGAGGGTCAGGTTGCGTTTGGTGCCGTCGAGACGTTTGATGTCGGCAGTCATGGTGGTGATGTCGCGCTCGGTCTGGAGCGCCCGGCTGCGCACACTATCAATGCGCTTGAAAAGAGATGCCAGTTCAGCTTGGGCAGACTGCATGCGCTCTAGGGATGAGTCGGGTCCATATGCCTGGGCCCTCTCGAGGGACGCGATCGACCGGGTGAGTTCATCTTTGTGTCGCCGGATGGTCGAGGACACGCGTGTGACGGAGGAGACGGTAGAAGGGTGCGAAAAGAGCTGGTTTAGATGTGCGATCGGGTCATAATCGACTACAGATAATTGACAAGTCAAGAAACGGTTAGCATACACTATGCAGTGCAGGAGTCGCGTGCAAAGGTGGAGAGCACAGCGATTCTGGCATGTAGGACACCTAGCAATCAATCATTTATGAAATCAAGCAATTACCTGAATCAAGAGATGATGGCTCAGCAGGAAGTTGTATGTTCATTGTCGTGATATCCTGTGATTCTTCGTCGCTGCATCAATAATCGCGGGCAAGTCGTCGGTACGCACTCCGTCCAAAGTGTCCATTTGGAAGATGCATCGTCGTCAGCTCCAAGCTCATTCGCCAACAAGGTCAAGTTAGTACTCAGGGTATCCCATGTTCCCCGTACGCTAGCGAGGCCGATAAGCGATAAGCCCTGTGAGAGTTTCCGTCCGGGCTGTTAAGGTACCGGCAGGCAAAACCTAGGACTTCCAATCTACCTAAACACAACCACCACGTCGTCTGACGACATTCCATCCCACCTTGACAACAGAAAAGAGTGTACAAGTATGAGTTTTCTGTTCCAACATTCCGAACAAACACAAAATTGGCTTGTGGTCATCTAGCATTGACTTCTAATTTTAACAAACACCTTGGCCCTAACCACCAGCCTGCCCTGCTAAGTACTGGAGGTATTGGAACCTACAAGAGCCCGTCTCGTACCCCTAGCGAATTGCACCAAAATCCTCGGGTTCAATGTCCTAGCTCAACTTTTGAAAAGCTCTAGAAGAAGAAAAATTGACCGTTGGCATCCACCCAGCAAGTCAGTCACAACTCATCGTCAGGTACGAAGTAGAAACTTTTCCGTTCCGTCGGTGCCGAGCATCCCACCGATTCTCTTCCCGTTCCCGGGTGGTACCTTACCCTTTTCCTTTAGCGTTACCCGTTTTCGTGACTTTGCGTTTCGACCCAACTCCAACACATCACTCAGGTCACAACAACTTGTATGGAAAAGACTTTTCATAAGGTTCAGCGTCATACACACCAAGAGGCCATGAACTGCACTTTTGGCTATGATAGTTTCACTGCATGTTTGTGTGTCTCGCGCCCGCGTCATCAATTTCTTCACAATGCCAATGTATTGATTGCTCTCTTCGTTGTCCACCTCATCATCACATTCAATATCAGCTAGGTCGGGTCGTCCTCTCCGGCCAGCCGGCCGACCGGCCACCCCCCTTGTCGACACTCCACGTACGTACCAAACACCTTTTTGGATACCTACATCCCTACATCATAGGCAAGGAAAGAGCATTAGGGAAGCAAGTTGTCGACCGTCTGTCTGTATGTACTTTTGTACTTGATGTACTCTACATATGGGCCTCCCCCACGATATTCTTTGGTACCTTACGCCCGCCTCATGCACCTCCTGCAGGGCCGGGCCAGAGAACAAAGGAAGGCAAGAAAGGAAAAATCCCCCCCTTCTTATGCACATGACAAGACCATAGGGCAACGATGAAAGAATTTTCTACGCGCGGGGGAGTTTCCAATTCGTCGTAGCGGACAAAACTCTCAGCTCACCAGCTCATTGAGTAAGGAAACCGACGAACTACATGTCCTGTTGTGTAAAACTGCAGAAAAAAAAAGAGAAAAAAAAATTTGAACTTTTCCGGTGTCCGAGTCACCATCTCTCTCCTCTCACCTTGCATCACACTTTCTCTCCACGCCCCATGTACCTTCCTCTCTTCTTCACGTCTTGCCAGTCCGGGGCAGTCCAGCCATTCATCCCTTGCAGATTGAGGCTGCCCGCCACTTTCCTCCCCATCGAGGCCCCGTCGAATGGCCCACGGTCACCGAGCATGGCATATCGTGTACTACTCCGGCCCTGTAACTCCCACCCGTAGCACACATGCCGTCAAAGACAATTCTTGAGGTAGGTGGGAGGTGGGCTTGGCAGGCGGTGCTACCAACGTGGCAGGGCTTCATGGGCATGTCGTTAACCGCTGCACAATCGCACACCTGCTTTCTTACCTACCTATACGACGGTGCTGTTCAGCTCGGAAAGAACATTTCTTCCGGGTTCTCTTGCAGATACCGCAAAAAGCTCCAAGTGGTTTGAGCTTGGGCACCCACGGCTGTCTCTTCCGGGGAAAGTTGCTTCTACAGTATTCTATTCTAAGGCACAGATTTGTGTCTTGCTTGGGCCGGGTAAGAGGTGTACGGGCGTATGTACAACACACCTTGCCAACCTCAAGCCTTCATACAACTTGTCGACCAGTGTCGTCTGATGTATCCGAGTTCCTGGACAACCCTCCGTCGCCCATAGGGCTGGCACACGTCATCGGTCAGGACCCCAGCATGAAAGGTTGAAATAACAAGTTGCTAGAAATGAGCTAGAATAAAAAGTATCATTCATCATTCGTTACGCCAAACCACATACCAAGGCCAGAGCCAAAGCCACGTCTATCTCCCCTGATTGTCCAACTGTTGCCACAAAGCCATCTTCTATCATACAAGATTTTGTCCGTCCTGGATTCCGGTACCATTTTTAGAACCCTTTACCTGCCCGTTGTTTTGTGTGCTTTGTTTTTTACAAGTATGCCAGTTCTTCCTTTGTTGAGGTTGAAAGCATGCATCGAAGAGTGTAATGAGAAATGAGCATGCAGCGCATGTTGACTGTCGTGGTCGTGTAAACAAAAGAAAGCGAGTTGAAATAATGAAAAGAGAAAAGTAACCCGAGCCGTCAGATCGGATCTTCTCTCACTCAGAGGGTGTCCCAGCATTATGCAAGGCATTATGCACCTCGAATGCCCAAAGGCAAGAGAGGTACAGACATACCTGCCACGCCGACAGGAGAGACATGCGTCCTAGCAGGAATTATCCCGCAGCCAGTGAGGAAGAATGGGCTACGGTATGCTCCCGGGTCGAGTTACGCAGGAATCCAGAGCCAGGGCCACTGTGAAAAGAGAGCACAGTGCCGACTGGTGCACTGACCCCTACGAGCTGTGCAGTGTCCGGAAGCCTGTTGCTATCAAACTCCTCTTGCTGTCTTTGGAATCTGACGGGGCACTCCAGTAGAATAGCCCCTACATCGATTAGTGAGAAGATGTTCAGCAAGTTCATAATATATGGTCATATTGACTTACCGCGAGTCCCTTCTGTTTGCAGAAGGCTGCCTTGACCTTGACGGTGTCCGGATTATCATAGGTGACGAATCCACCATCACCGCCGACACACTGCGCCGCAACAGAACGCTTGTCTACCTGCTCTTTGGTGCCCTTTCGGGGAAGCTGGCTGTACTCGAACGTTCCGTCGTTGCCGCCACCACTGCCCCGAAACTTATGACCAGGTCCAGTCACGTGGAGAAAGCTGCGTCCGAAAAGTGGGATTCCCAGTAGGATCTTCTTCCCGGGCACACCTGAGGCCATAAGATATTGCACACCGGAGGACCCGGATGATTCGTCCTTGTTCATCGCGTAGAGTTGTGAATGGTGGCCGCTCTTGGGTGTCCAGGAGCCAAAGAAGTCATAGGCCATGAGGTTGATGACATCAAGGTATTCAGCTACTTGGCGCAGCTGTAAGTTCTCGAGTATCACTTTGGCTGCAGGAAGAGCGGCGGTGAGCAGATAGCGGTCCTCTGGGAGGTGGAGGCGAATCGCGGCCATCAAGGCTAAGAAATCGCTTCCCTGTTGCGGAGAGCAAGGATACTCCCATACGACTGGTCTTGTCAGCGGCTTTCTTCGTGCACGATTGGGGAATTGGAAGTGGTGGGGGGATGGGTCACTCGGAAGTGACTCAGCCATTGGTTTACTGAGACTGAACATTGGGCAATGAAAAGGGGGAAAAGGAGAGGAGAGCCGCACTATCTATGCCGTCCAAGCCGGATGCTTCGACCAGACCGCGAGCCGCCCGTGCAAAATTGTCTCGTAAGATCGCGTTGGACGCCACGATTGGGAATGTTTCAGTAGATCCCGAACCTCCAATGGAGAGGACGACCTGGAGATGAGGGTATCTCTGCTTCAGGTGCATCAGTGACCCCAGAGCGCCCTGAACACCGTCACATGGTGCTGTGGCATCTGCCCACTCGTCACTGAGCTGCTCTTGCGTCAGTAAAAGGACCCTCGTTCGCTTCTAGGCCAACTCACAAACACTCCACCATCCGCAGTTACGGTGGCAAAGGCATAGTAAACGCGGTTGATACACCCATAGTTGAGTCCTCCGGGAGTGTCGCCTTGGTAGATCCTATGGTTCGGCCAGTACACTGCATTGGTGTACATGACATTGGATGAGCTGGAGATACGCGCCTTGCGCGACGAAGCAGAGGCGAAGCTCATGATCGAGACTGGTGACGTGCGGGAGTGATTTCGAGGTTGAAGAGTGGTGCGGAAGAGAAGAGACAATGGAAGACATGTCCATCAAGTTTAGGAGACGGCGAGATGATGGGGGTCCAAATATCTGTAGGCGTCAGGAAGGACATATGCCAACTCATATTGGTCTGATGTGTTTGGGACGCTGGTCGGGCAGCAAGGGGTCAAGATTGGCAGACATTGAGGAGGTGTGTTTTATACCGTCTCGAATAGAACATTTAACAGGCCCTCAAGATGAACGGTGAGCCGCCTGCACAAGCCAGTGGAGTTGAAAAACGGGCAACCAAGACCGACAGCCATGCCCAGGATCTGAAAAGGGCCGCGGTGCATGACATAAGGTACGGCCGGGGAGGGGCGTCGATGAAGTGGAGGGAGTATTAGCAGAAGAAGGGAACATTGGGAAGCACTTAGACGCACCAATGTGCGGCCAAGTGGCCAAGTAGGTTGAGGGCTAAGACAGCAGGGGTGCGGACGAATGAACTCTGGTAGTCTTGTATGCTTGAAGGTCCGGAGAGAACATAACATGCTTACACAAGATGGTAAATTCAGCATGAGTGACGTGGGGAGTTGCCAAATGGGGTGGGAGTACCTGTCCGGGCAGTTGACGAGGACACCGAGGTGTTAGTTTTGGTTAGCTGGTGGAGTGTCCTAGGCGGCAGTTAACGATCAAGGCTTTCGCTCCGGAGCCGTCGCTCTTGGTGCTGCCGACTCCCGCGTTAGCTAGCTGTCTTTTCTTCCATGACCCCATCGCCAGCTTCTCGAACGTTTCCATCCAATCAGTCTCCTCTTTCCTCGGCGGTCAAGACCTCAGAAGCACCCCCCTAGTACCAAGTTGGGTATGGAGAGAATATTGTGTGCTCTTGAGACTGCGTTTATTGTGTGTAACGTCTGGAGACCCTCACCTGCCTTCAAGGGACTGGACAAGAAGAGCATGTGAGAGCGACAATGCCATAGACGACAAGCCAGATTGCCCACGGGCTATAACTTGCTTGAATACCCAATGCTTCGGCGGCCGTTCTTGGTACTGTAGTAAGCTGAATTAACTCCCTTCAGACTCGGTATCGGCGCACTTGCAACTTTGCAAGAGACTTCCCCCCTGGCTCCCGAAGCGGACCGGCATGCCGAGATCTTCAAACATCCTAGCCCGAGTGATGAGGTTGATCACCGCAGCTCTCATCAAGGTCGGTAATCAGTTGTCATGGGTCAAGGTAGCTGTGTATGGAAAGATAGACTGGGGGTACGAAAAGGGTGTAATAATTGTGAAACCGAACATATTCTCAGCCGTAACTGACGGCAATCCGTGGCTATCAAAACAAAACAACGATTGAACAAAAGCACCTCAACTCGAGGAGAAAATTTTGGATGGTGCCAGGGATAGGCAATGCAAGAGATCGGTGCTAAGTGGAGGGCAGCCGTTGCGGTCCTTGACTGCAACTTCCATGAGTGTCGCTCTTGCCGTCTTGGGTTTTGGGTACCTTCCACGCAGGTAAGGCAGTCCAGAGCACACACATGCCATCCTTTGAAATTACCAAGGAAGTAAGGTACGGTGTACCTGCCCGAAAACTTAGATGCTGCAGACGTGAGGTGGTTTCTGAGGCTGAGCGAGCCTCCCACCCTGCGTCCGATTGGAGTAAAGCAGCCACGCGAAGCGGGCGAGTCCATCACTTTTCCCACTGGGTCGAGTCCATCGTCTTCCCAAATCGCACATCAGAATGAAAGTGACGACACACCTTGTTGACAGCTCACAGAAACAATCCCCCCCTCCCCCTGAACCAACCCATTCCACATGGCAAGCCCTGACTGTTAGTAATCGGGCAGGGGGGTTCCAGGCACGCCAGGGCTCGGGCTTCTAGAAGCCTAACCTGGTCCGTGTCCCTGAACGAGCCCCAAAAATCACAGCAACGTTCTTTCGATTGACCCCGGTCCCCACCCCCTCCCGACGTCCACCACCTCGAACTTCTAAGTAGGTATGACGCGGTGGTCTAGGAGAGTAATGGAAGGTACCTTACCCATATCCGGATTCATCAATCGAGACACATATCGAGCAATTTTTGGCAATGGCAAACACAAGTCCCAAGAAAGACCACCTCTCGAACTCGACTTGTGAAAGACCGAAGGATAGAAACTGCGGGAGAAAAAAAAATACACTTGCTCGGCAGAATTTCTCGGTGCGACTAACCCCGCTAGACCTGCAAGTCATACACAACACATACTCCGGGAAGAAAACAAGGTATATTACCTATCCACAGAAACGGGGTTTCGACTATAACTACACACCTGCCTCTCCGAGGCAAGACGTTCAAGGCGTCCTCACGCTGGGTTGAACGTGAAAGAAGAATCAGACGGGGGTTTGGGCGCCGCGTCGATAAGCGAACCGTCGCGGGGGCACCCGACCGCTACAGGGAGTCAGTCCACTGGTTTAACACCGAGGAAGTTGCCAGTCTCATTCCGACAGGTTGACGATTGCATTGCGACGACAGATCAAGACCTTGCCCAAAAGCGACTCAAAGCCTTCAATGTCTGGATCTAACGCCAATAGAGAAAAGACAATTCCTTGATTGGGCTTCAACTGTTGGTCGACGACACACCCCACTTACCATGATTAGGTATCGATCTGGTACTGTACTTTTTACTTGTGTGGTTCCGTTACTTTAGCTCACAGAGGTCTCTGTTCCTTCAGCATCGCAGCGCAATGCTGTGGCTGATCGGGCTCAGTTGCGATTACAAACCAGCAAGTTCAATGCGATGGTCCCAAAGACGAAACGTCGGAAAATTCCACGTCATTGTTCAGCACACCACGTGGCAGGAATGAGGTGCTTCAGGTTCCCCTTTCGATTCCCATCTCAGCTCAGGGACAATGGACTTCAACGTGTGGAGGTAAAGAGGCTTCACCGACCCTTGCAACTTTCTAACAAGTCTAGCACAATCACCTAAGGCTGTTTCGGCACATTTCTCACGGCCCTGGAGATCACTACTAGGCCTTCCATCAAAGACTGAGTTCAAGAAGATTTTTGTGAGCCACCAGATAGCGCTCCTACTGACATAGTAACAGCGAAGAGCTACCAGCGTCATTATAAGAGGACAAGTCGAGAGTTCCATACGACAATACGGGATAATGCACTTATTTTTCCTTGTGCCCCCACACCCAGAAAATTATTCGATGCTGGAGCATACCGGTAGGCCTCCAGTTCGTGGCGTTCATGATCGCATATGCAGAACATCTCCAGCTGTTCCCACTGTTGCCCAAAGTTACACCAGGAGGCAGATGCTTAGCCATACTCAAGCCTTGACTATTGCTTTGACGTTACACTCACCAAGGACCAACGCTAGCACCCAATGATACTCTACTCTACTGTAACACAAGCAATAACATGTCTTATGTGTATCGATACCCTCATCAGGTCAGGTTCTTGAGGAAGACGACGCTCTTCCATACCGGCTTCAGCCTACCTGCCTCAGCTGGAGGACTCCATGGATCCACTACTCTCACCCACTGAGAGAAGGGATTTATGAAGCCTTCCAAGTTCCGGTTGAGAACAATCATACCTTGACAGAAACTAGGTAACAAGATCGACAACTGGAATCCACCCACCTCTTTCCGACTTACAGTCATCTCCAGAGTCTTATAGACTGCATTCTGTCAGCACATGTAAGGTACTGCAGCCAAGGGAACCAACCCTTGGACCCCACAGCGAAACAGTTTAGCTGCCTTAGTCTTTTCATCCTCTACATTGGGTGACTACTGGCAGACAAAAGAATGTGCTTGTCGACGTGAACAGGCGCGAGGAATAATTCATTACCTCCCGTATTTTGAGTCTCGGCCGTTTAAAGTTGCCAGAACCAAACGAAAGTAAAGCGCATCTGCTCTTGAAACGAGGCATAACTTTGCATAATATTCGGGACGCTTTCTCCAATCAATCGTTTAATCAACCACTAACCCCTGACTCTGACATGTTCTACACGTTCGACATCTTGGAATCATTTGGAATCATTTTGGTAAAACCTTCATAGAAATTGATGGTCCGTCCACCCCAGCCCGAAGATGCGCTTCGATTATCTGACATGCAGTAAAAATAAAAATAAAAAAACGTGCAAGAAAAAAAAAAGCACTGATTGTGCCATAATACATGGAGCAGAAGAAGAGAAAACGCTAAACCTCCAACCAAGCTCTTCACACCAACGCCTGGTAGATCCATCCCAGCACACGACCTCAATGCAACCATACCAAGAACAAGAAGACTCGCTCTCCACCATTCGGTATAGCAGTCCACTTCAAAAGACCCCAAGGCGCCTCTAGTGCCAAGGGATGCAGAAGTCGATCCACGTGGACAGGTAGTCGAGCCTGTTGCCGTTAGCCTCCTCGCGATGGTAAATCTCCTCAAACTCGGCAAAGCTCAGCCGGCCCCAGCCGCCGCGTGCCTTGGCTTCCTCCTCGGCCAAATCGAGCCGCTTCCACCTGGCAAGGGTGGCGAGGGGTATCTTTTCTTCTTCCTCCTCCTTCTTTTCGTCCTGTGGTCGTTGTTGGGTAGTGGTAGGGGTAATAGGAGCCAGTGGTGGGTTATTCTCCTTATTGTGTTTTTGTGGTTGTTGCTGAGAGTGTGATGACGACGACGATGGTGTTCCTCGGTAGCCAGCGGGGTGATAGAGTTCTGACGACGACGAAGAAGAAGGAATAGCCGCCTTGGTTGGTGCGTCAGATGTCTGTGGTTGTTCCTCGGATGCTGCCGAGTTAGGCCGGAACTGAGGGAAAGTAGGATCCCTGTAAAGCTCGGCTAAACTCTTTTGATGATGACGCTCCTCCTCATCCTCAGTCGCAAGGGTCTCCTCTACTTCCCGTTGGTGTTGTTGCCCCGCAAGCTCAGCGCCCTTATCGCTCGCCCACGACTGAGAAACACTCTCCCAAGGCGTGACATCCCCTCTGTTCTCCTTGTTGGAATCCGCCTCATCTTCGTCTCCCTCACTCTCCTCTTCTGAATCACCACTCTCTTCTTCTCCCTCTTCCTCTTCAACTTGGGCATTACCGTTCCTGATCGTGTAACCCGCAGCGCTGAGTAACTCCTCCAGATTCCGCTCAGGGATCGACCTATGATCACCTGGCGGGTAATGCGGGTCAGGCGACGACGCCGAGTGACGCGGCCGATGTGGGCCCTGGTGGGAAATCCCCGCCGCCTCGGACGTCATGACACTGTTAGGGTCGATGTGCTCAAAGAGGTGTCTGTGCTTGTCGCGGTCTTCCTTGGTCTCGGCGGCCTCGACGGCA
>Ga0233366_1000577_pt1 | contig 11940 bp, 7 predicted proteins | sample ElkDunMinimDraft_23_FD_191536 | JGI IMG/M metagenome (GOLD analysis project Ga0233366, IMG submission 191536) | Fecal eukaryotic communites from dung pellets of Tule Elk in California, USA - Elk Dung C4 | ecosystem: Host-associated > Mammals > Digestive system > Large intestine > Fecal | place...
GGGTAGGTACGACCGCCTAATGTGTGATGTTTGGTGTGCTTACCTGTAAAATGCTCTTTTTTAAGATTTCCTCTCTCTTATTCCTTGCCTTATTCTACCGACCGACGACCGAGAGAACACCGAGAGAATACCGACTTATCAAAAATGGAAAAATCGCACGATTTTTAAGATTCTATTCTTTTGTTTCTTCTTGTACTTCTTCGGATTAAAGACCAAGGAGAAACCAAAGAAGAACCAAGGAACGACCAAAGAACTCCCAACCACCAAAAAGTGCTGTTTCTTAAGATTGATATCCTAAAAAGGTTGACTTGATTCCCGAAAAAGTTGTCTCCCTTCCTAAAAAGGTTGACTCGCATCCTAAAACTATTGACTATTTTCCTAAAAACTTTTACGCCATTCCTAAAAAGATTTACTCCCTGTTGCGCATTTCGTGCTCATCTTTTATTGCGTTTTACATCCAATAAATACAAAAAAATGTACTTTTCCGCAAAAAAAGTGCATTTTTCTCTACATACTGACAAGTTTTAGCAGTTTTCCATAGTACCTTTGCAGCCGATTTCGGAAAAATACTTTTCCATAGATCGACAAAAAAACAATGTTTAACCCCTAAAAATCACCTAGTATGCAAACCGCCCAATCTCTATCCATCCCTTTCCCAGAATTTGCTACTTTTGCTGCATTACCACAAGAAGACTTACTCCAAGAGCCTCTACAGTCCACTATTTTAGAAGAAAATCTTCTAAATATTTGCAAATCCGATGAAAATTCACTACCTTTGCGCAAATTTTTCTTAGACACACTCTATTTTCGATACAACAATATGGAAGTTCAAATCAAAGAAAACAAAATCTTTGCGCCATTGAAAGACAAGTGGCTCGTCAATAAACCAGAGGAGCAAGTACGCCAAAAATACATTTGCCGTTTGGTAGATAGTTACGGTTATAATCTCGACCAAATGACGCAAGAGTTACAAGTTAATAATGCTCAGCGTGGGCAAGGTGCTGCGCGAGGCGATATTGTCATTTGGCGCAGCAAAGAAGATAAATTAAATAACAAGAGCGCACTTATTGTTGTAGAATGTAAAGCCGAATCTGTAACAATCCGCCAAGAAGACTATTTCCAAGGTTACAACTACGCCGCATGGGCTGGCGCAGATTTCTTTGTTACCACCAACCTCAAGGAGACCCGCGTATTTAGAGTGGTGAAAGGTGAGCTTCCAAAGCGCCTTGAAGAAATTGCGGACATCCCAACTGCCGATAAAGCACAAGACCAAAAAGAAATCGACAAACTCTTGCAACAAACCAAAGCTTTTACACGCGAAGAGTTCTCTAAGCTTCTTTTCAAATGCCACAACATCATTCGCAATAACGACAAATTATCTCCAGAAGCGGCATTTGATGAGATTAGTAAGATTCTATTTATCAAAATTCGTTATGAGCGAAGCAACGAAGATGGGCAGATTTTTTCAGCTGAGCGTTTCAAAACCTTGAAGCAAAATAGAGATGCTTACAACAAAGAAATGAAAATCAATGATGCTAAACCATTCTATCAGCATTTATTTGATTTGACCAAGCAAGAATTTGCCAACGACCACCTCTTTGAGCAAAACGATATCATCAAAATTCGTGAAAACAGTTTCGAGCAAATCGTAAAGGAACTCCAAATCTACAACCTATCTACTACCTCTGATGATGTCAAAGGTATTGCTTTTGAAAAGTTCCTTGGCCGCACCTTCCGTGGTGAATTAGGACAATTCTTTACGCCTCGTACCATTGTGGAGTTTATGGTCAATGTGTTAGACCCACAAGAGGGCGAATATATCTGCGACCCTTGCTGTGGCAGTGGTGGCTTCCTGATTAATGCTTTCGAGTATGTTCGCACACAGATTGAACAAGACATTGAACAAGAAAAAGAAAAAATCAAGGAACAGTACTACACAGATAGTTATGACCAACTATCTGACAAACAAAAAGAAGCCATTGACACCAAAATCGCCAATGCTTTCCAAGTACTCAATCAAGAGTTGGATATCAATAATGCCGATGGTCGCTTGCGTTCGTTGTCTTTTGATTGTATCTATGGTACTGATGCCAACCCTCGTATGGCTCGTACTGCCAAGATGAACATGATCATGCACGGCGATGGTCACGGAGGAGTACACCACCATGATGGTTTGCTGAATGTAAATGGTATTTTTGACAATCGCTTTGATGTCATCCTTACCAACCCTCCTTTCGGCGCGCATGTTGACAAAGATCTAAAAATCACAGAAGCAGACAAGTTTACTGATGAGGCAAAAATCAAACTTTACACCAAGCGTTATGGTGATGCATATTTAGAAGCCCTCAAACAAGTCAATGACCACATAGGAGAACCTATCCTCAGTCTATTTGAGACTGGCGCCATGAGTGGTTTGACTGAAGTACTTTTCATTGAACGCTGCCTTAATCTGCTCAAGCCTGGAGGTCGTATGGGTATTGTCTTGCCAGAAGGCGTATTGAATAATACCAATCTGCAAAAGATTCGCGATTTTGTAGAAAGCAAAGCGAAAATCATGCTTGTTGTTTCTATTCCGCAAGATGTATTTATCGCTTCTGGTGCAACGGTCAAACCTTCATTACTTTTCTTCCGCAAGTTTACAGAAGAAGAGGCAACTTTATATGCAACAATCACTGACGATGCTCGTGCAGAAGTTGTGGCACCTTACTTGTCTGAATTAGAAGACATTGATCTAAAACTCGCAACACGAGGTAAAGATGCCGTATCAAAAGAAGACAAAAAACGCTTGAAGATACGACGCAAAGACATTGAGACAATCATCGAAACTGAAACCAAGAAACTTGTTAAAGAGCGTTTTGATTACCAAATCCCTATCGCAGAAGTTCAGAAAGCAGGTATCAGCACCACAGGTGCTCCAATCGAAAATGAATTACTTCCATTGGAAACTGAATATACCGAATACCGCAAAGAGCATAGCCTTTGGATGCAGAAAGCAAAACAAATCACCTATACTTTAGATAAAAACGGCAATATCGTCCGTATGCACAACTGAAAAAGTATAGTGACAGAAAAACTAATGGAAGAATAATCATGGCACAGAAATATAAATATTTGAATCTTGTCAACTACAACACTTTTTTATTGTGGGATATCAAACGATATTTCATGACTCAAGTGGCTTCTTCACACCCTATTGTAAAGTTGGGTGATTATATACAAGAAGAAGGTACAAAATATAATATCAGTGACAAGACTAAAACATACGGTATTTTAGGAGTCAATAATCAAACCGGTATTTTTGATGCTTATGAAGAAAATGGCTCAAAGATAAAACAGAAATACAAAAAAATGCAAGTTGGTTGGATTGCCTACAATCCATATCGTGTGAATGTCGGATCAATAGGAATAAGGACTGAGGAGCACCTATTTGAGTATATAAGTCCTGCCTATGTAGTATTTAGTTGCAAAAAAGGACTTTTGCCAGAGTTCTTATTTCTGCTAATGAAAACAGATTTGTTTAATAAGATAATACGAGAAAATACGACAGGTAGTGTGCGACAAAATCTAAATTATTCGGTATTGTCTAATTTGCAAATCCCACTACCTTCCCTCGAAGAACAAAACAAAATCATAGCTGCATATAACGCCACCATTGCTCAAGCAAAGCAATATTCCACCCAAGCAAAAGATATTGATAAGCAAATCGAAAAGCATTTGCAAGATGAGTTAGGATTACTAAAAACTTCGGTATCTAAAAAACAAAATATAGTAGACAAATTTATAAAATTAGTCCATCTGAAAGATATTACACGATGGGATATTTATAACCTGCAAAATGGTGATTACAATGGCAAATATAATTCTCAATTCTTGCGCGATATATTGATTTCTACTCCTAAATATGGGGCAGGATATAAAGCAGAGAAGAAACATAGTGATGTTAGATATATTCGTATTACTGATATCAATGAAGATGGTTCTTTGAATGATGACTTTGCATCTGTTTCGCAATATGATAATCAGTACCTATTAAAACAAAATGATTTTCTAATAGCAAGAACTGGTAATACTGTTGGTAAAACTTTTTTATATGATGAGAGTATGGGGAAAGCCATTTATGCAGGTTACTTGATTAAATTTGAACTTAATACAGAAAAGGTTAATCCTCAATATTTGTTGGCATATACAAAATCCTCTATTTATACACAATGGATAAAGAGCAATATGCGCATATCTGCACAACCCAACATCAATTGTAAGCAATATGAAGAATCGCCAATTATATTACCGCCATTAAACATTCAAAACGAGATTGTAGAACACATTACCGCATTGCGAAAGAAGCAGAAGGATTTGCAACAAAAATCCCTCACTCTCCGCCAACAAGCCACCCAACAATTTGAACAAACAATATTTAGTGTAATTTGATAGATAATATAAATGATATGATAAAAGAGGATGGCGTTTATATCTATAGTATAATGGCGGATAGTTCAAATCCAATCCAATCAATGAATTCATTTGATTTGTTATTCTTATGTGAGGATAATAAATTAAAATGGCTTCAGATGTTCAAGAACTTGAGATTTTGCATTCCACGAACTAAAGAAAATGGTGACTTATATGATAGTATAAACGATTTCCTTGACAATCCACCTACAGATTTCGAAATAACGCTAAATTACAAATATAAGATAATAGAGCGAAAGTCTAATCACCATATTGGAGAATATTATAAAAACATATATCGTCCAGTTATATCATACAAGTTACAATGCTATCATCTCATATTTGATGAAATGCCTCTGTCAGATTGTCATGATGATATATCAATGTGGGGAACATATAGAGCAGAGTATTTAAGTCATATACGACAACTTGAATTAATACTTGATGATTTGAAGTCTGTATTTAAAGTTATTGAGCCAACAGAAGATAACAAAAAAGCTTATGGTAATACTCTTAGGAATATTATCATTCTATCGTGTACGGAAATAGATGCAATGATGAAGAAGATTCTCAAAGTCAATAATTTTATTGTAAAAGATGATAAATACTCTACTAACCATTATTACAACTTGAAAGATGCATTGAGATTAGATGAGTACGAAGTCAAATTTATGGAATTTGAGCATTTAGGCTCTTACGATCCATTCTCTGTCTGGGACTCAGAAAAACCAACTCAGTCTTTGGCTTGGTATGATGCCTATAATAAAATTAAACATGATAGAGAAGTAAACTTTTGTCATGCAACATTGGAGAATGCTCTTAGGTCAATAACTGCATATGCTATATTGCTTATTGCTCAATACGGTTTAGATAATTCTATTTGGAAAGATCATATGAAAAAAATCTTTTCTATTCAAAAGCAGCCTCGTTGGAAGTTGGAAGATTTTTATGTGCCGCATATAACAGAGTTAACTCCTATTCCTTTTTATGAATAATTAAAACATGCAAATATAGTAAAAAACAATACTATTTATATCTACCATGGGCAAAACAGTAACCACATATCTTATTGACGGAGATTCAAAGCGAACTTGATATGTGCGAATAAGAACTAAAGAGACTAATCCCTATAACTCAAGTGTCTCGTTTGGTCATGGAGTTGCACAAGTGTTGAAAAAAAACACATGAATAAAAGTAAATAAAATGCATTTATGGACGAATTAAATAATTTAACAAAATATCAAAAAGACATCAAACGCTTGGTGGAACAAGGTCATGACCTTTTATATGGGTTATATAATGAACTACAAGATGATATAGGAGATTCATTTCGAAAATTACCCAAGGAGCATAAAGAGGCAATACGCAAATGTACATTCAAAGATAAATATAATGAATGGTATAATGAAGCACTATCCGTAGTCAAACAATTAATGCCTGAGCGTCTAGAAGATTTTGTTAATTACTATAAACGACCCAAAAGGAAAGAATTTTCGTATGAGACATATACTATTTCAGATTACTTGATTGGCATGGTAAAAAAGAATCATTGGGGAGAAATTATCGTATCAAGCACTTCTGTGATTACTAAATTTGTGCAACAATTAAATATTGTTAAATCTTTGAAGGAAAGATTCAATAGTTCTTTATATGATATAAAGCAGCTTTTACAGGCTAACATTTTTGATTCAGAATTAGAGTCGGCGTCTGAATTGTGTAAGAAAGGATTTTATCGTGCAGCAGGAGCTGTGTGTGGAGTTGTACTAGAAAAACATTTATCGCAAGTAGCAATTTCACATAATTTAATTATATCAAAAAAGAAACCGACAATAAACGATTATAATGACTTGTTAAAAAACAATAATGTCATTGATACGGCGACTTTTCGAAGAATACAGTTAATGGGAGATATTCGTAACTTATGTGACCATAATAAAACAAAAGAACCACAAAAAGAGGATATAGAGGAATTAATAGATCTAACTAATAAATTAATCAAGAACCTATACTAATTATAGCAGAATTGACCACTCTTGAACATGCACATCCAAGTGCTAATAATGTGGGAACTAAATATAAGAAACATAAACTATGGACAACCAAAATCAAATAATCCTCTATCAAGACGACAACGATATTACTCGTGTATCAGTGCGCTTTGCAGATGAGGACTTGTGGCTGACACAGAATCAGTTAGCCGAAATCTATTGTACGACACAAGAGAATATATCAATGCATATACGCAATATATATGCAGATAACGAATTGGATGCAAATCGAACTTATAAGGATTTCTTATTAGTTCGCCAAGAGGGTAATCGTCAGGTGCAACGTAACATTGCCCACTATAATCTGGATATGATTATTGCGCTCGGTTATCGTGTGCAATCGCAAGTCGCTACACGCTTCCGCCGTTGGGCTACACAGCGTTTGCACGAGTATATCCAAAAAGGATTTGCCATGGATGATGAGCGACTTAAACAAGGGGGCAATCGCTATTTCCGTGAGTTACTGCAACGTATCCGAGATATTCGCAGCAGCGAACGCAACTTCTATCAACAAATAACTGACATCTACGCCACTTCAGTGGACTATGACCCACGCAGCGAAATGACAAAGATGTTCTTCGCTACCGTCCAAAACAAACTACACTATGCAGTACATGAACACACTGCCGCCGAAGTGATCTATGAGCGCGTGGACAATGAGAAACCTTTTGTTGGAATGACTAACTTCCGAGGTAACTATGTGACCAAAGATGATGTGAAGATAGCCAAGAACTATCTTTCAGAAATAGAACTTCAACGCCTCAACCTCTTAGTATCGGGCTTCTTGGATTTTGCGGAGTTCCAAGCATTAGAGATGAATCCAATGACTATGCAAAATTGGATAGAAGCACTAGATAATCAGATTCTTTCTCACAAACGCAAGGTATTGATGGGCAAAGGGAATATCTCTCATCAACAAGCTATCGAGAAAGCCGAAAAAGAGTTTGAAATTTACCGCCAACGCGAGATGCAACTCCTCGAAAGCGATTTCGACCGCGAGATAAAAAAACTAAAAGAGAAATAAATTTCGCTTGTAATATCCAACTGAAGGTGCTATCTTCGGCACAATCGTCTTATCTCGCCCAAAGGCTCGAACGATTAATCGCAGGCGATTCTTCGGCACAATATTCGCGCGAATAGACTTTTTTCAAAAAAATACACCTATGCGGAAGTGGTTATAATACAGCCACTTCCGCATGCTTTATATACCAAATTTCTTCCTAAATTCTCCAATCTTCGGCACAAAACATCTTCCGCGCCGAAGATTTTTGCAGCATTATTATAGAGACACGTTTATAGAATGCCATCGAAAGCCCACAAAAGTCCTTATTTATTGTGCTAATCCGAATTTTCAAACAAAATTTCGGAATATAATCCAAAAAATCGAATGAATTTTTTGAATACAATCCAAAAAGTTTGCATGTTTCAAAAAAAAATACTATCTTTGCAGCGAAATTCAAACAACGAACTACCATGTTTCAAAGAGAGCTACAATCAATCATTCTTGACCAATGCTTTAAACAGAAAGCTATCATCTTACTCGGCGCAAGACAAGTAGGAAAAACTACATTGCTCAAAAAAATCATACAAGAACAGAATAACAATGTACTCTACCTCAACTGCGATGAGCCACAAACAGTAACTGCACTTACCAACAGAAACTTGAAAGAATTGCAGATGTTGATAGGTGCCAATAAATTCGTTGTGATTGATGAAGCACAAAAGGTAGATAACATTGGTCTAACACTTAAGATCATAGTAGATAACTTGCCAGATATACAAGTTATAGCCACAGGATCGTCTGCTTTTGAATTGCGCAATCGCCTTAATGAACCATTGACTGGTAGAAAATTGGACTATAAAATGTTCCCAATATCTACCAATGAGATTTATAAAACATTAGGGTATATTGATATTCAACGCATGTTAGAGCCAAGACTTATTTATGGCTCTTACCCTGACATTCTAAATCAAAGTGCTGACACACAAATACTGCTGCGTAACCTTACGGATAGTTATTTGTACAAAGATATTCTTGCAACGGAAAATATACGCAAACCTGACCTATTAGACAAATTATTGCGTGCGTTGGCATACCAAGTAGGCTCAGAGGTTTCCTATAACGAACTGGCACAAACAGTGGGTAGCGATAGCAAAACAGTAGAGAAATACATTGAGTTATTGGAGAAATGTTTTATCATCTTCCGATTAAATGGCCTTAGTCGTAACTTGCGCAATGAGCTCAAGAAAGCCAAAAAGATCTATTTCTATGACAATGGCATACGCAACGCTGTCATTCAGCAATTTGCTCCGTTGGAGATGCGTAATGATGTAGGTGCACTGTGGGAAAACTTCTTTATCTCGGAGCGAATCAAACGCAACCACTATCAACAATATTATTGTAATATGTATTTCTGGCGTACACAATCTCAACAAGAAATTGATTATATTGAGGAACGCGATGGAATGATGACTGTGTTTGAGATGAAATGGAATCCTAAAAAAGCAAACACCACTATTCCAGAAGCGTTTTTGAAGGCATATCCCATAAAAGAAACCACTATTATAACCCCCGAAAATTATCTTGATTGGTTACTCTAAGACCTTCCTACAAATTCAGCAGACAGCGTCTGCTAAATCTTTCGGCACAATGGTCTCGAACGATTAATCGCAAGCGATTTTTCGTCACAGAACACCAAAATGCCGAAAATACGGCAAGACTATATAATATAGAGGCACAAATATTTGAAACCTAAAAGCCACAGATAAGACACAACTAGCCCATAGATATGATACAGTGGTCGCGAAGTGGTCGCGTAGCCCGAAGGGAACTTATCATTATTCGGCAGTCGAAAACTTTTTTCAAAAAAATACACTCACGCGGGAAGCTTAGTAAACACTACACTTCCCGCGTGTTGTATATATACTACCGAGTACTATGGCTTTTCAGGCATTTTCGGTATAGACAGAGTCATATCCTCCGTGCTCTTGTTTCCTGCAATAAACATAGAATAATAAACTGGCAAGTATGTAATTCCGTCTTTATCAATCTCTACCTCGCGTTGGTTGCAAAGAACCATAGCTTCCTTCACTGAGTAATCCTCATTAGCAATAAACTTATCCAATGCGCTATGCACATAGTAGTCTTTACCAGACTTCACCTCTATTGGCAGAACAGATAAGTTGGTATAATCATCAATAATAAAATCCACCTCTCCAAGCTTCTTATTATCATAGTAGAACAACGAACATCCATGCGCATGTAATTCTTGCGCAATAGCCGATTCATACACAGTTCCCAAGTTGATACTCTTGATATCCTCTAAAATAGCATTCGCATTCATTCCGTACAATAAGCATGTTAGCAACCCTACGTCATTGAGATACAATTTCAACAGGTTTTTCTGCTCGCTCTCCTTCAGAGGAAAATGCGGATTGCTGATAGCACGCACCGCCATTGCCACACCTGAAGCAGTTAGATAATCAAATTCCTCCTCATAGTGCTCATAACGCTTATTTTTGTTATGCTCAATATCGCGATAGACCACACGCTTTTTCTTGTTCTCCAGTATTGATGGAATGAGATCATAAATAGTGCGTATCTTCAATTTTTGTTCTTCGTCATATTGCGAAGCATCTATGCGATACAATTCAATGATATCCTGCTGTATAGCACGCACTTTGGCTATGTTTTGATTATGCACAAACTGGTTGACTGCCTCTGGCATACCACCCACGATTAGATAATATCGGAATAATCGCAATAGATAATCATGCATTGACTCATTCACCGACTCGCGTTTCTCAAATTGCGAACGAAGCGCAGCAATAGAGTCTGTGTTAGCACCCATTGCCCATAAAAACTCCTCAAAATCTAGGGGATACATCTGCTTGATGGCTATACTTCCCATCGGAGTAGAGGGGGTCATCTTCAAAGCAATACCCAACTGCGAGCCACTTGCTATGTAGCGGTACCGCGCATCTTGATTCAGAAACTTAAGTAGAGTCAGCAGATGGGGATATGCTTGTATCTCATCTAAAAACACAATTGTGTCTTCACGACTCCCCAAGCGTTGTCCTGCAAAGATACCCAACTGCACATAGAAATCCTGTACCGAATGTACATTGGCGAAGGTACGAGTACCTTCCTTGTCCTCTTGCAGGTTAATCTCAATGTAATTAGCAAATAGTTGCTGACTCACATAACGAATGAGGTAAGATTTTCCAATTTGACGGGCTCCGTTGACGAGCATAATCTTATCGGGTTCCTCTTGCAAAAAACGGGATAAGTCTGTTGTAAATTTACGCTGTAGCATATATTATTATTCTAAAAAACGCTGCAAAGTTACAACTTTATTTTGAATTACACAAGAGGAAAAAACGCTTTTCCTATATTTTCTTCATAAAAACCACACGCTTTTCCTATAAAATTGCATATATTTTCACACGCTTTTCCTATTTTACGCTTAAATATAAACTAATAACTCTATTATACAGCATTTACAAATCTTCGGCACAAAACCCCTTCCGCGCCGAAGATTTTTGCAGCATTATTATAGAAGCGCATAAAAAAAACGGAAAATGAACTTTTTCCCATAGAAAGCCCACAGATCTCCTATAGATGTGCTTATTTTGTTCTATGCTTGCGCTGATTCCTCAAAGTGGGGACTCTTCGGGCGCTGCGCTCGGAGTGCGTTCCGTCGCACTCCTTCAGGTCACGAAACTTGAAGGTAACGTGTATTAGGTTTATTCGCGAAATTGGATAAAAATACGATTTTCGCCATTTATCTCTTGTAGGTATCACAAAATTATTGTACCTTTGCAGCGAAAAAGAACGAGTTAATGCTCGAATGTTCACAGTCTAAAGTCAAAGAAAATATATGTACGCACTAATCACAGGAGCTAGTTCGGGGTGTGGCTATGAGTACGCCCGAATAATGGCACAAAAAGGATACAAACTACTCATAGTCAGCAATGAAGAAGCTATTCACGACAAAGCAAACCTTATTCGGGAAGATTTTGGTGTGGAGGTGGTTTCGTTGGTTCGCAATTTGGGAGTACAAGATGCTGCCAAAGAATTGTATGACTATTGCAAGGCAGCAAACATACAAGTAGAAGTACTCATCAACAACGCTGGGGTATATCACGACCGTGACTTCTTGGATGACTCAGAGGCTTTTAACCAACTCATCTTTAATCTACACATGCATACACCTGCGATGCTAATGTATTATTTCGGACAAGAAATGGTGAAACGGAGCAAAGGGTATATCCTGAACATGTGCTCCATCACTGCCGACATAGCCGTGCAACGTTTGAGCACCTATGGTGCAACCAAAGCATTTTTGAGCAACTTCACCCGTTCGGTGCATATCGAATTGAAAGGCAAAGGCGTATATGTGACCAATGTGACACCAGGGGCTATCAATACGGGCTTGTATAA
>Ga0233366_1000578_pt1 | contig 11904 bp, 10 predicted proteins | sample ElkDunMinimDraft_23_FD_191536 | JGI IMG/M metagenome (GOLD analysis project Ga0233366, IMG submission 191536) | Fecal eukaryotic communites from dung pellets of Tule Elk in California, USA - Elk Dung C4 | ecosystem: Host-associated > Mammals > Digestive system > Large intestine > Fecal | place...
CCACCGAAACTCGGACAGGTGGAAAACCGCTTTGCGGGTTTCCACCCTACGGAGCCGTGCAATGGTTACCCTGAATACCCTCCTCAATACCCGCTCGCCCGAGTTCGCCGCCAATAGCGCGGCGATGCTCGAACAGGTTCAAAACCTGCGCGCCCTGCTCGGTTGCATCAGCGAAGGCGGTGGCGAGACGGCCCAGCAACGCCATGTCTCACGAGGAAAATTGCTGGTGCGCGCCCGTATCAACGCCCTCCTCGACCCCGGCTCGGCGTTTCTCGAAGTTGCCCCGCTGGCGGCTTATGAGGTGTATGGCGAAGAGGTCGCCGCCGCTGGCGTGGTGGCCGGCATCGGACGGATTGAGGGCATCGAATGCATGATCATCGCCAACGACGCCACGGTTAAAGGCGGCACCTATTATCCGCTGACGGTGAAAAAGCACCTGCGCGCCCAGACCATTGCTCAGGAGAACCGCCTGCCGTGCATCTATCTGGTGGATTCGGGCGGCGCCAACCTGCCGCGCCAGGACGAGGTATTCCCTGACCGCGAGCACTTCGGCCGCATCTTTTTCAACCAGGCCAACATGAGCGCCATGGGCATCCCGCAGATCGCCGTGGTGATGGGCTCCTGCACGGCTGGCGGCGCTTATGTGCCGGCGATGGCGGACGAAACCATCATGGTGCGTGGCCAGGCCACCATCTTTCTCGCCGGTCCGCCACTGGTCAAAGCCGCGACCGGCGAGGTGGTGTCAGCCGAAGACCTGGGCGGCGCGGATGTGCATTGCAAAGTGTCTGGCGTGGCGGATCACTATGCAGAGAACGACGAACACGGGCTGGCCATTGTTCGACGCTGCGTGGCCAACCTCAACTGGCGCAAACTCGGCCAATTGCAAACCCGCGAATCGCGCGAACCGCTCTACGCAGCGGACGAACTGTACGGCGTGATTCCGGCTCAGGCCAAGCAGCCGTACGACGTGCGCGAAGTCATCGCGCGGCTGGTGGATGGCAGCGAATTCGATGAATTCAAGACGCTGTTCGGCACCACGCTGGTCTGCGGTTTCGCCCATTTGCATGGCTATCCCGTCGCCATTCTTGCCAACAACGGCATCCTCTTCGCCGAATCGGCGCAGAAAGGCGCGCATTTCATCGAACTGGCCTGCCAGCGCGGCATTCCCCTGCTGTTCCTGCAGAACATCACCGGCTTCATGGTCGGGCAAAAGTATGAAGCGGGGGGCATCGCCAAGCATGGCGCCAAGCTGGTCACCGCGGTGGCCTGTGCGCGGGTGCCGAAGTTCACGGTAATCATCGGCGGCAGCTTCGGTGCTGGTAACTACGGTATGTGCGGCCGCGCCTACGATCCACGCTTCCTGTGGATGTGGCCCAACGCGCGCATCGCCGTGATGGGCGGCGAGCAGGCCGCCGGCGTGCTGGTGCAGGTCAAGCAGGAACAGAGCGAACGCGCGGGCAAGGTGCTCGGTGATGACGAGGCTTCGGCGATCAGGCAGCCAATTCTCGAGCAGTACGAACGCCAGGGACACCCCTACTACTCCAGTGCCCGGCTATGGGATGACGGTGTAATTGATCCGGCGCAGACCAGAGACATGCTGGGCCTGGCAATCTCGGCAAGTCTCAACGCGCCGGTCGAGGCTACCCGCTTCGGTGTATTTCGCATGTAGGGCGGCAACCACAAGCAAGAAGAATCGTCGAACAGCTCGCGTTGTCGCCGGCCGTTCAAAGGAGCGCTCATGACTGACTTCACCACCATACAACTGGAAAAGGATGCGCGTGGGTTCGCTACTCTCTGGCTCAACCGCCCCGAGAAGAACAATGCCTTCAACGCCGAGATGATTGGCGAACTGAATGCTGCCATCGACCTGATCCAGGCAGATTCAGCGTTGCGCTTTATGCTGTTGCGCGGCCGTGGGCGGCATTTCTGTGCCGGCGCCGACCTGGCCTGGATGCAACAGTCCGCCGCGCTGGACTACGAGGCCAATCTGGCCGATGCCCGCCAGTTGGGCCAGCTGATGTACAGCCTCTACCACTTGAAAATCCCGACCCTGGCGGTTGTGCAAGGCGCGGCGTTCGGCGGTGCGCTCGGTTTGATCGCAGGCTGCGATATGGCCATCGGTAGCCGGGATGCCATGCTTTCGTTATCGGAAGTCCGCATTGGCTTGGCGCCCGCGGTGATCAGCCCGCTGGTATGCAAGGCGATCGGCGATCGCGCCACGCGCCGTTATGCGCTTACCGGCGAACGCTTCAGCGGCGAAAAGGCCCGTGAGCTGGGATTGTTCGCGGAAATCTACCCCGCCGATGAGCTGGACGATCACCTGGGCGGCTGGATAGACAATCTGCTGCTCAACAGCCCGCATGCCATGCGCGCCAGCAAGGACCTGTTGCGCGAAGCGGCCAGCGTATCGCTCAGTCCTGCCCTGCGCCGCTATACAGAAAATGCGATTGCGCAGATTCGGGTAAGCCCCGAGGGGCAGGAAGGCCTGAACGCCGTTCTGGAAAAGCGAACGCCGGCTTGGGCGGTGGCTGCGCAGGAACTGCACCAATGTTAACCACCCTGTTGGTCGCCAACCGCGGCGAGATTGCCTGCCGAGTGATGCGCACGGCCAAGGCCATGGGCCTGATCACGGTGGCGGTCCATAGCGCGATTGACGCCAATGCTCGACACGCTCGTGAAGCCGATATACGCATCGATCTCGGCGGCGCCAAACCGGCCGAAAGCTACCTGCGCGTGGACAAGCTGATCGCTGCGGCCCAGGCCAGCGGCGCGCAAGCCATTCACCCCGGTTACGGCTTTCTTTCCGAAAACGCTGAATTCGCCCGCGCTATAGAAGATGCCGGGCTGATTTTCCTCGGCCCGCCCGCCTCGGCCATTGAGGCCATGGGCAGCAAGTCCGCCGCCAAATCACTGATGGAACAGGCCGGCGTACCTCTGGTGCCCGGCTATCACGGCCAAGCGCAGGACGTAGAGACCTTCCGTATCGCAGCCGAGAAGATCGGCTATCCGGTGCTGCTCAAGGCCACGGCGGGCGGTGGCGGCAAAGGTATGAAGGTCGTCGAGCGGGAAGCTGATCTGGCCGAGGCGTTGCAATCCGCCCAGCGTGAAGCGCAGTCCTCGTTTGGCGACTCGCGCATGCTGGTGGAGAAATACGTATTGAAGCCGCGCCATGTGGAAATCCAGGTATTCGCCGACCGGCAGGGCAACTGCCTGTACCTGAACGAGCGCGACTGCTCGATCCAACGCCGCCACCAGAAAGTCGTCGAGGAAGCGCCCGCGCCCGGCCTCTCGCCGGAGCTACGCCGTGCCATGGGCGAAGCCGCGGTCAAGGCGGCGCAGGCCATCGGCTATGTCGGCGCCGGCACCGTGGAATTCCTGCTCGATGCACGCGGCGAGTTCTTCTTCATGGAAATGAACACCCGGCTGCAGGTCGAGCATCCGGTCACCGAGGCCATTACCGGCTTGGATCTGGTGGCCTGGCAGATTCGCGTTGCCCGTGGCGAGCCGCTGCCGATCACTCAGAATCAGGTGCCACTGAACGGCCATGCGATCGAAGTCCGACTGTATGCCGAAGACCCCGACAATGGTTTCCTGCCTGCCACCGGCACTTTGGATTTATACCGCGAGTCGGCTGCCGGTCCCGGCCGCCGGGTCGACAGTGGCGTGGCCGAAGGCGATACGGTCTCGCCCTTCTACGATCCGATGCTCGGCAAGCTCATTGCCTGGGGCGAGAGCCGGGAGGAGGCGCGCCTGCGTTTGCTGGCCATGCTCAATGAAACCTATGTCGGCGGTATGCGTACCAACCTCGCCTTTTTACGTCGCTTGATCGGCCATCCTGCCTTCGCTGCGGCGCAGCTGGACACGGGATTCATCCCCCGTCACGAGGCGGAGCTGCTGCGCAAACCGGGGGCGCTGGACAATGCCTTCTGGCAACTGGCAGCTCAATTGTTCATCGAGACCGAGCAGGCGCGGGTGCGCAAGGATGATGTGCATTCACCTTGGGCCAGAAGGGATGGCCTGCGCTTTGGCATGCCGGGGAAAATCCGCATGCATCTGCGGTGCAACGATGAAGACCGAACCCTGTGCATCAGCACCAGCGCAGAGACCGTTCGCAGGCCCAAGGCCATTCGCCAGGGGTGCACGCTGTATCTGGAATGGAACGGCGAGCTTCAGGCGGTGACCGCCTTCGACCCCATTGCCGAAGCCGAGGCCAGCCATCAGCAACACGGCGGCCTGGTCGCGCCCATGAATGGCAGCATCGTGCGTGTGCTGGTCGAGGCCGGCCAGACTGTCGAGGCAGGAACGGTATTGATCGTGATGGAAGCCATGAAGATGGAGCACAGCATCCGCGCGGCGCAGGCCGGTGTGGTCAAAAGCTTGTTCTGTACGGAGGGCGAGCTGGTCAGCGAAGGCGCGGCGCTGCTGGAGATGGAAGGCGCCGAACAACCGTAGGGTGGAAAACGCCGCAGGCTTTTCCACCGAAGTTAGGTGGACGAGGCTTTGCCGTTGTCCACCCTACGCGGGAACTAGCACCCGCTGGCACCCTATGGATAACGCAATCAACAAGAAATGATGACGCCAAGCCGCCAGCCCTCCATGGAGCAGATATGACCTTGCCCAAACACGTTCGCCTGGTGGAAGTCGGCCCGCGCGACGGCCTGCAGAACGAGAAACAGCCAATCAGCACCGCAGACAAGGTGCAACTGGTGAACGACCTCAGCGCGGCCGGTCTCGGTTATATCGAAGTCGGCAGTTTCGTCTCGCCCCAATGGGTGCCACAGATGGCCGGCTCGGCCGATGTGTTCGCGCAGATCAGCCAGAAGACCGGCGTGACCTATGCGGCCCTGACGCCGAACATGAAAGGGCTGGAAGCGGCAATCGAGGCCGGCGTCAGCGAAGTCGCGGTGTTTGCAGCTGCGTCCGAGGCGTTCTCGCAAAAGAACATCAATTGCTCCATAGACGAAAGCCTGGCGCGCTTTGCCCCGCTGATGAACGCTGCGCGCGAGAATGGCATCCAGGTGCGTGGCTATGTGTCCTGCGTGCTCGGCTGCCCTTACGAAGGCGAGATCGATCCGGCACGGGTCGCCCAGGTAGCCCGCGAGTTGTTCACCCTGGGCTGCTACGAGATTTCCCTGGGCGACACCATCGGCACCGGCACGCCAGGCAAAACGCGCCAACTGATCGAGACCGTCAGTCGCGACGTACCGCGCGACAAGCTGGCTGGGCACTTTCACGACACCTACGGCCAGGCGCTGGCGAACATCTACGCCAGTTTACTGGAGGGCTTGTGCGTGTTCGACAGCTCGGTGGCCGGCCTCGGTGGTTGCCCTTACGCCAAGGGTGCAACCGGCAATGTTGCCAGTGAGGACGTGGTTTACATGCTCAACGGTCTGGGTATCGACACCGGAATCGATCTCGATTTGCTGGCCGCAGCGGGGCAACGCATCAGCGATGTTCTCGGCCGATCGAATGGCTCGCGGGTGGCGAAAGCGCGGCAAAACAACCTGCAATGAACCTCGAAAGGGCAAAGCGCGACCTGTAGCCTAGTGCCAGCAAACAGAAAGCCCGGCATGGGCAATACGGATGATCGATACCATGGCGAAACAGACCTACAGCATTTCCGACCTGGCCAGCGAGCTGGATATCACTGCCCGCGCCATTCGATTCTACGAAGAGCAAGGCATGCTGTCGCCAACCCGCCGTGGCCAGGAGCGCATCTACACAGCCAAGGACCGCGTCGCGCTGAAGCTGATTCTGCGCGGCAAGCGGCTGGGGTTTTCCCTGGCCGAATGCAAGACGCTCATCGAGCTTTACGATCCCCAGGCTGGCAATCAGATGCAGTTGAAGATCATGCTCGACATGATTGCCGAACGCCGCCAGCAGCTCGAACAGCAGCTGCTCGATATCCAGCAGATGCAGCTCGAGCTGGATACCGCTGAGGAGCGCTGCCTGAACGCACTGAAGGCTACCGGCGAGGCCTGAGTTAGCCGACGCAACGCGCACCGCGTCAACCTCGCCCTGACATCTGAGGCGCACACAACCAAGATCAGCAAGACGCCATGCCGCGTGCTGCGTCGCAACCGTTGGCACACACGAAGCTGTTCGATAATGGCGCCTGCACGCTCCTTCTGCGATAGTTGCGCAGGCCAGCCGCAGTGCGGTTGGTGAGCTGTTGGCCCACAAGGCCAATAGCCTTCATGGCGCATCAACATCTTGCTGCATTCTATCCCCCCGCAGCCGGTAGCGTCCCTCCGCGCTACCCGCGCGTCCCGATGGCTAACCGGCCATCGTCGAGCCACCGCTGCCCATCAGCGCTTGGCCGTTCGCCGATATAAAACCAGAACCGATCCGAACAAGGACGCCTCATGAAACTGACTCGCTGCTTCACCGCGCTGGCCGCTGCCGTCGCGCTGTCCGCCAGCTTTGCTGCCTCTGCCCGTGAATACTCCGTCTCCACCGTGCTCTCCGACGCCTTCCCCTGGGGCCAGGCCGCTCAGAAATGGGCCGATCTGGTCGAGGAACGCTCCAAGGGCGATATCACCTTGCGCGTCTATCCCAACGCACAACTGGTCGCCGGTGATCAGACCAAGGAATTTTCCGCGATGCGTTCCGGCCTGATCGACATGGCTGTAGGCTCGACCATCAATTGGTCGCCGCAGGTTCCGGAGCTGAACCTGTTCAACCTGCCCTTCCTCCTGGCCGATAATGCCGACCTCGACGCCGTCACCCAGGGCGAGGCCGGCAAACTGGCATTTGCTGCCATTGAAAAGCGCGGCATCGTGCCGTTGGCCTGGGCTGAAAATGGCTTCCGCGAGCTGTCCAACTCGGCCAAGCCGGTGACAACACCTGCTGATCTGGCCGGTCTGAAAATCCGTGTAGTCGGCTCGCCGCTGTTCCAGGACACCTTCAACGCACTGGGCGCCAACCCCACGCAGATGAGCTGGGCCGATGCCAAGCCGGCACTGACCACTGGCGCGGTGGATGGTCAGGAGAATCCGCTGTCGGTATTCGACGTGGCGCGCATCGACCAGGTTGGCCAGAAGTACCTGACCCTCTGGCATTACATGGCCGATCCGCTAATCTTCGCCGTCAACCAGCGTGTCTGGAGCAAGCTGCCCGAGGCCGACCGCGAACTGTTGCGCCAGGCGGCCATCGACGCCGGCAAATGGGAAATCGAGATGTCGCGCAGCAACGAAGCCAAGCGCCTGGCCGATATTCGCGAGCGTGGCGTCGAAGTGATCGAACTCACCGACGAGCAACGCCAGGCCTTCGTCGAGGCCACCCGCAGCGTGCATGAAACATGGACGCCGAAGATCGGCGCTCAATTGCTGGATGCCGCCCGGGCCGCCATCGCCGAGTAAAACCGTTTTGCCCGGCGGCTGCGTGCTGCCGGGAATCGAGGAAACCATGAACAAACAACCGGACGCGCGCCTTGAGCGCGTGCTGGCTACCCTGGCGCTGGTCATCATCAGCCTGATCAGCCTGGCCAACGTGGTAGTGCGTTATTTCACCGATGCATCCTTCGCCTTTACCGAAGAGCTGTCGGTCTTTCTCCTGGTCATCCTGACCTTCGCCGGCGCTTCGGTAGCGATGCGCAGCAACCGACATATTCGTATCGGCTTTGCCGAGCGACTGTTCCCACGGCTGCGTACGCCGCTGATCGTGCTGCAGTGGCTGGCCAGCGTGATCGTGCTGGGCCTGGTGGTCTGGTTCGCCGGCCAGTTCGCCCTGGAGGAATATCAATGGGAATCTGAATCCCCCGGCCTCGGCTTGCCGAACTGGTGGTACGTCGTCTGGCTGCCGCTGCTGGCGCTGCTGATGATCGTACGCCTGAGCCAGATGACCCTGGATCGTCTGCGCGGGAGGCTCACCGATGAGCCCTGATATCTGGATGCTCGCCAGCTTTCTGCTGCTGCTGCTGATAGGCGTTCCGGTCGCCTTCTCGCTGGCGCTGTCCGGCGCGATCGGCATTCTCGCCGGGCTCTCGCCGGATATGCTCGCCACGCTGGGTACCAATACCTACAACGGCGTCGCCAAGTACCCGCTGATTGCCATTCCGCTGTTCATCCTCACCGGTCTGGTCTTCGAGAAATCCGGCGTGGCCTTGCGTCTGGTGCGCTTCGCCCAGGCGCTGATCGGTCCGCGCCATGGTGGTCTGGCGATGGTCGCCATTCTGGTCTGCCTGATCATGGGCGGCATGAGCGGATCGGGTCCGGCAGATGCTGCCGCGGTGGCCATGGTGATGCTGCCGAGCATGACCAAGGCGGGATACCCCAAGCCGTTCTCGGCCACGCTGATAGCGGCATCGGCCTCCACCGCCATCCTGATTCCGCCTTCCATCGCCCTGATCCTCTACTCGATCGTGGTGCCGGGCGTGGATCTGCGGGCGCTGTTCGCCGCGGGCCTGTTTCCGGGGATCATCGCTGGTCTGGTGCTGGTGCTGCCGGCCTGGCTGCTGGCCCGACGTTACGGCTGGGAAAATCCTGAAGGCGCCGAACGCCCACCCTTGGGCGAAAGCTTCCGTCAGGCGCTGCCCGCCCTGTTTGCTCCGGTGTTGATCCTCGGTGGGCTGCGCAGCCGCCTGTTCACCCCAACCGAAGCGGCAGTCGCCGGCGTCGCTTATGGCGTGCTGGTCGGCCTGTTCGTCACGCGCGAACTGGATTGGCGCAACCTCTGGAAGCTCTGCGGTGAAGCCAGTGTGATTTCCGGCGTGGTGATGTTGATCATCGCCCTGGCCGGCATCTTCGCCTGGGCCGGAACCATGCTCGGCACCTTCCGCCATCTGGCCGAATGGCTGATCTCGCTCTCGGACAACGGTGCGGTGCTGCTGATTCTGGTTATGGTCGCGGTGCTGCTGGCCGGCATGCTGCTCGACGCCATTTCGATCTACCTGATCCTGATGCCCATCCTGATTCCGGTGATGCAACACTTCGGCTGGAACCCCGTCTGGTTCGGCATCCTGCTGGCCATGAACATCGCCATCGGCCAGTTCACCCCGCCGGTCGCCATCAATCTGATGGTCACCGCCGAGGTTGCCAAGATCCGTCTGGAACAGACAATCGGTTGGGCGCTGCTGTTCGTCGTGGTGATGGGCAGTGCGCTGGTACTGGTCGCGATCTTCCCGGAAATTGCGTTGTGGCTGCCGCGAGTGCTGGGATACGCGGTGTAAGGAGGAAAGCGGAAAGCGGACGGTGCCATGAGCTGCCGTCCGTATGTCTTGAAGCGACCCACCTCAAACTCAGCGCCTGGCCCCCCTGATCATCAGGGCGGCCAGTGCCAAGGTCTTAGCCCGCCAGCACGCTATCAACCAGCGCCTTGGCTTCCTCTTGAATGCGCTTGAGATGCGCCTCGCCTTCGAAGCTTTCAGCGTAGATCTTGTAGACGTCCTCGGTGCCGGAGGGCCGCGCGGCGAACCAGCCGTTGTCGGTCACCACCTTCAAACCGCCAATTGCAGCGCCATTGCCGGGTGCCTCTGTAAGTATCTGGGTGATGGGTTGGCCTGCCAGCTCTGCCGCCGACACCTGAGAAGCCGAAAGCTTGCTCAGCTTGGCCTTCTGCTCCCGATCGGCGGGCGCATCGATGCGCTGATAGACCGGCGCGCCGAAGCGCTCGGTCAATGTCTGGTAACGCTCCCCCGGATCCTTGCCAGTCACGGCGGTCATCTCCGCAGCCAGCAGGCCAAGGATGATGCCGTCCTTGTCGGTCGACCAGGCCCCGCCGTTCTTGCACAGGAAGGAAGCACCGGCGGACTCCTCGCCGCCGAAGCCCAGGCTGCCATCCATCAACCCATCGACAAACCATTTGAAGCCGACCGGCACTTCGATCACCTGACGGTTAATGCCGCTGGCCACGCGGTCGATCATGGAAGAGGACACCAGCGTCTTGCCAATGGCCGCCTGCGCGCTCCACTCGGGACGATGGGTAAAGAGGTATTCGATCGCCACGGCGAGGTAATGATTGGGGTTCAGCAGCCCGACGGAACGGGCGACGATGCCATGGCGGTCATGGTCGGTGTCGCAGGCGAAGGCCACGTCGAAACGATCTTTGCTTTCGATCAGGCCCGCCATGGCATGAGGTGAGCTGCAGTCCATCCGGATTTTGCCATCCCAGTCCAGGCGCATGAAGCGGAAGGTCGGATCGACACGCGTCGACAGTACCGCCAGTGGCAAGCCGTAGCGCTCGGCGATGCGTGACCAGTAATGCACCCCGGCGCCACCCAATGGATCGACAGCAAAGGTCAGCCCTGATTGGCGGATGGCATTCAAATCAATCACTTGGTCCAGATGGTCTACATACTGGCTGATGAAATCGAAGCGTCGCACATGAGGCGACTTCAGCGCCTGGTCGAAGTCCATGCGCTGGACGCCCTGGAGGCCCGCCACCAGCAAGGCGTTGGCTCGGTCCTGAATCCACCGGGTCACCCCCGTATCGGCCGGCCCACCGTTGCAAGGGTTGTATTTGAAGCCGCCATCGGTGGGCGGGTTGTGGGATGGCGTGATAACGATGCCATCGGCCAAGCCACTGCTACGACCACGATTGAAGTCGAGGATCGCGTGGGAGATCGCCGGGGTTGGGGTGTAACCGGGTTCACCGTGGGTTTCGCTGCAACCGGCATCGATGCGCGTCGCCACACCGTTGGCTGCCAGCACCTCGAGTGCCGAGACGAATGCCGGTTCTGACAGCGCATGAGTATCCATCCCCAAGAACAGCGGGCCGTCGATGCCCTGCTCGCGGCGGTAATCACATATGGCTTGCGTCACTGCCAGGATGTGCCATTCGTTGAAACTGCGCTTCAGGGATGACCCGCGATGCCCGGAGGTGCCGAAGGAAACCTGCTGTCCCGGATCGGACGGATCGGGGCGTTCACTGTAATAGCGGGCGATCAGGCGCGGAATATTGGCCAGGGAATGCTCGTCCGGCAGCTTTCCGGCGTTGGGATCGATGCTCATCTTTCGTTCCTTTGAGGGGTAAAATGTGGCTTCAGGTAAATCGCATGGTGGTTGCATGTGTCCCCGACTAGGCGCTTCGACCCTGCACCTGAGGTCATTGGTTCCCCGCCCGTATCGCCAGCCGAGACATCTTGCATCAAGAACTTCGGCTGGCTACCGATAACCGAGCATGCCGGGCGGGCCAATGCAGTCTCGCAACAGCCCCGTTCGAAACGCTCTGCCGTGCTTTCGACCGTGGCAGCTCATACGGAGCCATTATCTTGCAACTCATCGATAACCGGGCGCTGCTCGACGACGCTCTGAGCCAGTCGGCGATGCTCACCGGGGGGCGCTTCGACCACCGTTATTGGCTGGCCAGGGTCAACGACGTCGAGAGAGTGATCATTTCCAAGCCGGAAGTATTGTTCGATCTGTCGATCAAGGTCTACATCCCGCTGGCACCCGGCCAGGCTGCACCACGCACATACGGCGACGGCTGGTTCAACTGGCATTTCCTGGGTACCAAGGGTGCCATGGTCGTGATTGCCCGTGAAATTCTTTCCAGCGCATTGCATAACCAGAAGAGCCGATCACCGCTACTACAAAGCTGGCTTACCGACCTGGTGGCGTTCAGGCACAGCACCCAGACTATCGCGGTGCTGGAACCAGAATCCCGGCAAGGCCAGGCGGGCTGATGCCTGGCGCATCTGTGCCCCAACCCTAACCCCAACCAGATAAACCGCTGATCGTCCGGCCGTTGCCAACCCTTCGCTAAGCTGTATAAATAGCCAGCTTTTGGGGCGCCGACCCTGCTTTACGAACCGGACGTTCGATGCGCCAGCTGCTGGAGAATCCCTTCTACTATCTCGACAACTTTCAGCAGGTGCTGGCCTGGGTGGGCCAGCACCACGGTGATCTGCTGGACGACGAAGAGCGTGCCTTCATCGACCGCTTCGGCCAACTGCCCCAGGCTTCG
>Ga0233366_1000579_pt1 | contig 11883 bp, 17 predicted proteins | sample ElkDunMinimDraft_23_FD_191536 | JGI IMG/M metagenome (GOLD analysis project Ga0233366, IMG submission 191536) | Fecal eukaryotic communites from dung pellets of Tule Elk in California, USA - Elk Dung C4 | ecosystem: Host-associated > Mammals > Digestive system > Large intestine > Fecal | place...
AACACCGTGGTAACTTTGGATGGATCAACTTTGTAGGCCACGCCGATGTGATAGCCGATGGTTGTACCGTCACTCATCTGGAAACTGAATGGTTCATCGTAGGTCTTCATTTGCTTGAAGGTAGGGAAGATGTAAACCTCAGTATTCCAGCCAGTCCAGTAGCGACCAACACCGACCACCTCACCGACGCCTTTGTCGTCGCCCAGTTTATTTACCTTGATGCCAACATTACCTGGTTCAACGCGATCGCACCCGACAAGGCTAATGGTCGGCAGAATAATGGCTAAAGCAAAAATAATTTTTTTCATCTTTTATCCTTAGTGAAAGAAAGACCCTTGTAAATGGCATAAATGCAGGGCGGGGTCAGAAACGCCAGTGCAAAGCCAGAAATAACTGCTATCGTATCCTTCATGGATATAAGGAACGGAACGAGTAATCCGTAAATGCATGCGATAATTGCCAGTAAAATTACTATTGTGAAATACAGTCTCATTGGTCTGTGGTATCCCGATATTTTTAACCGACTGACAGCGCAATAAAGATAATAATGATTTCAGTTAGTGTCAGCACTGCGGCAAGGATTAAAATCAGTTTTACTCTGTTTAATTCACGGTTGCTTTTCATATAAACGGTTAGTAAAAAACGGAAGAATTATTTTCTTCTTAATATTTAATGTGTCACTGGCGCTTCTGGCATACCATGAGTATTCAGGTCGTTAATTATTTCATCCAGAAGGAGTTCAAGCCCTTCGCGCCCCATAGCAGAGAGAATGAAACCATTATCAGGATCTGCGATGAGCATTTTTTGATAGAGAAACAGAACTCGCCCCATGCCTTCAGTTTCGCCATATTTTTCAATAAATCCCCATTCGACATGGTTTTGCAGGGCAATGCGAAGTGGCCCCGGGTATATACTTATACAACCATGCTTTCCCTTATAAATAACTGCGTGATCTGTGGTTCCGTTATCGTTAGGGATATCAATGGTGCCGTTCTTGTTTTCCTCTTCACTGATAAACGTTGCCACATACAGCCAGCGCCATTGAGCAACCTTCATATCGACTGAAAATCTTCCCAGGAATCCCGCATCATCGGCTTCAGCAATACATTGCATGATTCTTAAGCCGTGCCAGTATGGATTGTCGTATTCACCATCATTAAGTCGCTGTACGGCATCAACAAAATTAATGGTTGTATTGCCAATTTTTATGCCATGTGGCGTAACTTCTGGTCGGAACTCTGAATGATTCATAATGTTTGCTCCTTTGCTGGTGGAATAATCGTGTAGCCAGCTCTTTTTGCCATCCACAGAAATGTATCCATGCAGCCAACGAATTCATTATCCAACAGATGTTTTGAGTAAATTACTTTCCCATTTTCAATGGTTAGCAACACTCTTACTTTTTCGTGTATTCCCCCCCCCTGCTCAGGCTCATTCTGCATTTTATTTCGTGCTGATGTCTCCATTATTTTATCTCCCATAAGCCTTGCGCAAATACAGGTTGGCTATATGAAGATAAGAATCTCCATGTTGTGCAATGAGGCAGGCAGTTTTATACGATGCCTTATGTTTCAGGAAGGTCATAACATAATCTCCTGCGAATAAAGGTTGCAACAATCCCCGGCGATAAAACCGTAATAAACATTCAGGGAATATTTATTGTTATTGCGCTAATTCTTTTTCGGCAGCAGCTTTTGCATATTCACATGCAAAATTCAGAATTTCGCTGCCAAGTACTTTTGTTTCGTGATTACTGGACATATGTAATACCTGTGTTGCATGCAATAAATGATAAACATTTACCGCAAATGAATCAGGCTCCAGACAAATGCCTTCGTAATTATCTTGCTGTGAGGTTGTTTCTGTCATTGCTCCTGAAGTGCATGCGAGCCTGTTTTTGACAATTCTCTTTCCTCTAATCACTATATCGGCAACATCTATTGCCTTTACAACCTCCGGGAGAAATTCCTGGTTTGTATAATCAAAGTTATCAACATGGAGAACAGTTATGTTTTCGAACTTTTTCATGCGCAAGTATCTCCAGCTGTTGGTTTACCGGTTAACAGCCACATCGGGTCGCAACCAAGAACATTTGCCAGTGGGATAAGCATACTGATAGTTGGTTCATACTCTCCGCTTTCCCACTGGATGATGATTTCTTCATCGAGATCGAGCAGCCTGGCCAGTTCGGTGGTCGTCAAACCGCAGGCTTCACGTTGGGTGCTAAGGTTAACCATGTATTCAGGCTGTTTTTCAGGAGCAATATCTTGTCTTGAATAAAAAATTGCGTTTTTTACTTCGAAGGCGTAATCAGTGGCCAAAGCAACTATGGTATCGCCAATTTCACAGTATTCATGGTTATTTGATGTAGCTAATAAATATCCAGCTTCAAAAAGAACGGCGGTATTTTTTAGCGCATCCAGTGGGTGCATGGAAAAGCCATTAAAAGTCAGAGTCGGTTTTGCCCTCATCTCATTAACTCCATCTATTTGGAATGAGAGCATAATAGAACCTGCTATAAATTATGGTAATAGCAAGTTCTATTTTTTTTTGGGGTGATTTTTGTTACCTTATTGATATTTAATAAAAAATATTTCCTTTTTGATTCAAAGCAAAACTGAGTACCAGAATAAACGCCCGATAATATCAACCTTATCAATACTGGTTTCTTCATCTGGGTATTCGTCACTGTTGTAACTGCGGATAATCAATTTTCCACCTGGTCTTCTGTGTAGTTGTTTAATGCGCTTTAGTTGTCCGCCACAACCATCATCTTGTCCAATAGCATACAACTTACCATCGACAATTCTTTTGTTGTTGGTGTCAATAGCTACGGTCGTTCCATCAGGGATTATAGGCTCCATACTGTTACCAGTCGCCGGAAAACATAGCACTCCACTTCCGTCAGAGTTTGCGCCGATCCGACGAAGGGTAGCTTTTGAAAACCTAAGTTTTAATCCATTATGATCTTCGCTAATCACTTTCCCAGTACCACACGCAAACTCAATATCTTTAAGAAAAGGGACTTCAACCTCATCATCACTTAGAGGCGTGTGCTCATCCCACGACTCTATCTTCCCCCATTCGGATTTTGGTGGAATAGATGGTTTCTTGTTCTCTGCCCTCATAGAACCTACACCAGAACTTAACCATTCCGGTGTAACACCGAGAGCATTAGCGAGATCGACAATTTTCGTTGTTCCTCTTGCATTCCCCGATGCTATTCGCCAAATGGTCGGTTGAGCCATGTTTGCTGCCTTAGCCAACTGAGCTTGGCTCATTCCCATTTCGTACATTGCAAAGTTGAGCCTATCTGCAAGGGTTCTCAACATGCTCATTTGTGATTTCGACATAAATATAGCCTCCGCTATTACATTGTAGATGCGTTCTATAAGTGTGTCTATTGCATGGTGGAATAGGTGTTGCTATTATTTTTTGATAGAAAAAGCAATTGTTAGGTGTGTTTTATGAAATCAGCGATTGAGAAAGCAATAGATATTGCAGGGGGCGTAAATGCATTAGCTCGCGCCGTTGGGGTCAAACAGCCATCTGTTTCCCGATGGAGAAAGATTGGACTTGTAGGGGTGGAGCATGTTCCAGACGTTTCTGCCGTAACAGGGATTCCCGCTCATGAGCTTAGGCCAGATAAGCCAAAACTTTTCCCACACCCAAGCTTAGCGCACACAGAAGATGGAGTGTGCGAAGGAGATAAACAGTGAACACCGCAATTTTTAACGATAAAGCATCCATGACCAGCGTTGAGATCGCAGAGCTGGTGGGTAGTCAGCACTCAGATGTTAAACGTAGTATCGAACGCCTGGTTGCTAAAAACATCATCCGGAAACCGCCAATGGCTGTTTCCGAGAAAATCAATAACTTAGGTTTTAAAGTTCAATATGAGCATTACCTGTTTGAAGGAGAACAAGGTAAGCGCGACAGCATCATTGTCGTCGCACAGCTCTGTCCTGAATTCACTGCTCGCCTGGTAGATCGCTGGCGCGAACTGGAAGAACAGATCCGTAAGCCAATGAGCGAAATCGAAATGGTTGCTGCGATGGCTCTTGAAGCCGTTCGTCAGCAGAAACGGATCACTCAGGTGGAAGAAAAAGTCAGCCATGTTGCCGAAACAGTTGAGCAAATCAAAAGGGGTACCATTCGTGAGGGCTATGCCGGATATCGCCAACTGAAAGCAAAAACCGGTTTGTCAGATGATAAATGCCGCAATCTGGTGAACGCCTATCAAATTCCTACAGACACCCATGAGTTCATGACGCCGGACGGATTGTTGTCACGTCGCGCAATTGTTGCTGTGGAACCGTTTATGGCTGCTTTTTATCGGGTTATGGAGGAAGCAGAACCGCGAGGGACTCGCTGGTATCACCCGAAAATGGGGTTATTTCAGGTTATTGGTTGGCAGCGGTGAAAAAAAGCCGGGTAGTGACCCGGCTCGCTCAACGTTGGTAAAGGCAACTTCACAGAGAAGTAAGCCAGTAACATCCAAGAACATTTGCGTTAGTAAAAATACCAGTAAGCATATGAATGTTTCAAGCCTAAATATTGATTCTGCAATTTCGGGACGTTACACTGTTCCAGCACCTTATAAAGCGGGTGCCGGGGGTCGCAGCCCGGAATTGCATACGGCGATATATGACGCGCCAGCGTCTTTTTTATCGTCCGCGCTCACGCACGCCAGAATTATGGTGGGCTGGGCAGGGGAGCCGAAAGGCTCGCCGGTTTCCGTATGCGCCGGTACTGCGAACCCTGTTCAGTTCACCACCCATGAGTTTCGCAGCTCCGGTGGTGGAAGTTATCCATTGCATACGGAGGCTGCCATCATGGCTACAGTCCCAACTTCCCCATTCCTCAAAATTGAGATCGTCAACGGTAAGGCTGTTATTTTCTCCCTGCATGTTGCCTGCCACTTCAAGCGCATGCACCAGAATATCGTCGACAAAATCGAGTATCTGAACTGCTCGCGCGAATTTTTCACCCGCAATTTCATACCGGGTACTTATCACATCTATGGTGACTCTTTGCGAGGTTATTACATCACCCTTGATGGTCTGATGATGCTTCAGCTTGGGTTAAGTCTGCGCACAATGCGGTACTACGAGAGCTGCATTGAAGCATTCCGTGAAGCTGAAACCCACCTGAATCACTCCACTTTCTGTCGTAATCAATGGGAGGTGCGCCATGCGCAATAACACTCGTCCGGATACAACCGTTGCAGTTATCAGGACACTGATGGATGCGTTGATTGAGATTTCTGTGATTGCAGATATGGCGCATAAACACGCCACCAGTGAAACAGAATATGCCGGTGCTTTTGTTCCTCATTCACTGGCTGTCATGCAAATTAGCGCCAACCAAGCGCTGGAAACAGCCAGCAAAATGCTCATGGCTGATGTGCGGGAGGCGTGCCCATGATTCGCCGCATCGTTAATTCCCTGTATCACCGATACAACCGTTGCCCCCGTGTGGGGCAGTGGTTCGCCACCAGCAACGGTCACGTTCTGCGGGTTTGCCTAGTCAACGCTGAAAGCCAGAAAGTCGTGTGCGAACTACAGGGGCGTAGCTACACCATCAGTTACCCGCTGGCGGTATTTCTGTCTGGAAAAATGTTTAAGCGTCTGGGAGGTGCCGTGTGAGCCGTTACGCTCCTACACCGGAAGTTATGGCTATTGGCCAACTCAATATTTCTGGCAATGTCACACCAGCGAACTGGTGGAAACATATTCGGCTACCCAGTGGTCGTCCGGATGCGACCGCTATCGCCCTGCTCTCAGAGATCGTTTATTGGTACCGCCCGACAGAAGTCCGGGATGAGCATACCGGGGCTTTGCTGGGATATCGCAAGCGTTTTCAGGGGGACAAGCTGCAAAGAAGCTATCAGGCGTTTGCTGAGCAGTTTGGTTTCGGGAAAAGGGAAACTGCAGATGCGCTGAAGCGTCTGCGGGATGCCGGTTTTATTACCCTGGATTTACGCACTGTGGAAATGCTCGATGGTGTGAAATGCAGCAATATTTTGTTTGTCGGGATCAACCCACAGGCAGTTGCTGCCATCACCACACCTTCTTCTGTTTCGTCAGAAAGCAACAGCAATAACACAGTCAGCGACACAGCTATTACGTTAAAACGGAACACCCCCCAACGTCATAACGGAACAGGGGATACGCCGAATGTTGATACAAATACAGAGATTACTACAGAGATTACAACGGAAACTAAAAACACTATTGGCGCATCCGCTGACGCGTCTGCACCAGCGCGTTCTGCCCGACAAGAATATTCACCGGAATTTGAACAGGCCTGGCAGGAATACCCCAAACGTGCTGGTGGTAATTCCAAGTCGGCAGCCTTCAAAGCCTGGAAAGCCCGAATCAGGGAAGGTGTGACACCCGAAACCATGCTTGATGGCGTGAGGCGTTATGCCGCCTGGGTACGTGCCACAGGAAATACCGGCACACAATTCGTGAAGCAGACCGCGACGTTTTTTGGACCCGATCGTCACTTCGAAGATTTCTGGCAACAGCCAGCCGCTCCCGGAGGTGGGCGACAGCGACAGATAGATATCCTGTCTGGTCTTGGTGCCATGTCTGACGAATTCGGTAAATCCAGTGACAACTTAACATTCTGAGGTGACAGCGATGATGACGTTTAACCTGCGTGAACAACAAACAAGACTACAGGCGCGGATGGATGAGTTACGGTCTGAGATGGCGTTTGCGGAGACTGGGGAAAAACCGTGGCCTTATCGTTCCTGCCGGATGCGTGAAGGTCGCGGATATTGCGAAAAACATGGCGAATATCACACGCATATTCTGGTGTGGGGGGATCGTAATGGCGAGGACAGAGAGAAAATTTCACACTGTCCTCACTGCCTGAGTGCTGAAATCAACGATGTGATTATGGAGTTGTCGTCCCTGAAGGCGGAAGAACTGACTGATAACGCCGGAATTGCACTGCGTTTTCGTGACTGTGAGTTTGAAAACTATCAGGAGATTAATCCTGACGCAGCCAGAAATCTTGCTGCCTGTCGTCGCTATGCCGAAAACTGGGCTGATGTTCTGGAGAACGGCACAAATCTCGTGCTGACTGGCAGTTGTGGCACTGGGAAAAATCACCTGGCGGTTGCAATGGCAAAATATGTCATCCGCAACTATCTCGCCAGTGTTGAGATCACCGACGTGATGCGCCTGACCCGGGCTGTGAAAAACTGCTGGCGGAATGACAGCGAAAAAACTGCGGATGAGGTGATTGAGCATTATGCATCACTGGATCTGCTGATTATCGACGAAGTGGGTGTCCAGTTTGGTAGCGCGGCGGAAATGGCCATTCTTCAGGAAATTATCAATGCCCGGTACGAAAGTATTCTGCCAACCATCCTGATCAGCAACCTTTCACCGGAAGAGTTGTGGGCGTTCATCAGCCCCCGCATTGCCGACAGGATCACAGACGGGGGGCGCAACTGGTTGTCGTTCAACTGGCCCAGCTACCGTTCTCGTATCAGAGGTGTGGCTGCATGACAACACCAGTCTGGCGTAACGATGACCTGGAAGGTGCTGTCATTGGCGCGTTCTTTCTGCGAGGGACAGATCATGAAGTGATGGATATTTTGGCCACACTACCGGTGGACGTTTTTTCTGTACGAGCGTATCGGGATATCTACACAGGCATCTGCAGACAGGCCCGTGTTTCAGGTGTGATTGATCCTGTGCTGCTGTGCAATGAGATGCCGGAACTAGCCCCGGTGATTACCGACACCGGACGTAAAACCTGGGTGAAGTCTTCACTGGAGCACTATGTTGCAGCGTTGCGGCGCAATGCGGCATTGCGCGATGCAGAAAAAACGCTGAATGAGGCGCTGCAGAAATTACGTGATGCGCATACCTGTGAAGCGGCTGAAGATGCTCTGAAGGATGCGCAGAACATGATGGCCTCATTGTCGACGGAAAAGGGCGCTATTCAGCCGGTACATATTGATGATGTGCTTCCGGAAGTGGTTGAGCGTGTTGAATGCCGGAATCAGGGACAGGAGAAATCCAGGACACTGATGACCGGTATTGATGAACTGGACGCAAAAACAGGCGGCATGGAACCCGGCGACCTGGTGTTCATTGCGGCTCGTCCGTCAATGGGCAAAACCGAACTGGCGCTGGATATCATCGACAAGGTGACTGAGCAGGGGCATGGTGTTCTTCTGTTCACAATGGAAATGGCGAACATCCAGATTGGTGAACGCATGGTATCTGCGGCTGGAGGAATGCCGGTATCACGCCTGAAATCTGTCACTCACTTTGAAGACGAAGACTGGGCACGTTTCTCACAAGGGGTGGGGCGGATGACCGGGCGCAATATCTGGATGGTGGACCAGGCGAACCTGACCATTGACGAGATATGCGCAACAACGAAACACCACCTGATTAAACATCCGGAAACGGCACTGGTGGTGGTTGATTATCTCGGACTGATAAAAACCCGAACCACAGGTCGTCATGACCTTGCCGTGGGTGAAATATCAAAAGGGCTTAAAGGCCTGGCAAAATCAGGTGGTTTTCCGTTAATTGCGCTGAGCCAGCTCTCCCGCGGTGTGGAATCCAGACCTAATAAACGTCCCATGAACTCAGATCTGAAAAATTCCGGAGAAATAGAGGCGGATGCGGACATCATTCTGATGCTTTACAGGGATGAAGTATACAATCCGGATACGCAGGCCAGAGGTATCGCGGAAATCAATATCACGAAACAACGTAACGGTTCTCTGGGGACGATTTACCGGCGTTTTTATAACGGACATTTTCTGCCCGTAGACCAGGAAAGCGCACAGGTTCTTTCCACCCCAATGCGGCCATCCCAGCCGCGCAGATACAGCAACAAACGAACTGACAGCAGTAAGATGGAGCGTTTCTTTTGAACAACCAGACAATACCTTTTACCCCTGAACAATTACGTAAACAGGCACAGGAAATGTTGCGTCATGCTGAACAACTGGAAAAGACGGGTGTAACAAAAGATGCCATTCGTCGGGATATGGTTCCAGCGCTCAGGGAACTGATGCAGGTGAAACATCGCGCACAAAAAGCGGTGGATGAGCTGGTGGATTGTGTGGCAGAGCTGGAAACCAGAGTTGGAAGGTTTGAAAAGCTGGTGCAGGAGGTACTGCGCTGATGCGTGATATTCAGATGGTTCTTGAGCGTTGGGGGGCATGGGCGGCGAGCGATAGTTCAGGCGTTGACTATTCACCTATAGCAGCTGGGTTTAAGGGACTTCTTCCCTATACCAGCAAGAAACGCTTGGCTTGTTCGGATAGTGATGCATTAATTATTGAAGGTTGTCTTGCTCGCCTAAAGCAAAAAAGACCTTATGAGCATTCGCTTCTTGTGGCACATTATTTATACAGAATATCCAAGCGTAAGATTGCAAAGGCGCGTGGAAAGGATGAGAAACTAATACGCATTGAGATACAGATGGCTGAAGGGTTTATTGATGGAGGCCTTTCAATGCTGGATGTTAAACTTGAAATGGATTAGTGAAACCCCGGCTTAAGCCGGGGATGTTTCAGAGTGAAGAGTTTTTTTCTTGGGATCGTTCTTAGATGATTTTGTTTTCTTTTGACGATTGAGTTTTTTCTCTTTGCGTCTGTCAATATAATCGTCCCACCAATCAGGTTTTACTGTTGGGACGATTCTGCAAATATCAGCAATTGCAACAACAATGTTGCTCGATTGCACTCCATCGACATGCTCTGCCAGCGAGGGAGGAACTTGTTGGTTCATTGGATCGAGGATAAAATCTACACCCTTTATACGGGCATGTTTAGCGGCAGGAACGAAATCAGCATCGCCAGCAATCAGGACGATCACATCAACTAGTTTCTCATGAGCAAGGATAGTTATATCCATACCAAGCTTAATATCGACGGCTTTTTGTTTATATTCGTAGTAGAAATCGTCGTTAGTTAACTCAGACCATTGAATTTCATTACGTAATAGTTTCTTAAGAGTATGTTCTTTTATTTGCCAGTTGCCGACGTTTGAAAGAACACCCATACGAAGTGCCGTTTTACGATTCTTCCTTAACTCCTCATGAAGCTTGTTTCGTAAAACATTCGGAGCATGTGTCTTGAAGTTTTTAGTCGATGGGGTTTTGTTGTCTCCATCAGGCAAAGGATACTTAATCTGTTTATCAAGCGGCGGGCAGTCGTAATAGTAAATACGGTAAAGCTCTAGTGGTTCACGGTCAGCGTGGGCACCATGCGGAACCTCTACGTGAAACTTAACAATTCGCCAAATTATTTTAACAAGTTGTTGACTATCTAACTCATGCCCAGGGAAATGTTTTCGTAGAAAGTAATCAATTCGACGGATGAAGTAGCCGCCGTCAATCAAGACTGCTGTTTTCTTCATTGAAAAACTCACAAAAAAAGCTCAGAACCGTTGAGTAGACCCTAAATATTATCTACGAACAGTGCTGAGCTGGTGACGCAATAATTAACTATTGACATTTGCGTTGTCAACAAATTTTGCACTGTTTAAATGTAAATTTTTTCTGCTGTCAACATATAGTGTCATCTTTTGCATGTTGACACTATATAAACGCTTACGCGGTCCGCAAAAATAATTGTATCATGTTAAGAGTAGTTACTTCGACTTCTTCCTTAAAACCGTCGTTGAGCGGTTTTTTTGTACCTGTAAACCTAGTGCAGTACAGTAAACTCGCTGGTGGTTGTGAATACTGACTTTTTATCTTGCTGGCTTTTTAGACAAGAGTTATTGGTATGTCATGTTAACCAGAAGGGAAAAAGACATGCTAAAACAGCAGGATATGACCGAAACCGCCAGAGTGGTGTTTAATGAATTAAGCGTCACCGAACCGGCGACCGTCGGGGAAATTGCGCAGAATACTTACCTTTCACGCGAACGCTGCCAGTTAATACTGACTCAGCTTGTTATGGCGGGTCTGGCAGATTATCAGTTCGGTTGTTACAGACGTCTTCCGTAGTGAAGGCTTTTTAATTTGTGGTAATGGGCGGCTGGTGGGTGTTAGCGGCACCTGCCAGCCATCTGCTCATGCGTTGGGGTCACAAGCAAACCTCAGGCCCATCTGCTTTGCGCAAAAGCGGTATGAGCCTATCAGAGAAGTGCTTATTGATCTATGGCTAATACTGTAAAAATATCCAGTTGTGGGTTAATCAACGCTGATTGCCTGGAATTTATCCGGACCTTACCGGAAAACTCTGTCGATCTGATAGTCACAGACCCGCCATACTTTAAAGTGAAGCCTGAGGGCTGGGATAACCAGTGGAAGGGTGATGATGATTACCTGCACTGGCTGGACCAGTGTCTGGTGCAGTTCTGGCGGGTATTAAAACCTGCCGGAAGTCTTTACCTGTTCTGTGGTCATCGCCTGGCATCTGACACCGAACTCATGATGCGTGAACGTTTTAATGTGCTGAACCACATTATCTGGGCGAAGCCGTCCGGACGCTGGAATGGGTGCAACAAGGAAAGCCTGCGGGCGTATTTCCCGGCAACAGAGCGCATTCTGTTTGCCGAACATTATCAGGGGCCATACCAGCCCAAAAGTGACGGTTATGCAGCAAAGGGGCGCGAGCTTAAGCAGCACGTGATGGCCCCGCTGATTTCTTACTTCCGTGATGCGCGTGAATCACTGGGGATAACGTCAAAACAGATAGCTGAAGCCACCGGAAAGAAAAACATGGCTTCGCACTGGTTTGGTACCAGTCAGTGGCAGTTACCGAATGAGGCCGATTACAGTAAACTACAGGCGCTGTTTGCACGTGTGGCGGCAGAAAAACACCAGCGCGGTGAACTGGAGCAGCCACACCACCAGCTGGTCAGCACATACAGCGAACTGAACCGG